>Ga0307477_10003534_pt1 | contig 11593 bp, 6 predicted proteins | sample atmos_gasesECM2C_FD_203316 | JGI IMG/M metagenome (GOLD analysis project Ga0307477, IMG submission 203316) | Hardwood forest soil microbial communities from Morgan-Monroe State Forest, Indiana, United States - atmos_gasesECM2C_515 | ecosystem: Environmental > Terrestrial > Soil > Temperate...
CCCCCACCCAATTGGCCGCAGGTCGGCTACGACGCCGGACACAGCGGCTTCAACCCAACCGAGACCGCGCTGAACACAAGCAACGTGCCCAAGCTCAAGCTTGCCTGGGAGCAGAAGGTGAGCTACGCCAAGGGCAAGTCGATCAACTCCAGCACGAACATGGTGATGGCCAACGGCGCGATCTACCTCGGTATCAACAACATCCTCTACGCCATCAGCACCGCCGGATGCGGAAGCGGCATCGTCACCTGCCCCGCCCACGTGCTGTGGCGTGCCACCGGACTGGGTGTCATGGTCCTCGACGTCGCCGTCCTGGGCCAGTCCGTCTACGCCACGGTCCAGGCCGTCGCCTCTCCACAACCAGGGAGCGCCGGCTTCCTCTACGCGTTCAAGAGCACGGGCTGCGGCACGAGTGTGTGCAAGCCGACCTGGACGGCGAAGCCCAACGTGGGCGGCGCCCCAAGCGGCGCGGTGGAGGACAGCGGCGGGCTGGCGGTAACCTCAACAACGGTCTACCTCTCGGGGAACGACGGCGTTCTTTACGCATACTCGTCCGCCGGCTGTCCCCACAGCCCCTGCCAGCCGGCCTGGACGAGCGCCAACCTGGGCAGCATCTTCGGTGCGCCTGCGGTGTCAGGCGACGTGTTCGTGGGCAGTCAGAGCAGCGGCTTCAACACACTCGACGCCTTCAAGCCCGGTGGCTGCGGCACCCCGACCTGTCAGCCCCAGTGGATCGTGGGACTCAATTCGCCCACCACCTCGCCGGTCGGCGCCGGGGGCAAGGTATACGTCGCGGAATACAGCACAAACAGCAACAGCAACGACGTCGCCGTGATTGCCAACACCTGCGCGAGCACCTTCTGCAACGTCCTCTGGCGAACCAAGGCCATCGTTCCCTTCATCAATGGCCGGGCGGTCGCCGGCGGAAGTCTGTTCTTGACCAACGCTGGCGAGGGATTGGCCGTGTATCCGACGACCGGCTGCGCAAACCCGTGCAGCCCGAGATGGACATCGTCGGGGTTCGACGGCAGGCTGGTGCTCGCCAACGGGGTGGTCTACGGCACCTATACCGCCTTCGGCGGCAAGGCCGAGCTCAACGCAAACTCAACGAGATGTGCCGCGCAGACGTGCGCACAGATCTGGAATGGCCCTCTCATTGCCTACAACTCAGGGCTCAACTTCTACTCGGATCTGATCGTGGGCGGTGGCACTCTGTACGGTTACTTCAACGACAGCGGCGCCACCCCTGGAATGCTGCATCTGCAGGCTTTCAGATAAGGCCCATATCATTCCTCCTCCTTCTCGGTGAAGGACTGGTGCCCGTCTGCGAATGATCCTTTGCGTGTCAGCGCTCGATGATTTGCATCTGTTGTTCGTTATGGTGGGCACCAGCGGCAGAGGGCAGGTTCGAAGTTATCGCCGGTGCAGCGCGGGTTCGTCTCGCGCCAATCGTCGCACAGTTTTACACGGCCTCACAGATCACCGCGCACGCATGGTCAGACGCAGCGCTAGCGACCGGAAGAAGTCCGCAATTACGTCCTGCGAGTCAGAAGAATCATCGCCCGTCTAGAGATCCCGTGCGACCTGATCAATCGAGCCCGTCGTGGCTAGTCTCTCGCGTTTCGAGACGAGGGCCAAAAAATACTGCTCCTTGACCCCCAGGACACGTGACTCGGCCGCATTGACTTCGGTCGCCGTCGCCGTCTAAGGTTGGCCGCCGGCCCGCGTCCGCGGGCGGCGGGGACCGGCTTCGCGCTGTCGATCCGCGGATGAGAACTCGAACAAGGGGGTTGCTTTGATGAAGATCCCGAGGCTCGCCCGCCGCGGCGCAACGCTTCCGCTGATCGCGGTCCCGCTGCTCGGCGTAGCAGCGCTCTCGCCGCCCGCCGCTTCGGCGGACGGCCCGGAGGGGGCGCTCTACGCCATGACGAATCAGCCGCACAACCAGATCGTCGTGTTCGCCCGCGCGGCCGATGGATCGATCACCGAAGTCCAGCGCGTCGACACCCGCGGGGCGGGCTCGCTCAACAACCCGCCATTCCCCCAGGACCACCTGGACGCGGACAACGAGATCGAGCTCACGGCCGAAGGCACGCTCCTGTTCGCGGTCAACGCAGGCGACGACACGGTCAGCTCCTTCCGCGTCAGCCCGCACGGCCAGCTCACGCTCGTTGACCGGAAGCCGTCGGGCGGCCACCATCCGGTGAGCCTGGACAGCTACAAAGGGCTGCTGTACGTCGTCAACGAGCTCGACCAGTCAGGTAACGACGTCTCGGGTCTGCGTTACACGCCGCGGGGCACGATGACGCCGATCCCCGGCTCGACCCGCTCGCTCGCGACGCCATACTCGCCCAACAACGGGTTCGGTTTTGCGGCCCCGCTGGCCGACCAAGTCTTGTTCAGCCCGGACGGGCGGGAGCTGTCCGTGCCGGAGCGCACCAGCAACAGCTTCCACGGCCAGATCGACACATTTGCGATGGCGGGTGACGGCACGCCGGGGCTCGCGCAGACCAACGCCAGCAACGGGTTCATCCCCTTCGGCCTGGCATGGGACCCGAAAGGCCACCTGATCGTCGCAAACGCCGGGTCTCCATTCGTCAACCCCCAGTTCCAGGGGTCGGCCTCGAGCTACAGCCGGTCGGGGACGACGCTCACGCCCATCGATAACCAGTCCTCGAACGGGCTCGCCACCTGCTGGGTCTCGATCACGAACAACGGCAAGTACGCCTTCATGAGCAACCAGCACTCGCAGGACCTATCGCGCTTCGCGATTGGGAAGAACGGGCAGCTCACTCTGCTCGGTACGGTCCCGACGTCCGGTCCCGGGGCCGACGCGGCGCTCAGCGGCAACTCGCACTACCTCTACATCCTCGACGTGCTCAACGCCAACGGGTCGCACGGCGCGCTTATCGACTCCTACCGCGTCGGGCCGGACGGTAGCCTTGTGCATCTCGCCACGACTGACCCCGGTATCCCTGACAGCGCGTCGGGACTGGCGTCGACGTAGGCCTGCCGCGGGGTTGCGGCGGCCCGCGCCGCCCGTTTGAGCGCGAAAACGCTACGCAATTCATTGCTGGGTGAACGCAATCCGTGGTGCCGAGGAAGGGACTCGAACCCTTACAAGGTTGCCCTCACTAGCCCCTCAAGCTAGCGTGTCTACCAATTCCACCACCTCGGCGCGGCCGGGCTGTGATTCTACACGTGCCCCTCGATCCCACAGGGCAAGAACCGCGCCTCCTGACGCAGTGCCGAAGGCGCCGTCATGGCAGCGTCACAGTCCGATGACTGGCCGAGTTTGGCGCCACGGCAATCGACACACTCGCGGTCATGGCGGAAGCGGTTCGACAGCACGCTGCGCGCCCCTGGCGATCTGCGCACGACTATGTGGCGGGATCACGAGGGCGACGCCTGGGCCTGCTGACGCTGCGTGTGGCGGCAGCCACGTATGCCGTGGGCGGCGTGGCCACGTTTCTCATCACACCGCTGCTCGGCCGTTTCCATGGCGAGTTCGAGGACTTCAACGCGTACCTCGGCGCCGCGAACGCGGTCGGCCGGCACGCCGATGTCTACGGGCCCTTCACCCACCAAGTGTCGAATGTCGCGCTCAGCGGCTTCGACTATCCGCCCATCGTGGCGTGGCTCGTACAGCCACTCGCTGGGATGCCGCCGACTGCGGCAGCGACACTCTGGCTCTGGCTGGGCGTTGCCTGCACTGCCGTCGCGGCCCTCATCGCTGCGTACGAACTGCTGCCACGGACCTGGCCGCGTGTCGAGCTCGCCGTGCTGGCGACGTTTGCCCTCTCCACGTCGACGTACAACTACTGGCACGGGCAGATGAACCCGGAGGTGTTTCTGCTCCTCGCACTCGCATTGCGCGGCTGGATGCGCGGCAACCAGGTGCGCTGCGGCCTCTTCATCGGTATCGCCGCGTCAATCAAGCTCGCGCCGGTAGTGCTCGTCGTGGTGCTGCTGCGACGCCGGTGGTGGCGGGGCAGCTTCGCCGCCGTGGCGACGATCCTGGGGAGCGTACTCGCAGCTTCCGTGTTGCTGGGCACGGCACCACTCCGCGAATGGATCACGCGGGTGCTCCCGGTGCTGATGCGACAGGACGGCTGGCTCTACAACGAGTCGCTGAACGGCGCGGTCAACCGCTTGTTCGGACATGGGGTGCTCAGCGTCGCGCCGAGCAGCGTCGCCATCAGCGTCCTCACGATCCTGATCACGGTCGCAGTGGTGGCGATGCTGGTCGTCGCGGTGTCGCCTCGTGAGCGGCCGCCTGCACAGCGGGGCGCTGAGTTCGGCGCGGGCGTGCTGGTGTCGCTGCTCGTGGGGACGATCACCTGGTATCCACACTACGTCTCGGCGACCATCGCCTTGTTTGCGGTACTCGGGCTGATCGCCTCCGAGCGTGGTCGCCGGAGTGCGGCGCTTCTCGTGGCGACAGGCGGATTTGGCGCCAGCATCGCGGTGATGGCTCCTCTGCTCATCGCGCTCGCCGCGTCATGGCAGGGCGTCATCGCGCTGAGTCACTCACCGTGGTGGTGGCCGTCCTTGCAACTGGCAAGCCTGCCGGCACTCACCGCCACGGCACTGCTCGTCGCGCTGGTCTCGAATCTGCGTCGCGCTTCGCTACGACTGCGAATCCGGCCCGGCGGCAAAGAAGAGCGGTCGTCCCGGCAGCAGCATCGCGGATCCGACCGCGGTGGCCACGATCTTCCCGTCGGCGTCGTGCACCTCTGACGCTGCGACTGCGATGGTGCGGCCTCGGTGCATGACGGTGCCGGTCGCCACCAGGTCCTGCCCGTCCGGCGCAACGGGTCGCAGGAAATACACCTTCAGGTCCACCGGGGCGAACCCCGTCCCCGCACGAACGACGCTCTGCACCGCACCGTCGAGCGCCGTTCCTGCGAGATACGCGATCGCGCCGCCGTAGAGCCTTCCTCGTACGGGACTGCACAGCCACTCGGTGGCCGGCATGGTCCACTTGGTCGTGCCCTGTTCGGCATGCACCGGCCGCACGCCACACAGGTGCGCGATCGGCGGCGCCGGCAGCTCGCCGGCGATGTGTGCGCGGAGGATGTCGAGCCCACTGCGCACCTCCCATATGTCGGGTGGCAGCGTCTCGCCCAGTGCCTCCCGCTCAAACGGGTGCGGTGTTGGCCAATCAGGCTCCACCTGTCGAACCGGAGCCGGCACCGAGTCGGCCGCGATCTCGAGCCGCGGCAGTGCGACACAGCGCGTGCTGCCCACTGCAACGACGCGACCCTCGCTGTCCGTCACGGTGACGTCCGCCAGTCCCACGATTCGACCCGAATGAATGATCCGTCCGACGCCTGTGAGAGTCGTCCCCGGAAACACGGGCCGGATGTACGACAGCGACATCTCTGCGGTCGTGTACGGCGTCGCCGGCGGGTTCGCGGTTTGCACCGCACAGCCGAGCGGTCCGTCCACCAACAGCGAGAGCGTCGATCCGGAGACGACGCCCTGCGGTGAGAGCAGCCAGTTGGTGACGGGCATGGTGAACGTGGCCGTCCCCGGCGCGGCGCTCGTGAATGTCAAACCGGTGAGGTAGTGGATCGGCGGTGGCAGCCGGTTGCCGTTGAAGAAGCCCTGCAGCAGGTCGAGCCCGGATTTGGTGAGAAAGTCTTGCAGCTCCGTGTAGTAGCCACGCACCGGCTCATTCCAAATCTGTCCGCTCGAGCCCTCCATTGTCGCCCAAGCTTAGCGACGCGATCCCACGACTCTGAAACCCTCGCGGACGACCGTTTGGTCACCGGTCGATCCATGCCGTGGCCAACCCCGAGGCGGTCATGAGCCGCGATTGACCCGTTCGGCGCGATTTGACGGAAGCCGGCCGACCCGGTAGCCTGTCGTTCATGCCTTTCGAGAGGGGAACGGGTGATCCTGGCACGGCTGCGGCGCTCGAGATCGGGCGGCGCGAGGCGGCCACACGGCGGCTCCGGGCGGTGCTCATCGTTGCGGGTGCTGCGGTGTTGCTGCCCGCTCTGGCCGTGCCCACGTCCGCCGGCGCTCGCTCGCAACCCCGGGCCGGCTCTACGTCTGTGCCGAGCAACCATCGGATCAACCCCACGCCCGCTGAGCCGGCAGCTCCCTATACGGACAACTTCACGCGCAACTTCAGACTTGACCCGACGATCGCTCGAGATCCGGTTAGCGGCGCCTACATCGCCGGCTCGATGGATTATCGGGACGAACAGCAGTGCATTCAGACTGGCACCGGCACGCTGGGCACGACTCAGTACACGTCGGGGTACTGCCAGCCATCCTGGTGGCACACCGGCATCGCCGGCGTGTATCTCAGCCAGGACGCCGCACACTGGACGCAGCTCGCCGCCCACGACGGCGCGACATCCGACAGCGGCGCCTCGTGCACCGCAGCGTCACACACACTCCCCGGCTACTGCGCGGCGGGGCTCGTCCCAGGCTATGACGGTGAGGTGGCCTTCGGCCCGAAACCCGCTGCCTCGGGAACCGGGTTCGGCTGGGGCCAAGGAGCGCGCGCTTACTACGCGAACCTGCCGCTGCAGCTGCACAGCGGCATTCCGAACCCGGCGGTGGCCGTCTCCCGATCTGACGACGACGGCAGCCACTGGATGGCTCCGGTGGTACTCCCAGGCACGACACCGCGATCGGTCGTCAATGACAAGGAGGCGATCTGGGTCGACGCCAACTCGTCGAGCCCATGCTTCGGTGACGCGTACCTTGCCTGGGACCTCTCGGTCGACAACGGCAACTCGTATCAGGTCGCGTTCAGCCGCTCCGTGGACGGGGGAAGCACCTGGTCGTCGTGGATCACGCTGCTGCCGGCGGCGACAGCGCTCGACCCCGGGCCGGCGATCCAATCGCTTCCAGACGGCACTGTGGTCGTTTCCTACGAGGATGCAGTCAGTGCGGTTCCCTACATGAAGGACTCGGTGCTGACCGGGTGCGGCCAGGTCGCCGGCCAGCCGGTGACGATCGCAACCTTCGGCAACACGCCCGCCGTCTTCCCCGGCTCGTTGTTCCCCGTGTGGGACTTCCCGTCCACGGCGAGCGACAGCGCCGGGCGCCTCTACATGACCTGGGTCGACTGGACCGGCGCGAATCAGTCGGTGGTCCGGTTCAGCAAGTCGTCCGACGGAGGCCAGACATGGAGCGCGCCGGTCGGGGTAAGCAGCGGCGCCGGCAATGCGGCTCTCCCCGCTATCGGCGTGACGCCCGATGGCGCCACCACCTTCATCGAATTCCAGAGCGAGACCGTGCAGTCGCAGACGCCCGGCGCTGGCTCGGCGCTGATCCAAGCTCTGTACGCGCGCAGCGCCGACGGTGGGCAGACGTGGACGCAGCAGGCTCTGTCGCCCGGCGGCGCCGACGCGGATGGCACGGCGTCGCCGCAGCTGAATCTGCAGCGGATCGGCGACTACACTGCCGTGGTCGTGACCACCGTCAACGGTGTCCCGTCCGCCGTTCCCGTCTGGACGGACGTGCGCAACTCTGTCCCGTGTCCCCTCGTGGACGCCTACCGCAGCGCGCTTCGCAACGGCCAGAGTGCGGCGAGGCCGGATCCGGATGTGAACCAGCAGTGTCCGGTGGGCTTCGGCCGCACCGACATCTACGACGCTGTCGTCCCGCTCAACTAAAAAAGAGAGGACTCGCTCCACCTCGTTGCCTTGCAATGGTTCCTTGACGCCGACAAACGGCGACTGCTAGGCTTCACTCCCTCGTTGGGTCGGGAGGTGAGCAACGTGGCACCAGTGCGATCGAGGGTCATCAGACGAGTCCTTGGTGCATTCGGGTTGGCCTTGCTCGCCACCGTGGGACTGGGCGGCACCGCACGCGCGGACACCCCGCCGGCGGGCTATACGATCGTTAGCACCTCCTTCACCGCCCCTCCGGGGGTGCCGACAGCGGGCTCCGCAACATGCCCCGCGGGCACCATGCCCCAGGGCGGCGGTGCATACGTAGGAGGCGTCTCGGACGCCGACAACACCGAGAGCTCCTATCCAAGCGGTTCGTCCTGGAACGTGGTCGTCAACAATGCAACGTCGGCGACCACCAACGCGGTCGCCGTGTGCGCGGACGCGCAGCCTGGTTACGTGCAGGTCGCCACTGCCGCCGTCGCCAACAATGCCGGCAACCAGACCAGCGCGTCGAAGGCATGCCCTGCCGGCACCAGGATCCTCGGCGGCGGGGCGCTCGCCAATTCGACGAGCACCTTGATCAACCTCAACGGCACCTACCCGAGCGGCAACGGCTGGACCGGGGTGATGAACAACGGCAGCTCTTCGAGCGAGACCTTCAAGGTCTTCGCGGTGTGCTCCCAGTACTCCATTGCGGCCACCGGCTACTCCGTTGTGGTCGGAACGGTCGTGGACAACCCGGCGGGCAGACAGATTGGGGCGTTTGTCAATTGTCCCAACGGCGATTCGGTGCTCGGCGGTGGGATCTCCTCGGCCGTGCCCTCCACCATGATCAACATCAACACCACCTACACGAGCGGATCCGGCAACGGCTGGTCGGCGTGGGAGAACAACGCCACCGCCTCGGACAACAGCATCACCCCCTATGCCATCTGTGCGCACGGGGTGCCGTCGCCGGGGATCCCTGAGTCTCCGACGGCGACGCTGCTACTGCTGGCGGGTGGGATGGTCGCCGTGGGCGTCGGAGCGTTGACGGCCTCCCGGCGGGGACGACCGCGCAGCTCTCCAGTCTGAGAGCGGAGCGGTAGCGCACCTTCTCATCGGTTCGCATCCACGGGTGCGTTATGGCACGTTGGCGGAACCACGCTGTATGACGTCACGGCCGGGGGGAACGGGTTCTGCGGAGGACAAGGTGCAGCGCTATGCGGCAACATCAATGCTTTCGCATTCAACGGCGCAGCACTCGGCCCGATGGACTGTGACTACAACAAACGCGGGCGCCGCGGTCGCGGCCGGCGATCTCGCGTGCGACGCCAACGTCGAACTACGACGGTCCCACCGGTGTCGGAACGGCGCGCGGGCTCGGAGACTTTGCCAGGACCGGTCCGACCGCCAAGATCAGCGGCCCAACCTCAGTCACGCGCGGCACGACCAAAGGCTGGACGGCGACCACCAAGGACCCCTTCCCAGCCATGCGAACGATCACACGGACCGTGACCGACAACTACGGCGTGACGGGCACGGCAACATACGTTGTGACGGTCACGTAGTTTCAGGCGCGCAGTCTCGAATACAGAAGCCGCTGTGTTAAACCTTGCGAGGGCTGCATCGCTGTCGCGGCGCTCGCTAAACCTTGCCGACTGTCACGTCGTCCAACGATTCGTTTATAAGGCAGACGGGCACACAGCCAAGCGCGCATACTGCCCACAAGTACGTTGTGTCGAGGTTCAACCACTCCCGGACGAACCCACGCGACCAGGAGGCACTGAGATGAGGGCAAGAGACAAGTTCAAATATGGCGCAGTCGGAGCAGGAGCCGTCGCCGTTGCAGCCGCGGTCCTGCTCACGACGGGCTGGGCTCAAGCGGCTGCGACCACCGCGACGCAAGTGTTCGTCACGAACAAAGGAGCCGCCCAGGCGGTGCCTGTCCAGCAGCAAGGGAGCGTGGGCACCATCTCGACAGTCGCCGCAGCAAACGCGCTCAATCTCACGCAGAACGCTGGCAATCGCAGCGGCGGCAGCCAGCCGCCGGAGTTGATTCATCCGACTCAGGCGAGCATCAGCCTGACTTCGCTGACGGTCGTGGTCGGGAAAATCAACAATTTCGATCCCTGGGCGGTTTACCTCGCGATCTCCGCTGTGCCCAACGGCACCACGTCGGGGAATTGCGTCACGGCCGCGACGGTCACAACGCAAGTGCAGTTGTTTGATTTGTTTCCCGGCACGACCGCGACTCTCTCGCCGGCCTCACCGCTGCTCTTCGCGCCACCTCCCGGACAGACCAGGTGTATGTGGATCGGGACATATAACGACGGAGGCACCTCCTCGAACAACACCGGCCTCGCAACCGTCTCGGCGACGGGCTATGTTGTATCCGGCACGTACAACTATCCGCACGGCACGAATTAGCGAGGAGTCAGTCGACCGACTCAACAAACGCGATCGAATCGCACACAACAAAAAAGAGAGATACCCGGCAACGATCGGGGCCTGAGCGCCGTGCTAGCCTCCCTGCGCCATCTCGACGGGCCGGAGCGTTGCAGCCGAGATTATCTGCTGTGTTTCGCGCCTTGCGAGGGCTGCATCGCTGTCGCGGCGCTCTCTAAACCTTGCCGACTGTCATGTCGTCCAACGATTCGTTTATGAGGCCGACGGGCACACAGCCAAGCGCGCATACTGCCTACAAGTACGTTGCGTCGAGGTTCAACCACTCCCGGACGAACCCACGCGACCAGGAGGCACTGAGATGAGGGCAAGAGACAAGTTCAAATATGGCGCGGTCGGAGCAGGAGCCGTCGCCGTTGCAGCCGCGGTCCTGCTCACGACGGGCTGGGCTCAAGCGGCTGCGGCCACCGCGACGCAGGTGTTCGTCACGAACAAAGGGGCGGCCCAGGCGGTGCCTGTGCAGCAGCAAGGGAGCGTGGGCACGATCTCGACGGTCGCCGCGGCAAACGCGCTCAATCTCACACAGAACGTCGGCAACCGCAGCGGTGGTAGCCCGCCGCCTGACTTGATTCATCCGACTCAGGCGAGCATCAACCTGACCTCGTTGACGGTCGTGGTCGGGAAAATCAACAATTTCGATCCCTGGGCCGTTTACCTCGAGATCTCCTCTGTGCCCAACGGCACCACGGCGGGGAATTGCTTCACGGCCGCAACAACCACAACGCAAGTGCAGTTGTTTGACCTGTTTCCCGGCACGACCGCGACTCTCTCGCCGGCCTCACCGCTGCTCTTCGCGCCACCTCCCGGACAGACTAGGTGCGTGTGGGTCGGTACATACAACGACGGAGGCACCTCGTCGAACAACACCGGCTTCGCAACGGTCTCGGCGACGGGCTATGTTGTATCCGGCACGTACAACTATCCGCACGGCACGAATTAGCGAGGAGTCAGTCGACCGACTCAACAACACGGTCGAATCGCGCCACAACAAAAGGAGAGATACCCGGCAACGACCTACTCTCCCACCCCGTTACCAGGGCAGTACCATCGGCGCTGGTGGGCTTAACTGCTGTGTTCGGGATGGGAACAGGTGTTTCCCCACCGCTATGGTCACCGGATATCTCTCTAGTTTGCGAAGAGAGTGCGAGCCTGCGGTGCGCGAAGTTGCGTCGCGCATGAGAATCCCGCGCCTCGAACGGCGCGTTTGTTGTGCCAGGTGTTCACGGTAGCCGACGCCAGGTGGCGCCGATCCACGAATCTCTGAAAAGTGGGATAGGAGGTCAAGCCCTCGACCGATTAGTACCGCTCAGCTCAAAGAGTTGCCCCTCTTACACCTGCGGCCTATCAACCAGATGGTCTCTCTGGGGTCTTACCCGGTTATCCGGTGGGAGATCTTATCTTGGGGTGGGCTTCGCACTTAGATGCTTTCAGCGCTTATCCCATCCGAACATGGCTACCCAGCGGTGCTCTTGGCAGAACAACTGGTGCACTAGCGGTTCGTCCAACCC
>Ga0307477_10003535_pt1 | contig 11592 bp, 19 predicted proteins | sample atmos_gasesECM2C_FD_203316 | JGI IMG/M metagenome (GOLD analysis project Ga0307477, IMG submission 203316) | Hardwood forest soil microbial communities from Morgan-Monroe State Forest, Indiana, United States - atmos_gasesECM2C_515 | ecosystem: Environmental > Terrestrial > Soil > Temperate...
GCTGTGGAGCAAAAACGCCAGCGATTCACGCAGCCCTTCGTCGTCATCGACAATGCCGGATATGAGCGGGATCGAGCTGTTGCGGCGCTTGAAAGAGCTCAAGGTCGGCGTTCCAGTCATCGTAATTACTGGTCACGGCGACATCGCGCTTGCAGTCGAAGCCATGAAAATGGGCGCCGCGGATTTCTTCGAAAAGCCCTTCGATGACGCTCTTCTCGTCGCCAGCGTCCGCGCCGCCTTGCTGCAGCGGGAAGATCAAACGAAACGCGGCGCCGAACGCGCCGAGATCGAGCACCGCATTTCCAGCCTATCGCCTCGTGAAAAAGACGTGCTTGCCCGGTTGATCGAGGGTCGCGCCAACAAGCAGATCGCGTTTGACCTCGGCATCAGTCCCCGCACCGTGGAAATCTATCGCGCCAACCTGATGAACAAGATGCAGGCCGATAGCCTCTCCGATCTGGTGCGCATGGCGCTCATCGCCGAAATGCTCAATTCCTAATGAAGCTGGCGAGCATCGAGCCTCCGCCCATCAGCGGTTTCACCGCCGGTTGACCCATATCAAAGCGAACCTGCCGCCGCTGCATCAGTCTTGCCGTCAGTTCATTTTTTGTTCAATCAAAGACACGACGCACAGCATGCCGCGAGAGAAATTGGCAGCGCCCATACCGGTTATCGCCGTCATCGATGACGATCTAGCTGTTTGCAATTCGCTGAAGTTTTCGCTCGAACTCGAAGGTTTTGCCGTACGTGCCTACCGGAGCGGCCCGGAATTTTTGGCCGCCGGGGATTTCCGCGATTGCAAATGTTTCATCATCGACCAACGGATGCCGAGGATGAGCGGCATGGAGGTCATCGCCGAGCTGCGTCGGCGCAAAGTCGCGACACCCGCCATTCTCATCGTCAGTCAGCCCAATAAAGTGCTGAGCGCCCGCGCCGCCGCGGCGCATGTACCGATCATCGAAAAGCCGCTTTTGAGCAACGCGCTGGTGGAGAAAATACGGGAGGTCTGCGCAACCGTCTGAAAGCCGCTTGCAGGCCAATGAAATCAGTTGTCGCTTGATCCACATCAATCACTCAACATGCGAGTTATGCGTTTAGTTTGCCGGTCGAAAGCAAAGAGGCTGCTATGAGCGCAAGATCAGGAGTACCAACACGTCCATTGTCCCGGCGCGTCGTCCTTGTGCACAGCGCAGGGTGCGCGGCGGGCGCCGCTGCCTTGCTGTTGCCGGTTAAGCAGGCCGTCGCGAAAATGAAACAAGCATCGGTGGAGTACCAAGATTCGCCAAAGGGCGATCAAGAATGCAGCAATTGCTCACTGTTCCAAGAGCCGAATGCCTGCACGCTGGTCGACGGCGAGATCAGCCCGAAGGGCTGGTGCAAATTCTGGGTTAAAAAAACCGGCTGAAACTACTCAAAGCCTTACAGTTCTGAGCGTACCTAATGCAGCGGCGCGGCACCCCCGTGGTAACCGCGCCGCCCGCTCGCTTGAACCTCGCTTGAGATTCTCGACGAGCGTCGCGAATTATCGCGCCTTGGCCAGGATGGGCATTGATCCTTGTCAACGGCGGTGCTGTTGCCGAAAAGCATCAATCGGTCAAAAACTCTCGGCCTTCGCATTCCGACATAGCCTCGCCCGAATTTCTTTTTTATTCTGAATCGCCCCCGTGTAGTCAGCGGTTCCGCCAACTGGTTCGGAGCCGCCGCACGGGTTGGCGCGATGAGCGAACAACGGTGTGGATTCGCTCGGTTCTGTTTGCCGCTGGTCGCCGCCGCGGCTCTGCTTCTGGTCGCATTTTTCATCGTCGAATTTGCCGCGCCGGCGCGCGCCTTGCCGAGCTACGCCCGGCAGACCGGCCAGCCCTGCGGCACCTGCCACACTGACTTTGCCGGGCTTACGCCGTATGGCCGTCGCTTCAAGATCGGCGGCTATACGGCTGGTGGCGGGCAATATCGAACGACACTTTTCCCGTTCGACGATTCGACCAAGGACAGCAAAAAGACCTGGGTGCCGCCGATCTCGATGATGTCTGTCGTCGGGTTTAGCCATACGGCAACCCCGGCGCCGCCTCCAGCTGATCCGTTCGCAGCCAACGACATTATTACCGATACCCCGCTAAGCTTCTTCTGGGGTGGCGCAATTACCGACCATATCGGCGCGTTTGCGCAACTGACCTATGGCGGCCCGCCGGCCGCCTCCGGAATCGGCAGCGATCCATTTGTTCATGCATGGGGTTGGGACAATACCGACGTTCGCTATGCGGATTCGACAAGCATCGGCAAGATGAGCATCACGTACGGTATTACTGCCAACAACAATCCGACCGTGCAGGATCCATGGAATACCACGCCGGCCTGGCAATTTCCCTATGCCAACTCTCCGTTTCAGGGAAACGGTGTCGGGTTCGGTCCCGGTTCGATCATCAACGGTGGGCTTGGTCCGGGACATGTCGTGAGTGTAGGTCCCTATGTCTATATCAACGATCTGATTTACCTCGAAACCTCCGTCTATCGCACGATTAGCCCCGGCGCACAGAACGCTCTCGGCGTCGACCCATTCGGCGCACCGGGAACGCTCGATGCATCACCTTATTGGCGCGCAGCTATAGAACCGCATTGGGGGCCGCATTGGCTTGAGGTCGGGACGTTCGGCATGATCGCCAACATTCACCCTTTCATCGCCCCTTTAACGCCGTCGACCGCGACCTTCCCACAGACCGACAAATTCACCGACACCGGCGTGGATGCCCAATATCAGTATCAAGGCAGTAACTTCTGGTTCACGCTGCGCGGCAGTTACATTCACGAATACCAGAAGCTGGATGCCAGCTTCTCGAACGGGCTCGTCGCCAATCCCAAACTTGAACTCAACGAGGCGCGCGCGTACGCGTCTTTGGCATACGGCGACAACAACAGGGTGGTAATGACCGGGCAGTATTTCACCAGTTGGGGTAGTTCCGATACCAGCCTGTACCCGCCTCCTAATTTCAGCCCGGACACCAGCGGCTGGATCGCCGAGATCGCCTATATCCCGTTCATCAGCAGCTTCTCGCCAGGCTGGCCCTGGTTAAACACCCGCATTGGGCTGCAATACACCTGGTACGAGAAGGTCAATGGCGTGAGCGCCGGTGCTTCAAGCAACAACACGTGGTTCGCTTATATCTGGGTGGCGATGTAAGCCGTGCAAAACGCAGAGAGGCTCACAATGAAAGCAACAGTGCTTGGAGTCGCCGCAGCTTCGCTGTTGACGATTTCTGCGTATGCAGCAGACCTTGGAATTCCGTCGGCTCCGCCGCAGCCGGTCATTCCGCCATTCACCTGGACCAGCTGCTATGCCGGTGTGCATGCCGGCGGCGGCTGGGGCAAGAAAGACTTGACCGACACCGTCGGCATTTTCAGCAGCATTACGAATTATTCTTCTGTGAGCGACGATGTAAGCGGTTACCAGGTGGGTGGACAAATCGGCTGCGACTACCAATTTGCACTCACTTGGGTGGTGGGAATCGCAGGTGCGGCATCGGGTGGCAATATCAGCAAGACTGTGACCATTCCTATTCCTAGCGTCCCCGATACTGCCTCTTTCAAATCGACGACCGATTTTCTCGCCAGCATAACGGGGCGGATCGGTTACGCCTGGGACCGCTGGATGCTCTACGGCAAAGGCGGCGTGGCTTTAGTCGGCGACCGATACCACACCGACGACTTGGCAGGGCTTTTCTTTTTCGATGCAACGGAGAACCGAATTGGCTGGACGGCGGGCGCCGGCGTCGAATGGGCCTTCACGCCGGAGTGGTCGGTCAGGCTCGAATACGACTATTACGGCTTCGGCACGAGGAGTCTGCTGTTTATCGACACCGTGACACCCAACCCGAACGCTCCAGCCAATATCAGCCAGACCATTCAACTCGTAACACTCGGCGTGAATTTCCACGCCCGATCCGGACCTGATTGGTGAGACACAATGAGCTTCCGGCCGCCGCAGCGACAGCGCAGACGGGCTTTTAGATCGCCGCCCGGCGCGACATTGATCTTGCCCGCAGCGGTTCTGGCGTTGTCCTTTGCCTCGCCAGCGGCAGCGCAGGACAATGTTTCAAAAGCCGAAGTCGAAGCCAAGCTGCACTACTGCGAAGTCTGCCACGGCGTCTCCGCCCAGGGGTTCCACGGCTATTACCCGATCCCGCGACTGGCAGGCCAGCCGACCGAGTACCTCAAGAATCAATTGCAGGCATTCGTCGAGCGCCGCCGCACGAGCAACATCATGTTCAACGTCGGACACGTGTTGAGCCCGGCGATGATCAATGCTCTGACAACCGATTTCAATCAGCTCAATCCAAAGCCTGTGGGAGGCGCTCCCAAAGAGAACATCGACGAAGGAAAGAATATTTTTGAGAATGGAGTCGCTCAGGCAAACGTCCCGCCATGCGCCTCCTGTCATGGCCCGCAAGGAAAGGGCAATGGGCCGTTTCCGCGGTTGGCGGGCCAACTTTACGACTACATCAGCAACAAATTGACCAACTGGGACAAGGAGCGCGGACAAAACCCATCCCAGCCGGACACCTCAGCGGTGATGCAGCCGATTGCGCACAGTTTGACCCAACCGCAAATCAAAGCGGTCGCCGCGTATCTGAGTTATTTGGAGTAGATCCGTGCGCGCCGACAAAACAACACAAGCGCGATTTGCGTGGCCCGCCAATCCGAAATTGAAGGACGCTGGATCACGCCTTGCTTTGGCTGCGGGGGTTCTGGCGGTCGTTTGCGTCGGCGCGGTTAGCGCACAACACCAAATCAGCCTTTCAGGAGATCTACAGGGCAAGATCAGCTACTGCAAAGATTGTCACGGCGTGTCGGCCCAAGGGTACAATGGCTACTACCCTATACCTCGCCTCGCCGGTCAGCAGCCCGAATATCTGCAAAATCAGTTGCGCGCCTTTATCGAGCATCGGCGAACCAACAACATCATGTTTAACGTCGCGCACTCATTGAGTCCGGCGGTGCTCAGCGCTCTTGCCGCGCATTTTGCGTCGCTCCATCCACCGCCGATCGGCGGCGCGCCGCATCAGCTTGTGGCGACAGGGCGAAGAATCTTCGAAGACGGGATGCCGGAAGTAAACATTGCGGCTTGCGCCGCCTGTCACGGACCCGATGCAACCGGCAGCGGTCAAATTCCGCGGTTAGCGGGCCAGCTTTATCCCTACATGATCAAGACGCTCGGCAACTGGGACAAAGAGCGCGGCCGCAATCCGACAGTACCTGACGCTGCGACAATCATGAGTCCCGTTGCGCACAGTCTCAACAAATCGCAGATCGAAGCAGTCGCCGCGTTTGTCAGCACGCTGAGATAGGATCGTATTTTCGTCGCGCGGGATATGAAGCGATGGGGTGGAAGGAAGGCGATGAGAAATAACGGGGCAAGTCTGGCCATCCTCATCATGCTGTGCCCATTGTTCGCGGTAACAGTACACGCGGAGAATCTTGCCGTTCGAAATTGCACCTGGTGCCACGGCGGATCGGCCAGCGGTTATCCACCCGCTCCGGCCTTGGCGGGACAACGGCCGCAATATGTCGAAAAGCAGCTCGCCTATTTCCATGCGCGCACGCGCGATAATCCCTTCGCGCGCCAGTACATGTGGGGTGCGGCGAGAAATATCGACGCCGAGTCAGCACGGAATCTGGCGCTATATTTCGCGAGCCTGCCGCCGCGGGCCGCCAGCGACGGCGTACCAAATCTCGTCGGCATCGGGCGGACGATCTACCAGGAGGGAATGCCGGAAGCGAATATCGTCGCCTGCCTCGTATGTCACGGCCCGAACGCCGAAGGCGTCAGGGACATTCCGCGCCTCGGCGGGCTGGATTATTCGTATTTGAAACGGCGCCTGGAGCAGTGGAATCAGGGCTATCACGCCGCGGTAGGCCCGCCGATGATCAGCATTGCCAGCAAATTATCGGACGACCAGATCGAAGCACTCGCATCCTATCTCAGCTTCGTAAAGTAGGTGTCGATACGGAGGTTTGGCCCCGCGACGGCCAGTGCGAGCCATTTCGCTCTATCTCACTCCTTGGAAATCTGAAGACGACTGAACGCGTTCGCGCCATTGTACTGCGGCGGATGGCGGCACTTCTGCAGTGCGCCGATCGTCGTCAGCATTGCGGAATTGGGGCAGTACAGCCACCACTCATCCCAGCGCATGCCGTCGAATCCATCGGAAAGGTCGAACGCGCAATCGCGCTTGTTGGGACACAACGTGCAGACGCCTTGGAGCTCGCGATAGAGCAGCGGCTCGTCTTGCGCCAGCTTGCTATGATCGATTTGCAGCACATCCATGCAGCAAAACAGCAGGCCGGCGTCGTGAGGACTGCGTCGCCGTTTCGGCGTTTTACCGCTTGGCGATGAATCAATGACGGATTTTGCCATTGCCGCCCTCCCTACAACAGGATTCGCGCATTAACTTTTTAGCTCACTGGCGGCAAAATCGATTGATCCAGATCAAAGCGGGTTCGCGGAACGCGGCGCGGCGATTGACCTATATCAACGCGTGACATCTTCGCCGATCTACCCTGACATCGCCAAACCTCAAGCTCCTCGCTTTCGCGAGAAGGAGAACTCAGATGTTTGCGCTAGCCCAAGAAAGACGAAACCAATCTCGACTTCAAACCTTGCTCGCGTGGTGTCGAACTTGGTTCAAGGGAGCTTCCGAGTCGGATTTCGGTTGCTGCGACGAAGCGGAAATCGAGCGCATGGCGAGGGACATACGGATGTCCACTTCCGAATTGCGCGCAGCCGCCAGGAAGGGGCCGAAGGCGGCGGATCTTCTGCTGCGCCGGATGGCCGATCTTGACCTCGATCCGAAAGAAGTCACGCGCGTTGAACCGGCGGCATTCCGCGATCTGCAACGCGTCTGCACCATGTGCAAATCGCATCGGCGATGTGCATGGGATTTCGCACGTGGTGCATCGCCGCCCGTATGGGATCGGTATTGTCCCAACACTGGCACGCTGGCTGCATTAAACGGCATGCCATGGACGGCGCGGCGCGAGTGGTAAATGGCGCAGCGGCGAGGTCAATTGGACGGACTGGGCGAGCACCCAGAACCCGTAACATTTTGTGACGCCGATGCTTGTGCCTCTTGCAGCTTGGTGGAAGGTGAGCCCGACTGCCTGCGCCGCAAGGCGGCTTTTTGTCTTTGGCTGGCAGCGAAGTTTCCCGGAGCCGCTATTGGTGCCGCACTTAAGAAGATGGGTTTGGATCTGATCAAAGATTCGGAAGCCTTGGACAGGGAGCGGGCTGTTCTTTCTCACCGGAGCAACGGAGCAACGTGATTGCGTGAATGCCCAAGGAGGAATCGGTGATGTTTGCAGCAGATGAAATCGCCAGCCAAGCGCGACCATTGCCGCGCGACTGGGCGCGCTTGATCCAAAAGCTGCGCTGGATCGGTCTTGACGACGAGGCAACGCGGCTCGAATGGGCCGTCAGTAAACTGCCTCTGGAGCAGAGATGTGAGCTAAGTCTTGGCCCCGCGGATACCGATTGAGATCAAGTAGTCCCCACATCGATCGAGCCTCTTTGTCACGCCCCTCGCAAGAAACGAAGGGCCGTTGATCTGGATCAATACGGACCACGCGACGAGAGCGTAAAGCTTCAAGGTCGCCCAAGGAGACATAACCAGCGGGCGAGCGGCCCTGACCGAACCGTCGCAGCTCCTAGGCACCTGCACGATTCCGGTCTCGGCCGCTTTCCATGATGAGACCATGGTCACATTCCTTTACCGCTGCCCCAAAACCCGCCTGCGCGTACAGGGCTGGGTCGCCGATGACCCGGAGCAGCCGGACAAGCAGAGCTACGAGGCCGTCACCTGTCTCGCATGCGGCGGGGTGCATCTGGTCAATTCGGCCAGCGGCAGAACCATCGATGACGTCAATAGAAATTCGACGTGAATGGGATCTTCGCTCCATCAGTAAATTCCGGTGAAAGATGGCGTAAGATCAACGCCGCAGCTTGGCGGTGAACGACATCCCGCCGGCGCCGCAGCAGGGACAGCTCATCGCCGCCAGGATGTGCTGCTTCTGATCCTCTTCGAGATCGCTGCGGTCGAGTATCCGCCGCGCCTGCTGTTGGAACAGTTCATGCAGCGAAAGGCTCGAGGACACGAAGGGATCCTCGACCGCCATGTCGCTCTCTGAGGACAGCGCGGCGGCCGCGCGCGTTATTCCTGACGCTTTGCGCTTCGATGCCTTGCGCTTCGATATTCCGCTTGGTGACGGCTTGCGTGCGCCACGGCGCGCGGCCACAGCCGGAAACGGGCATCCCGGCAAATATCCCGAGCGCATCAAATTGGACCTTAAGAAGCCCGCCAGACCCGCGAATCGGGTAAACGTGGCAGCAGCTCCGGAAACAACGCGGGCCGGCTCATGCGCAAGGTCGCTTTATTGCTTTGGCTGTTCGCGCTGACGAGTTGCGCCGAAAAGGTGACTTATTTGCGCACCGACGGGCAGGATATGGCCGGCAACCCTGCCCTTCATCAACAATTCGAACTTGATCGCACAGTCTGTCAATCCGAACCTGGGGACGACAAGGACTGCATGGCAGTCAAAGGATATGTCTCGGTGCCCAAGGATCAGGCGGCGGCCAAGCAGCGTCAACTCGCTGCGATTGCTGCGCAAAACGCGGAGCACGAAACCGTCTCCGAGCTGCCTCCGCTACGATCGACAACACCGCCTAAAACGCCCGCCGGCGAGAAACAGAAGAAACCAAAGCCGGCACAGATCACGCCAGGATCCTCGCAAGACTGACTGGAGCGATGCGAGAACCGATCACGATTTCACGATAGGAGTTTGAGGCGGCGTTTCGAACTGATCGCTGCGCTCCAATATTCGCGACCTGTCGCGCAACATCACCAAACGCTCTGGATTATTTTTAACGGCGGCTTTGTAGAGCGCGCGAGACGTAGCAAGGCTGTGGTGCTGCACGAGTACGCGCTCGATCCCGGCGTGCTCGCCACCATCGCGGAATAATTCAATGGTGTACTTGCCTTGCACACAATAATTTTAGCGCAAGCGATGTCAGGCGTATATCCGGCGACCGGCCGGCGACCCATCACCCGTGACGACGGGGCCTTAGAATCAATGACGATGCGGCGCGAGTTCCTGCGGAAGGGACCTTCGCGTCAACCCGCCCTCCTCGATCCATTTCTGCGTCGACTGCGCTGCTCGCTCGATAAGCTCCTTGGATTTTGAAAAATCGAAAGGCGATACCGCGAGCGGGCAAAGTGTCGGTACCAGATGGACCTGTATGTCTTCGGGCATGCGCTCGAGCTCATAGATGAGCTGCCAGGCAATCATCAACGTGATCGCATGCAGAGCTCGAGCGATCGCTCCCCTCGGCGGTTCTTTCAAGGCGCAGGCGTAACCCGTGGGCAGTATGATGATCCGCGAGGCGCCAAGGTCGGCCGCCAGGCGCACCGGCGTGTTGGCCGCAACAGCTCCGTCCATCAATGCTTCGCCGTTGATATCAACAGCGGGAAAAACGCCCGGAATCGCCGTGCTCGCCAGAATCGCATCGACCGCGGAACCGCTCGAAAGGCGCATGCCGATGCCCTCTTGGGTCGTCGCCATAATATGAAGTGGAATTTTTGCGTCTTCGATCCGCGAACACGGCAGATTTGTTTCGACGACGCGACGCAACTTACCCGGATCGACGATGTGTCCTCGACGCCTGATCAGGCCAAAGGCGCTCGTCAAGGTAAAAGGGAAAATGTCCGCGCGGCGCAGCCCGGACCAGATCTGCTCCAACCTCGCAACACATTCGGCGTCCGGCGCGCTGGCAAAATAGCTCGCGTTGATCGCGCCAACCGAAGCGCCGACCACGAAATCCGGTTTTAATCCGTAAGATAACAGGACGCGCAGCATGCCGACCTGAATCGCACCGAGGCTTCCCCCGCCGCTGAAGACAAACGCGGTTTTTCCTTCGATCGCAGCCACCAGAGAAGGTCCTTCGGTTTATTGTCTTCCCTATTGGATGGATCGCGTTGCCGGCAACAAAATTCCGGGCCCGGCGGGCGTCAAATGGGATGATTTTCGAAGGTCTAGAAGGACGGATTGGATCGGTCAGGGGCAGACAGGAACCGCCGCCCCAGCACCCAGGGTCCTTAATGCAGTCGTCTTGAGGCGCTCAGCGCGCGCCGGGAAGCATACCGAAAATGGCAGCAAAGAGCTGGACGACGGTGCCGTTCATCAGCGCAAGCGCAGCAATAAACCCGATCGTCAAAGAGAAGATGGTCAGACCATCCTCAAAGCTGATCGCTCCGGATTGGTCTGTGACAAAACGCCAGATAAAGCTTTTCATCGCGCAGGTCCTTCCCTGACGACAAAGCCAAGCCCCCTGTTAATTTGATTTAGTTACTCCGCATTACACCTAACCTAAGTCATCCGTTCAAAATCTCACCGGATTTTCTATAAATGCCACCGAATAGCGCCGCGGCGCCGGACCCTTGGTTTTGCGCGCATCTAGGTGGAGAACCGGGTGGCGATCTCGCTCAACGGCGGCCGCGGCCGATCGGCAACCGGCCCGGACGGCGTTCCAATGTGAATGAATCCGGCTATGCGCTCGTGCGGCGCCAGGCCAAGCGCATCGAGCACGCCGCGATCATAGGCGTACCATCCCGTGATCCAGTTCGCCCCATAGCCGAGCGCATGTGCGGCGAGGACAAGGTTCATGGCGGCGGCGCCGGCCGACAACACTTGCTCCCATTCCGGAATTTTCACGTGAGGGGCGGCGCGACTGACCACGGCGATAACGAGCGGGGCATGGGCAAGACGCTTGCGCTCGAACTCGACATGTTCCGGCTTGGCGTCCGGATTCTTGGCGCGGAATGCGGTTGCAATGGCCGTACCGGCCGCGAGCCGCGCATCGCCTTCGAATACGATAAAACGCCAGGGCGTGAGCTTGCCATGGTCTGGCACGCGGCAGGCGATGCTTAGAAGCGTGTCGATTTCGGCCGCAGTCGGTCCAGGGGCCGTCAGTGCCAGGGCTTTGAAGGAACTTCGCGTGGAAAGGAGTTCGATGGCGTCGGGCATGGGTTCCTGATAAAGCGAGATCACGGGTGATAAAAGAGCCAGAAACGAACATTTGCAAATCCGCTGCGTTGTTTGTGGATGCGGCGGCTTCCGGTTCGCGCGCGCACGGGCGAGATTTTCCACGGCCCGCAACCGAGCGTGGCGCTGGGTCGCGAACCGCGCCGGCATATTGGCTTGATGGCGCGTCGCTCGGCGACAAAACACATCAAAAATTTTCGGCCGTCACGTCTTCGACACAGTGCTCAGCGAAATTCCTCAAGACTGGGGATTGGGGGCGTTTCAATGAAAACGGCCGCGCATTACCGCGCCATGGCCGAAGAATGCATCAAATGGGCGAGCGGGGCGTATACGGCCGAAGTGCGCGAGTCGTATCTGCAGCTTGCGCGAATATGGCTTGATACCGCCTCTCGGCTCAATGGGCTATCCGCCGGCGAGGCGGCGCCCGAAGAGCCGATCACAGCTGCGCGCTCTGCCGATTGACCGCACGACGACGCGCCAGCACCGTATCAAACACATAAGAAGAGG
>Ga0307477_10003537_pt1 | contig 11588 bp, 10 predicted proteins | sample atmos_gasesECM2C_FD_203316 | JGI IMG/M metagenome (GOLD analysis project Ga0307477, IMG submission 203316) | Hardwood forest soil microbial communities from Morgan-Monroe State Forest, Indiana, United States - atmos_gasesECM2C_515 | ecosystem: Environmental > Terrestrial > Soil > Temperate...
ACCGCCGACAATCCCGCCTGGGACGCGGAGCCGGTGTTTCTCGCCAACGGCGATCTTGCCTGGCGGGCGCAGCAGCGCCCGGGATTCGAGTCGGACCGCTTCCACATCGTGCTGCGCAGTGCGCGCAACGGCGCAGTGCGCTCGCTCACCGGCGGCTGGGACCGCTCGGTGATGCATCTCGGCGCCAGCCCGGACGGCAAGGCGCTGCTCGCGAGCGTCGACGAGCTGGGGCAGCGCGCGCTCTACCGTGTCGATCCGGCGAGCGGTGTGCCGACGCGCCTGGTCGCAAGCGGTGAGATCGAAGGCTTCAGCGCGGGGCGCCGCGAAGTCGTGCTGGCGCGCTCCGACCTCGGGGGACCTGCGGACCTGTACGCGGTTGCGCTGCGCGGCGGCGAGCTGCGCCGGCTCACCGACGTCAATCACGAGCTGCTGGCTACACGGCAGATGAGTTCCTACGAGCAATTCAGCTTCCAGGGCTGGAACGACGAGACGGTCTACGGCTACGTCGTCAAGCCATGGGGGTTCGAGCCTGGCAAGCGCTTTCCGGTGGCGTTCGTGGTGCACGGCGGGCCGCAGGTGAGCTTTCAGAATCTCTGGACCTATCGCTGGAGCGCGCAGGCGTTCGCAGGTGGCGGCTACGCCGTGGTGATGGTCGACTTCCACGGCTCGCCCGGCTACGGCCAGGCGTTCACCGATTCCATCAGCCGCGACTGGGGCGGGAAGCCCCTGGTCGACCTGCAGAAGGGGCTCACCGCCGCGCTCGAGCGCTACCCGTGGCTCGACGGCAGCCGGGTGTGCGCCCTCGGCGCCTCCTACGGTGGCTTCATGATGAACTGGATCGAGGGCAACTGGCCGGACCGCTTCCGCTGCATCGTCAATCACGACGGCCTGTTCGATCAGCGCATCATGTACTACGCGACCGAGGAGCTCTGGTTCCCCGAGTGGGAGTTCGGCGGGCCGTACTACGACAGCGCGCAGAGCTACGAGCTGATGAACCCGGCCGCGCAGGTCACCAAGTGGCACACGCCGATGCTGGTGATTCACGGCGAGCAGGACTTCCGCATCCCCTACTCCCAGGGGCTGGCGGCGTTCACGGCGCTGCAGCGGCGCGGCATCGAGAGTCGGCTGCTGGTGTTCCCCGACGAGAATCACTGGGTGCTCAAGCCCGCCAACAGCGTTCTCTGGTACCACACCGTGCTCGGGTGGCTGGACGCCCACCTGAAGAACTGAATGCGCCGCGGGCGGTGAGCCTAGGTTTTGCTCGCGGCTGCTTGGGGGGTCCGGGCGACTAGCGGACTCTGCGGAGCTCGAGGCCGCCGGCGGTCAGGGAGTCGGCGGTCACCGCGAGCGTCGGTTGAGAGCTCGCCGCGGACAGGCAATGCTCGGGATCGGCGGCACCGGTGAAGCGTCCGGGGCTCTTCTTCCAGAGCAGCTCACAACCGGGCACCCGCTTGAGGTCGTCCTTCATGACCACCGTGAAGATGTCGGGACTCTCGAGCCCACCGCGCCAGCGCAGCGGATCGACGAAGGTATACACCGTCGCGACGATGCCGCGCTTGTCGTCGATGCTGAAGCTGAGCATTTTCTGGCTCATGATCCGACCCGGATCGTTGGCCGCCGACTCGCGGCTGTACAGCACGTAATGCCCGAGTCGTGGGGTGTAGACGTGCACCACGTCGAACGCCAGCTGCTGGGTCGCGTTCTCGTAATGCCCGGGGAGCGCCGCGAGCAGCTCGGCCATGTCGGCCTCGCGCAGTTTCGCCTGACTGGCGCAGCCGCCGAGCACGGCGAGCGCCGACAGCAGGGCAGCGACGACCAGCGAGCCGACTTGCCCGGCGCGCGGCGCGCGCCGCGCTCGCGGCCCTCGCCCGCGGCAGCGCCGCCGGCCGGTGGCAGCGAGCTCAGCCATACGAGGCGCGCCACTGCGCGCGGTACCTGAGGCCGAGATCCATCAGCCGCTCGAGCAGCTCGTCGTAGGAGGTGCCGGCGGCGCGCGCCGACTCGGCGAAGTCCTCGGCGGCTTCGAGGTTGGGGTTAGCGTTTGCTTCCAACACGTACACCTGATCGTGCGGGGTCACCCTGAAGTCCATGCGAGCATAACCGGACATACCGAGCGCGCGGTAGATACGGCGCGACAGCCGGTCGAGCGCGGTCAGCACCTGCGGCGCCAGGTCCACGGCGGCGTGCGTGGTGATGCCGTACTTCGCCTGGTAGCGCTTGTCCCATTTCACCTTGCGCGTCGCGATCGCGGCGAGCGTATCGGGCATCGAGCCGAACACCATTTCCCACACCGGCAGCCGTGTGAGGCGCTCGTTGCCGAGCACGCCGACGTACAGCTCGCGGCCTTCGATGAATTCCTCCACCAGGGCGTCGGACTTCACCTGCTCGTGCACGAACTCGATGCGCTCCTTGAGCCTCGCTCCGTCCTCCACCACCGAGGCCTGGGCGATGCCGAGCGAGGCGTCTTCGACCGTCGACTTGACGAACAGCGGGTAGCGGAGCTTGCGCGGCACGTGGACGCGCGCCGCGCGCCGGAAGACCGTGAACTGCGGCGTCGCGATGCGGTGAAACGTCAGCAGCTGCTTGCACAGGGTCTTGTCGCGCGACAACAGCAGGCCGCGCGGGTTGCAGCCGGTATAGGGCTGGCGCATCAGCTCCAGGAACGCGACGACGTGCTGGTCGTAGGTGACGATACCGTCGAATTCCTCGAGCAGATTGAAGACGATGTCGGGCTCCCACTCGGCGATCGCGCTGCGCAGCTCCGTGAGGCTGTCGAGCACGCCGACGCAGCGCACGTCGTGACCCAGCTTGCGCAGCGTCGTGGTGACGTCATACTCCGTGCGCCACTCCTCGATCTCCTTGTCGCCGTGGCCTTCGAGGCTCTCGGGCGGCACCAGGCTGGCGTGCACCACCACGAGCGCGCGCAACCGCCTCATAAGGGCAAGTGCGGGGTCTCGCTCTGCGAGTACAGGCCGGTGAGCCGCTCGAGCATCCAGCGCGAGTAGCGCAGGGCGTCGCGCCGGTTGCCGCGCACGCGCAGCTGCAACCGCTCGCTGCGCTCGATCAGCATCTGCAGGATCTGCAGCACGCTGTAGCGCTCCACGCCGAGCGTGCGCGCTACCGCGGTCGTGAGTCGCCGGCCGTGCGTGCGCAACAGCGTCGCCGCGCGCGGCGACGCGCGGCGCACACGCTCGGCGGTGAAAGCGCGCCGCAGCAGCTCATCGGCGAGACCGCGCCGGATCAGCCGATTGCGTGCCAGCTTGCGCCGGTAGTGCTGCGCGAGCGTGCGCGTGTTGTGCTCGAGGGGCTCGATGCGGGTACGGTTACGCACCGGCGCCGCCCGGTCGCGCACGCTCGCCATCAGCTCATCGACCGCCCGGAGCTTGTGCAACGCGGGCCACTCGGCGTAGTTGCGGCGCCAGGCGGACTGCGGCGTGAGCCATACCGCAAACGTCTCGGCGAAGTCCTCGGTCGGATGCGCCTGGGCATACCACTCGCCGAGGTGATGCACGTAGCGGCGGCTGCCGGCACGCGCCCGGTAACGCGCCGGATACGGCCGCGAAGCAGGACCAAACACCTCGCGCCAGCGTCTGCGCCTGCGCAGACGGTAGGCGTTGTCGAGCGCGTGCCCGGCCTCGTGGCGCAGAATCCGCAGCAGCAGGCGCGAATTGCCGCCTTCGGCCTCATGCATGATGCGCCGCTCGAGCCGCTCGAGCCGCGGGTGGGCGAGATAGAAAGGCACGGCGAAGCCCGGCACACCGTCGGGTGAAAACCATTCCTCGGAGAGCCAGACGTGCGGCCGTAGACGCAGTCCGCGCCGCGCGAGCTCGCGATTGAGACGCCGCAAAGGGCGCGCGAGCGGCGAGCGCTCGATCGCGAGCGGCAGGTCACAGAAACGCAGCTGCAGCAGCTGCTCGTCACCGAGGCGTGCCCAGTCGCGTGGTGGGCGCGGCGGGCGTGCGGGTGGTCGCGCCGGAAGTGAGAAGCGACCCGCGGCGCGCGTGGTGGGCATGGCGGCGAGCTTAGCCGAAGCGCGCGCGCGCTGTCTTCACGGCGCACCGCCTGGTGCGCGCCGCGTGCGCGCCTCGCCCCGCCTCCAGGGCCGCGTTCGAGGGCGGCCCGAGCCCCCGCCGCGCAGCACGGCTCAGCCGCCGAGCTCGAGCAGCGCGTGCGCGAGCAAGCGGTCGGCGTAATCCTCGATCAACTGCTTGTTGATCAGGCTGTTGCGCCACGCAGCCGGGATCGCGGGCGCGCCGTAGTGCGCCCCGGCGAGCGCCCCGCACACGCTGGCCACGACATCCGAGCTGCCGCCGAGATTAGCCGCAGCCAGCACGGCCTCGCGGAAGTTGTCGGTGCTTGAGAAGGCCTCGAGCGCGGCGGCGAGCGCCGCGGGCGCCGTGTCGGTCGAGGCGGCGGCCGAGCCGACACGGGCGCGGGGGACGAGCACCTGCGGCGGGCTCGCCAGCAGTACGGACTTCGGGTTGCCGCTGAGCGCCGCGTGCAACACCTCGGCCAGCGCCCGACAGGCCGCGAGCACCGCAGGCGCCTGCGAGGTGGTGCGCGCCGCCTCGGCGGCGTGCCCGGCGACGCGCTCGGCGGCGTCTTGGCGGGGCGCGAAGAAGTACATCGCCACCGGCGCCACGCGCGACAACGCTTCCGGATCCTGCACCTCGGGGTCGTGAGTGCCGGAAAAGGGCTGGCGACGCCACCGTGCCTGGGCGAGCGCCCGCGCGGTTGCGGCGGTGATGCCGACGCATTGCCCGGTCGCCGAGAGATACCCCTCCCGCTGCCAGCGGCGATAGCGCTCGACCTGATCGCGTGCGTCGAATCCGGCGCATTCGATCAGGCTGTCCGCCAGGCAGAGCGCCATCGCGGTGTCGTCACTCCAGCCTCCGCGTGGCAGGTCGAACGGACCGCCGCCGAGCAGGTCGCCGACCGGAGTGAAACGGCCGGGTCGCCGATACTGCGTCGCGGCAGCCACGGCGTCCCCCGTGGCCAGCCCGAGCAGCGCACCCTGAAAGCGCGCGCGCAGCTCCGCGGCGGCCGCCAGCGCTGCCGGATCGAGCAGCGGATCGCCGACCGCCGCGGGCCGCCAGCGCCTCACGTACTCGGTCTGCTCGAGGGTCTCGGGGACGGTGGGCCAGTGCATCGCCCGCTCACTCTGCTGCCACAGCCGATTGAGCTCGAGCAGCGCCTCCTCCCCGGAGCGCCGCTGCTCGGCGAGCAGGCACCCGACCACCGTGTTGGTGCGCCCGATGCCGGCGCGGCAATGCAGATAGACGACCCGGCCCGAGTTCAGCGCAGCGCGCAGGCAGGCGAGAATCTCGACCATGGCGGGTTGCCCCGGAACGCCGTGATCGGCGATCGGCAGCCGCGTGTAGTCGATGCCGCGCGGCAGAGCGGCATCGTAGGGAGCCGTCTCACCCGGCTCCGTCAGATCGATGAAGCTGTTGATCCCGCTCGCGAGCAGCCGCGCGAGGCGAGCGCGGGTGTGCTCCGGTGTGAGCGCGCCTGGATGCTCCCCGGCAAGGAGTTTCCCGGGCAACGCCCAGAATGAGCTGGCCAGCGGGAGCTTGGTGGTCGAGGCGGCGGGTGGCGGATCCACGCCGTGAGTCTCTCAGGCAGAGGCCGGCAGCGCCCCGTGCAGCGGCGCGCACTCCGCCAGCGCGTCCTCTTCGTGCTCGCTCAGGGGTGCGAGGCGCTTGAGGTCGAGGCCGGCAAAATCGAAGCACCGCGGGTCCGCGAGGTGCTCGAGCTCGACGTTGCGCAGCGCGCGGGCGATCGACTCGGTACGCCCGGGAAACTCGCGCTCCCAGCCGGCCAGCAGGCTCTTGACCGTCTGGCGCTGCAGGTTCTCCTGCGAGCCGCATAAGTTGCAGGGGATGAGCGGGAATCGGCGGCCACGCGCATAGCGGGCGATGTCGTGCTCAGCCACGTAGGCGAGCGGCCGGATGATGATGTGTCGGCCATCGTCGGACAGCCGCTTGGGCGCCATGGCCGCCAGGCGACCGCCGAAGAACAGGTTGAGAAACAGCGTCTCGACGATGTCGTCGCGATGGTGCCCGAGGGCGATCTTGGTGATGCCGTTCTCGGCGGCAAAGCGGTAGAGCGCACCGCGTCGCAGCCGCGAGCACAACCCGCACAGCGTGCGTCCCGCGGGGACGACACGTTGCACGACGCTGTAGGTATCCTGCTCGATGATTCGGTAGGGAACGCCGCGGCCCGCGAGATACTCCGGCAGCACCTGCGCCGGGAAGCCGGGATGCTTCTGGTCGAGGTTGACGGCCAGCAGCTCGAAGCTCACCGGCGCGCTGCGCCTGAGCGAGAGCAGCACGTCGAGCAGCGCATAGGAGTCCTTGCCGCCCGAGACGCACACCATGACGCGGTCGCCAGCGCCGATCATCTGGTAATCGGCGATGGCTTTGCCGACCGAGCTGCGCAGGCGCGCCGCCAGGCGCGTCAGGGTACGAGAGGCGGTGCTCAAAGGATCTTCAGGCTGCGGCGCTGCTGCTGGCCGCGCTTTCCAGATACTTTGCTTCGACGTAGCGTATGAAGGAAGTGGCCGACAGCGGTTTGCCGGTGGCGTCCTTGAGCAGCTCCTGCACCGGAACCTTGGCGCCGAGCCCGTGTACGTGGGTGCGCAACCAGCCGAACAGACCCGAGAATTCCCCGCGCGCCAGCTGCTCGTCGAGCGCGGTCACCTCGGCTCGCAGACTCTCGTAGAGCTGCGCGGCAATGCCGGCGCCGAGCGCGTAGGAAGGGAAGTAGCCGAAAGAGCCGACCGCCCAGTGAATGTCCTGCAGGCAGCCTTCGACGTCATTGGGCGGACGGATCCCGAGGCGCTGCTCCATGCCGGAGTTCCAGGCCTCTGGCAGATCGCGCACCGCGAGCTCCCCGGAGAGCAGCTGCTTCTCGAGCTCGTAGCGCAGCATGATATGCAGCGGATAGGTGAGCTCGTCCGCATCGACGCGGATCAGTCCGCGCTGCACGCGCGTCAGGTGGCTATAGAGATTTTCGACCTCCCACTCCGGGCCGCTGACCCCGAAGTGCCTGCCGAGGAGCGGCTGCACGTAGCGCACGAACGCGCGGCTGCGGCACACCATCATCTCGATCAGCAGGGACTGACTCTCCTCGAGTGCCATGCCGCGGTCGCGCCCCACCGGCTGATCGCGCCAGTCCTGCGGTAGCCCGAGGTCGTACATCGCGTGCCCGGTCTCGTGCAGCGCGCCGAGCAGACCCGTGAACACCTCGTCGGGATCGAATCGGGTGGTGACGCGGATATCTCCGGGAACCCCCTCGGTGAAGGGATGCTCACTCTCGTCGAGCCGTCCGCGGTCGAAGGGGAAGCCCACCGCCTTCATGACCTCGACGACCAGCGCGCGCTGCTTGCCCGCGGGAAATTTCCCGCCGAGCGGCAACAGGGTGCGCGTTTCCTGGACGGCGATCGCCTCGCGGATCAGGCCCGGGAGCCGCCGCGAGAGGGCTTTGAACATGGCGTCGATGTCGGCGGTGGTCAGCCCGGGGCTGAACTCGTCCACCAGCGCATCGTACGGGGCGAGATTGAGCGCCTGCCCGAGGAGTGCCGCCTTGTCGCGCACCAGGTGAACGATTTCTTCGAGGCTCGGCGCGAAGATCTCGAACTTACCTTGCGCACGAGCCTCCAGCCAGCGCGCCTCCGCGCGGGATGCCCCCTTGGTGAGCCGCGAGACGAGGGTCGCCGGGGTCGCAATCGCGTGATCACGCTGACGGCGCATCTCGCGCAGGTTCGCGACCTGCCAGTCTGCCAGCCCCTGGGTGTTCGCCTGCGCCCGATCCAGCAGCCGCGTGATGCGCGGGGCTGTAAGGAGCGCGTGATGCTCGGTCTCGAGTGCCGCCAGCTGCTCGCCGCGGACGTCAGCGCTTCCCCGCGGCATCATCACCGCGGCGTCCCAGCGCAACAGCGAGAGGGCCCCACGGAAGGCGTGAAGGCGCTTGAACTCCTGCTCGAGCTGCTTGTAGGGCGAGGCGGACACGGGACTCTTCAGATACGGGGAATGGCGCGTAGTTTACCAGCTCCGCCGACCCAATGCCTCGAGAGATATGAAAATACTCGATATTAATCAGTAACTTATGACATATGACGGTAAATTGACACGCGCGGGGCTTGACGCCGGCTCAGCGAAGGAGGCGGGTTTGGATTATGTCGCCTGAGCTGTCTTATGTCGCCTGACTCTCGGCGAAACCGAGGCCATGGCGCTTGAGTGGTGCCGCTCGCGGATCGCGCAATGCCTGCCACGCCAGCATGGCGCGCTTGCGGTCGGGACCCCAGCGGTATCCGCCCAGCCCACCGTCCTGACGCAGCACGTTGTGGCACGGGATGAGCCAGGCGACTGGATTGGCGCCCACCGCGCTGCCGACGGCCCGCGCGGCGCGGGCGACGCCCGCCGTACGGGCGAGTGCCGAATATGTCGTGGTGCGCGCCGGCGCGAGCTCGAGCAAGCCCTGCCACACCTTGAGCTGAAAGTTGGTGCCCTGCACCGCGAGCCGCAGCGGTGTGTCAGCGCTCGGCGCGGCAGCCCCGGCAGAGTCGCTCCAGATCCGCTGCGCCAGCTCTCGTGCAGCGGCGTCGTCGCGCACTCTGTGCGCGCTCGGCCAGCTCGAGTCGAGCCGCGCGAGTGCGGCGCCCTCGGTGCCCGGGTCGACGAAGGCGAGGTGGCTGATGCCCCGCGCAGTGCTCGCGAGCAGCGCCCTGCCGAAGGGCGTGTCGCTGAAACCGTAATCCAGGCGCAGGCCGCGGCCGCCGCTCTTGAGCTCCCCGGGTGTGACCGCATCGAGCGTGACCAGCAGATCATGCAGCCGCCCCGGGCCCGACAGGCCGACGGCGTAGGCGGCATCGAGGATCGAAGGCGCGCGCGCGAGCTCGGTGCGCGCGGCGCGGGCGGTGACAAAAGCGAGGTACTGTTTCGGGGTGACCCCGGCCCAGCGTCGAAACAGCCGGTTGAAGTGAAACTCCGACAAGCGCGCCTGCGCGGCAATCTCCGCGAGGCGCGGCTGGTCGCGGAAGTTCTCGTCGATATAGCGGATCGCACGCGCCACGCGCGCGAAATCGCGACTGTCCATGAAGGCATCCGAGGGGGGCGCGGCAGGAGCTGGCTGGGGCATGACGGAAGCGGGCTGCGGCATGGCGGCTTCTGGCGTGGCAGGGAGCGGCTGCGAGACGCTCGGGATGGGCTGTGACATGACAGCGCATCATAGTGGCGCGCCCGGGCGATGCGACCCGATTCTTGCGGCGCGAGCTCGCCGGCGGCCGCTGGAGCTTCGGTTAAACTGCACCCGCAACGGTCGACGCTAGCGCCACAGGTGGCTGTGCGGCCAGCGGGCGATGGTCACCCCCACGCCGATCGAAACAATCACCAGCAACGTGACGGTGAGCCCGATCAACACGCGCCGCATGTTCCCATCATAACTTGGGCACCACCCTGCCAGAAGAACTCGCGCCCTCGGAACCGGCCATCTGCCTGCTCGCTTCCGAAGTGCTGCCGCTGTCGAAGACTGGCGGGCTGGCGGACGTCGTCGGCGCGCTCGCCAAGTACCTGCACGCCGCAGGTCTCGACGTGCGCACGATCACGCCCTGCTACGCCGGCATCGATCGCGCCATCGAGTGCGCGCCGGTCGCGGGCCTCGCCGCAATTCCGCTCGCGCTCGGATCGCAGCGCTACCTCTTCAGCGTGCTGCAAACGACACTGCCGGGCGGCGCACCGGCCTACCTGATCGATTGCCCGGCACTCTTCGGGCGCGCGGCGCTCTACACCTCCGACCCCGACGAGCACCTGCGCTTCCTCGCCTTCACGCGCGCCGCGCTGATCACCTGCCGGCGCCTCGGCTGGACGCCGGACGTCATTCACTGCAACGACTGGCACACCGCTTTCGCGCCACTCTATCTGCAGTCGCTGCGCCGCGCCGAGCCGCGCTTCGCTTCCACACGCACCCTGCTCACCATCCACAATGTCGGCTATCAGGGCATCTTTCCGGCCGCGCGCGCGGCCGACCTCGGACTCGCTGATCCCGGGCTGTTGTACGGGCCAGACCTGCTCGGCGGACACATCAATGCGCTGCGGCACGGGATCCTGTACGCCGATGCGGTCAGCACGGTGAGTCCGACGTACGCGCGCGAGATCTGCACCGCGGAGTACGGCATGGGATTGCAGGACAGCCTGCGCGAGCGCGCTGCCGCCGGCGCGCTGTACGGGATTCTGAACGGCGTCGACTACCAGGAATGGGATCCGCGGCGCGATCGCTATCTGCCCGCTCACTACGACGCCGACAGCCTCGCCGTGAAAGCGCAACTCAAGCGCGAGTACCTCGCGGGCCGCAAGCTCGCGCTGACCGAGAACGTGCCGCTCGCCGGCGTCGTCAGCCGCCTCGCTGCGCAGAAGGGGATCGAGCTCATGTTCGCGGCGTTGCCGCAGATCCTGAGCGCGCAGCCGCTGAGCCTCACGGTGCTCGGCAGCGGCGAGCCGCAGTACGAGCGCTTCTTCACCGGCCTGGTGCGCGACTTCCCCGGGCGGGTCGCCTTTCAGCACGGCTACGACGTCGAGCAGTCCCACTGGATCGAGGCGGCGAGCGACATGTTTCTCATGCCCTCGCGCTACGAGCCGAGTGGGCTCAACCAGATGTACAGCCAGCGCTACGGCACGGTGCCCGTCGTGCGCCGCACCGGCGGGCTCGCCGATTCAGTCGAGCCGTACGATCTGCAGCGCGGCACGGGCGCCGGCGTGGTGTTCAACGACTTCGATGCGCCGGCACTGGTGTGGGCGCTCAGCCAGGCGCTCGATCTCTACCGGCAGCCGCCGCACTGGACGCGCATGATGCGCAACGGCATGCAGCGCGACTTCTCCTGGGAGCACCGGGTGAGGGAGTACATCGAGCTGTACCGGCGGCTCGCCGCAGCCTGACGCTCGCGCTGGCACAGGCTGCCGCGGCGCGAACGCTCAGTGCAGCTTGAACGTGCCGCGCTCATCGAACGGGATCGAGCGCAGCCAGCCCTGTGACAGTGAGACCTTGCCGACCAGCCGGTAGGGAACGTCTTTGCCGAGGGCGCCCGGCCCGATCGAGCTGAGCTTGAGGAGCGTGCTCGCGAGGTCGGTGGTGACATTCATGTCGAACTCGGCGTCGCCGAGCGCCGGCACCACGAAGCTCGTGGCGGACGTGCCGCTCGCGAACTGCTGCCCTTGGACCTCGAGAGTGCACTCGATGCCGCTCACCGGCAGCTCGCGGTCATTGGGATTGTGCACGTGCAGCCGTACCTTCAGGTGCTGCGACCAGAGGTCGCCGTTTGCAAGAGCAACGTCCACGACCGACAGCTGCGGTGCCTGGAATTTGCTGAGCGCGCAGGCGCCGAGCAGCGCCGCCACCGCGAGAGCCGGAACCCGACGCATGGCGCTCATGGCGGCGGATGTCACGGCGCTGGCTGTCATACCGGAGATGGTAGCAAAGCGCCGCCTGCCTTCATGCGCGGCCGAAGGCGCGATTCAGCTCCGCACAGTTCGCCGCGAGCTGCGACGTCAAGGCGCCCGCGGGCAGCCGCCACGCCCAATTGCCGGCGCTGG
>Ga0307477_10003538_pt1 | contig 11587 bp, 9 predicted proteins | sample atmos_gasesECM2C_FD_203316 | JGI IMG/M metagenome (GOLD analysis project Ga0307477, IMG submission 203316) | Hardwood forest soil microbial communities from Morgan-Monroe State Forest, Indiana, United States - atmos_gasesECM2C_515 | ecosystem: Environmental > Terrestrial > Soil > Temperate...
GAACAGGCGCCCGGCCAGCGCGCGCAGCTGCCGCTCCTCGCCCGGCGGGGGCAGGGCGGTGTGGCGGAGGTGGTAGGTCGGGTTGAAGTACGGGTCATCCACCCACACCGGCCGGCCCTGGCCGAGGGGAACCTCGGCCAGGCGCTGGCGGTAGCGCGGGACCAGGTCCAGCCGCTCGAGCACGTGCCCGACCAGCTCCTCGCGGTCGGGGACCGGCCCTTCGAAGATCATCACCGAGGCCACGTGCATATGGGCCGCCCCCCTGTCCTCCAGATGAAGGAAAGCGGTGTCGAGGCCGCTGAGCCGGTCCGGATTGCCCATCCGTCACGGAATCTTGCCACGCCCGCGGCCGGCGTCAATCGGTGCGGGGCGGGCCTGGGAGGGCCGGTGCATGTGTGCGCCCCCTCACACTTGCGGCCGGGCGCTTGGGTAGGTTCGAACAATTGTTCGACCTGCCGAGTCGCCGGAGTGGCCGGCGAGCGGGGGACCCAAGGGCCGCGGATGAGCCGCGGCAGGGGCTAATCGGGCGCTGATGCGTCCGTAGCGTCGCGCGAGGGGACGCAGGAATCGTCCCGGTCGCGCCGCGAGCCCGTCAGCTAACCCCGTAGGCAGCGGAATCAAGGAGGTCTTCCAGTGAGGCCGCAGCTCCCGCTGCGTGCCCGGGGCCCTTGGACCGCCCTGGGTGCGCTGGCAGTGACATATACCGCCACCGCGAGCGCATCGCTCGCGCTGGGCAGTGACTCCCCTGCTCCCCTGAACGCCAACGTGGCCGCCGACCATCTCGGGTACGACGAGCCGGTGGTGGTCACCGGTCAGGTGCCCGATGGCCAGGCCGGACATCCGGTGGCGCTCGAGTTCGCCCCCGCCGGAGGTCCCTGGTCGCCCATCCAGCAGGCCCAGACCGCGGCCGGAGGGTCCTACCGTCTGAGCGCCCCGGTCACCCGCTCGGGATCGCTGCGCATCTCGGCCGGCGCCCCCTCTCCGCACGCCACCGCGGCCTCGGTCGGCGTGGGCACCAGCCTGCGCAGCCCCGAGCATCCGATCGTGGTCGGGGCTTCGATCACCACCACCCAGCGCCAGCTCGACGTGCTGGCCGGGCGCTGGGCCACGGTGTCCGGCACCATCGCCCCGGCGGCGGGCGGTCGCCCGATCGCGCTCGAGGTGCAGCGCCACGGCCAGTGGCGGGCGGTCGCCCACGCTCACACCGCCACCACGGGCGGATACCGGCTCACCTACCGCCCCGCGAGCACCGGAAGCACGCGGGTCCGAGTCACCTTCCCGGGGGACACCGCCAACGGGCCCAGCCAGCGGGGGCTGGGACGGGTGAACTCCTACCACGTGGCCCAGGCCTCCTTCTACGGCCCGGGCATGTACGGCAGCTCCCTGGCCTGCGGGGGTCGACTGGGGCCGGGCACCATGGGCGTGGCCAACAAGACGCTGCCCTGCGGAACGATGGTGACCCTGCGCTACCGCGGCCGCCGGGTGCGGGTGCCGGTGGTGGACCGCGGGCCGTATGTGTCGGGGCGCGAGTACGACCTGACCGCCGCCACCAAGCAGGCCCTGCGTTTCCCGAGCACGGGCTCGCTCTGGGCCACCCGGTGACCCGGGCCCGGCCGTAGCATCCTCGCGATGCCGGTCGGGATCATCACCGGTTCGGGGACCTACGCGCTGCCCGGCTTCCAGGGTCGGGCGCGCGAGGTGCCCACTCGGTTCGGGGCGGTGGCGGTCAATCAGGGCACCCTGGCGGGGGTCGAGGTCCTGCACATCTCACGCCACGGCGAGGGGCACCGGCGGCTGTCCAACCACGTCACCCACCAGGCCAACGTCAGCGCGCTGGCCCAGTGCGGGGCCCGGGCCATCCTGGCCGTGACGGTGTGCGGGGCGCTCGATCCCGCGCTCGAGCTCGGGACCCTGATCGTGTTCGACGATCTGCACTACCTGAGCAACCGGTTGCCCGACGGCTCGCTGTGCACGCTGCACACCGAGCCCGGCGCGCGGGGGAGGGGGCACTGGGTGTTCGAAACGCCCTTCGCCCCCGCACTGCGCCGGGTCCTGGTCGACGCCGCCCGCGACGCGGGGCGCCCGGTCCGCGAGGGCGGGTGCTACGGCCACGTGGACGGCCCCCGCTTCAACACCCGGGCGGAGATCCGCACCCTGGCGGGCGCCGGGGTGACGGCGGTGAGCCAGACGGCCGGACCCGAGACGGTCCTGGCCGGGGAGGCGGGGGTTCCCTACGGGCTCCTGGGCTACGCCACCGACTACGCCAACGGAGTCTCGCCTCAGCCCACCCCGGTGGAGGAGCTCCTCCGCCTGATCGAGGCCAGCACGGAGGCGTTCGGGGCCACGCTGGCGGCGGCCCTGGCCCGGCTCGAGCCCACCGAGCTGACCCCCACCGGCACTCACCTGCGCTTCGACTAGCACCCTCCGAGCGGGCGCGGCCCCCGGACGAGTGCGGGCGCCGGGAGGACTGCGCGGGAGCCCGGAAGCCGCCGGGGAGCGCGGGAGAATCCGCGCGTGGCCACCATCGCGCACCTGGACATGGACGCCTTCTACGTCTCGGTGGAGCTCCAGCGCCGGCCCGAGCTGCGCGGCCGGCCCGTCATCGTGGCCGGCTCGAGCCCTCGCGCCGTGGTCACCACCGCCTCGTATGAGGCCCGCCGCTACGGGGTCACCTCGGCCACCCCGGCCGCCCACGCCCAGCGCCTGTGCCCGCAGGCCATCCGCATCCCCCCCGATTTCGCCGCCTACCGGGAGGCCTCGGCCCGGATCATGGAGATCCTGCGCCGGCACGTCGAGGCGGTCGAGGTGGTGGGGCTGGACGAGGCCTACCTGGACGTCAGCGGGATGCTCACCCCCCGCGCCGTGATGGCCCGCGTGGCCGGACACATCCACCGGGAGACCGGCCTGGAGTGCTCGATCGGCATCGGGCCCAGCAAGCTGATCGCCAAGCTGGCCAGCGACTGCGAGAAGCCGAGGGGACGGGTGGCGCTCACGCACGAAGCCGCGCTCGAGCGCTTCGCGGGGGCGCCGGTGCGCGTGCTGCCCGGCATCGGGCCCAAGACGGCGCAGCGGCTCGAGGCGCTGGAGGTCAGGACCGTGGCCCAGCTGGGGGCCGTTGCCCCGGAGGAGCTGGCCGCGCGCTTCGGCCCGGCCCTGGGCCGGCTCATTCACCGCCGTGGGCGCCTGGAGGACGACAGCCCGGTCTCGGGCGAGCGGGCCGCCGTGTCCCGTAGCACCGAGACCACGTTTCCCACCGACGTGAGCGATCCCGCGGTGCTCGAGTCGACCATCCGCCGCCTCAGCATCGAGCTGGCGGGGGCGCTGAGCGAGCACGGCCTGCGGGCTCGGACCGTGGGGATCAAGGTCCGTCTCGACGACTTCACCACCGTCACCCGGGCCCGGACCGAGCCCGCCCCGATCGATGGGGCCGAGCGCCTGGCCAGCGCCGCGGTCGAGCTCCTGCGCAACTACGGACCGCCGCGTCCGGTGCGCCTGGTCGGGGTCCGGGCCGCGTCCCTGGCCGGCGAGGATGCGGTCCCGGGCTCCGCCCCGGATCAGCTCTCGCTGCCCCTCGCATCCCGGTAGGGGGGAGCCCGGCGACCGGGCATCGAATAGGTTGTCTGGCCGGATGCCCATCGCCCGCCTCCCGCAGCTGGAGCTCCACTACGTCCGCCAGGGCGGCGGCGAGCCGCTGCTCATGATCATGGGCATGAGCGGCACCCACCTGCACTGGGGGGAGCCGTTCAGGGCCGAGCTCGAGCGCGACTTCGACGTGATCGCCTACGACCACCGGGGGGTGGGCCAGAGCAGCCGGGTGGAGGCGCCGTTCACCATCTCCGAGCTGGCCGACGACGCGGCCGGGCTGATGGACGCCCTGGAGCTGGAGTCGGCCCACGTGATGGGCATCTCCATGGGCGGGATGGTGGCCCAGGAGCTCGTGCTCCGCCATCCCGAGCGCGTACGCACGCTCGCGCTCGGCTGCACCTACGCCGGGGGTCCGGGGAGCTCGCTCACCGGCCAGGACGTGATCTCCGAGCTGAGCTCGTCCATGCTCTCGGGCGACCGGGAGCGGGCCATCCGCACCGCGTGGGAGGTGAACGTGTCCCCCGCCTTCGCGATCGGCCAGGCCACCTACGAGACGTTCGCGGACATCGCCCGCCAACTCCCGGTCGCGGTGCCGGTGATCATGGCCCAGGCCCAGGCGGTCGGCGGCCACGACACCAGCGCCCGCCTGCCCGAGATCCGGGTTCCCACCCTGGTCATCCACGGCACCGAGGACCGCATGCTCCCGGTCGGAAACGCACAGGTGATCGCCCGCGCCATCCCCGGAGCCCGGCTGGAGGTGATGGCGGGCGTGGGCCACCTGTTCTTCTGGGAGGAGCCGGAGCGCTCGGCCGCCCTGGTGCGCGAGCTGACCGGGGTGCCGGTGAGCTCGAGCGCGCCCCCCCGTTAGCCCCGGCGACGATGTCTCGTGCGCCGCGCGTGGCGGCCCCGCCCGCGGTGCCCGCCCGCCCCGCACGGGCCATAGGTGCGACGCAGGGTGGCCCGGTGCCGGTGCCCGTGGCGGACGAGGCGCAACCTGATGCGCACGTGCACGATCCCGGCCGGCAGGCCGGAGAGCACGATCCGGCGGTGACGCAGGACACGCGCACCGAGCGCGGTTCGGCGGTGGCCGTTGATCAGCACGCGGGCGCTCACGATCCGGGCGTGGCGGTGCCCGCGGATCCGGATGACCACTCGGCTCGGGCCGGGGCAGGCGGCCCGCCCCGGGGCGCCGCTCCTGAGCACGGTGACGCCCCCAACGGCGCCGGGGCCCGCCTCGCGCACGGGCACATCCGCGGTGACGGACGAGATGGTGAGGGTCGAGGGCTGGTCGGAGGCCTTGATGTAGGGGGCGTCGTCCTGGCTGAGCTCGAGCCGGATGACGTGACCGGCGGGGAACCTCCAGCCGTTGCCCTGCAGGTCAAAGCTGCTAGTGCCGTTCGGGCCGGGGGGGACGTAGAGCCCGGCGTCGACCAGGGTCTGCTGGCCGGTCTGCGGATCGAGGTCGTACATCCTGGCGTGCAACTGGATCCCCGACCCGGATCCGGTGTGGGCCACGGCCAGCCTGGTCTGACCGATCATGGTGAAGTCAGACGGCAGCGGAGGCGAGTCGTAGGTGGCTACGCCGGGTCCGGCCGAAGGGGATCCGCCCGGAGAGGACTCGACCACGCACTTGCTGGCGTTGTTGGCCAGGTTGTAGACCGGATCGGCGTGCACCGCGTGCAAGTTTGGCGAGGCCTTGTTGGTGGTGGTCTGGTCCCCGGCGATCTGTAGTCGCAGCCGGTCGGGGGCCAGCTGGGCGAAGGTCGGGGCCGTGAACTGCGGTCCGGCGTCGGCCGGGGCCAGCCCGAACCGCGCGGCGTTGTCGTCGCACACCTGGAGGGCCGCGGTGACATCAAAGGTGGGGGAGGGGCCGTTCGGGTCTCCCGGAGGATGGGCGTAGTGATCGAGGAAGCGGTCCAGCCGGGTGGTCACCCCGGGGCGCACGAGATTCCGCGGCGTGGCGTTCAGGTCGCCCCCGGGGTAGTCGGACAGGCGGCAGATGTGGTGATCGGCGCCGCACACGTCACCCCATTCGCGCGCCTTGTTCTGGGTGAAGTGCTGGTAGTCGCCGTAGTACTCCTGAACCGGGTAGCCGGGCACCGTGGCCTTGAGCCTGTCCACCATGCGCCGATCCTCGATCGAGGTGAAGAGCCGGTCGGTCAGGGTCGCGGCCACGAACACGGGCACCGGGGCGATCGCTCCCGAGGCCAGCCCGGCGAAGAAGTGGTTCTGGTAGTAGGCCGAGCGGTCACGGATGAAGGCCGGCAGGTCCTGGGACAGGGTGCTCGAGCACAGCGGGTTGGACTCGAACGGATCGCTCGAGTTCAGGCACGTGGTGTCCTGGTCGATCGACGATGGGAAGGTGGTGTGGGACCCGGTGCTCGGCGGGGGCCCGGAGCTCGGGATGCCGGTCTTTCCGGAGGCGTACAGCGCGGCGTCGATCGACTGCTTGGGAAACCCCAGCGGCTGCGTGGTGGTGCTCCCATCGGTGGCCGGCAGGACGGCGGCTCGCCCCGACCCGTTGGGCACCAGCGAGTAGACCAGGTCGGTCCAGCCGTACTTGGGGGCGGCCGCCACCAGCCGCATGGCCCGGCCGCCCGGGCTCGTCCACACCGGATCGGTCAGGGCCAGCCATGAGAACCCGCCCCCGTAGGAGCCGCCGGTGACCACCACGCGCTGCGGATCGACGTGGAAGAACGGATCGTCGGCGAGCAGGCCGGCCAGGTACTGGTAATCGTTGATCTCGTACCGGACGCTGTCGAGCTGGGTCTGCCCGGTGGATCCCCGGTTGCCATCGCTGTTGGCGGACACGAAGCCCCGGGCGGTGTAGTTGAGGACCACGTATCCCCGCGAGGCGAACCACGCGTTGCTGTAGTGCCAGCCCTCGGCGTCACCGGGTTCGATGCTGCTCCGCTCCCAGTCCCGGGCCTGGCCGCTGCAGCAGCCGTGCATCATGACCAGCAGGGGATAGCCGCCGGGGGGCGGCGGATAGCGGGTGGGATCGGGCAGGGACACATTGACGTCCAGGGCGATGTCGCCATTGGCGTCGGCCCCGGAGTTCGGGTCGGGCGGCATGGCCTTGGGCGGCAGCCCCGTGACCCCGTCGCCGCCGTAGCGCTCGGGCACCGCCACGGCGTTGATCGCGCCGTTGTTCGGGGTGGTCCCGCCCACTGGCGGGACCCCGTCGTCGCAGTGGATGAACGGCATCCTCGCCCCCGAGCTGGGCGGAGCGGCGTCGGCCGGCTTGCACGCGGCCTTGAGGGTCTGAAGGTCGGCCGAAGCCGGGGTCGCGAAGGCCAGTCCCGCCGCCACGATCGCCGCGATCGGCCAGGGCATCGTTGCGCCGACGCGCATCCGGTAGCTCACCCCGGCAAACGATAATCTCAAACCGTTGGCCGAGCGACGCTTCATGCCCGCCGCGGCCGGCACCGCCCCGTCGCTGCGGCTCGCCGAGTTGCGCAAGTCGTTCGGCTCAGCGGTCGTCGTCGATGGGCTGACCTTCTCCGTGACCCCCGGTCAGATCGTGGGCCTGCTGGGACCCAATGGAGCGGGCAAGACGACCACGATCTCCTGCATCGCCGGGCTCCTGCGACCGGACGGGGGCACCATTGAGATCTGCGGGGCCGATGCCATGCGGGCCGGCCCGGCCGCGCGGGCGAAGCTGGCCCTGGTCAGCCAGCGCTCGGCTCTGTATCCCCGCCTGGACGTCGAGGGCAATCTTCGGTTCTATGCCGAGCTGTCCGGGGCTCGGCGGGCCGAGCTGCGCCGCGCGGTGGGGGAGACGATCGAGCAGCTGCGCCTCGGGCCGCTGCTGGGCCGGTGGGTGGCCCAGCTCTCCACCGGCCAGCGCCAGCTCGCGCACGTGGCCAGCGCCATGGTCACCCGTCCCGCCGTGCTGCTGCTGGACGAGGCCACCGCCCACCTCGACGTGGCCGCTCGCCGGGTGGTGCACGAGGTGGTGCGGGCCGCGTCCGCCGGCGGCTGCGCGGTCGTGTACTCGAGTCATCACCTGGATGAGGTCGAGGAGCTGTGCTCGCACGTGGTCATCATCTCCCAGGGCAAGACCATCGCCGCCGGCGAGGTCGAGGCCCTGGTGGAGGAGTTCGGCGGCGGCCGCGTCGAGCTGGTGATCGACGGGCGCACCGTGGTCCATGACAGCCCCGATCTGCGGGCCGCGCTCCTCGCGGTCGATGCGGTCGAGCGGATCGAGGCCACCCGCGTGGTCCGTCCCTCGCTCGAGGCTGTGTTCATGGCTCTGACCGGCGAGCGCATAGACGACGAGGGCTTCGCGCGCAGCGCGGCGGGCTCGGAGCCGCCCGGGTGAGACGCACCCTCACCATCGCCAGGCTGGAGACGCGCCTGACCCTGGTCGACCCGATCCCGTTCATTCTCCTGATCGGGATTCCGATCGTGTTCCTGGCCTTCATGTCCAAGGGCGTGGTGGGCGGGCCGGCCCAGAGCGTGCCCGGGCTGGTGGCCATGTTCGGGATGTTCGGCATCCCGGTCATCGGACTGGCCTTCTTCCGCGATCACGGCTGGAACACATGGGACCGGCTGCGCGCGAGCCCGGCCCGGCCGGCGGAGGTCCTGGCCGGAAAGGTACTGCCGCTGCTGGCCCTCCTGTTTGCCCAGCAGGCCGTCCTGCTGCTGGTCGGACACGAGCTGTTCTCCATGCCCTGGCGTGGCAGCGTGGCCCAGGCGGCCCTCCTGATCGGAGTGCTCGTGCTGGCCGAGGCGGCGCTGGCCATGCTGATCGTGTCCGTGTGCCGGTCGGTCGACCAGCTCACGGCCCTGGCCTACCTCGGAGCCCTGCTTCTCGGTGGGTTCGGAGGGGGCCTGGCTCCGCTGTCCCGGCTCCCGGACTGGGTCAACGACGTGGCTCCCGCCAGTCCCGTGTACTGGGCCCTGCGGGGGCTCCGGGTGGTCGTTCGCCACGACGTGCCCACCAGCCACCTGTTCGTCGCGGTGGGGGTGCTGGGCGCCTTCGCCGCCGGGGCCGGCCTGCTCACCGCCTGGCGGTTCCGGTTCGACGAGCCCAAGCGCTACTTCGCCGACTGATCCGCCGCGGCGCAGCGCGGCCGCCTCTACCTCGAGCGGGCCAGGCCGATCAGGGGCTCCGCCGACGCGCGGATGGCCTCCGCGAGCGCCTGCGGTGGTTCGAGCGAGCTCAGTCGCAGCGCGTCCGCCGGCAGCACGCGCCGGTAGGCGTCCTCGATCAGATCCTGGTACTCGACGAACGCCCGGTGGCGATCGGACACCGGGCGGAAGTCCTCGCCGCACAGGTACTCGCTGATCGGCTTGCCCTGGGCCAGCCGGCGGGCCAGGGTCTGCTCCGGCGGGCAGGTCATGTGCACCATCAGGGCCGGCTCGGGCGCGTAGGCGAAGGCGCCGTGCAGCAGCTCCTCCTCGACCCCGCGCACCAGCCCGCGGACCATCGACGACTGGACGTAGCGATCGGCCAGCACCACCTGGCCGGCGTCCAGCGCCGGTCCGATCACGCGCTCGTAGCGGTCGGCGAAGTCGGCCGCCTCCAGCAGCACCAGGGCCCGGGGGACCAGGCGGCTGCGCTCCTTGAGCTCGACGATCCGGTCGCCGAGGATGGCGGAGCTGTTCCATTCGCTGCGCACGTGGGGGATGCCGCGCTCGGCCAGCCACCGGGCCAGCAGGCGGACCTGGGTGGACTTGCCCGACGAGTAGACCCCCTCGAAGGCCAGCAGGGCGCCGGTCACGAGCCCGACGAGCCGGCCAGTCGCAGCTCGCTGAGGGGCAGCCCGCGGTCCCACCGCAGGCCGATCAGCCCGCGTTCGTAGAGCGCGAAGCAGCGCGCGGCCTGGGCGGGGTCGAGATCCTCGCACGCCCACACCCGGGGGCCGCCGTTGGTCCCGACCAGGCCGGCCAGCTCCGCCGCCTCGTCCCCGTCGAGCTCCCACAGGGCGGCGTGGCGGCGGGCGAGCAGGAGTCGGCGGGCCCCGACCTCGGCCACGGTCAGGTCGTCGGCCGTCCAGGCCGCCCCGGACGCCACGGCCGGGGCGGAGACGTCCACTCCGAGCAGGGTTCGGCACAGGGCCACGGCGCGCTCCACGAAGCCTGGGGTTTCGGGCCCGTCCGGACCGGGGAGCCGGGCCACGCTCTCGTACGCCGCCCCGAGGTCCGGGGCGTCCTGGGTCAGCCGGAGCTGAAGCCATTTGTCGCCCGTGAACGGAAGGCCGCGGGCGGCGATGGCGGCCTGGAGGGCCTCCTCGGCCGCCTGGCGGGCGTTGATCAGGGCGGCCAGGGTGCGTCCGGCCTGGAGCGCGGACTGGGCCAGGAAGGCCGAGGTCCGCATCCGTTCGGCGTACTCGCGTACCACCAGGTCGCAGGCGATCTCATCGTGGCCGCGGGGGGACGACCGCGGCGGGGGAGCGCCATCGAGGACCACGCCGAAGGCCATCCGGTGCAGGAGCTTGAGGTCGTTCTCGTGGTCCACGTCGCCGAACGTGGTCCCGAACGGGGCGGGGCTGGCCAGCCCCTCCTCCGCGCTGGCGAACAGGGCGTCGATCCGCCGCTGCTCGAACTTCCACACGTCCACCCGTAGCGATCCTACGAAGTGCTCGAGCGGGACCCGGGACGCGTCGATGGTCGCGTCCCCGGCGATCACCACGTCGAGGTCCGAGAGGTGATTGCCCAGCCCGTAGGCCAGCGACCCGCCGGCGAGGACGTAGTCCCCGTCGTCGCGCAGGTAGGCGAGCGCCTCGAGCACGTCGCCGAACCCGATCTGGTGGTAATGGGCCAGGCGGCGCTCGAGCTCGGCGGATGCGGGGACGCTCACGCCGGCGTCCTGCCTTCATCCAGGATGTCGATGGTGCCCGCCCCTCCGTCGACCCTGATGCGCATGCCGGTGCGCAGGCGGCTGGTCAGATCCGGGACCTGGACCACGGTGGGGATCCGCAGCTCGCGCGCCACCACGGCCACGTGGGTGAGCGGGCTGCCGCGCTCGATGGCCAGGGCCGACGCGGAGTGCAGGGCCGCGATCCACCCCGGGTCCGTGCGATAGGCCACCAGCACGTCGCCCCCGACGTCGCAGGGACGGTCGACCACGCTGGCGGTGGCGGTGGCGATCCCGGGGCTGGCCGGCATGCCCCGCAGGGACGACCCGGGCGCCGCCGCGGCGGCCGGGCCCCGCGCGGCCCACAGCGCCGCCGGGTCGCGCCAGGCGGCGCTCGAGCTGGTCGTGAACCGCCCGGGGGCGGTGAGCTTGCGCTGCTCGGCCTGCTCGGCCTTGCGGAGGGCGACCAGTCCGCGCAGCTCGGGGTAGGGAAAGCGGCCGTCGAAGCAGCCCCGGAGCTCCTCCAGGCGCAGGTAGAACACGTCCGCCGGGCCCTCGATGGTGCCATCGCGGGCCAGGTCGGCGCCCATGGCCTTGACCATGCGCCGGACCATCCCGAACGCGCGGGTGCGGCAGAAGCGGCCGCGCTCGCGCGCGGTCAGACACCGCTGCACCTTGGCCCGGGCCCGGGCGTATACCCACCGCCGCCAGCCGCTAAGCGGTTCCAGGTGGTGCTCGACCTCATGCACGTGGTCGGGCTGCTCATCGGCCTCGAGGTGCTCGAGCGTGCTCCTGAGCATGGCGAACAGGACCGAGGGGTCCTCGCGCAGGTCGGGCTCCTCCAGCTTGAGCTCGTTGAGGTTGCGGTAGCCGAAGTCCTTCAGGTACCGCTCCACCTCCCGCGCCAGCGCGTCCGCGCCCGGGGTGTCTGCGACCACGTCCAGGGCCTCCTCGGGGGGCGTGGACCGGATCAGGGCCTCAAGCTCCCGGTCCCCCCGCACCAGCTCGGCCAGGGCCTGCATCCGGCGGGCTGGCTCGGCCGACTCGACGTCGCTGCTCACCCGCGTCATCTCCCACAGCAGCCAGCCCGGGGCGTCCGGGAGCCAGCGCCGGGTGAGCGCGTAGAGGACCCCGAAGGCCAGCGCATTGACGTTCTCGAGCATGATCAGGGGGGCCCAACGGGCCAGGAGCCGGCGC
>Ga0307477_10003539_pt1 | contig 11586 bp, 9 predicted proteins | sample atmos_gasesECM2C_FD_203316 | JGI IMG/M metagenome (GOLD analysis project Ga0307477, IMG submission 203316) | Hardwood forest soil microbial communities from Morgan-Monroe State Forest, Indiana, United States - atmos_gasesECM2C_515 | ecosystem: Environmental > Terrestrial > Soil > Temperate...
GCACGCTGTGTCCATTGCTGCGACGCGCCGTTCAGATCAGCCGCGCGCTGGGCGTCGCTTTCCGGCGGCCAGGCGTGTCAGGGCTCGCGAATACTCCGCTACGGTCTTCGGGACCGCGCGGTTGTGAACGAATTGGCCGTGGCGCCGGCATTCGATTAGGCCGGCGTCGGCAAGGATTTTCAGGTGGTGGGACACGGTTGCCGGAGTGACGCCACGAAGTGCGACGAGTTCGCCGCAAACCATTTCTTTCCTGGCGGATATGGCCTCAAATATCATGAGGCGAGTGGCGTCCGCCAAGGCCTTTGAAATCTTCTCGATGCGGGCGCGTTCCATAGCTCCATTCCAGTGTAGCCCGAGAGTGCTGCCGCGCGGTACCAAATCTCGCGCTCGCCCTGGCTAACGAAATTCTGATGCAACGGAATAGTTAGATACTCATCTAACTATCGAAATTGGCTGAACCCAACAAAAAGGGGTCCGCAGAGTGGAGAAAATCATGAAGAGATTAGAAGGGAAAGTGGCGGTGGTAACCGGAGGAAACAGCGGTATCGGGCTGGCAGCGGCGAAGCGGCTGCAGGAAGAGGGCGCGCGAGTAGCCATTTCTGGGCGCAACGCGAAAACGCTGGAGGACGCGGTGAAAACAATAGGCAACGGTATCCTGGCGGTGCAGTCCGACGTTGCCAAAGCCGCGGACCTGGACAAGCTGTACGCCGTGGTGTCCAAGAAGTTCGGCAAGATCGATGTGCTGTTCGTCAACGCGGGAATCTATAAATTCGCGCCGTTGGCGGCGTCCACCGAAAGCTTTTACGACGAAATTTTTGATATCAACACCAAGGGCGCGTACTTCACGATTCAAAAGGCGCTGCCGTTTCTAAACGATGGAGCATCCATCATCCTGAACACGTCCGTGGCCGGCGAATCAGGGATTGTCAACGGAACAGTCTATGCCGCAACGAAGGCCGCATTGCGGTCGTTCACAAGGTCGATTGCCGCCGAACTAGTAGAGCGCGGAATTCGAGTGAACGCCGTGAGCCCGGGACCAATCAACACACCGGAAGGGTTTGCGCGAACCGGGCTGTCCAAAGAGGCGATGGACGAACTTAAGGACCGGATCGTGAGCCAAGTACCCATGAAACGCATCGGTCAGCCACATGAGATCGCGGGTACAGTGGCGTTTCTGGCGTCCTCGGATGCGTCCTTCATTACCGGTGCGGAGATTCCGGTGGATGGCGGGTTCGGCCAAATCTGATTGTTTGCGGGAGAGGGCCCGCGGGCCCTCTCTCGCTGCGCTTCCGGACGCGCCAGCCCTTCGAGGCCCGCCGCGGCAGCCGGCACAGGGTACAAAAAGTTCTGGTGCTATCGTTGGCCGTCGCGACCGTTTGAAGGGTCGGGAGTGGTGGCGGAGTTAAGATCGAGAAACCAGTCGTGCGCCGCATCGCCCGGTGCGTAACAATTTCCATCGCGATTATAGGTGGCTGCGCAATGCACGGTAAATTCCTTGCGGCGCGGCGACTGCGCGAACTGCCAGACCGCAGCGTAGGGGATGCCACTTGCGGACGGCGGCGGAGGATTGTGCGGGACGACGCAGCCGGGCGAGGGCGGACAGGCGTCGTTGTAGACGAAGTAGGCGAGGTCGTCCTTGCCCAGATTCTTGCGAATGTCGTCGGCGGTGGTGATGGTGACCCCTGGGCCGTCATTTACGGGCATGCCTGAACAATAGACTCCGGAGCGATAAGCGGCGCGCGCCAGGGCATCGACCCAGGCTCTGATGTATGCATGATATTTCGGCGCGAGGCGGCCGCCTTCCTCGATATCCAGAAAAACAATCGCGCCAGCCGGGAAACCGTCCTTCTTTGCCGCGCTCGCAGCCTTCGATGCGTCAGCGGCGCCCCTGCTGGAAGCCTGCGTTGACGATTTGAGTTCACTGCTCTGCGGACCGCTGAACAGAATCAGAAAACCAAATTTTTCCGACAGCATACGCTGGCGTTTGCCGACCCAGTTATTCTCCTTTGCCCCCGGCGGGACGCTGAGCCAATATCCAGCAAAAGAGAAGGTTTTTCGTAAAACGGGAAGCGCTGCATCGCCCGGATAGGTATTGAGATCAAAACCCAGATAGGTAGGTCCGGTGGCCTGCTCCGCGACGGAAGATGGAGACATTAACGATTCGCGAAAAGGAAGCCCCGAAACCGCGAAAGCGCTAAGGAGCACAAGCATTGCGATTCGGGTGCGCCACATCAGTTCAATTTATACCATTGGTGTTACTGACTCTACATGGCCTTACCGTATTTTAGCGCCTAGGGTACAGGGTGCTGTGGATAGGACGCGGAAAGGCGCGGTCTATCGTTATAGGTCAGGCAACATAGAGTCGAGCGATGAGTTGCTCTCCCTCGCTCGCTCCCGCGTTTCCCCGTATTCCCGCATAGGAGGTAAGACGATGAGAGTGGCTTCCGCTTTTTTCTGCGCCGTTGCGATCGCATGGTCCGCTCCCGCGGCTTGGAGCCAGTCGGATGATCGACCCCCGCAAGGCGTACAAGTCGATACTTCCGGGCCAAGTCCGGTATTTCGGGTCACCGTAGTCGATCGAAGCACCAAGGCAGTCAACTATCAGCACCGCAGCGGGCCAACCGAGATCGGATTTCAAGGCACATCCTTGATGCCGGAGGCGCGGGGCGAAGCCATCGTGAACAGCAAACAAGGCCGCATCGAGATAAAGGCACGCATGGAGAGGCTTACGCCGGCCGGTCAATTTGGTCCCGAATACTTGACTTACGTGTTGTGGGCAGTCACGCCAGGAGGGCGACCGAAAAATCTTGGCGAAGTCCTGTTGAATGGCAAGAACAGCCACTTAGAGGTGACGACCGACTTACAAACGTTTGGCTTGATCGTGACGGCGGAGCCTTACTACGCAGTGACACAGCCAAGCGACGTGGTGGTGATGGAGAATATCGTAACGGATCGCACTACAGGAACCATTCAGCCCATTGAAGCAAAGTACGAGCTTCTAAAGCGCGGGCAATATATCGCGAGCGCGCCTCAACAAGAAGCTCAGCCATTGCCGCTCGACCATAAAGCTCCTTTGGAACTGTATGAGGCTCGCAATGCCGTGCGAATTGCCCGTTGGATTGGCGCCGACCGCTACGCGCCTGATTCGTTGCACAATGCCGAGGAGAGCCTGCAAAACGCCGAGGATGAGCTTACCGGGAAGGTAGGAAAGAAAACGGTGGCGCAAAACTCGCGCGACGCCGCACAAAACGCCGAGGACGCCCGCTTGATCACGGTTCAAAAGATGGAGGACGAGCGAGTAGCCAAAGAGAAAGCCGCGGCAGAAGACCGCGAAAGGCAGGCGACCGCACAAGCTGCGCAAGCCGAATCGGCGCGCGTGGCTGCGGAGCAGGCCAGGGCGCAGGCCGAGTCGGAAGCGGAGCGCTCAAAAACGGAGTCGGAGAGCACGCGCATCGCCGCGGAACAGGCCAAGACCGAGGCGGAAGCAAACGCAGCGCGTGCCAGAGCAGAGTCGGAAACAGCTCGTCTAGCCGCGGAGCAGGCCAAGGCTCAGGCGGATGCGGATGCGGAACGAGCCGCCAGGGAAAAGGCCGACGCTGAAGCGGCGCGCGACGCGGCTCGAGCGCAACAACAGAATGCCGAAGCAGAAGCAGTCCAGGCACGCGACGCGGTCGAACGATCGGAACAAGAGAAAGCGCAACTTCGCGAGCAGCTTCGCCAGCAGTTGAACGCGATTCTGCAAACCAGGGAAACCGCTCGCGGCTTGATTGTCAATATGTCGGACGTGCTTTTCGATACCGGCAAGTACACCCTCAAGCCAGGCGGACGGGAGAAGCTGGCGAAAATCGCAGGAATCGTCCTCGCGCATCCGGGACTTAAGCTTGAGGCTGACGGCTTCACGGACAGTGTGGGCAGCGACCAGCGTAATCAGAGATTGTCCGAGCAAAGGGCGAACTCGGTGCGCGAATATTTTCTGATGCAGAATGTGCCCGCTGATGTCGTCACGGCAATTGGATTCGGGAAAGATCGTCCCGTGGCGTCAAACGACACGCCGACCGGCCGTCAGCTAAATCGAAGAGTGGAGCTGGTGGTATCCGGCGACCTAATCGGCACTTCCGCGCAGGCCAACCCCGGCCTTTGATCGGACCGGTAGGGCAAAGATACGATTCTCAACGTTAGGGACGGGCTTCAGCCTTCGCCGTACGCGCCGGCACAGGCTGAGGCCCGTGCTATTCACTTTGAATTGGAAAAGATGGTGCCCGGGGGGGGAGTCGAACCCCCATGAGGAAAAATCCCCGGAGGATTTTAAGTCCTCAGCGTCTGCCATTCCGCCACCCGGGCAACAGCAGTACAAAATTAACGAATCGAGAGACTTAGTGCAAGATGAAGGTCTGATCCGCTGAAGATTCATTCACCGGGTATCTTGCCTGACGTGGCGGCATGTGTCCGCGAGGAATCGACTGACTGCCTTAGGGCGGCGCAACACGTGGAGCACCGCATTCGGTGCGTGGTTGGCAATTGCTGCCCTGAGAATCGGACGGCTCGTGTAACCGTAGGACAAGAGCCATCGCCAGAAATCGGCACGTTCGCGTGATCGGCAGATTGCTCGCCAAGCGCAGCGAACAAGTGAGAAATCTAAAAAGATTATGGTGTCCGCGGCGCCAAGCCGGACCTCAATTGCGTCATAGGGTCCGAGATCACCATCCATGATCCAGCGATCCTCGGCAGCGAGCTTCCCTTGCATTGCGACCCACTGGTCGCGCGGCATTGGGATAAGCCCAGGTCGCCAGAAGATTTTGTCCAGTTCGATCACGAGCAGCCCCGTGATATCACCCAACCGCTTTGCGAGAGTCGATTTGCCTGAGGCACCACGACCGATGATGACCACGCGTTTCATAATCTCAGTTTACGCAGATTCGCGTTTGGTGGGACGGCCGCGGACTGCTATCGAATTCGCCCTGCGGTTTCGACGAATCGGGCAGAGGGTTTGGGCTGGCACAACCATTGAAAATGACCATCTGGGCCTTTATTGGGCGCTTTCGGGAAAAGTCCGTATCGTGTTCTTGATAAAAGAGATATTGCCGGAGGCGCGGCAAAGGAATATGCTCTTGGGACCATGAAAAAGCCATGCTCGAGGGCCTCCTCCGGGAACTATCACGCCTTACTGCGTTTTCTGCAAAGTGCCTGCGCGGCGATCCTTTTTTGCGCTGTTTTTTCGCCGACAAGCGTGGCGCAAGAGGCAGGCGCGAAGGGCGCGGGCTTGCAGCAAATCCGGAGCTATATAGCTGCCGGCTGGGACACGCTGACGCGTTCCCTGACCGACTGCAAGGTGATTGTCGATCCGAAATTGGCTGCGGCTTCGGTGCTGTACCTTCCCGCGGATTTCGATGCGCCGGCGGAAGTGCAGGAGATGCAAAAGCGCTGCAACGTGCAGGTGAAGCATCTGCCGCAAGTGGTTCACAAGCTAGGCGAAATAGACACCAGCAATCTCGAACCGCCGGGCTTGCTGTATCTGAACAATAAGTACGTCGTCCCAGGGGGAAGATTCAACGAGATGTACGGATGGGACAGTTACTTCATCGTTCGCGGATTGGTGGAAGACAAACGAATCGAGCTGGCCCGCGGGATGGTTGAGAATTTTTTCTTTGAGATCGAGCACTACGGCGCGGTGCTGAATGCTAATCGCACCTATTACCTGACGCGGTCGCAACCGCCCTTTCTCACCTCCATGATCTTATCGGTGTATGACGCACAAAAAGCGGCCGGGAAGGAAGATCGCGAGTGGCTGGAGCGCGCGTACGGTTATGCGAAGAGAGATTACAGCCTGTGGACGCGCGAGCCGCACCTGGCCGGGACGACCGGACTATCGCGCTACTTTGATTTTGGGGATGAGACCGGACACTATCGGCAAGTAGCCGCGTTTTTTCTGGGACAGCCGGATGTGTGGCGAGATTACGTTGTTCCGCAGGGGCCAGATGAGAAGCATGTTGGGCCGCTATTTTCGCTACAGGTATGCGATTCCGCAAAGACGATGGCAAAGGAAGCCTGTGATTCCGCGGGGGCGGCAGCACTCAGCGCGGACTACTACAAGGGCGATCGCGCGATGCGGGAGTCGGGATACGACGTCTCGTTTCGATTCGGACCGCACGGCGCGAGAACCCACCACTTTGCGCCGGTCTGCTTGAACAGCCTGCTCTACAAATCGGAAAAAGATTTGCAACAAATGAGCGAGACGCTGGGGCGGAAGGCTGACGCGGAAGATTGGCGAAAGCGGGCGGAGGAGCGCAAAGATCGAATCCAGAAATATCTGTGGGACAGCGAGAGCGGCTTGTATTTTGATTATGACTTTGAGAATGGAAAGCGCTCGACTTACCAGTATGTCACGGCGTTTTTTCCGATGTGGGCTGGCATTGCGACAGCAGAACAAGCCCGGGCGGTGCTACAGCATCTGCCAACATTCGAAAAGCCGGGCGGCCTGGTGATGAGCCCGCACGAAACGGGCGGGCAATGGGATTTTCCTTACGCCTGGGCGCCGAACCAGTTGGTGGCGGACGAAGGAATTCGCCGGTACGGTTTCGGCAAAGAGGCGGACCGCGTCTCTTACGAATTCCTCTCCACGGTGGCGGAGAATTTCCGACGCGATGGAACGATTCGGGAGAAATACAATGCGGTGACACGGTCGTCGGAAACCCAGGTGACCGCCGGATATCACATGAACATAGTGGGATTCGGCTGGACGAACGGAGTATTTCTGACACTGCTGCGCGAACTACCGGAAACTTGGATCACGCGTTTGGCCAACGAGCAGACTGCCAAGCCAGGTACTGGGCGCTAGAACTCTTCCGCTCCGACCGCCGAGCGAACCTTTTCGAGATGGAATTCATCGCGCGGCGGAGTCGCGCCGATTTGGCTGGCCACCCAGGAGCCCATGCGGTTGGCGGCTTCGTTCAATGTAGAGACGGAAGCATGGCGCAAGTAGTGGTAAACAAGCGCGGCGGTGAAGGCGTCACCCGCTCCCACCGTATCGGCGACGTGGACGCGAAAACCAGGATGCTCGCTCACCTCATCGGCACTTACCACCAGGCTGCCCTTGGCCCCACGAGTGATGCACACCAGTTTCAGTCCGAGAATGTCGCGGAGCCAACGCGCGGCGCGCGCTTCGTCGTAGATAAAGGGAATTTGCAAAAGCTTGGCGACGATCGGCAGCTCGTCGTTGTTCACCTTCATGACGTCGGCCAGCTTGGCGGACTCCGATAAGGTTTCGGCGTTGTAGAAAGACTGGCGCAAATTGACGTCGAAGACGCGGGTGACGCCGGGGCGTAGCGCGCTGAGAAATTGACGGATGGTGGCACGAGATTGCGGACACCGTTGAGCGAGAGATCCGAAGCAGACCGCGTCGGCACGCTCGGCGAGGGAACGCCATTCTGGAGTCCATTCAAAGAAATCCCAGGCGACGGATTCGGCGATCTCGAAAGTGGGCTGGCCGGAGGGGTCCACGCTGACCTTAACGGTACCCGTGGGATAAGCGCGATCGAGTTGGAGATGAGACGCGCGCAGGCCGAGACGTTCGAGGCGGCGGCCCGCGGCGCGTCCGAGGGCATCGCTGCCAACGCGGCTGGCCACGATGCCATCGTCGCCGAGCAGGCTGGTCATGTACGCAAAATTGGCGGGCGCACCGCCGAGTTGCTTGCCCTCCGGGAACATGTCCCACAGAAGTTCGCCCAAGCCGACGACGAAAAAGTTCTTACTGGAAGTCACGCACAGATTCCTTTATTTCCAGATTGAGTGTAGCTTCCATATGCTTAGCAACTGAATTTGCGAATCGCCAGATTCGGAATATACCTCGACTGCATCGCTGCCGGGCGACGGGTAGATGCGATCGGTCAGAACTGCCTCACCATCGTTTGCGAAGACCTCGACACTGGACCGGTCCAGGAAGATATGAAGTTTCACGGGAGAAGTCCAGCGCAGATCCGCGCTGTGGCGGCCGGGAAAATCGGGAGAGAAAGAGACCAGCCCGGAGTGTGTCCGATCGATGAAGACATCGTGCGTTTTCGCGGACACGCCAACAAGGGTCTCTTCGTTTTGGCCTTTGCGAAGGCGAAATCCGGCGATGCTCACACCGCTAGGAGCGATTTCTGCTTCGATTTCGAGGGTGTCACCGGCGATGTGCGCGGCTTGAATTTTGTCGTTGGCCTGCTGGATGGAGAGCCGAGTTCCACGAAGCAGGAGTTTACTGCGGAGGCTTTCGGCCTCTTTGATTGGAGCCTGCATCAGGCGAACGCCATCCGGATAGGTTTTGAGATGCAAAACACGCGGAAGCGACTGCGCTCCGCGCCATAATCTTGTGGGCTCGGCATTCGCATATTGCCAGTTGCTGATCCATGCGAGCCAGATTCGGCGGCCGTCCGCCCGCGGAATATCCGAGAAACTATTGGTGGCGTAGAAATCCTTTCCATAGTCGGCCCAAAGTTCCTCTCCCTCAGGCGTCTCGTTGGTGAATTTCGCACCGTCAAAATAGCCCACAAAGTATTGAACGCCGGTGCCGCCCGCTGGGGCGCCGGGATTGCGGTTTACTACCAGGACCCATTTTGTTTTGCGGGAGTCAGTATCGAGCGGAAGCTCGAAAAGATCGGGGCACTCCCACTGACCTTTCGTCGCGCCGAGGGAACCGAAAGTGCTGCGCACCGTCCATTTTTTGAGATTCGGAGAATCGAGGATCTTGACTTGCTTCTCGTCGGCGAAGACCGCGACCATGACCCATTTTTTCTGGGGTTCGTACCAAAACACTTTCGGGTCGCGAAAATCCGGCTGATTCAAATCCACGACGGGGTTGCCGGAATAGTTCGACCAGGTGCGGCCGCGGTCGTTGCTGAAGGCGACGTGTTGCTTCTGGGAGTCGTGGTAAGCGCCGGTGTAGATGGCAATCAGGCAGGACGCATCTTTAGTATCAGTGCTAGTGCAAAAGCCACTGGAATTGTGCCAGTCAACCACGGCACTGCCGGAGTAGATCATGTATCGGCCCGTCTCTTCAGGAATGGCCAATGGTAGATGGCGCCAGTACAACATGTCATTGCTGACCGCATGGCCCCAGCTCATGTGTCCCCACTCCGCGCCTTGCGGATTGTGCTGGTAAAACAAGTGATATTCGCCCTTGTAGTAGACGAGACCATTGGGATCGTTCATGAAATTCGAGGCGGGAGTAAAGTGAAACTGCGGACGCCACGGCTGGTCGTACTCGCCCTCAGCCGCGTCAAAAATCGGAAATAGCGCGGAAGCCAACAGAAACAGAAAACCAAGACGGCGAAGCAATCGCGAGGCCGCGCGGACCGCGGTCACGGTTTGCCGCTCGGGCGTTCTTCGAGCTGCGCTGCCGCCTTTAACTCGCGCTCCGCCTCTTCGCTCTTGCCGAGGTCCCGGTAGGCTTGGCCGAGCAAATGATGAGGGACGGGGTTATTGGGATCCATTGCCAATGCGCGCTGCAGCGTGCGAACGGCCAGCTGCGTTTCCCCTTTGGTCCGCAGGACTTTGCCGAGCAGGATGTACGGGCCGCTGGCAGTAGAATCGAGCCAAATGGAGCGTTGCAGGAGTCGTTCTGCTTCATCGAATTTTTGCAGCCGTGAGTAAGCGTCGGCAAGTTTGTAGTAAACGACGGGGTTGCCGGGATTAATGGCGAGTTCCTGCTCGAATTGCGCCGCCGCTTCCTGAATCTTGGATTGATAGAGATAAAGTTCGCCCAGCAGCTGATGAGCCAGCGGAAGTTTGGGATCGACCTCGATAGCTTTCCTGCCGTATTCCTCAGCGATCGGACCAAAATCGAGGCGAAGCAGCAGGCGCGCGGTGAAGAGATAGGCGGCGGCGGAATCCGGCGGAACCTTGAACATTTTGGCGAAAGCGGCGCGAGCCTGCGCGTAGTCTTTTGTCCGAATGTAGGCGACACCCAGGATGTAGGAGGCGTCGACGTTGGCGCTGGGGTACCAGGATTGGACTTTCTCAAGATAGGGGATAGCTTCGCCTGGCTTTTCGGAGAGATACAACGACAGGCCGATGAGTTGAACCGCTTCGGTGTCACTCGGGTTTTCCGCAACGGCACGCTTTAGAGAGGTTATGGCGTTGAGATAGTCGCCCTTGCGATAGTAGGTGATCCCGAATTCGTGAGCGAGATTCTTCGCGGTGGGATTGGATGTGGAGATCTCATTGAGGGAGGAAAGCGCTTCGTCGAATTTGCCCTGCTCAATCAGGTGGTGGACTTCGTCGTAAGGAGGTGGCGTGCCGGGTACCGATTGCGCTGCTGGTGAAAGCTGGAAAACGAATAGAAGCGCGAAGACCAGAGTTGAGAACGAGTGGATCCGAGTTTGTGGAAGGTACATAAGATGCTTAGCGACAATCGTGCGCCGCGCCCGAAAACTGATTAGAGCATAAAAAACGGGGAGCCCGCGAGGAGCTCCCCGTTTAGTTTTGGGGTGTTGCGCGTTAGAAAGTGACTCGGACTCCGAACTGGAGTTGACGCATGCCCACCGGAGAACCGGGGGCCGCATCGGCCTCGATGTCCGTGATTTGGCCAGAGGTGCCGCCGCAATCCACGCAGCCATTGAAGTTGTTGCTAACGCCAAGAACCGGGTGGTTGAAGACGTTGTAGGCATCGAAACGGAACTGCGCCTTGATGCGCTCGGTGATCGTGAACGTCTTGGAGATGGCCATATCGTCATAGAAAGCATGCGGACCACGATAGGAATCGAATCCCACATTGCCAATCTGTCCGCAAGCGGGCATCACGAACGGACCTGCGGAAGGACGTGCCCCCGCGCAAGCATCACCCGTGCCGCTAATATTAGTGGGCGAGTTTGTGATTTCAGGAAGCGTGGCCTGATTGAGCGTTGGAATCGGTGTGAACCAGAACGTACCAGCACTCGTATGGGTAATCCCAGTGTGTAGTGTTCCGGTTCCCTTGTTGGGACGGCATGGTCCAGCATCCGAGATTTGCCCGCAATTCTGGAGACTTGGCGTCCAGGGAAGACCGGTCCCGTAGGTCGTAGTGTTGGTAACCTGCCAACCGCCGACAATTAGATCTTTGATTCGGCCAGCATCGCCCATGAACTGCTTCCCTCTGCCGATGGGCAACTCGTAAATTACGTTGGCGACAAACACCTGGTTGCGGTTGAACGGAGCCGGGCCCCAAGCAATCGCCTTGTCCACGTCAAAGTAATTGTTGTCGTATGCGTAAGCATGGGAGAAGGTGTAGTGCATGAGGAATTGGAGTCCGTAGCTGGTACGCTTCTCAGCCTTTACCTGTAAAGCGTTGTACTTGTTGTCGGCGTCGTTGCCGAAGTAACCGGTGTCGACGGCGCAGCAGCCAGGTGTGGGATGCACGACGCCCAGCGAGTCCGTGAACGTCGAACCGGGATAGGTGAAGGTTGGCACGCCATTCAAGAAATACTTGCGCCGATTCGCTTGCGGCACAGAAGGTACGAACGACTGCTTGCAATCAAACCCCGTTGCCGGCGGGGTATTGGCGACGCACTGGTACGCGTCGGTTCCCGTACCAATTGCCGGCTCATTGTTGTTGTAGGACGGACCTGTTCCCGC
>Ga0307477_10003541_pt1 | contig 11583 bp, 13 predicted proteins | sample atmos_gasesECM2C_FD_203316 | JGI IMG/M metagenome (GOLD analysis project Ga0307477, IMG submission 203316) | Hardwood forest soil microbial communities from Morgan-Monroe State Forest, Indiana, United States - atmos_gasesECM2C_515 | ecosystem: Environmental > Terrestrial > Soil > Temperate...
AGAAGACCATGACCTGGTCGATCCCCGAAGCCGACAAATGCCTGGCCGCAGCCAAGGTCTCGGACCGGGTTGTCCAGATCGGACTGCAGCATGAGAGTTCCGGCGCCCTCGTCGACACCAAACAACTCATCAAAGACGGCGCAATCGGCAAAGTCGCCCACGTCGAATCGTGGATGAGCCGCAACACTCCGCATGGCAAGGGCCAGTGGGTGCGCCCCGTTCCTTCCGATTGCACTCCGCAGAACGTCGAGTGGAACGCCTTTCTGAACGGACGTCCTGACCGCGCCTTCGACCGATTCAAGTTCATCAACTGGCGATTGTTCTGGGAATTCTCCGGCGGAAACTGCGCGGAAAACATGGTTCACCAGATCGCCTGGATCATGTCCGCCCTCGATTTGCCTTTGCCGTCGGCCGCCTACATGTCCGGTGGAGTCTTCTCCGAGAAGGATGGCCGCGAGGTCCCCGACACGATCGCCGTCACCCTAGACTTTCCAACGGACGTCGTCGTGACGTGGCAGTCCACGTTCAGCAATCGCCACTACGAACTCGGCGATCGCATCCTCGGCAGTGATGGAACCATCGAGCACCATCTCGAAGAGCCGATCCAATATTGGCCGGAAAAAACCAACCGTCCTACCGGCGAGGCGATGAAGGGCAAGACGCCAAATCAGAATCACATGCAGAACTGGATCGATTGCATTCGCACGCGTGGCACTCCGAACGCGCCAGTGGAAGTCGGATACCGCTCCGCCATCGCTGTCCACATGGCTAATCTTTCGTACAAAAAGAAGCAGCGAATTACGTTCGAGGAAGCGAAAGCGATTAGACCGGAGTACTAGCTTCTTTCGGACAATGGCCTTGAAAGGGCGCGGCTTCTAGCGAAGCCATCCACTGCGGGGTTCGAGGCATTATGATTGACCCCAATGCCGCCATCGCCCGCAGTGCATTGGAAGCTCGCCTCCCTCCTCGGTTTAGCGATTTTCCTCTCGTTCATCTATTTCTACGAAGGCGGCGGATGGAATCAGAACTCCCGCTTCGATCTGCTGCGCGCGATTGTTGAACGGCACACCCTCCAAATCGACGCCTACCACGAGAACACGGGAGACATAGCCCACTTTCACGGAAACTACTACTCGGACAAAGCACCGGGTCTGGTTTTTCTCGCGGTGCCATTTGCCGAAGCGTCCCGAGCAGCCATGCGGGCGGTTGGAGTTGATCCAAATTCTCCGCGAGCGGAATACTTACTCTCCTACATCGTGACCGCCTGTGCCGTCGCGCTTCCAACGGCGTTGGCGGGAGTGTGCCTGTTCTTCCTCGCGCTGCGATTCGGATCTGACGTCAAGGGCGCTGCGTTTGCGACGATTGTGCTCTCGGTAGGCACGCCGATCTTGGCGTATGCGAGCTTATTCTGGGCACATGCGCTCGTAGGAGCCTGTTTGCTGTTTGCCTTCGCCGCCGCCGTAAAGCTCATTGATGGCCGAGCCGAGTTCTGGTGGGCTCTAGCCGCGGGGCTCGCCGCGGGATGGGCGACAGTCAGTGAGTATCCCGCAGCTCCGGCGTCAGTCCTGATTGCATTCCTGGCGTTGTCACAAGTCTGGTCGCGAGGCAACGCCGCGCGATGGCGCGTCGTCGCCGGCGTCGGTATCGGCGCAATCGCCTGCGCCATTGTTCTGTTCGGCTATCTGCACGCAGCCTTCGGTGGTTTCCGTCCGAGCTATTCCTACTACGATTCAAACTCGTTCTCCTTCATGCAGCAGCAGGGGTACATGGGCTTGACCTATCCCCATCCCGACCGCCTCTTGAAGCTTTTGTTCGGATGTTCCCGAGGATTATTCTTCGCTTCTCCGGCGTTGCTCGCGGCGGTCCCAGGATTGTGGTGGTTACGAAAAAGATTTCGCGGGCCGGCCCTTGTAGCCGGCGCTATCGCGCTTTACTACTTCCTCTTCAACGCATCGTTTTACTGGTGGAAAGCCGGCCTGACCTTCGGCCCGCGCTACGCTGGAGCGGCGATCCCGATGTTGGGCCTCGGGCTCGCCGTGGCTTGGATACACGCCTCGCTCCCATGGCGACGGGTGCTGATCGCGCTGGCTTGTTGCAGCGTCTTTGTCACCGTGATGGTCGTCTCCACTTCGTCGCAGCTAGCCATGCAGGGCAGTTGCCCCATCGTGCATTCCTCGTGGCCGGCATTCTGGGCAGGCCAGATGGCCGCGAATCGCGAGTCGATGCTTCTGCCCAGCGAAGCCGAAGGAGGTCACGGCGCGTTCAACTTAGGCCAGCTCATCGGCCTGCACGGCCTCGCCACTCTGACTCCGCTGCTGGCGATGTGGGGAGTCGTAGTTGGGTTCTGGCTTCGGCTTCGCCGCCGAAGTTGAGTAGGCTGAGGAACCGATAATGTGGGGACAGCCGCCATCGGCTGTCCAGCCGCGCAGCGGCAACGAGTGCGTCCGCATCCCCGTTCCCCATTCCCACATCGAATCAGATGTAAGATAAAGATTCCGCCTCAGCGCGGTCAAAATTCATCATAATGAGGTACTTATGGCGCACATGGTTCATTGCGTGAAGTTCAACAAAGAAATGCCCGGCCTTGATGAGCCCCCATTCGACAACGAACTCGGCCAGAAGGTCTACGACAACGTCTCCCAGGAAGCATGGCGGATGTGGATGGAGCACTGCAAGATGCTACTCAATGAGTACCGTCTGAATCCGGCGCGCCGGGAGGATCAAGAGGTGATCGTCAAGCAGTTGGAAATGTTTTTCTTCGGGGAAGGCTCAGCTAAGCCCAAAGAATACGTGCCTCCGGCGCAGTAATCTCACTCACACTCTGGCCTGCCCATCTGTGATCCGAGAAACGGCGCCGCGCCCGCGAACAATGCCAGCGCGGGGAAAACAAACCAACCCACCGATGCCAATGCCAGCGTCTTGACCGGGATTGCGACGAAGGTCTGTGGAAAGCATAGGAAAATGAGCTTGAGCACGAACAGGGTAGCGAACCACACGGCGGAGGGAGCGACAGGCGCCATGACGCGCGTGGCGCGCGAACCCTCCCCACGCTTCGCTAAAAGTGCCGCTGTGGCGCCGCATATGGGGAGCACAAGCAGCCAAGGGCCGACAACCAGCGGTATGAGATCCACCCGATCCACTCGCACATTCACCCACCCGAGCCAGCCACAGATGTTGATCAGGGCCGACGTGAGCGACAAGTTCACGAACCTCGGGATCCATAAACTCTTCGTGCGGTTCATTCCACCCTCCTCAAGTTTCGCGGTTTGAATGGCGTGACCGAATTTGCGCCAGCGAATGCCGGAGAGGTCGAGAGCCTGGGGACCGTCCTCGACTCGCGATTCTTCCCTTTCCAAGTCTTCGAGATGCGACGCAAGTTCTGCGATCACTTCGTCTTTGGTCTCCGGCGGCAAATCAAGGCTCGCCAGGTGTTCGCGTATTTCTTTCTCCCAGTTACGCATGGCTGACTCCGGCGAGGGTATCGAGCGCATGGAAGAATGAACGCCACTCTTCGCGGAGGGGGCCGAGTTGGCGTCGTCCGGTTTGAGTGAGCCGGTAGTAGCGGCGATCGCGCCCTGCAGAGTTGGCTTCCCAGTGAGCCTCCACCCATCCGCGCTTTTCCATTTCGTACAACAGCGGGTACAGGGAGGCGAGCGTGAACTTCAGCGCACCCCCAGTTCGTTCCCCTATTTGCTTAGCAATCTCGAATCCGTACAGCGATTCTTCTGCGAGCAGCGACAGAATGGCCAATTCAGCGCTGCCCCGGGCGATCTTTGAGCGAATGCGTTTCGTCATACCTATATCGGAAACCTATGTTGCAAGTGTAGGAATCCTACATAGGGACGAAAAGTTTCGAAGGTGCAAGGCGGGGACATGACATGTGGGGACGGCCGCCCCGGCTGTCCGCGGAGCGCAGTTCCGCTGGTTATGCAAGTTTCAACCAGCCCTCCGTTCTCTGTCAGAACGGGGGCGGCATATGAAATATCAAGGCGGCTTTACTGTGCTGGAGTTGATGATCGTGGTCGTGCTGATTCTGGTGATCGCAGCAATCGCAATTCCCAGCATGCGTGAGGCGCAGATTCATGCCAACGAGGCTTCCGCCGTGGGTTCGATAAAGGCCATCAATCAGGTTGAAGTGCAATACCAGGCGACCTATGGAGGTTATGCGGAATCCTTATCCAACCTGGGTGGAGCCGATCCTTGCACCAAGTCCGCCAAGACAGCCTGCTTGCTCGATCAAAGTCTCGCCGGCGGAACGAAGTCCGGCTGCAGGTTTGTGGCAGCAGCTGGCAGTCCTTCTGGCGGTTGGAACACAATTTACGTTGTGGGCGCCGCGCCAGAGGTCTTTGATCGGACGGGGAAACGCCTGTTCTGCTCGACTGACAAAAACGTTATCCGCACCGACCTTAATACAGCCGGCAGCACGATTCCTCCAGGCGTCGAGCAATGCGCGAGCTTCAGCGCGCTAAAGTAAGTGATCGCAGCGCGGCCGTCCCTGGCGGCTGTGGGAGCGGTGTCTCGTCGCCGTCTCTACCGCTTCAGCCCATCCACGAACGCCCAATTCCCAATTTCACCTCTGTTACTCGATAGTTACCTATGCACCAATATTGATGCAATCTTAATCACCCCGTAACAATCGGTTGTTAGAACAAAACCATGGATCCGCAGGCCTACAACACGCTGATCCTTTCAGACCTGCACCTCGGTTCGGACACGAGCCACGCGCGGGAAGCCACCCAGTTGCTCAAAACGACTTCTTTCCAGCGGCTGATCCTGCTGGGCGACATCTTTGCCGACCTTAACTTTGCGCGCCTCACCAAGGATCACTGGAAGTTCCTCGGCTACATTCGCAAGCTGTCGAATCCGAAGCGCGGCATTGAAGTCGTTTGGGTAGAGGGCAATCACGACCACGGCCTCGCCAACATCATGTCGCACCTGGTCGGCGTGCGCGTATACCAGCACTACGAGTGGGACTACCGCGGCCTGCGCCACACCGCAATTCACGGCCACCAGTTTGACGGATTCCAGGTTCACAGCCTACGGCTGAGCCGGTTGGGCACCTCACTGTATCTGCAACTGCAGAAGCTTGATTTCAAGAGCAAGCCGATCGTGCGCATGATCGACCGCCTGAATACGCGCTGGCTGCGCATGTCAACCAAGGTCTCGTCGGGTGCAATCGCTTTTGCCAGGCACCACAAAGCCGAGCGAATTTTCTGCGGACACACACACGAAGCAACACACATCGAGAAAGATGGCATCTGCTATTACAACGCTGGAGGATGGGTCGATTCCCGGCTCACATATTTGACGATCGACGAAACGGGGGTTCAAATCCATGAGTTCGACAAGCATAAATACACCGAACGAGCTGACCATCGTGATTCCGGCGAAAAACGAGGCGAAGCTGATTCCGCGTTTGCTGACCTCACTGACGAATCAGGACTACTCGAAGATGTCGAGTACGAGAGTGTTGGTCGCTGACGCGAATTCCACGGATGGCACTCCGGAAATCGTCATGAGCTTTCGCGATCGCCTCAACATCGGCGTCGTCCGCGGCGGCATGCCCTCGTTTGGGCGAAATCAAGGAGCGGGGCAAGCCGACACGCCCTACGTCCTTTTCCTCGATGCCGATATTGAATTGGCCGACCCGTCACTCATTCGTTGTTGCATGGAAAAAGCGCAACAGAAGCAACTGCACTGCCTGACCACCAATATCGTGTGCAAAAGCGGAAGCTGGATCGACAAGCTGTTCTACGTCGGCAACGATATGTTTCAATATCTGTCGTACCTGCACCGTCCTTTCGCGACCGGCATGTTCATGCTTTTCGACCGGAAGAAGTTCTGGCAGCTGGGCGGATTCAACGAAAAGATTCTCTTCGCCGAGGACTACCGCCTCAGCCAGCAAGTCGACCGAAAGCGTTTCGCCATCGTCCGCGGCGGCGTCTATACCACTAATCGCCGCTTTCAGCGGATGGGGCACTTGAAAGTAGGGTGGCTCTTCTTGAAGACCGCCATGAATTACGGGAATGAGAAGTACTTCCTGCGCGACCACAAGTATTGGTCCAACAAGGCAGACAGCCTGCCGCACGCCTAGGTTCTGCAGTTTGGTTTTGTTGTGGCCACGGAAGACAGGGTTCCGCCAACCAGCTGAACCCTGTTCGCTTTTCAGGATATTTCAGAATCGCAGCACAATTCCCGTCGACAGTCTCACATTGTTCTGTGCGGTATTGAACAGATGGCTGTGCACGTAGTCTCCCTGGAACCGCCATGCCACCAACTTGATCAACTTATAGTCCAGTCCGCCTCCGACCGCTGTGGCAAACGAGGTGTCGGATCCTATCGTGTGGGCGTTGAGGTGCACCGCTCCGATCATCACTTCCGCGAAGGGTCGGACCTTTCCTACTGACACTGAAACGCGCGGTCCAAACAGGTAATTATGCTGCGAGACGTCGGCATTGAAGATCACGCAATCCAAGATCGGCACGCTGCAAACCGTGATGTTCTCCGAACCGTAGTGGCCGCTGAAGTCTCCGACGATGCTGATGATCGGCAGAACTTTTCCTTCGACCGACCCTTCCCATCCATTCAGGCTGCTCCGGCCGCCTGTCAGGTTCGTGTTGTAGTAGGAGTATCCGAAGAAGAGATTCCCTGAAGTTGGAATCTGCGCTGACGCGACTTCTGCGAGAAACAGGATCAGAGCGACAACCGCAAGTTTGCTCATACACTTTCCATCTAATTAAGACTCTGGCCTAAAAGCGGAACACGACTCCCGTCGAGAGCCGTAGATTGTCTTGAGTTGTACTGTAGAAGCGAGTCTGCAGATAGTCGGCTTCCAGGCGCACCGCGAGAAATTTGATCAGGCGGTAATCCAGTCCACCACCAATTGCCGCTGCGAATGAAGTGTTCGCGGAACTCGGGAAGTCTCCCCCATTATGGACATGCGCCAGCCCGATCATCGCCTCTGCAAACGGAGTGAAATTTCCCACGGGAATCGACAAACGGGGCCCGAACAGCACCTCCCACTCATGTCCAGTGACATTGACCTTCACCGGGCCGCTGGGCGACAACTCAGTGAAGCTCTGGGACCCGTAGTGACTGGCGAAATCGGTCACGATTCCCAGGTGAGGGAATACCTTGCCTTCGAGAGATGCCTCCCAACCGTTCAGATTGGGGCGGCTCAGGCTTGAGTTCAGCCCGGCCCAATTCGTGTTTTCGAAGGAATACCCGACGAAGATGTTTCCTGACTGGGCTGCCGCGAAACTCACCAGCAAAAATACGCCCAGACCTATGCAGGCAATCTTGCGCATGACACTTTCCTCCTCCCGCTTACGTAACCCTGTAAAGAGCACCAAGTTTCGATGCGGAAAGGAGAATAGCGGATCACTCAATTGGTACATCCAGAGGGAAATGGCTGTGCTAAAAGCGCCAGACAATACCGGTAGAAGCGCGGTAGTCGTTTTGATAAGCGCTGGCGTAATGCGAATGCATGTAGTCGCCTTGCAGTCGCCACGAGAAGTTCTTGAACCATAGCTTGTAGTCTGCGCCTCCTCCGACGTCAATGAGTAGTGGCCGGTAAGTCAGTCCGCTCGAATGGAGGTCACGCAGACCGGCCATCGCATGAATGAACGGCCGCCACTTTCCCATGTTGGTCGAGAGCCGCGGGCCCCCGGCGATGTCGTATTCGGTTTCGCCGCGCCGGTAAAGGCCGGCCCCTTCCGCCACCAGGCCGATGTGAGGAAAGCGGACGAATGGAAGCGCCTCAAACGATGCGTTCCATCCTTTGTAGCTCTGCTGGTTCGTGACATTCGTCAGTTGCGCGTAGGAAACTCCGCCATAGACGTTTCCACTGGGAAGGAGTCCGTTGAACTGTGCCGACATCGGAAGGGAGCACAAAAATAAGGCCGCGAAGGCCAGCACAGCGGCAGCGGTTTTTGGCACGAAACATTTCCTCCCCGGCCAGCAGGCCGGCAAAAATGTATTTTAGGCAACGAAATCCGTTAGATGCAGTGTACCGGATGCACAAGATGTATCGCCTGACAAAATTTGTCGTGCAGAGGGCATGGTTTCTGGCCGCGGAATGCTCCGCAGCAGTCGCCGCGAGGCTCTGGAATCGGCGAAAATTTACCGGATTTTCATGGTGCCAAAACCATTTGAGTCACGTCTATTGACTAACATGGAAAATATGAACATCAACTGCGAATCATGGAAATATTCATTGGGGCCTGCGCTATTTTTGCTGGACAAGGAGTCGAAGTTGAAACTCAGTGTGGAAGCACGAAATCATGGGGACGTTGTCATTGTGCACTGCCAGGGCCGCATCGTGTATCGCGATGAGGCCGCGGCGCTCTCACGCGTGGTGGGCGAAGTCCTGGGCAACAAGAGCAAACTGGTGCTTGATCTGGCCGGTGTAAGTTCGATCGACAGTGCGGGCATCGGAGAACTGGCGCTGCTGCAAACCTGGGCGCAGGACCGGAACGCGGAACTGAAATGTGCAGGCCCCAGCACGGTAGTCCGAACGCTGTTAGAACTGACCAATCTGGATTCCGTCCTCGACGTGCATCCTACAGTAGACTCCGCGCTGGAATCGTTCCACGAGATGAACGTCTGACTTTGCTTGTGTAGGGGCGGACGCCTTCGTCCGCCCCGCGAGCAAAGCGAGCGTGTGACAGCAGAAGGCTCTGCAGTTCGTGTCAGGCAGAACGCCCCCCTCCGGCATCCTGGTTTCAGCCAAGCACTCTGAATTGCGCTTCGCGCAACCCCGGGGTTATTTTTGGTCCATACACGCTGACCCATTACATTATCTGCATGCCCCATCCCCGTTCGTTACGGTTCGTCTTCTTCCTGCTTATCGTTGCCTTCATCGCCCTAGCCGACACTCCCAACCAGGCCACGCCCTATTGGGCGTTCTGCATCAACCCTGTTACCTCCACTCCGGCGAAGCCCGACGATAACCCCCGCCACGTTCCTAACAGCAGCGCAGTTTTCACGACGGCTCAAACCCAGGACCTCTTCAATCCTCCCGACTGGCATCCCTCCGACCACCCGCCAATGCCCGACATCGTGGGCCACGGTAGACAGCCCGATGTCTACGCTTGCGGTTATTGTCACCTCCCCAACGGCATGGGACGCCCCGAGAACTCCAGCCTCGCCGGATTGCCTGCGCCCTACATCATTCACCAGATGACCGACTTTCGCAGCGGTGCCCGCAAGAGTTCCGAGCCCCGTCATCTCCCGGTCGCAAACATGATCTCCCGTGAGACCAAAGCGACGACCCAGGAGACCGCCGCCGCCGCAGAATATTTTTCTAAGCTTGAGCGCAAGCCCTGGATCCGCATTGTGGAAACCAGCACCGTTCCCAAGACGCACGTCGCCGGGTGGATGCTGGTCGCGGACACACCCGCCACCACCGAGCCAATCGGCCAGCGCATCATTGAAATGCCGGAAGACTTAGAACGCACGGAGTTGCGCGACGACGCGTCAGGATTCGTAGCATACGTCCCTGAAGGCAGCCTCAAGCGGGGAGAGCGGCTGGTCGCCACCGGAGGCGATCGCAAGATGTCCCCCTGCGCCAAATGTCACGGGCCCGACCTCCGCGGAAGCGGAAATGTCCCCCCGATCGCCGGACGCTCGCCCAGTTACATCGTCCGCCAGTTGTTTGATATGAAATCCGGCGCGCGCTCCGGAGCCCTGTCATTGCAAATGCGCCGACAGGTTGCGAAGCTGTCGTTGGATGACATGATCGCTGTTGCGGCGTTTGTTTCGTCACTGAAGCCCTGACGATAGCAGTCGAAATTCAGTCGCGACTGTTCGATTACGAACATATGACTTTGATTGTGGGCATGCCAGTTGAAAGCCACGGACCTCCTGGTTTTTCTATCCAACTGAATAAATAGAACTTGTACCCAGGTCGAAGAATGGCAAGCGGGATGCCACTCATGTTTGGTTGTGTTTGGAGCTTCCGATGAAATCCTGGACCAATGATCTTCGCTACGCACTTCGGCAGCTGCGCAAATCGAAAGGCTTCGCACTCACCGCATTGCTCACCATTGCTCTGGGGGTGGGCGCGGTCACCGCTGTTTTCAGCGTGGTGAATACGGTGCTCTTACGCCCTTACCCGTTCCGCGATCCGGGGCAGATTGTGGTTTGGCGGGAGACCATCCAGGAGATCCAACAGGCGGAGCCGCTCCTGCCCGACAACTATCGGCACTATCTGAATCTGAAAGGCCGAGCGACCTCGATCCAGGATGCAGCGATTGTCCAGACTGCCGGATTCAGCGTATCAGCGGGCGTCGACCATCCGCAGATGACTGAGGGATTGGCAGTCTCACCTAATTTTTTCTCAGTGTTGGGAGTGACGCCTTTAATCGGTCGTGTTTTCATGCCGGAAGAGGCCCAGAGCGGACGAGACCAAGAAGTCATTCTTACCTGGGGTGCATGGCAGCGTCTTTTTCACGGCGATCCATCGGTAATTGGCACGAATTTGCGGGTCAGTGGGGAACCGAAAACCATTGTGGCTGTGATGCCGAAGGCGTTCCGCTTTCCTGTGATGTCTGTCATGCCCGGCCAGGCGACCTACGGATCGACCGATCGCTATGAAATCTACAAGCCTCTGGCACCGGAACCGGAGGAGTTGACCGCGAACGACGGCGACTTCAACTTTCTCGTCGTCGCACGCCTCAAGCCCGGCGTCTCCATGCAGCAGGCACAAAGCGAACTGGACGGAATCGAGAAGGCGACTGCTGCCGCCGATCATCTTGCCATCCACTTGGGAGTCGTGGTCCTGCCATTTTCCGAGGAGATTAGTGGAAACGTCAGTAAGCCTCTGTGGCTGGTGCTGGCTGCGGTCGGGAGCGTCCTTCTCATGGCATGTGTGAATCTTGCGAACCTGCAACTGGCACGAAGCGTGGCCCGCCGGCATGAGATGGGTCTTCGCGCTGCCCTGGGCGCAGGACGGCGGCGGCTGTTCCAAGGCGTTCTTGCGGAAAATCTGCTCCTGGGATTGGGTGGCGGTGTGGGAGGAATCTTATTCGCCGATCTGGGAGAGAAACTGTTTGTCAGGATCGCGGCGGTTCTACCCCGTTTGAATGAGGTCCATCTCAGCACGCCCATGCTTGTCTTCGCACTTGGGCTATCGATCGTAACGTCGCTGGGATTTGGGATTCTTCCAGCTCTCCGGTCTTTTCGCCTGATGCCGCAAAGCGCTCTGCAAGCGAGTTCCATCCGCCTTTCGAGCAGTAAACAGGCGGCACATACCCGTAAGATGCTGGTCGCCATCGAGGTTGCGTGCAGCATCACGCTGCTGATCGTGACCGGTCTGATCACGCGGAGCTTCTCACATTTGCTGACACAAGATCGCGCCTTCAATTCGCAATCGGTCTCCGTAGCCAGGGCCGATTTGAGCAGTTCCAGATATTCAAGCGGCGGAGGGATCCCGGACAATCCGGGAGCCGATCCGGGCAGCCTGGCCCGCGATGAGATGATCGATCGAACCCTCGACAAGCTGCGTGCCTTGCCCGGCGTGCAGTCCGTTGCGGCTACCAGCGTAATTCCCCTGACCGGGGATACGAACGTGGATGGGATCCA
>Ga0307477_10003544_pt1 | contig 11576 bp, 9 predicted proteins | sample atmos_gasesECM2C_FD_203316 | JGI IMG/M metagenome (GOLD analysis project Ga0307477, IMG submission 203316) | Hardwood forest soil microbial communities from Morgan-Monroe State Forest, Indiana, United States - atmos_gasesECM2C_515 | ecosystem: Environmental > Terrestrial > Soil > Temperate...
AATCGAGAGCGCCCGAGGGATTGCGAGCGCGAGATACGACAGGTAATTCGACACGCGGCGGCACATCTGAAAGCGAGGGTAGGCGGTTGAGCCGACGCGCTCGACGGCCAGATTCCCGCGAACTTCTCGCCGCAAGAGATAGCGCGGATGGCGCTCGGAAGGATCGTAGCTCGGCCGGCCCGCAACGACCGTCACGCGATGATTCAACGCGAGCGCGTCTGCGACTTGCGCGGCGCACTTAGCCGTGGCGCTTGTGTCGGGCGGGAAGTATTCGTTCAGAAGAAGAATGTGCAAGGGCTTATCCGGGACTGGATCGAAGCTGGTGCATGGCCACGGAACACGTCATCGCGCATGCTCGCGACTCACGGTCCCGCGAGCCTCTTCGGGAAGTGCAGGCTTGCGGATCAGGATGTCGCCCAGGACGAGCACGTCCATCTTGGTGCGCAGAAAACAATCGATGGCTTCCTCGGGCCGGCAAACGATCGGCTCATTGTCATTGAAGGAAGTGTTCAGGACCACCGGCACGCCGGTCAGGTCCGCGAATTCGCGGATGAGGCCCCAATAGCGAGGATTCGCCGCGTACGTGACCGTTTGCAGGCGGCCCGTTCCATCGACATGAGTGGGCGCGGGAATCAGCTCGCGTTTTTCGGGCCGCACGGAATACGCCTGCGTCATGAAGGGGCTCGGATACGTCTTCTCAAAATATTCCCCGGTGGCTTCCGCAAGAATCGACGGCGCGAAGGGGCGGAACATTTCGCGGTGCTTGATACGGGCGTTCAGAATGTCCTTCATGTCCGGGCGGCGGGGATCGGCGACGATGCTGCGATTGCCCAACGCCCGCGGCCCCCATTCAGCGCGCCCCTGATACCAGCCCAGAATTTTCCCCGCGGCAATTTCCTTGGCGGCCTCCCGGGCGATCACCTTTTCGTGAAGCTCGGAAATCTCGAGGCCCTCGCTTCCGAGGCGGCTGGCGCGAATCGCGGCAAGAATCTGCTCGTGCGAATAGCCGGGTCCCCAGTAGGCATGCTCCATGACGAAGGACCGGGGCTCTCCGAGAATCTGGTGGTGAACGTAGTACGCGGCGCCGATCGCGAGGCCCGCGTCGCCCGAGGCCGGCTGCAGGAAGATTTTCTCGAATGGCGTCTCGTCGAAAATCTTGCCGTTGGCAACGCAATTGAACGCGACGCCGCCGGCGAGGCACACGGCCTTCTGCTTCGTGCGCGCGTGCAGCGCGCGAAGCATTTCAAAGAGAACTTCTTCCAGGCGCGCCTGCAAAGAGGCGGCGCAGTCGCGCTGGAGTTTTTCCACCGGAGCGGTGGGATCCCGCGCCGGCCCTAGGCGCTCAGCCATGTAATCGGAATACATCGCGGCCAGCTCTGGCGTCTTGTCTGCGTCGCGCCACGTCATTTCCGGCCCGGTGCGATGATGCTTAAAGTAGTCGAGCCCCAGGCGAAAGCCGACGCCCTTGCGGCTGAGCACGATCTTGCGAAACTCGTCCAGATGGGCAGGCTCGCCGTAAGCCGCGAGGCCCATCACCTTGTATTCGTCGCCGAACTTGCGAAACCCGAGGTACTGGGAAACGGCGGTGTAGTACATCCCGAGCGAGTGGGGAAAGGCAATCGATCCGTCGATCTCCATGCGATTGCCGCGCCCCGCGCCCCACATCGTGCTGGCAAAATCGCCGAGGCCGTCAGCCGAGAGCAGCGCCGAATTTTCAAACGGCGAAACGAAAAACGTGCTCGCGAGGTGCGCCTGATGATGCTCGATGCGATGAAATTTTGCGCGAATCGTTTCGGGCGCCACATCGAATGCCTGGGCGAGGGCCTCCGGAATCCCGACGAACTGCGTCATCACCTTCGCGCGCTCGCGCGCAAAGCTGGGCATGCGGATGGCGTAGAGCAGTTTTGTCCCGATCCGCGCCCAGGGATCGCGCGGGATCGCTACGTGATCCACTTCCTTGAGCGTGATTCCCGCCGCGTCCAGGCAATAGCGGATCGCCGCCGACGGGAATCCCGCCGCGTATTTCACGCGGTTGAAGCGCTCTTCCTCGACCGCGGCGATCAGGCGTCCATCTGCAATGATCGCCGCCGACGCGTTTCCGTGGTAAGCATTGATGCCCAGGATGTACATCCGGAGTGGCTTGGTCCCTTTCCCAGAGAGCTAAGATCGAAGAGCTACGATCGCGAGCCTGACGCCGCCGTCGAAGCCGTGGCCGTATTGACCGCGTCCGCCCGCGCAACCGGTGCGGCGGCGGTTCCCGTCACGTGATGGCGGACCCATTCGTTGAGCACGAAGAGGCTCCACGGCCGCGACCAATTCGTCTGGCCGACGACGAAATTTTGCCACACGCCGCGCACGGCGCGCGGATTCATGTACGGCTGCAGCGCCGGATCGATATTCGCCAAATCCTGCGAGAGGCGCACGCCGAGCGGCCCGCGAAGCCAAACCTCCCAGGGCAGCGTGAACGTGCGCTTCGCCTGGCCCACAACTTCATCCGGCAGCAAATCGGAAAGCGCCTCGACGAGCAAGGATTTCGGTACGCCCGGCGTGTACTTCACGTTCTTCGGAAGCTGGCCGACAAACTCGACGAGACGATGATCGAGAAACGGCACGCGCACCTCGAGCGAATTGGCCATGCTGGCCACGTCCGTGTCCCGCAAAAGCGTATTGACCATGTAGGACTGCAATTCGAAACAAGATACCGACGTAAATGAGTCGAGGCCGGCCGCCTGCCGCGCAGTCTCTCGCATGCGCACACGCCAGGGAGTATCCACACCGGCGCCGCGATCGCCCGATTCGAAATACGGAGCGAGCAGCCGCCGCACGCGCCCCGGAGTGAAAAGAAGCCGCGTAAAATAATAGGCGTGCGGGAATTCGCCGGGAGAGCGCCACGCTGACGCGGCTTTTCGGCCCGCGTCGCCTGAAGCGATTCGAAACGCCGCAGCCGCCGTCATTCGCCGGAGCGGCGACGGAACCCAGCGCCCAAGACCGGCCACGAATGCGGCGCGGGGAGTCGAAACGAACGTGGAGTATCCGCCGAAAATCTCATCGCTGCCCAGGCCCGATAGCGCCACTTTCAGGCCGCCTTGGTGGGCCGCTCTGGACACGAAATACGTGTTCAGCCCATCCATGGTGGGCTGATCCAGCGAGCGGATGGCGTCGTCCAACTGCTCCAGTAAGTTGTCCGGCGAGAGCAGCACTTCCTGGTGGCGCGTCTTAAACCGCTTCGCCGTCTCGCGGGAGATTTTGGCTTCGCTGAACCGCTGCTCCGGAAATACGACCGTAAACGTGTGCAGGTCGCTCTGGAGGCGGCTGCCCAAGGCCACGAGGCTCGTCGAGTCGAGCCCGCTGGAAAGGAAAACCCCGAGGGGAACGTCGGCGATCAGGTGGTCGCTGACCGTTTCCTCGAGCAGCGGGCGCAGCTTCTTCGCGGCTTCGCGCAAATCCTTCGGCTGTGGGCTTTCCCGGCGCAGCACTGCTTCGGAATATGTCCAATAGGGCTTTGGCTCCGGTTTTTGCGGTGGAGCATCCGCGGAAAGCGAGAGGCAATGTCCGGGCGGGATCGAAAAAATTCCTTCGAGCAGAGTGGACGGCTCGGCGACGGAGCCGAACGTCAGGTACGCTTCGAGCGAATCCGGCGCGAGGCGTGGCTGAATCCTTCCGCTTGCCAAGAGCGAACGAACCTCGGAAGAGAAAAGAAACGCCCCGTCCGCCACCGCGTAATAGAGCGGCTTGATTCCCAGGCGGTCGCGAGCGAGAAAGATGCGGGCTCGCCGTGCGCCTTCTCCCGACGTGCCGCTCGCTCGCGCATCCCAAACGGTGAACGTGAACATGCCCCGCAGCTCGCGCACGCATTGCTCGCCCCACTCCTCATAGGCGTGGACGATCACTTCGGTGTCCGAGTGAGTCCGGAAGGCGTGCCCGCGCCCCTCGAGCGCGCGGCGCAACTGCCGGAAATTGTAGATTTCGCCGTTGAAAACGACGGCGACGTTTTCCGCTTCGTTGAAGACGGGCTGGCGCCCGCCGGAAAGGTCAATGATGCTGAGGCGCCGCATGCCCAGCGCCGCGGAGGGAGCAACCAGAACGCCATCCTCGTCCGGGCCGCGGTGCCACATCGCGCCCATCATCCGGCGCGTAATCTCTTCGGCCGCTTCCGAGCGCTCGATTCCTATCACGCCACAAATTCCACACATTCGGGGCTACTTTACCGTGAACGCGAGCGCAGTTCCACTTTTACGTAGCTGACACTCTGCGCACCGTCGCAATTTGGACATTATGAAAAAAAGTCTGTCATCCCGAGCGAAGCGAGGGATCTGCTTTTGCTCCTGTCCAAGGCAAGAACAGATTCCTCGCTCCGCTTCGGCGCGAGCCTCGGTGCGAGCGCTCGGAATGACAGTCTTTCGCTGGAGTAGGAGGCTGCGTCTAGGGCGTGGAGTTGCTCACCTTCGGGCGCGTCAACTCGTAAACCCCGATGCCCACCCCGGCAGCGGCCGCGCCGGACAAGGTCACGATAATCGGCACAAGATGGCGCTTGCCTGGCGCAAGCGTGGCTGTCTGTGTGCCTGGGGGTGCCTCCGTGACGTCCGTCAGATTTTTTGCGAGCTGCTCTTCCTGCGGCGTGGTCATGGTGGGCCCGTCAAGGACGCCCTCTTTCGAGATGCGAACCTTCATGCCCGCATTGACGACGATCGACTTGCCCTGCAGCGTCGTGAAGCGCACGACGCCGTCGAACACCATCAGCTCCGCGTAGTCGGGCGTGACCAGGAGTGAAAAATCGGTGCCCACGAGGCCCGCGACGCCCATGGGCGTGCGTACCTCAAAGCTCGCGGCCGGCTTCGTGAGCTTGATGATTTGACCGCGCATGCGCCCGACCACGAGGTCGAGCGAGCTTTGCTGCGCCTGCGCGTCATGCCGCAGGATCAGCAGCGAGGAATCGGAGCCCAAATTTAGTTGCGAGCCGTCGGTCAACGTGATGTGCGCGCGCCCGGTCGAGCCGCTGCGCAAATCGTCGCCCCACAGGACGTGCTGCGACACCGCGGCCACCAGACGCTGCAGGTCGCGATCAATCTGCACAGCCGGCGTCAAGCGCGTAACCTCGCCGGCATCCTGGCTCGCCTGGGGGGAGGCAGCCTCGCTCGATGCATCGAGCGTGGCGGTTTCGCCGGCGCGCAGGCGGTAAGCTGTGTCATAGCCGTCGGAAGATACATCCGCGAAGCCCGCGACCGCGGTGATTTGCGCCCGCATCTTGCCGAAGCGAATCTCCGCCGTGCTGGGCGCGCCGCTTGCCCCGGCGACGTCCACGCGAAAGAACGGGCCGGAAACGGCAAACGATTGAGCGCCGTTGGCGCGCACCTGGAGGCGGCCGTCGCGCAAGCCGACGCCGTCCTGCTGAACGACGAACTCGGTTTCCGGCGCCGCAATCACCAGGCTCTTGCCGAATTGCAATGCCGCCGTCGAGCCTTCGCCCAGGCGGATCACATCGCCGGGGAAAAGCGTTGCGCCGGCAGCCATCGGCGCGCCGTTCAGGCGCGCGCTGTTCCCGTTGATGCTGGAGGCGGAAGCGACGGGAAGCGTCGCCGGGCGCGCCCCGAAAGCGCTGGCCGCGGGGCTGGCGGACAGGAAGAAGGCGGCGGTTGCGCCGAGAGCGCAGGCAAAGACCGCGTTTCGGAGCCGCTTGCCGTGGGCGGTGCGATTTTTCTGGCGATCGTTCGTACGAAATCGTAACCACATTTTCATTAGCTACCTCATAAATGCGATCCGGCCCTGCCCGGATTGCGTCCAATTCTGTCTCACGCACCTGAGCAATCCAATCGCAAATTGCAGAGGTGTTGTCTGGAATCGCACATGGGGCAAGACCCGGGAAATGGAGGCCCGGCGGCGGCTTATAATTTGATGGAGGACATTTGCCATGAAGGGAATGATCGGCTTACTCGTAACCGCTTCCATCGGCCTGGGAATCTATCTTTACACGCTGAAGCAGGCCGCCCCCGGCCCGAACATGGTGGTCACGCAGAACATCAGCCTGGTAGGAGTGAAGAACGACCTCGTGGCCATCGCACAGGCCGAAAGAATGTATTACGCGCAAAACGGATCCTACGCCGACCTGCCGACGCTCACCTCGAGCGGCACGATGAACATCTCTCGTACGAGCCGCGACGGGTACACCTACTCCGCCGATCCGGCGGGGGGCAGCTTCACAGTAACGGCCACGTACACCGCGCCGCCCGTGCCGAATCCCGCCAACGTCACGCCTCCCCATTGGCCGACGTTTACGATCGACCAGACCATGGAAGTCCACCAGATCGACTAGTTTCTACTCACAGGACTTGGTTCCCAACCCGATAACGACGATCAAATGAAAGCAGTGGTAGCTTAGGGCCGACCCAGCAAGGAATTTCAGCGGTTCTGCGGCAGATTCGATGGGCATCACGCTTACGGAAGATGCGCTCAACACGTTGTGTGAGTATTATAGTTCCGCCCCGGCGACAGCTTCTACGCTTCGGAAAGCGAATACCGCAAGCACATGCAAGAAGTACATCGAAGGTTCGCTTCGGAACAAAACACTCTCCGGCATGGTGGTATTTCACAGGAAGAGTGGGCCAGTCTTTCTGTGCATTTGAGGAATCACCTCCAAGTCCGCTTCAAGTCGGAAGAGCTAGATGCTATTGACCGATTTATACTACTTGGCAGTCAGGACTCGGTCTTCGATAAAGTCTGTCGATAGATGCAACTCACAACGTTTGTTGAGAAAAGACGAATTTCGAAAACAGGTTTATTCTCTGACGGCCCGGCCTAATGCGATCCGTCACCAGGCTTTACGGGTCCCCGGCAATTCCTTGCTCGGCATGGACGTCACGGTGAGCGTTACTGAAGAAGGGTCTGATCAAGATGGCCCGAAGCAATGACGGTTATCCGCGTTCTTTAGCAGCCCCAGGGGGATTTCGCCCAACGGGTTAGCTTGCCCAATCCCATCTGTGCAATCCTGGTTTCATCGTTTGCAACCGCCGAGTAGAGTTTCTCCACCAATAATCTGAACGTATTTGGTAACTGTTTTGCAGCGCCTTTCCATGTACGTGACTTCCAAACTATATTATTGCCCGCCTTTGTCATTTTTTCGCCGATCCCCGTCGAGGATCGGAAAATATCTCCACATCTAGGTTGAAGGTTTTCGTTCGTACAAAGGAAACTCTGAACTCCACATTGAGCCTTGAAAGATCGGGTGGCCATGAGCCCTTCCGACCATCTCCTATATTCGGAATCATTGAACCGATTCGTGGGGTGCCTTTCTTCTCTAGATTCGTTATGCCGTGCGTTTTGCATTTGTAAGTGGCCCTCGCATACTAGTTTTAGATTGGTGAGTGTGCCATGCGGAGATGACCCCGAATGTTCAATAAAGAACACAATCTGCGGATAGGGCCTGAGAAACGGGATTCTCGGTAGCTGGAATCTGAATATTGTCCACACTCCGATAAGAGGAGGGGTTATCGGGAGAGCCTCCATGGGATTCAGAGCCTTCCAATCACATGGTAGACTTCGCCGTCAGGAGGTAGCTCCAGTGCCCGCAAACAATGCGCCGCACATAAACCGGGAGAAGATCCATGCGGCCAAAACACAACTTGAGACTGACCATGGACGCATCAATCCATCGAAAATTCAGGAATGGGCATTGTTAGACATTGCGGAGCAGCTAGCCGCGATTAATCTTAACCTTATGCACATTCTGGCGAACATTGAAAATGCTTCGCCAAAGCTAAAGTAATCCAAGTCCTCAGAAACGGCGCCAGTTCAACCGGTCGATGCACCACTCTTCCAATCTGTTAATCAGATAGTGTCTTTCAAAAGGATCCGATCTTTTGGGCTGTACTCGATAGACCTAAGCAGGGTAGTGTTTTTCATGAATCAACGCTCGCGAACGAATTTGAAATACCTTCAGCTAGGACTTTCGGGTGAGTGTTGCATCGACCCATTGAGACCACCCGGCTTATCGGAAGGTAGCCGGGGCTCCTCGCCGACCGTCACAAAATCATAGCCTTCCCGGTCTTAGAGAATGGGTCCGAAACGGGATCCGCTCGCCCAAGATGCGCATCCAATCGGGAAGGCCATGGAAAACAAAGACAGAGATCGCACCCCGCTGGGCAGCGTGGCCGATGCCGAAGACATGCTCCAGGAAACCTTCATCCGCTGGCAGCAAGCCGCGGACGAAGAAATCCGGTCGGCTTGATCCGGCGCACATCCGTCTCGAAAGAGCCGAACGCCTCGGAACTGATTCGAAGATTGCAGGATCCCGTTTTAACATTTTCATTGAGCTGCAGAATGGCTCTGGTCCTGGGGATCCTGGGTTTTGCCTCGGCCGTTCTTTTCTGGCGCGGAGCGCCGGCGCCTGCTGCGCGAGCGCCATTCGGGAACAGCCGCTAGGAACTGACAGGCTTGCGCGCGACGATTTCGGCGACGGCGCGCCGGTGTGCCGGATCGTCGGCCTTGCCTTCGCGAAGATGAAGAATCTCCCAGCCCGCGAAATATTTTTTCAGCTGGCCCGGCCGCAACCGGAACGGCCCGTCCGCTTCTCCCGGCTCGTTCATGTGAACGATGGCAATCAGAACTCCGCTGGGCGCGACTCCTTGCTTGACGGGCTCGAACAAATTTCGCTGCAGGTAGTAACACTTCGCGACAATGTCCCAATGGGACGGTTTGATCTCAAATTCGTCCTTCTCGAGGTCGGCAACGACGGCTTCGATTTTTAAGCCGCGTTCCCGAGTGCGCGCTTGCAGAATCTCGATTGCCGACGGCGCGCCGTCGACAGCGGTCACGTCCCAGTCGTGCTCGGCCAGCCAAATCGCGTTCCGCCCGGCGCCGCAAGCAAGATCGAGCGCTTTGCCCGGCCGGAGCCCCAACGCGGTATTCACCACAAGCGGTGTCGGCCCCGCGTGCAGATCGGAAGCCGCATGTTCGCCAAGCCTGTAGCGTTTATCCCAGTCGCGAATTTCCATGCGGCACGCCGCTCCGTGAGGCGAGACTCGTGCTCGCCGTTGAATTGTAGCTTGCCTCTTCAGAGGCGAGGGGTTTCCGGCGCGGACGAATGACGTTCCCCGCGTCTAAAGACGCGGGCTACAACAGTTGCACCGCCCCACAGAGGCAATTCATGATCCCTGATGAGGCGCCCGCCGTCGCCAACGAATTCTAGGAACGCCGCGCCTACTCGCAGTATAATCTTCCCACTCGCAGCATTCATTCACGGTGACAGGAGACAGGCGATGCTCGCACGCAAACGATGGCTGGTGATGGCTGCTCTGGCGGTGACGGCGTTTGGACTGAGCAAGGTGGCGCCCGCGAAAATGGGAACCACGAAAGCGTACGTTACGAACAGCCTGGGCGATGACATTACGATGATCGACCTCGGCACCCTCAAGTCGGTCGGAGCGATCAAGGTCGGCAAGCGCGTCCACGGCGTGTGCGCGGAGGCGGACGGGCAAAAGCTCTTTACCACCATCGAATCGGAGAAAACCCTGAAGGTGATCGACACGGCGACGAACGAAGTGACGGCGACGATCGCGCTGACCGGCAGACCGAATCAATGCGCCTCGACGCCGGACGGACATTACGTGGCCGTGCCGATCCGCGACGTGGGCGGGGTCGACATCATCGACACGCGTCTCGCGAAAATCGTAAAGGTGCTGCCCGTGAATGCGCCGCACAACAGCTACAACACCGGCCGCAACGATGTGCTCTGGGTTTCCTCGATGGGCGATCATGAGATCGACCGCATTGACCTGAACAAAATGGAATACACGGACAAAATTCCGGTGGGCGGCATTCCGCGGCCGTACGCGGTGACCAGAAACGAGAAGACTTTGTACGTCGCGCTCTCCGACTATCACGGTTTCGAGATCATCAATATTCCGGACAAGAAGGAAATCGCGAAAGTGGACCTCCCCGCCGCGCCGCCCGCGGACTGCGCCCTCGAGCCGCACACCGAGACCCACGGCCTCGCGCTCTCGCCGGATGAGAAGGAGCTTTGGGTCACCAGCCTCTCCGACAGCGGCGTCTACGTGTATGACATCGCCACGAAAAAGCTTTCCAAGGAGATCGCCACCGGCGAATGCCCGAATTGGATCGGCTTCTCTCCTGACGGCAAGTACGTGACGGTGAGCAATTGCGCGAGCAACGACGCGACGATCATCGACACGAAAACGCGTCAAGCGGTCGCGACGATCAAGACCGGCGAGGGACCCAAGAGACTGCTCGCCATGGTTGTGCCGGCGTCGTAGGGGGAAGTAGCACAGCCACTCTTGGCTGTGTGGGTTTTGCAATCGTAGTTAGGCCGTGTGCGATTTGGAAGCCCACAAAACCGCACAGCCAAGAGTGGCTGTGCTACCTGAACCCGCTCCAACTTGGGGCCTTCTTGAAACGCCATTTTCCGATGCGCAAAAATAAACGAGTAATCTTGTTCCTTCTTGCGGCGATCTTTGCCGTGGTCACCACTCGGGAGAACGCGATGGCGCAAGACCGCAATCAGGGCCGCTCGATGGTCATCTCCGAGACGGGAATTGTCGCCTCGGAGTCTCCGCTGGCGTCGCAGGCCGGCGCGGCGATTCTCGAGCGCGGTGGCAATGCGGTGGACGCCGCGATCGCGGCGCACGCCGTCATGACCGTAGTAGCGCCGATGTGGAACGGCATCGGCGGCGATTTGTTCGCCATCGTGTACGACGCGAAGAGCGGGAAATATTACGGGCTGAACGCCAGCGGCTGGGCGCCCGCCGCGCAGTCCATCGAGCGGCTCCACAAAATGGGTCTGCGTGAAATGCCGGCGCACGGCATCGAGCCCGTCACAGTTCCGGGTGCGGTCGACGGATGGCAGAAGTTGCTCGACCGCTTCGGCAAAAAGAAATTGAACGAGGTGCTGACCCCGGCGATTCAAATTGCGCAGGACGGCTATCCCGTCACCGAATGGATCGCGCAGCACTTTGCGTCGAGCGTCGATCTGCTGCGCGACAACGAGAACGCCGCGAAGACGTTTCTGATTTCGGATCGGGCGCCGCGCCTCGGCGAAGTGATGCGCAATCCCGATCTCGCCTGGTCGCTGCGGCAGATCGCGCAAGGCGGGCGCGACGCCTTTTACAAAGGCGAAATCACGAAGCGAATCCTTGTGCTTTCGGCGCGGCACGGCGGCGCGCTCACGGCGCAGGATTTCTCCGATTACTCGAGCGAGTGGGCCGACCCGATCTCCACCACCTATCGCGGGTGGACCGTCTACGAAATGCCGCCCAACCTGCAGGGCATCGGCGCGCTCGAAATGCTGAACATCATGGAGCGGTTTGATCTTCACTCGTTTGGCCTGAATTCGACGCGCGCGCTGCACGTACAAATCGAGGCGAAAAAACTGGCCTATGCCGACGTGCTGCGCTACGTGGGCGACCCGCGATCGGCGAAGGTTCCCGTCAGCGGCATGCTCTCCAAGGAATATGCGGCCGAGCGCGCGAAATTGATCAACATGGACCACGCAAATTGCGACGCGGCGCCGGGCACGCCCGTTCCAAGCGCCGGGGATACGGTCTACCTGAGCGTCGTGGATCGCGACG
>Ga0307477_10003545_pt1 | contig 11575 bp, 11 predicted proteins | sample atmos_gasesECM2C_FD_203316 | JGI IMG/M metagenome (GOLD analysis project Ga0307477, IMG submission 203316) | Hardwood forest soil microbial communities from Morgan-Monroe State Forest, Indiana, United States - atmos_gasesECM2C_515 | ecosystem: Environmental > Terrestrial > Soil > Temperate...
CACTCGTGATTCCGATTAGAATGTATTCGCAATGATGGCAACGAGGTTCAGTACCAACGCGTCGGCGAGGCCGTATAAGAATCAAACAAAGCCCGCATAAGGCCATGAAGGCTGAGATGCACACGGCATAGATCGGAAATGGCGGGAGGGGCATAAACCGGGATTTCCAAGATGAAAAGTCCACCGAGGAACGTCGCGGCCAGTTTTTGGCGGTTGTACCAAGGCTTCGGGCATGAGGCCACGGTTTTACCTATTGATTCCGCCCGTTCTCTTGGTGACAACGGACGCATGAACCGAAACGCAAACATCGCCGAACCCGGCGCGACGTCGCGGCGGGCCTTTTTAGCGGGGGCGGCAGGCGCGTTGGCGGCAGCCGCGTGGCACTGGCGTGCAAGGGCGGCAGGTCAGGCCGCGGACGCCAGGCCGTTTTATGCGAACTTGATTCACATCAGCTACAACATGTGGGCGGACCGCAAGCCGGAGCAATGGGGGATGCTGCCTAAGGAGGCGTTGCCGAACGTCACGTACGATCCGCACCTGCGGTGCGAAGACGCCGCGTGGAATGCGCTGCTTGAGGCCAGCGCCGCGGCCGGGATCAACCTGATCCTCATGGACCTGGGGGACGCGATCCAGTACCAGAGCCATCCCGAGATCGCGGTGACCAGCGCCTGGTCGCGCGACCGGCTGCGGGGCGAGATTTCCAGGATGCGGAGGATGGGCCTGGAGCCGATTCCAAAGCTGAACTTCTCGGCGGCCCACGACACGTGGCTGGGCCCGTACAAGCGGATGGTCTCGACGCTGACGTATTACCAGGTGTGCAGCGAATTGATCCGGGAGGTCATTGCGCTGTACGACACGCCGCGGTTTTTCCACCTGGGTTACGATGAGGAGACCGCCGCCAACCAGGCGGGCGACGACCTGGTCGTGGTGCGCCAGCACGAACTGTGGTGGCACGACTTTGACTTCTTTATTGACGTGGTGACATCCCACGGCTCGGGCCCGTGGATCTGGTCCGATTACGCCTGGAAGCACGGCCCCGAATTCTACGCCAAGTGCCCCAAGTCGGTCTTGCAGAGCAACTGGTACTACGGCACCACGTTCGGCCATGACGAGCGCGGGGCCGAGACGTACATCGAGTTGGACAGGGCGGGCTTCGACCAGGCGCCGACCTGCTCGAACTGGGAGCACGTCGAGAACATCGGCAAGACGTTCGACTTCGCCGCCCAGCACATCGATCCGTCGCGGCTGAAGGGGTTCGTGCTGGCATCGTGGAAGCCGACACTGGCGAAATTCCAGGATTACCACTTGCAGGGGATCCGGGCGTTTGGGGAAGCGATCAAGGGGAGGAAGAAGTGACTCTTGATGTCAGTGCGGCAGCGCCGCAATTGGCTGTGTTGTCGGCGCAGCCCCCTCCGACGAGAAGACGCGCGTCAAAGCTCCAATCGCGGCGACGCGATCCTGGCGGGCGTTGGATTTGTTCTGGTAAAACGCGACCAGCGCCGGCGCCGCGGACTTTGCCCCTGGGCCGATGCTGCCCAGCAGGCGAATCGCCCGACAGTCCAGGCAGCGAACCAGCCGCGGCACCGCCGGGGCGGCGGCTTCGCCCAAGTCCGTCAAGTACTCGCACGCCTCATCCCGCATCTTCGGGTCGGGATCAGACAACGCTTCCGCGACCGCCGCCACGGCGGGCGCATCCGCGATCTTGGCCGAATCAAGCAGACCCAACGCCGTTCGGCGAATCGTCACTTCCGGGTCCTTCAAGCCGTTGATGAGGAGGGGAAGGGCCGCGTGAACGTCGCTCATGGCGGCAGCAATCTCAATGACCTGCCGCCGGATCGCGGGCGGCGAGTCCTTTTGCAATGCCGCCAGCGCCGGGACGGCCGTGCCGCCGACGTTGGTCAGCGCCTCACGGACCGCGGCGGCAATCTCCGGCTCCTCACCGCGCCGCAACGTCTCGGCCAACGCGTGGATCGCCGGACCGGCATAGTCCGGGGGGGCGACTCGGACAACTGCCGGTTGCGTCGTGGCCGGCTGCGAAGTCGCTGATTTCGGATGAGCGGGTGCCACTGTAGGGGCCGTTGTCGGGCCGGCCGCCAGTACAGACGTGGCCATTGCCAGGCAAATCGCCCCGGCCCAAATTTCGATTGTCCGCATGAGCGAAATATCGGCCGACCGCCCCGTTTGACCGCACGCGCGATTTGTCCGCATCATGCGGAAAAGAGCAGAACGGCATAGAGCGTCGCGGAACAAACGGCCGCCGCCAGCAGTATCCGGGCGCTCATTCGACGGTGATTGCGCGCCGCGGCAATGCACACACCCATCTCCGCGATCAGCAGCGAGCCGACCGCGCCCAGGATCGCGAGAAACGCGTATCGCTCGTTGGAGGAATGGGCGTATCCCGCAAATGCCGAATAGGCGCACGCGAGCAGGAACAGCGCCACCGTACACGCGATCGCCGCCGCACCACCCGCCCGGCTCATCCTCGGCTGGGCCGGCGGCGGCAGAGGCTCGGGGTGGAGCGCCGGCTCCTCAGGCGGACCGAATTGGCCTTGCGGCCACCTAGAAATCCGACGTTCGCTTGCGCGGCTGTGGACAAGCGACGCCATCGAGCGGCAAGTCGTGGCTGGATGTCCGACCGAGCCGTGCGGCCGCAAGTCCATGATGTGTTTCCACTGCGATGGGCGATTGGGAGTCCGTCGAGTAAGTTTTCGGTAAATTCGTCCGAACCGTGAACGGCGAGGTTTCATGGCAATGCTCCGTCAATTCTCATCAGCGATCGAGCCGGACATCGGATCGCAGGATGAGAAGACGTTGCAAAAAACGTGCCCCAAAGCCCCCGATGGTGCACAAAAAGACGGGTTGGATTGGCGAATTGTTACGAGGCCGACGGCCAGCGTCTCACTTGCGTGGCGAGTAGCCCAGCACCAGCCCGCCTGCCATCATTACCAGTGCAATTCCCATGAGATACAGACGCGTGTGCGGATCGTAACAGAGGTTCGCGATCGCCCCGCCCAGCGGCTTGTACGGCGGGGCAGCCGGCGGCGGGGGAACGCTGACGAGCTGGAATGGTGACATCGTTGAAGCGTCGGGATCGTGCTTCAGCTCCAGCACGCGGGTGCCCTGGGGTATGACTTTCATCTGCCGCTGGGCCAGCCGCTCGGCCAAAGTCGGGTCTTCGCCGATTTTTTTGATGAATTCGGCATTCACCGAGACCTGCCGTTCGATCGTTTCGAGATCAACCGAAAGCATGGCCCGTTCGTATGCCAGCCGGCGGTTGGCGTCGGCTTGCGGGATCAGCACGCCGCACGCAACCAGCGCCAGTCCGCCACACAGGAGCGAAATCGTCCAGCCCCCGTTACGGGCCGGCGGCGCGTCCTCGCTTGGACGAACGGGGACGGCCCGCGGGCTCGGTTGACGCTCCCTGGCCGTATCGATGGATTCCCACGGAACCGGGGCCTCGGGCACGGCCGGATTGTCGGAGGAGCTTTCCAACACGCTATTTGTTCCAGAAGACCGACCCGTACAGGGCCCGGTCTCCGAGTTGCTCCTGAATTCGCAGGAGCTGATTGTATTTGGCCACACGATCGCTGCGGGCCGGGGCGCCGGTCTTGATCTGGCCGCAATTGGTCGCGACGGCGATGTCGGAGATTGTGGAATCCTCCGTCTCGCCGCTGCGGTGGCTCAAAACCGCGCTATATCCGCTGCGGATCGCCAGGCCGACCGCGGCCATCGTCTCGCTGAGCGTGCCGATCTGGTTCACTTTCACCAGGATCGAGTTGGCCGTGCCGCTCTTGATCCCTCTTTCCAGGAACTTGGAGTTGGTAACGAACAGGTCGTCGCCAACAAGCTGGATTTTCCTGCCCAACCGATCGGTCATCTTCTTCCAGCCGTCCCAATCGTTCTCCGCGAGGCCGTCCTCGATCGAACGGATCGGATACTTGTCAACCCATCGGGCCCAGTAATCCACCATCTCCTCGCTCTTGAGAAGTTTATCGGGATTGCTCTTGAAGAATTTGTAGCCCTTTTTCTCGTTGTCCCACAGCTCGCTGGCGGCCGGGTCGAGGGCAACGAAGACCTGCTTGCCAAATTCATATCCCGCGGCGGTGACGGCTTCGCCGATTACTTTCAGCGCGTCCTCGTTATCTTTCAGGTCGGGAGCGAAGCCTCCCTCGTCGCCGACGGCGGTGCTCATTTTGTTCTTGGAGAGGACTTTTTTGAGGGCGTGATAGATTTCGACGCCGGCCCGAAGCCCGTCGCCAAAATTGTCGAAACCCCAGGGCTGAATCATGAATTCCTGGAAATCGACGTTGTTGTCGGCGTGCTTGCCGCCGTTGAGAATGTTCATCATCGGCACTGGCAGGGTGCGGGCCGCCGGCCCTCCCAGATAGCGGAAAAGCGGCAGCGCGCACCCCTCCGCGGCGGCCTTGGCGACCGCCAGGCTCACGCCCAGGATCGCGTTGGCCCCGAGCTTCCCCTTGTTGGGGGTGCCGTCAAGGTCGATCATGTGCTGATCGATCGCCTCCTGATCGCGGGGATCCAAGCCGATCAACTCCGGAGCGATCTTGGTGTTGACGTTCTCGACGGCCTTGGCGACACCCTTGCCGAGCCAGAGTTTCTTGTCGTTATCGCGGAGTTCGACGGCTTCGTGCTCGCCCGTGCTGGCCCCGCTGGGGACCGCCGCCCGGCCGAGGGTCCCGTCCTCGAGGACGACATCCACCTCCACCGTCGGGTTGCCGCGCGAATCGAGAATCTGCCGGGCTTGGATGAATTCAATGCTCAAGCTCATGATCATGCTGAAGACACGGCACTACGAACGGAGCGAAATCGACTCAGTCCCCGGCGCGTGGTCCTCAGTCCTTTGCAGGTTATCGGACGAGGGAAAGACAATTCTGCAACCAGCGCGGCAGTCTATGCGCGGGTTGAGGTGTGTCAAACCCCCCGATGACACCCGGCTCTGGCAGAACGCGGCGGAAGTATCATTTTTCACTTCCGCTGGCCCGCGTGCGGCGTCTATGATAGGCGGGACCGCCAACTAAAGAGGCCAAAGCGATGATCACCGCCGCGGAGCCGCCGTTCTCGAGCATGGCCCGACAGGCCAGCAAGCTGATGGAGCAGTTCCAGAAGGGCTTTTACTACCCCGGCGAGAGCTGGACGCCGAGCGTGAATCTCTACGAGACCGCTGGGGCCTACCTCGTCTGCGTGGACCTGGCGGGAGTCGAAAAGGAAAAGATCGACATCGAGGTCGCCGACCGGCGGCTTAAGCTCCGCGGCGCCCGGGCGGTTCCCACCTACGTGCGACCCGACGCTGCTGAGGTCCATGAAAAAGTCCGCGTCCATCTGATGGAGATCGATCACGGCGCCTTCACCCGCGAAGTGGAGGTCCCTTCCGACGCCGATCCCCATAGAATCTCCGCCAGTTATCGCAACGGAATGCTGTGGATCGAAATTCCAAAAGCGTAAGGTGTCAGTCGTCAGTTGTCCGTTGTCAGTTCAGTCTCAACAACTGACCACTGACAACTGACCCATGACAAACCAATGTCCGAGTCTCAGATCATCGAGCGAACGGCGACGGGGACGGTGATCCGCACCGGGAGCAACGGGCAGCGGACGGTGCTGCCGCACGTGATGCCGATCCTGCCGATCCGTAACATCGTCGTGTTCCCGGGCACGGTCATGCCGCTTAATGTCGGGCGGGCCAAGAGCAAGGCCCTGCTGGACGAGGTCATGCCGGGCGAAAAGCTCGTCGGCGTGGTCACGCAGAAAAACCCCGAGGTCGAGGACCCGGAATACAGCGACCTGTACACGGTGGGGGTCGCCTGCGTGATTCTCAAGCTCTTCAAGCTGCCGGACGGCAATCAATCGATCATCGTTCACGGGCTGACGCGGTTTCGACTGCTGGAGCTCATGCCGAACGGGCCCTTCGCCACCGGGCGCATTGAGGTGCTGGAAGATACCTTTACGCCGGGCCCGGCGCTGGACGCGCTTCTGGCGAGCGTGCGACAGCAGGCCAACCGGGTGATCGAGCTGTCGCCGAACACGCCTGACGAAGCGGCACAGGTGCTCAACAGCATCACCAATCCGTCGGCCCTGGCGGATTTTCTGGCGGCCAACCTCCAGGCCGACACCGCGGAAAAACAGCTCGTGCTCGAGGAGCTGGACGTCGAGAAGCGCCTGAGGATCATTGCCGCCCGGCTGGCAACGCAGCTCGACGTGCTCGAGCTGCAAAACAAGATCCAATCGCAGGTCAAAGAGAACATCGACAAGTCGCAGCGCCGCTATTACCTCCAGGAGCAGCTCAAGGCGATCCGCAAGGAACTGGGCGAAAGCGAAGGCACGGGCGGAGGTGGCGAGATCGAAACGCTTCGGGCCAAGCTCGAAGCCGCGAAGCTGCCCGAGAACGTCATGAAAGAGGCGACCCGCGAGTTGGGCCGCCTCGAGGCCATCCCCAACGCTTCGCCCGAGTACGGCGTCATCCGCACATATTTACAGATTCTCAGCGAGCTCCCGTGGGCAATTGAAACCGCCGACAAGATCGACCTGGCCGATGCCCGCCGAATTCTCGATCGCGACCATTTTGATCTCGATAAGGTCAAACGCCGGATCGTCGAATACCTGGCAGTACGCAAGCTCAAGCCCGAAGGAGGCGGGGCGATCCTCTGCTTCGTCGGTCCGCCGGGTGTGGGAAAGACATCGCTGGGTAAGAGCATCGCCGAGGCGATGGGCCGCACGTTCATCCGCGTGGCGCTGGGCGGCGTGCGGGATGAGGCCGACATCCGCGGCCACCGCCGCACCTACATCGGCTCGATGCCCGGCCGCATCATCGCCGAGCTGCGCAAGGCCGGCACGCGCAACCCGGTCATGATGCTTGACGAGATCGACAAGCTCGGCGCCGATTTCCGCGGCGATCCCGCATCCGCCCTGCTGGAGGTCCTCGATCCCGCCCAGAACCACACCTTCACCGACCACTATCTCGACGTGCCGTTCGATTTGTCCAAGGTCCTGTTCATCGCCACCGCCAACACGATGGAGACGGTGCCCGGTCCGTTGCGCGACCGAATGGAAGTGATTGAGATTCCCGGCTACACCGACAGCGACAAGCTCAATATCGCCAAGCGATATCTCGTTCCTCGGCAGCTTGTGGCCCATGGTTTGACCGAGAAACAGGTAAGGTTCCACGACACGGCGTTAAGCTGGATCATCGAGAGCTATACGCGCGAAGCCGGAGTGCGCAACCTGGAGCGAAGCATTGGGGCGATTTGCCGGGCGATCGCCGCGGAGGTGGTCGCCGGGACGGCGCAGCGGGTGACCGTCGATAAGGAATACGTCGGCAAGGTGCTGGGGCCGCGGCGATTCGAGCCGGAGCTGGCCAGCCGTACCAGCGTGCCCGGCGTCGCTACCGGTATGGCCTATACGCCGGTGGGCGGAGAAATCCTTTTCATCGAAGCCACCCGCTTCCCGGGAAAGGGCGCCATCACTCTGACCGGACAGATCGGCGACGTGATGAAGGAGTCGGCGACGGCGGCCTTCAGCCTCATCCGATCGCGTGCCGCCCACCTCGGCATCGACGCCAAGATCCTCGCCGAGAGCGACATTCACATACACATTCCTGCCGGGGCAATCCCCAAGGACGGCCCCAGTGCCGGGACCGCGATGTTCACGGCGCTTGCCTCCCTGCTGATGAACAAGCCCGTGCGTCGCGACGTCGCCATGACCGGGGAAATCACGCTTCGCGGTCTGGTGCTTCCCATCGGCGGGCTGAAGGAAAAGACGCTGGCCGCGATGCGGGCTGGCATCAAGCAGGTGATTATTCCCAAGCGAAACGAGAAAGACCTGCCAGATATCCCCGATGAAGTGAAGCAATCGCTCAAATTCCATTTCGTGCAAAACGTGGATGAAGTGCTGGCGGTCGCCCTGGGGACCGGCCGCCCGCCCGCGCCCGCCAGGCCCAACGGCCGATCGCCAAAGGCCAATCCCCGGCCTTCGGCGCGAAAGCCTTCGGGCCCGTCCCGTTCATGACGCGCCATTTGGCGCGGCTCGATCGTCGCTGCTACACTCGTCGGCTGGATTGACTACGGGGAAGCATGGAACCATTTTTCACCTGCCGCGAGGACGGGCCAGTTACGATCGTCTGCTTCCTGGTTGAATCCCTGATGAACGCGCAGGAGCTCGAACGCATCGGCCAGAACCTCGATGGCCTCATCCAGAACGAGCAGTGCAAGCACCTCGTGCTTGACATGGCCAAAGTTCAGTACCTTTCCAGCCAGGCGCTGGGGATCATTCTCTCGCTGGACCAGAAGCTGCGAAAATCGAAGCGAAAGCTGGAGCTTCACGGTGTGAGGCCGCAGCTCATGGAACTTTTGAAAATCACCCGCCTCGACCGGCGGCTGGCGGTCGTTGCCGCACCAGCCGGGTGATATCGATCACAGGGGATGCCGGTCCAGCGGGAATCGGGGCGAGGCCTAAATCTCCTCCGCGGCCACCAGGTCCTCATAAGTCTCCCGGCGACGGATCACGCGATAGTCCGAACCATCGACAAGCACCTCGGCGGCACGCGGGCGATTGTTGTAATTGCTGCTCATGGCAAACCCGTAGGCGCCGGCGGTGAAGACGGCCAGGAGATCGCCGCGCTTCGTCCGTGGGAGAGGGCGGTCCTTCGCGAGGTAATCGCCGCTCTCGCAGATCGGCCCGACCACGTCAACCGTCTCGCCGTCGAGCGGCCGGCGGTCGGCGTTTCGCTCGGCCGGAACGTTGCGCGGGTCGGGCTTCGTCGGCCAGATGAAATGGAAAGCATCGTATAACGTCGGGCGAATCAGATCGTTCATCGCCGCGTCCACGATGACGAACCGTTTGGCCCCGCCGACCTTGCGATAAAGAACGCGGGTAAGCAGGATGCCGGCGTTTCCAACGATGTAGCGGCCGGGCTCTAGCGCAATCCTGAACGGCTTTCCAACCAGCAGCGGCAGAAGCGCCTTGGCGTGCTCGGTCACCGGAAGGGCCTGATCGGGCCCGCGATAGTTGACCCCGAATCCGCCGCCCAGATCGAGCCACTCGATCCGATGCCCGCGGGCCGTGAGACGGTCGATGAGCTCGACGGCCTTGGTCACGGCTTCGACGTACGGCCGAATCTCATGAACCGGGGAGCCGATGTGCAGGTGCAGTCCGCCGATGCGAAGATTTCGCAGGTTGCGATAGGTGTCGAACACCCGTTCGGCGCGCTCGAGGTCCACGCCGAACTTGGTCTCCTTCTTTCCGGTGGTCGTCTTGGCATGGGTCTTCGGATCGACATCGGGATTGATGCGCAGCGCGCCGATCGCCCTTCTGCCCAGTCCGCCGGCGAGGCGGTCGATGTTCTCGATTTCCTCTTCGCTTTCGATGTTGAAGGCGGCAATGTCGGCCTTGAGCGCCTCCGCAATCTCAAGGTCGGTCTTGCCGACGCCGGCATAGATGATCTTCGCCGGGTCGCCGCCGGCCCGAAGTGCGCGGAACAGCTCACCGCCGCTGGTCACGTCGAAGCCGCAACCCTCCTGGGCGAGCAAGCGGCAGATGTTCAGATTGCCGCAGCTTTTGATCGAGTAGCAAATCGTCGCCTTGACGGGCCGGAACGCCTCGGCGACCTGGTGGTAATGGCGAAGCAGCGTGGCCTTGGAATAGACATAGAGGGGCGTGCCGACTTCACCGGCGATTCGTTCCGCCGGGACATTCTCACAGAACAGCTCGCCATTGGTGTAGTTAAAAAAGTCCATGGGGCAGATGAAGTCTATCCCGCCGCGATCCGCAGGGCGAATTCAAGCGTTGGCCGGGGACCACGTACTTGGACATCTCCCCCCCGGACGCCCAAGCCCGACGGTTGAATGTTGCGCGCCAGGCGAGTAAAACCAATACGGGCGTTCGTAAGCTACGACCCCGCTTGGTCGCGCGTCATACTGATTTGATGCCGCCGGTGCGGTCGATGCCGCCGCCGAGGCCGGGCCGCGCCGGGATATGTCGGAGATTCTGATGAGTGGACGGTCAGGACGGTCCACAACTTCGGCGGTATCCGCGGGCCCAACCCAGGCGGATCGGCAGGAAGGCGGTTCCCGCCGGCGAACCAGCTTTGCCGAGGACTTTCGCCGGTTTTTCGTTCGCGGGCTGGCCGCCCTGACCCCCACCCTTATTACCCTCTGGCTGCTGGTGAAGGTCTGGGAGTTCCTCTGGGAAGTACTGGGCCGGAACATCATCCTGGCGATCCGCGCCGTTTGGCTTCAGTTGTCGAATTGGGGTCTCGTGTCACAAGTGCCGGCGCTATACATTCACCGAAAACTTCCCAGCGAGTCGTTCCGGGTTCAGGTCATCGGCGTTTTGCTGGCCATCGTCCTGGTGTATGTGGTCGGCGTGTTCGTCGGTAACCTCATCGGACGGCAGTTTTGGCGGCTGGGAGAGACGGCGGTGATGCGAATCCCCCTGGTGCGTGCGATTTACCCGGCGGTGAAGCAGGTGACGGACCTGTTTTTGTCCGATCGTGCCGGACAGTTTGCCGGCAGCCGCGTGGTCGCGGTCCAGCACCGGGCCCAGGAGGTCTGGACGATCGGACTGGTAACCGGACCCGGGCTGCGGGCGCTGAGCGATTCGGCCGGCGAGGAAATGGTCACGGTGTTCGTACCCTCGACCCCCACCGCGTTCAGCGGGTATGTCGTGGTGGCGCCGCGAGATTCGGTGGTGGAGCTCCCGCTCACCGTCGAGGATGCCATGCGGCTGCTGGTGAGCGGCGGCGTCCTCGGTCCGACGGCCAGGCAGAAGCTCGGTACCGGATTTGCCCCTATGCTTACGGATAAGACAATCCAGCCCGTAAACGATGTAATACCGGCGGCGAAGACTTAAGCTCGGTTGCGAGCAGAGCAACCGCCCGGCGAGATGAAAGGAGGCCTAGAGTGATAGTAACCGTGATCGGCCGCCACATGGATGTGACCGAGGCCCTCAAGAGTTATGCCGAGCAGAAGGCAAGCAAACTTTCCAAATACTACGATCTGATCCAGGAAACCGAGGTCATCCTGGACAACACCAAAGACGCGCCGCAAGTCGAGGTCATCGTCCACGCCGAGCACCGCAACACCTTCGTAGCGCACCACGGTCAGGGCGACGCCTATGCTTGTATAGACGGTTGTATTCACAAGCTCGAGCGGCAGATTACCGAGCACAAGAAGAAGTTTCGCAACCGCAAGCATCCGCAGGATGAGACGCCGCGGAATGTCCACAAAAGCTGAGGCGTGGTTCGCGGCCGACCGAACTGGGCCGCATGACAAAACCGCAAGCAAGGGTATCAGGTCCCGATGAAGCTCAAAGATTTCATAGTAAGCGAGGCAATCACTGCGGAGCTGAAAGCAACCGAACGCGACGGCGCCGTCCGGGAACTGGTGACGGCGCTGGCGACGGCGGGCTCTGTCCCCGCCAGCGCCGTTGACGAGATCGTCGCGGCGGTCATCAAGCGCGAGCAGAACGGCTCGACCGGATTCGGCAAGGGCGTGGCCGTACCCCACGTCAAGCATGCCAAGGTCAAGACGATGGTCGGAACCATTGGGCGAAGCCCCGGCGGGATCGA
>Ga0307477_10003546_pt1 | contig 11572 bp, 9 predicted proteins | sample atmos_gasesECM2C_FD_203316 | JGI IMG/M metagenome (GOLD analysis project Ga0307477, IMG submission 203316) | Hardwood forest soil microbial communities from Morgan-Monroe State Forest, Indiana, United States - atmos_gasesECM2C_515 | ecosystem: Environmental > Terrestrial > Soil > Temperate...
GGCGGTTAACGGCGTTAGAGTCAGCTTTGGATACCGGTTTACAACTCCCTTGCCGATTGCCAATTTGAGCGCGATAACCATCCCGGCAAGCGCCGAAAGCCCCTCGGAACAGTAATCTCCGTACTTCCGGTGCGCCTAATCTCTCCCTAGCGTGGTCAACGTCGATTACTGTGGAGTGGGCTGCGGGTATGGTTGAGGTGGCGGCGGGCCGCCGGCGTGCTCGGGCGCGGTCTCGATCTGGGCCGGAGGTAGCGGTTCGACTGCGCCCTCGGTGGGTTGCGGAGGCGGAGGAGTATAAGTAGCCGGCTGGGATACTCCGGCTCCTCTCGGGGTGAGAACAACACTTCTCAATTGGGCCGGATCGTCGGCATTGCCGACCAGGACGAAGTTGAACGCCGAACCATTTAGCAGCGCGGCGAGCACATCCCGCGCGGGTCCGGGCCCAAAGCTTCCCACTACCTGTTCCTGTTCGGCTCCGGCTGGAATCGGAATGTCAGCGCCGGTCCGTTGCTGTACCGCAAAAAGCACTTCCGACAGCGAGGCGTGATTGGCCCAGATGCTCAGTCCTCCGCTCTGGAATTCAACCCCGACTCGAGCAGCAGGCTGTGCCGGGGGCGCCACGGGCACTACGGGCGCCAGGGTCTGCGAAACGGTTGTCAGGTGAGCACCGCCGATCGATGCCTGTCCGGCTCCGTTGAGCTTCACGATCACCGTCTTTCCGGAAGCAAAGACCCGGTAGGGTTGCGGAGTTTTGAGGTCCAACACCACGCGAGTGACGGGTGGGTTGGTGGAAAACAAGCCGACGCGAATGCCGCTTACCTGCCCGCGGTTCACGGCGACGTTATGCAGATCAGCGCCGGGCGTGGCGTTGGGAAAGTCAATGACCAGCCGGTCCGGGCCTGCCACCACTTGAGTGCGGGGCGTAACCGGCTCGCTGGCGGTCAGCTCGACTTCGAAGCCCTGGCTGCCGCTCAGCACGGCTACGCAGCGTATGGTAGCTGCTGGTTTTCCCGAAGTTTGGGGAGCGGCAAACAACCACGAGAAACTTACGGAGGTCAAAATCGCGCAGGCTAGGATCCTGCGGTGAATGCTATTCATTGGGGGACTCACTCTTCAATCGGATTCTAGCAGTGTACGAGCTGGCTGGCCGTACCCATTGGTCGTAGAACCTTAATGCTTTTGGGACACTCTACAATGATTTTGGACCGTCCCAAAATGGGCCCGGGTCTCGGGAAGCCTGGCTTCCCGATGGGCTGGTTTCCTACTTGGCTGCCTTGCGGTAGCGAAGGTAGATTCCCGCTAGACCTGATGCGCACAGCGCTAGTGTTCCCGGCTCAGGGACGGTCACGGGCGGTCCGTGCTGACAAGGGTTCTTTTTCTTCTTGCCTGATTTGACATCTTCAAGCTCTGACGCGATCTCTCCTGGTTTTGGTTTTGGTTTCTTGAGGGGCGCGCAACTCCCGCTAGGAATCGGAGGCGGGAAAATGCCCGGAAAGCCGCCGCTGGGCGGGATCTCGGAGAATAAGCCGAAGGTTCCTGGGGGTGGACTCTGCGGTCCAAATCCGGAAGGCCCGGCGCGGGTCAGCAGGGCCGATTCAAAATTTGCCGGGTAAGCCAGATGAGCGATGCCGCCGCCGTTGGCAAAGGGATCTTCGAAAGCTTCCGCGCGCGGTTCGTCAGGCGAGACCTCCTTCTGCGGCAATGCAGCCACCCGGTTACCACAGCGGGTGCGAGCCATCACCTTGCCATCCGTGATCAATTTCTCTCCCGCACGGAGCGCCATCTGCCGCTTGGTCCAGAAGATCTTCTCTCCGATCCGGTAAGACAAATAGGCCAGCCTGCCGCGCTTGAGTTCGATGATTCTGGCGCTCTTAAAATCGAAATCGGAATAATGGCTGGCTACCACCCGATCCCGTTCTATTGCCCTCCGCAACTCCTCCAAAGTGTGAACTCCTCCCGGCACCACGGAATAGGGATAAACCAAGCGACCCGTCGGGAGCGTAGGTGCGGGAGCCGCAGCTTCTCCAGCCAGCGCGGTTAAGTTCTGGCCGGCATCTTCCTGCGTCGAATCGAAAGAAGAATTGGCAGAGAACGACCGCGGAAGCAGATAGGAATAGCGGGAGGAGAGTAAAAACGCGCCGAACCCGAACAGCATTAGGAGAACAAGAACAGTTGCTCCACGGCGGATCCGGCGGCGACGAGACCTACTTCTACTCCTGCGGACGCGCCTGTCCGGATAGTTCAAAGCCTTCTCCTCATACCGCCTCCCCAGCGGACAAGAGGAGGAACGTAGTTCCAGTGCATTTGTGCTTCCACATTACAGATCTTGCGATGGTCTATTTAGTGGAACATGCAGCTGCTATGGCGGGACATGGTAGCAGAATATGAAGCGGTTTGCGCATCAAAGGACCAAGATTTTTCGCACGGTTGCCCGGAGAATTAACCCGGCGATGTCAGGATCGGTGACTACTTCTTCTCGGCGGCGGAAGCGCCGTCAGCCGTCGAAAGTCGAGCAATCTCTGCCAGCCGCGCCTGCACTTCGTCTGTGTCCGCGGACTTGGCCGCTACCTGAAGATACTGCTGCAGGTGCTGGGTCGCTTCCTGGTACTGGTGCCGCTGGACGAGAATCAAGCCCAATAGATACTCCATCTTCGGAACCTGATGCTCCTGGTCGAGTTTCAGTCCCTGACGCGCGCTCTTCTCAGCAGCCGGAAAGTTCTGCAAGTAATAATTTCCCAGTGCATTCCGAAACCAAATATCCGGGAAACCCACGGTGTTAAGGGCAAGCAGTTTGCCGGTCAAGTCCACTACTTCCTGCCATTGCTTGTCACGGGTAGCCAGCTCCGAAAGGGCACGGTAAGGACTGACGTACTTGGGGTCGGCGATCAACGCCTGCTCAAAAGAATGCCGTCCTCCGTCCAGATCGTTGGACTGGACTTGCACCCGGCCCAGTTCGAACCAGGCCTCCGCGTATCGGGGATAAATCTGCACCGCCTTTTCGAATGATTTGCGCGCTTCCTCCCATTTCGCTTTTCGCTCCTGCTCACGTCCTTTTTCGAAAGCTTTTTGGGCGCGGGGTGGCGCCAACGCGCTGGTTGCACTGATGGTAAGACCTTCAGCTGGATTCATCCGGTGCAGCACCACCCGGCCAATATCCGTACTTTCGAAGGTATTGAGCCGGCTACTGAGCTGTACGACCTCGGAAGTAAAGCCGGATAGCGAGGCTTGCAGTTCGCATTCACGAAAATCACGCTGGGCGCGACCGTTCATCATGTCGTCCGAAGCATCCGCGTCGGTCATCCCGGTACTTGACGATGAAAGCCGGGTGGTGAATTGGAAACTGAAGTTGCCGTGGGAATCGGTGTGGGTCTCAGTATGCCTTTGGCCTTTGCAAATAGTCTGAATGGAAGCTGACTCGGTCAAGAGGGTTCCGTCATCTACAACCACCTTGCCGGAAAGAAACATGGCTCTGCCCATCCCCCGATCGGGGATCCCCATGGTGGGTGAGTTGATTGTAGTGTTGTTGTTATTGCGGGAGCCTCTGCCGCCAGTTTGCGCGTAAGCGGAGAGGATAAGGACAAAGAAAGAAAGCAGGCAGGATACCAGCGGGCTTTTCATAACAGGGCCCCCAACCGATGTAGCTGAATTATAGGCCGAATCGAAAAGGGCTCATAGCTTAATTCCGCCAGTCAGAGTGTGGCGACCAGTCCCTCGGTCTCGGCCGGCGAAGCACTATGAGACAATCGGACAAATTCGGGTTGCCTGATCCGACGCCGCTAGTTTTTGGAAATACTACGGTGCGGGTCGATCACGAATTTCTTGGCCGCACCCTTATCAAAATCCTTGTAGCCGCGAGGTGCGTCATCCAGTCGGATCACTTCAACGTTCACCGCCTTTGCGATTTGAATCTTGTCGTAAAGGATGGCCTGCATCAGTTGCCGGTTGTACTTCATCACCGGGCATTGTCCCGTGGTGAAGACATGCGACTTCGCCCATCCCAGGCCGATGCGAATGCTGAGCCGCCCCACTTTGGCGTTTTCGTCGACACCGCCGGGATCGCCGGTCACATAGAGACCCGGAATGCCGAGAGCGCCGGCTGCCCGTGTGATCTCCATCAATGAGTTCAGCACTGTGGCGGGCGCTTCGCGGGCAGCGTCGGCACCGTGACCGCGGGCCTCAAAACCCACGCAGTCCACTGCGGAATCGACCTCCGGCACGCCCAGAATCTGTTCGATTTGTTCCGCGATCGAGGCTTTCTTCGAAACATCCACAGTTTCGCAACCGAAGCTGCGAGCCTGCGAGAGCCGCTCGGGAATGAGGTCGCCGACGATGACGCATGCAGCCCCTAGCAATTGACTTGCAGCGGCACAAGCTAAGCCGACTGGCCCGCCTCCGGCGACGTAGACAGTCGAACCCGTTCCTACACCCGCGCTCACCGCGCCATGATAGCCGGTCGGCAAAATGTCAGAGAGGCAAGTCAGGTCACGAATCTTCGCCATCGCCCGATCTTTGTCCGGGAACTTGAGCAGATTAAAATCGGCGTACGGAACCATGACGTACTCCGCCTGACCGCCTACCCATCCGCCCATATCGACATACCCGTAGGCTGCCCCCGGACGCGCCGGGTTCACATTGAGGCAGACGCCAGTGGCGCGTTCTTTGCAGTTGCGACAACGTCCGCAGGCGATATTGAACGGCACCGAGACCAGGTCGCCCTTTTTGATGAACTCGACATCGCGGCCCGCTTCAATCACTTCGCCGGTGATCTCGTGACCTAAAATGATTCCCTTGGGCGCGGTCGTGCGGCCCCGCACCATGTGCTGATCACTACCACAGATGTTTGTAGAAACAATCTTGAGGATCACTCCGTGTTCACATTTCCGGTTTCCCAGGGCAAGCGTTGGGAAGTCGATCGTCTGCACTTCGACCATGCTCGGGCCCATGTACGCCACCCCTCGATTGCTAGCCATGTGAATGCTCCTTCCAGGTTCGCTGCGCTAGAACGCGGCTGCGCCCGCCGCGGCGACGGCATGATCCTGATCACCCGAACCGCCGCTGACGCCAATGGCGCCCACTACTTTGCCATCGCGCTTCAGCGGAATGCCGCCAGCGAAGATCATGATCTTGCCATTGTTGGACGCATGAATGCCGAAGAACTGGCCTCCCGACTGGGAGTGTTTTGCCAAGTCTTTGGTTTCGATGTCAAAAGCGCGCGACGTGTAAGCCTTCTTCATCGAAATATCGATGCTGCCGATCCAGGCGTTGTCCATGCGAACATGAGCGACGATATTGCCGCCTTCGTCGGCTACTGCGATGTTCATCGGCTGGCCAATTTCCTTGGCTTTTTTCTCCGCCGCGCTGATTACCCGGCGTGCATCTTCCAATTTCACTGCGGACATGAGTCCTCCTTACGATGGGTTTCAGTCTGCGTATCGAATGGAATGCAGGCAGGCGAGGAGACTAGCGGCTCTGAAAGAAATTGGCAAGGGGTTTCCGCTGCGGTGTCTAGCGTTAAGTATTCACGGCATTTTCAAGTGACTTGAGGTCAGTCATGGGACTAATCTCGCGGAGTTTCGGTGGCACGGTTTTCCATCGATCAGCCCCCTTGTCCCAAGGGGCGACCACGCAACACTGATCTCTCGCCAGAGTCCCTTTTGCTACACTTCCGACTTAGATTTCATCGCAGGAGTCTGCATGGCGGGCAAGTCCTTCCGATTGATTTTCGCAAACATTGCGCTTGCCGCAGTCGCGCTGGTTACAACAAGAGCGGGCACGCAATCCGTTTCGGCCAATTCTACGGCCTCAGCCTCAGAAAAGCCGAAAATGACCGAGGAAGCCTTCAAGAATATTCAGGTGCTTAAGGGAATCCCGGAGGATGAATTGATTGCCGCGATGCAATTCATTACGGCATCGCTGGGGGTGGAATGCGATTTCTGCCACCAGGAGGGTGCGTTTGATAAGGACGACAAGAAACCAAAGCAGACCGCACGTAAGATGATGCAGATGATGTTCGCGATTAACAAAGATAACTTTGATGGCCACCGCGAAGTGACTTGCTATTCCTGTCATCGCGGTGCGCCACGGCCAGTTGCCATCCCGATTATTTCGGAAGTGGAACATAAACCCGTGACTGCTGAAGCGATCGAAGAAACGCCAGCGAACGCAGCTTCCCTGCCGGATGCCAATAAGATCATCGAGAAGTACGTGCGTTCGGTTGGCGGAGCCGAGGCGATCCAAAAGATTTCCAGCCGGATACAGAAGGGTACTGTCAATTTCGGTGGACACAAGTTTGCCCTCGACGTCTTTACCCAGGCACCCGCCAAGCGCGTCTCGGTGATGCATTTGCCAAACGGCGACAGTGTCACGGCTTACGATGGCCACGACGGCTGGTTGGCTGCACCGGGCCGCCCGGTGCGCGAAATGTCAGGAGCCGACCGGGACGCCGCCAAGCTCGACGCTGATTTGCATTTCCCAATGGATGCGACGAATATCTTCAGTGATTTGAGCGTGGAGCGTACGGAGAAATTTGGTGACCACGAGGTGTACGTTGTTTCGGGGCTCAGAGAGGGTCAACCGCCGGTAAAGCTTTACTTCGATGAACAGTCGGGATTGCTGTTGCGGTTGGTGCGTTACGCGGAATCGCCACTGGGCCGCAATCCGACCCAGATTGACTATTCTGATTATCGCGACACAGGCGGCGTGAAGATTCCCTTTCAGTGGACAATTTCTCGTCCCGGCGGGCGCTTTACCATCCAAGTGGAGCAGATGCAGCAGAATGTTCCCATTGAGCCCACGAAGTTCACGAAGCCGGCCGAGACCCCGGCGCCGGAACAGAAGCCGCCTCCGCAGTAAGATGATGACCTGGGCGCCCGTCACGGAACGAATTTGATCGCGTCCTACTCCAAATGATCGGCAAAACCATCTCGCACTACCGCGTCCTGGAGAAACTGGGGGGCGGTGGAATGGGCGTGGTGTACAAAGCACAGGACACACAACTTGGCCGCTTCGTCGCGCTGAAATTTTTGCCAGACCTGGTAGCGCGCAATCCTCAAGTCCTGGAGCGATTCCGGCGAGAGGCGAGGGCGGCATCGGCCCTGAACCATCCCAACATCTGCACCATCTACGAAATCGGAGAACATAAGGGCAGGCGCTTCATCGCCATGGAGTACCTGGAAGGCATGACCCTGAGACAGCGCATCGCGGCACATCCGATCGAAGCCGAAAGCCTGCTGACCTGGGGAATTGAAATTGCCGATGGCCTGGACGCCGCGCACAGCCAGGGCATTATTCATCGCGACATCAAACCAGGAAACCTGTTCATCACCAGCCGTGGACACGCCAAGATTCTCGACTTTGGGTTGGCAAAGATCACAAACGAAGATAGCGGGAGCAAGACGGGCGACGAGAACACTCAGTCCATGAATACGCCCGGTCCGCAACATCTGACCGGCCCCGGCACTACGCTGGGCACGATCGCCTACATGTCGCCGGAACAGGCGCTGGGCAAGGAACTTGACACCCGCACTGACCTGTTCTCATTCGGCGCCGTCCTCTATGAGATGGCGACCGGGTCGCTTCCCTTTCGAGGTGACACCTCAGCCGCAGTTTTTGATTCGATTCTTCATGCATTTCCGGCTCTGCCGGCGGAGTCCGGTGCGTCACTTCCGCCTGGCATGGAACCCATCATCCAAAAGGCGCTGGAGAAAGATTGCGTTCTGCGTTACCAGCATGCTTCGGAAATGCGGGCCGACCTGCAGCGCCTAAAACGTGACACCGAGTCCGGCCGCAGCGTGGCCTATCAAACCACGGTTGCGATCCGGCGTGACGTAACCCGAAATCGGAAAAAGATCATCCCTGTGGCTGCGGTTGCAATCGCGCTCGCTGCAGCTGTTGCTGCGTTCGTTTACCTGCGCCGTCCTGCTGTGCTGACTGAAAAAGACTCCCTGGTGGTTGCTGATTTCAGCAATTCGACCGGTGAGCCCGTGTTCGACGGCACTTTGAAGCAGGCTCTGACCGTGCAGCTCGAGCAGTCACCCTTCGTCAACGTATTGTCTGGACAGAAAATCGCGCAGCAACTGCAATACATGGGACGTCCCAAGGATGAACGCCTAACGCCAGACCTGGCGCGGGACGTTTGTCAGCGCACGGGCAGCAAAGCCATGCTCATCGGATCAATCTCCAGTATCGGCAGCCACTACGCCTTCGGTCTGAGCGCGGTGAACTGCCGCAGCGGAGACTCGCTGGGAAGCGAGCAAGTCGAGGCCGACAGCCGCGAGCATGTGTTGGCTGCTGTGGACAAGGCAGCGACGCGGATGCGCGAGAAACTGGGTGAGTCGCTTACCTCTGTCCAAAAATATGACACGCCTGTTGAGCAGGCTACGACTCCCTCGCTCGAGGCCCTGCAGGCCTACAGCCTGGCGCTTAACACCTGGTCCAGTACAGGCGAGAGAGCCGCTACCCCATTCTTGAAACGCGCGATTGAACTCGATCCGAATTTTGCCATGGCATACGCTCGCTTGGGGACGGCATATTTCAATCTTTCTCAGGCGGGCCTGGCAGGTGAAAACACCAAGAAAGCCTACGAACTTCGCAGTCGGGTTTCCCAACGAGAGAACCTTTACATTGAGTCGCACTACTACCCGTACGTCACCGGCGAAATGGATAAGGCGGTACAGGTGTTTGAGGTCTGGAAGAATACGTACCCCCGCGACGTAGTACCACACGCCAATCTAGGAGCGCTTTATATCTATCTTGGTGACTATGACAAAGCGGAGGCTGAACTGCGGCAAGCCCTGCTTTTGGAACCCAATAATGCCACCTGTTACTTGAATCTTGCCGGCGCCTATCTCTCGCTCGATCGTCCGGACCAGGTACAGCAAGTCCTGGATCAAGCTCTGGCCCGCAAGCTAGAGAGCGCGTTCCTCCTCTCAAATCGTTACTTCCTCGCGTTTTTACGCAATGACGCCGGCGAAATGCAGAAGCTTGTCAGCAGTGCGGCAGGTAAGCCGGGAGCGGAAGACGTGCTCCTCGAACAGCAGTCCGACAGCGAGGCCTATCACGGTCGTTTTGCAAGGGCACGGGCGCTGGCCCAACGTGCGATCGACTCCGCTCGCCACAACGGAGATCAGGAGACTGCGGGCTTCTATAGAGTGGAGAGCGCGCTGCGGGAAGCCGCAACCGGTAGTGGGAACCAGGCACGACAAGATGTTATTGACGCCCTTGGGCTCGCCTCTACTCGTGACGTTCAGACGCTCGGAGCGCTCGCGTTGGCGCAGGCAGCAGACCCTGCTCGTGCGGGCTCCATGGCGGATGATTTAAGCCGACGCTTCCCTTCCGACACATTGTTGAAAGCTTACTGGCTCCCAACAATCCGAGCGGCGATAGCTATAAGACAGGGGGATGCCCCCAAAGCGATTGAGTTCTTACAAGTAGTTGCACCCTACGAGTTGGGAAGCCCTCAACCCTTCCAGCTGGGAACACTCTATCCCGTCTATATGCGTGGGCAAGCTTATCTGGCTGCGAACGAAGCGAGGGCGGCCGCGGCTGAGTTCCAGAAGATTCTCGATCACCGCGGCGTGGTTCTGAACTTTCCTCTGAGCCCTCTGGCTCGCTTGGGTTTGGCTCAAGCTCGGGTTCTGCAAGGTGACATGGCAGGAGCGAAGACCGCGTATCAAGAGTTCTTCGCCCTATGGAAAGACGCCGATCCGGACATACCGCTTCTCAATCAAGCCAGGACCGAGTACTCAAAACTCCCATAAGAACGGCAGCCTCAACCTAGCTTCTTCCTCCATGTAACTCGCCGCCAGTCGCCGTAGTTCGTCGTACACAACCGGAATCAGCTTCGAAGCTGCGCCGTCGTCACCCCGAGTAAGTGCCGATAGCAGAAGCGTCACTTCGTTGTCTTCGCCCATGGCAGGCGGGCAACATTGTACCCTTGTTGGAGAGTCGAACATACGTCAGTGAAAGAAACCGGGGCTTGAGTCTCGAGAGGACCATCCCGTCCGGCAGTCCGGCCAAATAGGTCAGTCTAAAGGTGCGAAACCCGGCAAGATTAATCCCGCCTCAACATGCCCGATAAACAGGTCAATTCGGGGCATCAAATACAACCAGGTTGATCCCACCTAGTCGCCTGCCGCACAAAATCTTCTTGCCATCCGGCGACCATCGGGGATTTGTGAACTCGCCGGCAGCATCCGTAAGTTGGCGAACACCGCTGCCGTTCTGATTCATCACAAAGATCTGAAATCCATGTTCTCCGTGCCGCGAGAATACAATCCTTTTGCCGTCAGGAGACCAGGCGGGCCATCCGTCGAAGGCCTCTGCTCCTGAAAGATTGTGGTCGCTTGACCCATCAGCATTCATGAGGAAGATTTGCGAGACCTCGCCCCGTTGTCGCCGATGCAGAATCGACACTCCGTCTGGCGAAAACGATGCATAGGTATAGCCGCCGCCCCGAGTTATGCGTTGCAAGTCCGTGCCGTCGGGGCGGACGGTGGCGAGATCCATGTAGTCGTCAGTCTTTTCGCCAATGATGCGTTTCGCTTCGGAGGTTTTGTCCCGGGTTTGGTCGGCTTCGGCGAAATGGGTGGTGTTGAAGAGGATTCGGGAATTATCCGGCGACCACATCGGATGAATGTTCTGACCAACACCGGTTGTGAGTTGATGAATGCCGGTTCCGTCAGCGGTCATAACAAAAATGTGAGATGCACCTTCGCGGACAGAAACGAATGCGATTTTTTGGCCGTCGGGTGACCAGGCTGGGGAATCATCCTCATCTGGACCCGTAGTGATTTGCCGCATGTCAATCCCGTTGCCAGGGTCGCTGGTGTCGAGGATATGTACCTTCATCCCGCGATGGCGGTTGGAGATGAGAACGATGTGTCGCCCATCGGGCGACCACGCTGCCTCGTAGTCGACGACGTACGTGAGGAGCGGAATGCGTTTGAGCGGGAAGTCTTCTGCGGCTCCGAGAACCGAAGAAGTGCAAAGCAAGAATGCAGTTGCGAGTGGCCTCAAAAAAAAGCCCATGGCTACTTTTGACTTCCGGAAGGGGTTTCGGTTAGTGCCGATTCTTTCAGGGCGCTTCGCTAACGGCGCCATTGCCAAAGAGCTGTTTAATTGAGGGCTACGCCACCGCCGACCTTGGAACGAACGGCTCGAGCAACGATTTGAACTGTGGGCTCAACTGCAGTTCTTCACTATATTCATCGAGCACACGGCGAGGATCGCTCGCTGTCTTCAGGGCGTAGCGCAAATACGAAAGCCGCATCAACCACACGGCATGCTTGAAGTCCGTTTCGCTGCGGACTTGAAATGTGATCCAACCTGAATTCGGAACCCAGCGGTGCTCCTGGGCGAGTCCTGCGGTCAGAAGAGCGTCGCGAACTGAACGGGGAAACGGGATGTCAACGACTCCGCCAGTATGGACATGCCCGATTTCCGCGTTCCCGATGCGGAATTCCCTACCCCCGAAGCGATGCGGATGAACCGATACGTGCGGCCACGACGATACTTCCTGCGCAAGCTTTTCAACGTCTTCCATTACCAGACTCCCTTGATTCTTTTCGATGCG
>Ga0307477_10003547_pt1 | contig 11568 bp, 13 predicted proteins | sample atmos_gasesECM2C_FD_203316 | JGI IMG/M metagenome (GOLD analysis project Ga0307477, IMG submission 203316) | Hardwood forest soil microbial communities from Morgan-Monroe State Forest, Indiana, United States - atmos_gasesECM2C_515 | ecosystem: Environmental > Terrestrial > Soil > Temperate...
GGCTGTGAGCTGCGTCGCGGATACGAACGTCGTGGTCAGCTGCGTCGTGCCGAAGAAAACCTTTGCACCCAAGACGAAATTCGTTCCCGTAAGGGTCAGAGTGAAGTTGCCGATGCCGATGCTCGCGGGATTCGTGCCAGCCAGCGTGGGAGTCGGATTCATCAGGGTAACCGCGCTGGATGCGCTCAGGGAACTCGATGCCGCACTTGTGGCGGTTACCGTCACGGTGTTCGGATTCGGCAGCGAAGGCGGCGCGATGTAGTTGCCCGTGGAATCGATCGTGCCGATGCTGGCGGAGCCGCCGCTGGTGCCGTTGACGGACCAAGTCACCGCAGTGTTCGAGTTGCCAGTGACTGTCGCTGTGAACGCGAACGAGCTCCCAGCGCGAATATTCGCCGTAGTCGGTGAAACGCTGACCGCGACCGCGCCTGGTGTCGATGGCTGCGAGGGGCTTGGATTATTGGGAGACGAGGAGGCCGCGGTGCCGGAGCAGCCGCCAAGCACGACAACGAAAATCGGTAACGTCAGGGTTACCAACGCTTTGGCTAGTCGGAGTCGGTCCATAGACATCGCCGTGGCGCACACCTCGAAGGCGTGACCGCCGTCCGAATATTGTCGGCGCGCCCGTCGTCACACGGCTACTGGACGCAAGGGCAGAAGAAGGGCAACGACCAGGCCGTGGAAATAGTAGAATGCCGCGATTGCCGTGACCTAAACCCTTTATCACGAGACACATCGAGTGCGAGCAGACACAAGCGGGCAGAGAAGCGCGGCAGCTGCGAGCTGGAGCTTCCTCCGTGACCATAGATGGCTGGTGCTGTGCCTATCGGCGCTGTTGGTGGTGCCTTGTTTGTGGCATCGCCACATTGAGGCCGGCGACCTGGGAAGCCACGTGTACAACGCCTGGCTCGCCCAGTTGATCGGCAAGGGCCAGGCGCCGGGGCTGTATTTCGCGCGGAAATGGAACAACGTGCTGTTTGATGTGGTGCTGCTTCACACGGCGAACGTCGTTGGCTTCGCAGCGGCAGAGAAGATGGTCGTCTCTTTGTGCGTGCTTATTTTGTTCTGGGGCGTGTTTGCATTTGTAGCAGTGGTAACCGTACGGCCGCCATGGTTGCTTTCGCCTTGCATCGCGATGCTGGCCTACGGCTATTCCTTCAACATGGGCTTTCTGAATTACTACATTTCAATTGGGCTCGGTTGTTTTTGCCTCGCGCTGGCTTGGCGCGACTGGCGCGCGAATTGGCCTCCGGCAGTCTTGCTGCTTGCGCTCGTTTACGTGGCGCACCCGATCGGCTTCCTCTGGGTTCTGGGAACAATGAGCTACGTGACGATTCGCCGGCTCCTGCCGGGTTGGTCGAAACGAGCCCAGCCGTTGGCTGCGGTCGCTCTCCTGCTAGGAGTGCGAGGCTACCTGCACACGCGGGCAGACATGCAAGTGGATTGGACGCGCACGATACCCGTGCTTCAGTCCAACGGCGCCGATCAACTGATGCTGTACGGCGACCGGTACGCGACACTCGCGTCGGTGGCTTTGTTCTTTGGCGTGATTTGCTTGATGGTAAACGCGGTGGCGCGGCGGAAGGGCCACGCTTCGTGGAGCGTGTTTGCATTGCCGGCGGAACTCTACCTGCTGGCGTTCCTGTCGACGGCCATGCTCCCGGAGAACCTGCACACCTCGATGTACGCCGGATGGATCGGCCTGCTGGTCTCACGACTCACAACGATTTCTGCGATCTTGGGGTTGTGCGTCCTGGGATGCGCGAGGCTGAGGCTCTGGGTGCTCCTTGGGTTTGCAGTGTTGGCTGCGGCGTACTTTTCGTTTCTGTATCAGGACACGGGAGCGCTGAACCACCTCGAGGCGAACGCCGAGAGCGTACTCTCTGGCGTGCCGGTTGGTACGCGGATCATCCCCACGATCGCAGCGGATCCTGAGTGGCGCGTGGAGTTTATCGGCCACGTGGCCGACCGGGCGTGCGTTGGCCGATGCTTTGTCTATTCGAACTATGAGCCGCCGTCAGGCCAATTTCGCGTACGCGTGGTGCCGCAGGGGAGCTGGATCGTCACGCCTTCGGCCGACGATGCCGACGACATGCAAGGCGGCGGCTACCGGATGGACAGCACGGATTTGCCGGCCAAGCAGCTCTACCAGTGCGCCAAGGGCGATTGGACCAAGCTGTGCCTCCGTGATCTGGGGGTCGGGGAGAGCACTGGCCGGTTTGGCGGTTGGCCCGGCAAATGAGGCCACTCAGGCGCATCGAGTTAACATAATCCCGGAATGCCCAGCTGCGTCCGCTAATAAAATTGCCCCGAAGTGGCCGTCAGTTTGGGAAATCCTGCCTCTGTTTCTGCCTCGCTCTTCTTGTCGTCAACTCCACCCCAATACTTGCGTAAAGACAAATTGGCTCTTGCAGCAGGCCAATTGTGTGTAAAATTGGCTCAGGGTGAGAGACAATGCTTCCCGTACACCTTCAACCTGAAAGCCACGTTCCTCTCTACGTCCAATTGCGCGATCAGCTGCGAGCCTTGGTGCACGCCGGAGATTTGCGCCCCGGCGACCGCATTCCCGCCAGCCGCGAATTGGCCACGATGCTTGGCGTGCACCGCACCACGGTGGCCAACGCATACGCCGAATTGGAGTCGGAAGGCTTGATCCAGGGGCACGTTGGCCGCGGTACGTTCATCAAAGGGAACGGCAATGGTCTTAAGATCACGCCACCGGCGCCGCCCGTCTTGAACGGAGCGAACGGTATTCGCTGGGAACTATTGTTTGCAGACGAGCGCGGCGAGGAAGTCCTGAGCCGCCTGACCGCAAGCGTTCCTGAAAACACGCTTTCGTTCGTGATGGCGCGTCCTGCCGAGGAGTTTTTCCCCGTCGAGGAATTGCAGGTCTGTGTGAATGCCGTGCTTCGCCGCGAAGCAACCGACGTCCTGAACCTCGGGCCCACGGACGGGTACCCGCCGCTCAAAGATGCGCTGCTCGACCTGCTGCGCCGCGAAGGGCTCGCCGCCAAGGACGAAAATCTGCTGATCACCGCTGGCTGCCAGCAGTCTCTCGATATCATCAGCAAGGCCTTCGTCCGGCCGAGCGACTCGGTGATTCTTGAGAACCCCACTTATCCGGGAGCCGTGACGATTTTCAACGGGGCCCGCGCGCGATGCCTCGCTGTTCCGGTGCGGACGCACGCGGAGCCGGGCACCTCGCTTGGCGTCGATATCGAGGCGTTAGAAGCAACGCTCGCGGCGAATCGTGTGAAGCTGATCGTTCTGACGCCGGACTTTCAAAACCCGACGGGAACCTCGATGCCGGTGGCTTCGCGGCGGAAACTCCTGGAGATCGCGGCGCGCTATCAGGTGCCCGTAGTCGAGGACCACATCTATGCGCGGTTGCACGCCCGTGACGAGCGCATCCCATCGCTGAAGCACCTCGACCGCTCGAATCTGGTGATTCACATCGACAGCTTTGCCAAGGTAGCATTTCCCGGGCTGCGCGTCGGATGGATCGTGGCGCCGCCCGCAGCAGTCGAACGCCTCCGCATGGTTAAGCAGGCGACTGATTTGCACACTGACCAACTAGCGCAAGCCGTCCTGGCGGAATTTCTGCGGCGCGGACTCTTTACTAAGCATGTGGAAAAAATGCGCAAAGTGTACGCATCGCGGCTCTCCGCGCTGGATGAGGCCCTGCGCAAGCACATGCCGCCCGAGACCCGCTGGACGCGACCGGAAGGCGGAATGTGCTTGTGGCTCGAGCTGCCGCTCGGCTTCGACGCCAGCGAGTTGCTCATTCACGTGAAGGAGCGCGGCGTACTCTTCGCTCCCGGACGCTACTTCTACGTACAGAATCCGCTGCCGAATACATTGCGGCTGGGTTTCGCGGGCCTGGATGAAAAGCAAATCGCGCGTGGCGTGACGACCATTGCCGATCTGCTCAAAGTGGAAATGCGCAAACGGCAACGTGGGGTACGTCGGGCGGAGCGCAGCCACGTGGCGCTGGTTTGAACAGAGAAAAAGAGTGAAGCGGGGAGCTGCGGTGAGCGACACAATTCGATTGGAGCCGAACCCGGAGAACGTGTGTTTTGGGTGCGGTGGCGCGAACGACGGCGGAATGAAGTTGACATTCGAGCAGGACAACGCGACGCGCAAGATCGTCGGCCGGTTCGTGCTCGGGTCGCGATATCAGGGCGGCGGTAAAATGGCTCATGGTGGAATCATCGCGCTGCTGCTGGACGAAGCGATGGGCAAGGTTTGCCGCTTTCGGGAAGTGCGGGCGGTAACGGCGCAACTCACCGTCGAATACCTCAAGCCGATCGACGTCGAGAAAGAGATTGTCGTTGAGGCATACGAAGAAACGTTGAACGGACGGAGCTTATTTCAGATCGGCGAAATTCGCAGCGCCGCGGGAGAAGTTCTGGCGAGAGGCAAAGCCCGCTTTGTGATCGTTGGGCAGGCTAGCTCGAGTACGCGGCCGGAGAACAAGACTCTAGGGGTCTAGAGATTTGAACCGAGGGAAAACAGGAGAGCTGAGATGTCCAAGAAACTGAATGGAAAAGCAAATGGCAGCGCAAACGGTAAGCGCAACGGCGGCGGCAACACCGCCAATGAATGGCGCGTAAAAGTCGGCCTCGCGGAGATGCTCAAAGGCGGCGTCATCATGGATGTCACCAACGCTGACCAGGCCAAGATTGCCGAGAAGGCCGGCGCCTGCGCGGTAATGGCGCTCGAGCGCGTTCCTTCGGACATCCGCAAGGAAGGCGGAGTCGCGCGCATGGCGTCGATCAAGGTGATTCGCGAGATCATGGAGACGGTCACCATTCCGGTGATGGCCAAAGTGCGCATCGGCCATTTCGCCGAGGCCGAAGTTCTGCAAGCGCTGGAAGTCGACTTCATCGACGAGAGCGAAGTGCTCACACCGGCCGACGAAGAAAATCACGTTTGGAAGCACGACTATCGCGTGCCATTCGTCTGTGGTGCACGCAATCTCGGCGAAGCGCTGCGGCGAATTGCCGAAGGCGCGGCGATGATTCGCACCAAGGGTGAAGCCGGTTCCGGCAACGTCGTCGAGGCGGTTCGCCACATGCGCACCATCGTGAGCGAGATGAAGCGGCTGACCACGCTGCGAGACGATGAGTTGATGCGCGTCGCGAAAGAAATCGGCGCACCGCTCGATCTGATTCGCGAAGTTGCCAAGGCAGGGAAGCTGCCGGTGCCGAATTTTTCGGCTGGCGGGATTGCCACGCCAGCGGATGCTGCATTGGTCCGCAGGCTCGGGGCCGAAGCCGTTTTCGTGGGATCGGGAATTTTCAAGTCCAGCGATCCGGAAAAGCGCGCGAAAGCCGTCGTCAAAGCGACAACGCATTTTGAGGATGCCAAGGCCGTTCTCGAAGCCAGCGAAGAGTTGGGCGAAGCTATGCCCGGCATCGACGTCCGCCAACTGGAGCAGAAAGATTTGCTCTCAACACGCGGCTGGTGAGCCGGAGTTGGCTGCAATTTGAAAAACGGAGCGTCTGCGGTGAAGATTGGCATTTTGGCGGTTCAGGGAGATTTTGAAGCGCACGCGGCCAAGCTTGCCGACATGGGCGTCGAGAGCGTCAAAGTCCGCACCCCGGATGATCTGAAGGACTGCGACGGCCTGATCCTGCCTGGCGGCGAGAGCACGACCCAGTTGCGATTCTTGCAAGAGGAAGGCCTGGACCGAGCAATCCTCCAGTTTGCCGCAGCCGACAAAGCAATTTTCGGCACCTGCGCGGGAGCCATTCTCCTGGCCAACGAAGTGAAAAATCCCAAACAAGCCTCTTTAAACCTGCTGGACATCACCGTTTTGCGGAATGGCTATGGACGGCAGGTTCACAGCGACGTAGTCACTGGGCCCTCCAAACTAAAAAGCGAACCGATGGAAATGGTCTTCATTCGCGGCCCGGTAATCGAGCGCGTCGGCCCGAATGTAGAGGTTCTAGCGGAATACGCCGGCAGGCCGGCATTGGTGCAAAAAGGTAGCGTGATGGCCGCGGCGTTTCATCCGGAACTGTCGAGCGATACCACCGTTCACGATCGATTTTTGAAACTGGCAGCGCGGAAATCCAATGGCCACGCGAAACCGCCCAAATCGCAAAGACGTTAGGAGAACCATTGCGGCGCGAAAAAACCAGTGTATCGCAGGAAGATTACCTCAAGGCCATCTGGGAGATGCTCGAAGAGGACCACACGCCGATCAGCGCGCGTCTCGCTGAAGAGTTGAACGTGACACCCCCCGCGGTGACTGCGGCGTTGAAGCGCATGACGCGGGACGGTCACGTTCGTGTCGACCGCACCGGCCGCATCGACCTGACGCGAAAGGGTCGGCAGGTTGCCGAGCGGCTTGCCGTGCGGCATCAATTGGCGGAGATGCTGCTCACCGACGTCATCGGACTGTCTTGGTCGAAGGCGCACGACGAGGCCGAGCGGATGGAGCACGCAATTTCTCCCGAAGTCGAAGCGCTGCTGCTGAAGCGATTCGGCGACAAAAAGAGCTGCCCGCACGGCGTGCCAATGCGCGGCGGCATTGCCAAGCTGCGGCGGCAGGGAGCGGTACTGTTGTCCGACCTGCGCGCCAGCGAAAAAGGCGAAATCCTTTGCGTGTATGAAAAGGATGGAAAGTTTTTAGAGTTCCTGGAAAATCTGGAGTTGCGGCCGGAAACCATCGTGGAAGTGAAAAAGCGCGAATACGACGAGACCATGACTCTGCGTTCTAACGGTCGAACCATGCACCTCGGTAAGCCGGCTACCAGTCGCATTTGGGTCCGCCGTATCGCCAGTTAGCGGCGATCCTCCAAAAGCGATTTCAGCCGAGTGTATCCAGTGCGGCTGACCGGCAAACGCGTGCCGTCCGCGAGAATCGCCAGTCGGCTGTCCTTCCCGTAAGGTTCGATCCTCACCACGCGTTCAAAATTCACAATGTAAGACCGGTGGATGCGCACGAACCGCGCCGGATCAAGGCCTGCCTCGACGCTGGCGATCGTCTGCTGTTTCAGGTGCTTGGCGCCGTGGCTCGCCAGCGCCACGTAGTCGTCCTGTGCTTCCACGTAGTCGAGCTTCGCGACCGGTATCAGCGTGACGCGGGTCCCATCCTTCACGACGAAGCGTTCTAGAAATTGCCGCTGCGCGCGCACGCTGGCAACCAGTTGCTGCGCAGAAGGCATTCTCTCCCCGATGCGGCCTTTCGCACGCTCCAGGGCCACTTCAAATCGCTCACGACCCACCGGCTTCAGCAAATAGTCGACAGCGTGGACCTCAAAAGCCTTCATGGCGTACTCGTCGTATGCAGTGACAAACACGATCGCGATATCGTCCTCGATGAGCTCGAGCACATCAAAGCCCGTGAGCTTCGGCATCTGTACGTCGAGAAACATCAGATCCGGGCGATGTTCGGCCACAGCTTTCAGCGCCTCAAACCCGTTTGCGCATTCGGCAACGATGGAGATTTCCGGATGAGGCTTCAACAGTTCGCGCAGCGCGTGGCGCGCGAGTTCCTCGTCGTCGACAAGTAGGGCGCGCACTCGCTCTTGCTTTGCGGCGATCACCCGCGCACCTCCTTCAAGGTTTGGGGTTCGGCTTCTGCATCTTCGGTTGCCGAGGCGGCCATTTCCGCTGGGACTGACAAACTCACGCGAAAGACGTCCTCGTCGGCAGTCGCTTGCACGCTGGACTGTTTTGGATACCGCGCTTCAATCCGCTGCCGAACGTTGTTCAGGCCCATCCCTTTCTTGCGCGTGAGCGGCGCCTCGGGATCGAACGAATTCTCGATCGAGATGCGCAGCCGGCCTTCGCTGCACTGAGCGCGGAGCCGCACGGCACCTCCTTGGGGCAGGTGCGCGATGCCGTGGATAATCGCGTTCTCCACGAGGGGCTGCAGGATCAAGGGCGGAACAAGGCACGATTCGGCCTGCGTCTCGACGTACGCATCCACTTGCAGGCGCTCTCCGAAGCGCACTTTTTCGATCGCCAGAAATCGTCTGAGGAGCTCGAGTTCCTCACGCAGGGGCACCGCGGCTTTCTCGCCGAGTCCCAGAGTCATGCGCAGAAATTCCGCCAGCAGAATGCACATCTCTCTCGCGCGCGAGGCGTCGATGCTGGTCAGCGCGCTGATAGAATTGAGGCTGTTGAACAAAAAGTGCGGATTGACCTGCGCTTTCAACGCTTTCAGCTCGGCATCCCGAGCCAGAACACTGGCTTCCAGGACACGAGCTTCAGCCACGCGGGAGGCTTCCAGTGCGATGAGCACGTAGAAGAATCCAGCGATGACCAGATACAGCAGAATGCCACTGACCAGAAGAGTAGCGGAGTAGATCTCGAAGCGCGCATTCAAGCCGCTAAAGACTGCCCAAGTTGACAAAGCGCGAGCGTACAGGCGGCCTATTTGAATCCAGGCGAAACTCAGAAGAAATGCGGCCAGCAGGTGGGTAATCGCAATGCGCGCTATTCCCGAGGATCGCAGCGGCGTGGCCCAGCACGTGTACCAAGTGGCGAGGCATGCCGCCGCGTACAGGATAGCCATCGGCACCAGGAGCGCGGTCGCCTCGAAGAGCGAGACTCCTCCCGGAACCTTCATCATGAACACCAGCAGGCACGTCAGGGGTGCCCACACCGCGAGATACGCGCCCAGGTAGGACCAGCGATTCAGGAGGGGGTGCATGATCGAGGTTAGTTCTTGATCTCAACGCCACCGAACAGAATAGTGCCAGTGAGGATGAGGACTTTCCTTTTGGGCGTGCCATCCGTCCCGCCGGAGACCCCCGTGCGAGTAGTGTCTGAATAGCCCCCGAAGAGGGTCTGGCCACGAAATTCCACGGTCCAATTTTCGGGCACGCGAATTTCTGCGCCGCCAAAGATGGCGTTGACCTCCAGGATGGCTTCGTCACTCTCCATCTCAGCACCGTGAAAATCGATTTCCCCGCCACCGAAGACCGCGCTCAGCGTGCCGCCGGTGAAGTTACCCGTGACTCGGCGCTCTACGCCGCCGAAGATGGCTGTAGCGTTCATGGATGAAGCGGTCCCAGATGGAGCGGCGGGATTGGCTCGCACACGACGAGTCTCGATCGCGCTCCAGATCATCATCAAGCCGACGGCGATAATCAGGACAGGCCACAGATCGGCCCACTGAAAACGAATGACCCTAAGCGTGTCCAGTTGAAAGAGCACGCCGACGACGACGAGCAAGGCGCCCCACGCGCGGCGACCCGGCTCGGTGAGGTGGCTGGCACCGCTGATGATCAGGAGCATCGGCCAGAAGCGCCACACCCGGTCGACCGAAACCACTCCCAGATGGTCCAGCAGGAGGAGCAGGCCGACCGCGAGAACCGCCCCGCCCCAGATGATGCCCTGGTAGCCCGAACTGCAGGAACCGCGGCCGCGTACGCGATCTCGGATATCGCGGCGGATCGAATCCTTTAGGGAAGTGTTGTCCGATTCGGTCATTGTGCTGTTTCCGCGTTTCGCCTTTGCAGCAGCGAAAGCCCAGCCACGATGGCTACCAGCCCGAAGAATAATACCAGTATCGTGCACGCAACCGAGAGCATCGCGGCAGGATTAAAAGCGACGGCTTGAAACAGCCGAAGCGCGGCGAGACCGGCCGCCATCCGGACACCGAGGGTGTCGATGCCGAGGCTAGCCAGAAGGCGAGGCACTTGAACGGCGAAAAGGCCCAATCGGCCGAGCATGAGCAAGGAGCCGAGCGCCAGAAGCGCTATACCTGCGCGGGCCTTCCAATTTGAGTTCGAGTTGTTCGGTGCGACCATGTCCATCTCCTCAGCTTGCAACCCCGTGTGACGAGGGCAGATTAGAGGCGCCCGGAGAAGGGTGCACGCGCAATTCGGGGAAGGGCGGGCCGCTTACCGGCGAATGGCGGCCAATGGAGGGCGAACGCCGCCCGAGGCCCAGCTCTGCAGAGCCTGTCTGCAGACGCTTTTCTCTAGTAGGGGGCACAGCACGCCGTGCCTGCGACTGTGGGCGCGCGGTTCAACCCGACCATCGCCAACGGAGGGGGCGCCTCCGGTTCTTGCTTCGCTAGCACAGGCACTCTTACCTGTGTCCTCGCCGCCCGCACCACAAAGCATCCGTCGACCATGGTCCGTACGTTGCTGCTTCTTTCGGGTTTGTCACAGGCTCGCTTCACCTTGCGGTGCGAAGCGCTTGCAAAAAATGAGGAATCGCCATACGGTATGCGCAATCTCGGTGCATGATCGGCCGCAGTTTTGACGGAGGACTCGGGAATGACTTCGCGAGTGTCGAGTGTTGGAGCGAGGGAACGATGGCGGTGGCTGCTGTATGTGGCGATGGCGGTGGCCGGGGCGCTGCTCACATTCGTGGGGGCGCGGGCTCAGCAACGGGCGTCAGATGACGCCAAGTTCCGCAAGCTGATCGATGACTATTGCGCGGCCTGGAATACCCTGGATGCGAATGCGCCGGCCAGATTCTATGCAAAGGACAACGGGCTGATCTTCTACGATTTGGCTCCGTTCTCCTATCATAGCTGGAAGGAATACCACGACGGCGTGCAGAAGGAACTGTTCGCAAACATGGCCAGCGGAAGCCTGACAGCGGGAAAGGACCTGAGAGTGACGCGGCGTGGGACGATTGCTTGGACCACGGTGTCGATGCACTTTTCGGAGAAGACCAAAGACGGCAAGTCGACGGAAGCCGAGGTCCGTTACACCGGGATCTGGGAGAAGCGTGGCGCGAACTGGCTATTGGTCCACGAGCACCTTTCTGCTCCGATGGGCTAGAGGACAATTGGGAGGGCCACGAATCGGCGTTATCATTCACATCGAATGCTGACGATGTTGCGGTACTACTGGATGGCCGCGAAGGGCTACCGGCTAACCCCCTGGAAGAGCCCATACCTTCGCTGGCGATTTGAGACCTTCCTCGGACCCGAAGCGGCGGGCATGGACGCCGGCAAGTTCTTCCGCCTCACCTGGAAATACCGCAATCAACTGGAAAGCTTCCTCAATTGGGCCGAAGAGCGCCGCAAAGAGCAGCGCGGGAGCCGCTACTAGGTGTCGCTCACTGCCGCCGGTTTTGCAGGATTGGCGGCAACTCTTCTCAAGCGTGGAAGACTCTGCGGAATAGACCAACCATCTCCGCGAATGCGCGGTCCGTCGCTTCCGGATCGAAACGCGGTCCTTCATCGCGCGTGAAGGCGTGCTCGGCTGGATAGAGCAGTGTGTTATAGCGAGCACCTGAGTTCTGCAGTGCTCGATCGATTGTTTCGCGTCCTGCGTCGGGCACGTGCGGATCTTTTGTTCCAAAGATCATCTGAAGTTCGCCGCGGATTTCTTTTGCGCGCGCCAGCGATCCGGCATCAGCGTCCTGACCAAGCTTGCCGTCATGGATGCCTGTGCCGTAGTAGCAGACCGTTGCGCGGACATCAGGCTGGAACGCAGCGCGGAAGGCCAGGTGGCCGCCGATACAGAAACCTACGACACCGATGTTGCCTTGTGCGACCTTAGGATGCTTGGAAAGCCAGTCTAGACCAGCGCGGCAATCGGCATCGAAATGCGCGACCGGAGTCTTCATCGCGTCTTGTTGGCCGCG
>Ga0307477_10003548_pt1 | contig 11565 bp, 11 predicted proteins | sample atmos_gasesECM2C_FD_203316 | JGI IMG/M metagenome (GOLD analysis project Ga0307477, IMG submission 203316) | Hardwood forest soil microbial communities from Morgan-Monroe State Forest, Indiana, United States - atmos_gasesECM2C_515 | ecosystem: Environmental > Terrestrial > Soil > Temperate...
CCGGCGTGCGCCGGCTGGCCGAGGCCGGCGCCACCGAGGTCCTCGTCGTGCACGGCGACCTTCCGCTCGCCGAAGGGCTGGCCAAGTTGGCGGGGTTCGGCGGGATCACCCTGGTTCCCGACCGAGCCGACGACGGCACCAACGTGGCGGGCGTCCCCGCCTACGCCGGCTTCCGGTTCTCGTACGGCGCCGGCTCGTTTCGCCGTCACGTGGAGGAGGCGCTGCGGCTGAGGCTGGAACTGCGGGTGGTGCGGGACCCGGGGCTCACCACCGACGTCGACGTGCCCGACGACATCCCGGCGACGATCGGAGTATGGGAAGGCCGATGACCGGGCGCATCGTGCCCGTGGGAGAGCTCCCCGCCCACGGCAATGTGAGCGTCGACCTGCCTCCGCCGTCCTCGGCGCTCGCCGTCGGCGCCCATCCCGACGACGTCGAGTTCGGCTCCGGGGCCACCCTGGCGAAATGGGCCGTGGCCGGGTGCCGCATCCACCATGTGGTGCTCACCGACGGCTCCAAAGGCAGCTGGGACGCCCACGACGACCGGCCCGACGACCTGGTCACGACGCGCCGAGCCGAGCAGCGGGAGGCGGCGCGACGGCTGGGAGGAGGTGACGTCGACTTCCTCGACTTCGTCGACGGTGAGCTCGAGTCAGGCCGAGCGCAGATGCTCGAGGTGTGTCGCGTGCTGCGGCGGGTGCGGCCCGCCGTGGTCCTCGGGCACGACCCCTGGCGCAGATACCGGATCCATCCCGACCACCGGCACGCCGGATGGCTCGTCGTGGACGCCGTGGCCGCTGCGCGCGAGCCGCGCTTCGAGCCGGATCTCGGCCCGGCGCATCGGCCCGAGGCCTTGTTGCTGTGGGAGGCGGACGAACCCAACCACGTGGAAGAGGTCGGGGGGAGCGTCGAGGCCAAGGTGGCAGCCCTTGTCGCTCACGAGAGTCAGTACCGCTCGACCTTCGGCATCGAAGAAGCGGATCCCGCCAAGGCGCCGGAGGTGGTGCGGGCCTTCGTTGAAGGACAGCTCACCGACCACGGGCGTCTCTCCGGCGTGGACCGGGGCGAGGCCTTTCGGCTCATCACCGCCCTGTAGCGGCAGCGCTCGGCACGAAGAGAAGCGGGGGGCCCGAAGGCCCCCCGCTCCACGAGCGATGCTCGCCGCCGGCCGCAGCCGGCGGCCGGGCTCAACTCTTCTTGGCCACCCGGCGGGTACGCCGGGCCCGCTTGCGTGCCGGAGTGGCAGCAGCGGCCTTCTTGGTGGTCCGCCGCTTGGCGGTCCGCTTGGCCGGAGCCCGCTTGGCAGCGGCCTTCTTGGTGGTCCGCCGCTTCGCAGTCCGCTTGGCGGCTTTCCTGGCCGGAGCCCGCTTGGCCGCGGCCTTCTTGGTGGTCCGCCGCTTCGCAGTCCGCTTGGCGGCTTTCCTGGCCGGAGCGCGCTTGGTCGTGCGCTTCGCCGTCGTCCGCTTCGCAGTCCGCCGCTTGGCGGTCCGCTTGGCGGCCTTCCTGGCCGGAGCGCGCTTGGTCGTGCGCTTCGCCGTTGACCGCTTCGCAGTCCGCTTGGCGGCCCGCTTCGCGGGGGCCCGCTTGGCGGTCCGCTTCGCGGGAGCCCGCTTGGCGGCCGCCTTCCTGGCGGGAGCCCGCCGCTTGGCGGTCTTCCTTGCTGTGGCCCGCTTCACTGGCATTCTGCATGCCTCCTTACGGCCTTCTGGCCGATCTGTTCGTTGCTTACCTCGCCGGGGCTCACCATTCGGCATTCCTCGCCGGGGCTCGCCTGACGGCCTTCTTTGCCGTTTTGCTTGCTGCTTTCCTCGCCCGACTCACCGCGGCAGTACAGAACCAGGGTTCGCCTGACGAATTTGCACCTCCGACCTGGGCAAACACCCGGTGGGAAGGTGTGCCGCCCGAGCGGCAGATCCCGTGGTGTGCAGTGGCTGTCGCTCCATCACCTTGGGGACGTCACCGCCAAACACCGCGCTGCACCTTGCACGCAACCGGTGTCCGACATCGCGGCGACACGCCCCGAAATGCTCACTCGCTCCTCCAGCCAATTCTGCAATCCCAACAATCAAAGATGGTTTTCGCGCCAACGTCAAGCATTTCGCGTTGCACGGGTCCAAATATCGCACCGCGCACAGGCACGTCGACGCACGTCATCGGGCCCGCGAAGTACCGATGTGCGCGCTGTCGTATTGCACCTATGGACCGCGACGAGTCGCTTTGAGAGGATCGTGAACCATGGCGACATTGCCCGACGGCACCTACGACGTGATCGTCATCGACGCAGAGACAACGGACGATGGTGACGTCAAACTCGAGCTCACCATCACGCTCGGAGCACACGTGGGCCGAGTGATCGCGTTGCGCCGTCACCACGTCGTCGCTCCCGAAGGAGCCGTGCCGGATGCGACGGCGTTGCTCGGGATCCCCGGCACGCTGCGCGTCCGCCACGGCCAACCGAGCTTTCGTCCCGAGCTGACGTGACCGGCGCCCGGCCGGGCCTCGGCCAGCTCTATCTGGGGGCCGGGGCCCAGGGCCCCGCCTGGGCGCCCCCCGAGCAATCGGTCCTGGTCCTGGGCCCGCCCCGGTCCGGAAAGACCTCCTCCCTGGTGGTGCCGACCGTGCTGGCAGCCGACGGCCCAGTGGTCTCGACCTCCACCAAGCCCGACGTGCTGGGGGCCACCCTGGCGTGGCGGCGCCGACGCGGGCGATGTCTGCTCTTCGATCCGAGCGGAACCGTGCCGGTGCCCGACGGCGTCCATCGCCTGCAATGGTCGCCCGTACCAGCATGCGCCCGATGGGACGACGCGCTTCTGGTGGCACGCGCCTTGGTGGGCGCCAGCCGCCCGCTTTCGGAGCAATCGGCGAGCAGCGGCACCGATCACTGGCGTGAGCGCGCCGAGGCACTGTTGGCCCCGCTGTTGCACGCGGCCGCTCTGTCGGGAGAGCAACTTCCTGCCGTCGTGTCGTGGGTCGACCGCCACCAAGCGAGCAAGGCTCTCGGAGTCCTCGACGACTCCGGTGCCGTCGTCGCCGCCGATCTGCTGGCCGGCATCGCCGCCACCGAGAGCAGGGAGCAGAGCGGCATCTGGTCCACGGCGTCCGGCGTCCTTGCTGGTTATCGCAGTCAAGCGGCGCTGGCGAGCACCGTCGATCCCGACTTCGACGCCGCCGCGTTCTGCGGTTCGTACTCGACCCTGTACGTGTGCGCCACCGGCCGCCACCAGGCACTGGTGGCTCCCATGGTGGTGGGGCTGCTCACCGAGATCCGCACCGCCGCGTACGACGCCCACGCCCGCGCCCTGCGCACTGGCGCCGCCGTCCCGCCGGCGGTCGTCCTCGCCCTGGACGAGGTGGCCAACATCGCCCCGGTGCCGGACCTCCCCTCGATGGTCAGCGAAGGTGGCGGGCAGGGACTGCTGACGTTGGCATGTCTGCAGGACTTGTCACAGGCGAGAAGCCGATGGGGCCCGGCCGCCGAAGGGTTGCTCTCCTTGTTCGGCACCACCGTGGTGCTGCCCGGGATCGGCGACGTGCGCACGCTGGAAGCGCTGTCGGCACTGGCCGGAGAGGAGGAGGTGCTCACCCGCTCGGTGACAGCGGCGGCGGCGTCGCCTCGAAGCGGACTGGCGAAGGAGCTGTGCACCCGGGTGCTCGAGACGGCCGGGCGACGATCTCTGCGCAGCACACCGGTGCCGTCCACGATCACCACGGCATCTCGTCGTCAAGCGCGTCTTCCCGTCGACGTGCTCGGCCGAGGGCGACCTGGGATGGCGGTGGTGGTGGACGAGCGCAACACGATGGGATGGGTCGGGCTCACGCCGTGGTTCGCCCACGAACCGTGGAGGACGATGGTGGAGGGGCCGGCCCGCCTCACCGGCCGAGCCGTCGAGCCGAGGACCAGGAGCTCGGAGCTCGAAAGGAGCGGGGCCTTCTCGGGCGAGAACCGGGCCTTGTAAGGGGCGGAAGCGGCCTCGGGCGAGGCCAGGAGCAAAGCGAACATATGTTCGATAACCTCCTTGACGATGGCCCTCACCGCCCCGGCCGGGATCGACGTGACCCTCTCGGCCCGGGTGCGCCCAACCTCCGATCGCCGGGACCAGCTCCTCCCCCTGCTCCCGGCGCTGCGACCCTTGGTCCCCGGCGGTGGGCTGCCCCGAGGAGCGGTGGTGGCGGTGAGGGCCGGATCCGAGGGGGGTGCCGGAGGCGCCACCACTTTGGCCTTCTCGCTCCTGGCCGAGGCCACCGCCACCGGGTCGTGGTGCGCAGCGGTGGGCGTCCCCGATGCCGGCGTGCTGGCCCTGGCCGAGATGGGCGTCGACCTCGATCACCTGGTCCTGGTCCCCCGCCCCGGAGCCCGCTGGGAGGAGGCGGCCGCCTTCCTGGTGGCGGGGATGGACGCCGTGCTCGTGTGCCCACCCGGGCCGGTGCGCCCCGGACCGGCCCGGAGGCTGGCCGCCCGGGCCCGGGAGCGCCGAGCCGCCTTGGTGGTCCTGGCCCGGCATTCGCCCTGGCCGGAGGGTCCCGAGCTCCAGCTGACGGTGGGACGGGGGCGCTGGATGGGTGCGGGCCGGGGCCATGGGCACCTGCAGGGCCGGCGGGTCGAGGTGGTGAGCAGTGGACGACGGGGAGCGTCGCGGCCGGTGCGGACCGAGCTGTGGTTGCCGTCCGGATCGGGGGCCCCGGCGGCGCCGTAGGCGCGGCCTGAGCCGCCCGAAGAACCGCACGAAGAAGAAGAGGAAGAAGAAAAGAAAAGAGGTATGGGCGGAGGCCCGCCATGGAGCGATTGCTGGTCGTAGTTTGCCCGGAGCTGCTCGAGGAGCAGGAGGACGGGGGGGCGGCCCGGGCGTTCGCCGGGGTCGTCGAGATTGTGGCGAGCTTCTCGCCGGCGACCGGGGCGGTACGCCCCGGGGTCTGTGCCGTGCCCACCCGGGGCCCGTCTCGCTACTTCGGCGGGGACGTCCGCCTGGCCCAGCTCATAGCCACGGCCCTGGGCCAGACGACCACCGCCCTTAGCCAGACGAACACGGCCCTGGGCCAGGTGGAAGGTCACATCGGCGTGGCCGACGGGTTGTTCGCCGCCGTGCTGGCGGCCCGGGCCGCCGGCGACGAGCCGGTGGTGGTGCCGGCGGGAGGGAGTGGCCACTTTCTCGCCCCGTGGCCGGTCGAGGTGCTGGAACGGCCCGAGCTGGCCGATCTCCTGCGCCGGCTGGGCATTCGCACCCTGGGAGCGTTCGCCGCCCTTCCCACCCGTCACGTGCTCGGCCGGCTGGGCGCCGAAGGATCGGTGTGCCACGAGCTGGCTCGGGGGATGCGCAGCGAGCTCCCCGGCTACCGCCTCGTGCCCCGCCGAGACCCGGCGATGGCCGCCGGCAGCAACAGGGGCGCCGGCAACAGGGGCGCCGGCAACAGGAGCGCCGGCAACGGGAGCGCCGGCAACGGGAAGACCGGTGCAGTGACCACCCGGGCGCAGGTGCACCAGGCCGGGTTCTGGGGGGAGGCGGCCGAAGCCGAGGCCCGGGCCGAGCGTGCCTTGGAGCATCTGGAGCAGCTGCTCCCCCCGGACGGCGTGGTGGTGGGCCGGCTCCAAGGTGGGCGGGGGCCGGCGGAACGAGCCCGTCTCGTGCCGTGGGCGGGACGGCGCCTGGACCCCGCCGCCCCCGGGCCCGAGCCCTGGCCGGGCCAGCTCCCCGCGCCTGCGCCGGTATCGGTGATGGCGCCGGTGCGGGCCTCGGTGGTGGACGGCCGAGGAGCCGAGCTGGAGGTGAGCGCGTCGGGGTTGCCCAGCGCCCCACCCGAGCGCCTGTCCATCGGGGGGGGACCGTGGCAGCCGGTGACGGCGTGGGCGGGCCCGTGGCCGGTGGACGAGCGCTGGTGGTCGAGACGCAAGCGTCGTCGGCGGGCGCGCATGCAGCTGGTCACGGCGGGCGGCATGGCCTACCTGGTCGTGCGGGAGGACGCCGGATGGTGGGTGGAGGGGGCCTACGACTGAGCACCCCCCCTACGCCGAGCTGCACTGCCACTCCAACTTCAGCTTCTTGGACGGGGCCTCGCACCCCGAGGAGTTGGTGGCCGAAGCAGCGCGACTGGGACTCGAGGCACTGGCACTCACCGACCACGACGGGTTGTACGGCGTCGTCCGCTTCGCCCGGACGGCCACTGCCGTGGGCCTGGCATCGGTGTTCGGCGCCGAGATCACCTTGTCGCCCCCACCCGTGACGCCGGGCGACACCCCCGGCCCCGGCCCGGCGCGCACCCAGGTCCCCGATCCACCCGGCGACCATCTGGTGGTGCTGGCCCGCAGCCCCGCCGGCTACGCACAGCTCAGCCGGGCTCTGGCCGAGGCGCAGCTGGCCGGCGGCGAGAAGGGACATCCCACCTCCAGCCTCGACCGTCTGGCCGAGACGGCCGGCGGGCAGTGGCTGGTGCTCACCGGCTGCCGCAAGGGAGCAGTGCCCTCGGCGCTCACCGGTGCCGGGCCGTCGGCAGCCCGGCGCGCCCTCGACGAGCTGGTGGACTGCTTCGGCCGCGACAACGTGGCGGTGGAGCTGTGGGACCACGGCAACCCGCTCGACACCGCCCGCAACGACGCCTTGGCCCGGCTGGCCATCGAAGCGGGCGTGGAGCTGGTCGCCACCAACAACGTGCACTACGCCACGACGTCTCGACGACGGCTGGCCGAGGTGCTGGCCGCCGTGCGGGCGGGGCGACCGCTCGAGCAGCTGCAGGGGTGGCTGCCCGCCGCCGGCACGGCCGGGCTGCGTTCGGGAGCGGAACAGGAGCGTCGCTTCGCCCGCTGGCCCGGGGTGGTGCGGCGCGCTGCCGAGCTGGGGCGCGCCTGTGCCTTCGACCTGCGCCTGGTGGCTCCGGGGCTGCCCGACTTCCCCGTCCCCGAAGGCCACGACGAACAGAGCTGGCTCTGTGAGCTGACCCGGCGCGGCGCCGAGGAGCGCTACGGCCCCCGAGACGCCGAGCGGGTCCGTGGGGCGTGGGACCAGATCGACCACGAGCTGCAGGTGATCGGCGCGCTGGGCTATGCGGGCTACTTCCTCATCGTGTGGGACATCGTCGAGTTCTGCCGGCAGCACGACATCTATTGCCAAGGGCGGGGGTCGGCGGCCAACTCGGCGGTGTGCTTCGCACTCGGCATCACCCGGGCCGACGCCGTGAAGCTGGGTCTGCTCTTCGAGCGCTTCCTCTCGCCCGAACGCGACGGCCCGCCCGACATCGACGTCGACATCGAGTCCGAACGGCGGGAAGAAGTGATCGCCTACGTCTACGAGCGCTACGGGCGCCAGTACGCCGCCCAGGTGGCCAACGTCATCACCTACCGGGCCCGCTCCGCCATCCGCGACGTGGGCAAGGCGCTCGGGCACACCGTGGAGGAAGTGGACCGCTGGGCCAAGGAGGTCGACCACTACGACACCCTCGACGAAGACGACCAGCTGCCCCAGCCGCTGCGCCGGCTGGCGTGCGAGGTGCTCGACTTCCCCCGCCACCTCGGCCTGCACTCGGGGGGCATGGTGCTGTGCGACCGGCCCGTGATCGAGGTGTGCCCGGTGGAGTGGGCGCGCCATCCGGGGCGCACCGCACTGCAGTGGGACAAGGACGACTGTGCAGCGGCGGGACTGGTGAAGTTCGATCTCCTCGGCCTGGGCATGCTCGACGCGCTGCACCGCTGCGTCGACCTGGTGCGCGACGCCCATGGGGTGGAGGTGGACCTGGCGCAGCTGGAGCAGGAGGACGCCGTCTACGACATGCTGTGCCGGGCCGACACCGTGGGGGTGTTCCAGGTGGAGAGCCGGGCCCAGATGGCCACGTTGCCGCGCATCAAGCCCCGCACCTTCCCGGACTTGGTCATCGAGGTGGCCATCATCCGGCCCGGGCCGATTCAAGGCGGCTCGGTCCATCCCTACATCCGCCGGCGCCAGGGCACCGAGGCGCCCGACCCGCCCCATCCCCTCTTGGCCCGGGCGCTGGGCAAGACGCTGGGCGTGCCGCTGTTCCAGGAGCAGCTCATGCAGATCGCCATCGACGCAGCGGGCTTCAGCGGTGCCGAGGCCGACGAGCTGCGCCAGGCCATGAGCGCCAAGCGGTCGGGCGAGCGCATGGCCAAGCTGCGCGACCGGCTCTTCGCCGGTATGGCGAGTCGCGGCATCACCGGCCAGGTGGCCAAGGACATCTTCACCAAGCTGTCGGCGTTCTCCGCCTTCGGCTTCCCCGAGAGCCACGCCGTGTCCTTCGCCTATCTCGTCTACGCCAGCGCCTGGTTGAAACTGCACTACCCGGCCGCCTTCTGCGCGGCCCTGCTCAATGCCCAGCCCATGGGGTTCTGGGCTCCGCAGTCGCTCGTGGCCGACGCCCGTCGCCACGGGGTGGAGGTACGGCGGCCGCACGTGAACAGCTCCGCCGCCCAAGCGTCATTGGAATGGGACCAAGAGGAGTTCGTCCGGGACGACACGACGCAGCCCGCCATCCGCCTGGGGATGGAGTCGGTGCGCAGCGTGGGCGAGGACCTGGCCACACGCATCGCCGACGGGCGTCCCTACGAGTCGGTACAGGACCTGGTGCGCAGGACGCAGGTGGGCAGGACACAGCTCGAGGCGCTGGCCACCGCCGGGGCCCTGAGCGAGTTGCCGCCGCGGCCGGGAGCCCGGCCCGCCTTCGAGCGTCGACAGGCGCTGTGGGCTGCCGGCGCAGTCGCCCAGGCCGGGGCCGGACGCCTTCCCGGCATCGTCACCGGCGAGGAAGCACCGTTGTTGCCCGAGCTGACGGTGGCCGAGGAAGTCGAGGCCGACCTGTGGGCCACCGGCATCACGGTGGGCACCTCGGCCATGGAGCTGGTGCGACCCCAGCTCGACGCCCTGGGCGTCATCCCCGCCGCGGCCCTGGCCGGGGCCGAGACCGACGGCAAGGTGCTGGTGGGAGGAGTGGTCACCCACCGACAGCGGCCCGACAGCGCCGGCGGCACGGTGTTTCTGAACCTGGAGGACGACACCGGGATGGTGAACGTCATCTGCTCCCCCGGTGCCTGGCAGCGCTTCCGGTCAGCAGCCCGGCGCTCGCCGGCGTTGTTGGTGCGCGGCCGGCTGGAGCGGACCGAGGGCGCCGTCAGTGTGGTGGCGGAGAAGATCTCCCCGCTGGAGCTGGTCGTGACCGGGCCGCCCTCGCGCGACTTCCGCTGACCCCCGCTCGAGCCTTCGCCACGAGTTGGCCGGAAATTGCCTAAAGACGTAAAGCCCAACCCTCGTTGGGTCGATACCTCACCTGAGCCTTCCCGTGAGGCCCGGACCCACACGAACAGGAGCGACCATGTCGAGCTGTGCCGGCCAGTTGGTCGTCCACCGCGACGGCTCGGTCGCCTACTGCACCGAGGAACAAGAAGGGCGCTCGTGCGCGGGCGAGGACCGTCCCCATCGGCGCGGTGTGTGCGCCTGCCGACTGGTCCGAACCGACGACTGCCCGTACTGCGCGTCACTCGCCCTGATCCCGGCATCCTGACGCACTGCGTTCGTTTAGCCGCGACGACCACGAGCGGTGGCAATTGGTTGTTATGGGCTTGCTCCAGCGTCGGCCTCACTCCGCCGATCCGTGAGGTAGGTGCCGGGGAGGTACGAGGGGCATGGCCATGTGCAACGGATGCTTGGTATTACACCGAGACGGCGAGATCGCCTACTGCTCGGAAGAACTCGACGGCGGCTTGTGCGCGGGCTATCACGTCCCCCATCTCGCCGGCGTCATGGCCTGCCGCGTCACCCCTCGGGGATCACGATGCCGGCACTGCGACGAGGTGATGGGCCGACGGTTGGTGCAGGCGCCGGAATTCGTGCTCGAGGGCCTGCGCACCACCACCAACTGAACGCGCGACACCCTTCGTTCTCTCTGCCCCACGTCGCCGTGAGCGCCGGCTACGGCAGCAAACCGCCATCTCGGGGTGGGATCACGGCGCCGGGAGTCCACAGCAGGTCGCCCCACTCCGCAGCGTGACGACGGGCCACGTGCTCGGCCCTGTGCTTGCTCGAATACGGTCCCCGCAGATTCTTGATGGTGTCGCTCTGGGACCGCGCCGGGCCCTCGTCGTCGCCGCACTGGACGCAGATGACCTCCCACTCGGATCCAGCCAGGGTGCCGGGCACCCAACGTTGGTACTCGTCGCGGTCCCAGTCCAGAGGGACGTTGCGCACGTAAGGGAAGTGCCGCGAAACGGCGTCCGACTCGTTACCGGTCAGGCCGGGCTCGAACACGTCATCACTGCTCACGGTCCCACCTCCGAGAGGTGTACTCATCTAAGCCCATCGAGCCGATGTAAGTGGTTAGACGAAGCAACGAACGCCACCGCATCGGGTCCGGGGCAGGTCTGCTTCTTGGAGTGAACGACTCACCACCGGCTCTTTCGGAGCGTGTGGACGGTTGGGCTGCTCCATGGAAAGAATCTCTTCGTGACCAAGTCGGATAACAGCAATGTCGTTCGGGTCTTCGACAAGCTGGCAACCAAGTACGACCGTTCGATGCAACGCTGCGAGAGGCTCTTCCTGGGCCATGGCAGGGAGTGGGCGGCTCGACAGGCCAGCGGCGACGTGTTGGAGCTGGCGGTGGGCACCGGCCTCAACCTGCCGCTCTATCCCGCTTCGACCCGGCTCCTCGGCCTCGACATCTCCGAGCAGATGGTCACTATCGCTGCCGAGAAGATCGCTGCTATCGGCGTGGCCGACCGTGCCCGAGTTGAGGTGGGAGATGTCCAGGCGCTGACGCTCCCCGATGAGAGCTTCGACACCGTGGTATCCACCTATACCTTCTGCACGATTCCCGATCCCGAAGCAGCAGCCCGAGAGGCATATCGGGTCCTTCGTCCTGGCGGTCGCTTCTACCTCGTGGAGCACGGATCGTCGAGCAACGGCATCATCCGGGCGTGCCAGAGAGCGCTCGATCCTTTATTCGTTCGCTTCCAGGCAGACAACATCGCTCGGGACCCTCTCCCCTACCTGGAGGCGGCTGGCTTCCAGGTTGACGAGGTGCGGCGGAGCCGCGTGGGCATAGTGTTCCGAGTGGCAGCAACCAAGGCGAAGCGGTAGTTGCACGCTGACGGCACGACCTGACGCCGAGACGCCAACAGCGCGGCGTCGGTCCGGGCAGAAGGCTTGGCTGGCGGGGGAGGGCTCGAACCTCCAACATCCGGCTCCAAAGGCCGGCGTTCTGCCGATTGAACTACCCGCCACCGAGGCTCGGGGCAGGTCCCACGCTACCGGTGAGCCGCCTCGATGATCTCGATGCGGTTGCCGAACGGGTCGTCGACATATCCACGGCGGACTCCCGGCACCTCTGCGTCAGGTCGAACCGGATGCCCGGCCGATGCCAACAATTCGACCAAGGCCTCGAACCCGTCGACCACCAAGGCCGGGTGCGCCTTGCGGGCGGGGACAAAACCGGGCTCGACGCCGAGGTGCACGCTCACCGCGCCATTCGAGAACCAGCACCCGCCTCGGGCCTCCAGCGCCGGCGGTTTGGGCCGTTGCTCGAGCCCGAGCAGGTCCTGGTAGAAGCCAACTGCTGCGGCCTCACCGCCCGGGG
>Ga0307477_10003549_pt1 | contig 11565 bp, 10 predicted proteins | sample atmos_gasesECM2C_FD_203316 | JGI IMG/M metagenome (GOLD analysis project Ga0307477, IMG submission 203316) | Hardwood forest soil microbial communities from Morgan-Monroe State Forest, Indiana, United States - atmos_gasesECM2C_515 | ecosystem: Environmental > Terrestrial > Soil > Temperate...
CCGGCTTGGGCGCTCCGGTGCGTATCTGTGTGTCCCAGCGGGACGGCGAGGAGACACGGATCGACATGGACCTACCGTCGGCATTCTTCAGCAAATTCCCAGAGACACAGCCATCGACTGTACCCGCGCTGCTCGACGAGACGTTGATAAAGCTCTTCGAGGATGCCGCTGCATAGGAGAGCACGACGAGATGAAAGATGTATGGCAAGAACAATGGGAAATCTCGGCAGAGCGACAGCGGAGAATTTCTGGCGTGAGAACGATCCAAGAGCATCGTCAAATAGATCAGTGCCGATTGGAATCCAAAGGCACGAAGCTGTCCGCTCGCTTCGGATCGCCTTTGCCGGAATATCGCGCTAAGAGGGGATAAGGAAAGACAGGACGAGTGCGATCTACAACGCCGTTGCGCAGTCGTCCAGCGATCAGTTTATCGGGCGCTTGTCCTTTTTCCACCCAATCTTCCAGTGCGGTCATGGAATCAAACTCAGTGAACCCGGGACCGCCACCGCCGTGATGAACTCCCGGTATAAGAAACAGTCGGAAGAAATCTTCGATTTGTTTGCGGCCGCCCATAAACTGCGTTACGCCTTTGTAGTAGCCGATCGAGGAAGTCGCCATGATGGCGCCGTCGGCCCAGCCATGCCACAGAAGAAGTTTCCCGCCGTGCGCTTTAAAGGCGCGCAGATCAAATGAGGTAGCGTCGTAGATTCTTCGCGACCTGCTCAGCGTCGCGGGATCGCGATCGAAATCGAAATGCAGAGCATCACCGTTCTCTCTAATCCTCTCGTCGGCAAGGTACTTCATGTGCTGTCCGGGCAACTCCAAATTAGCCAGACGCGGCGTAATGCCGGGGCGTGGTGTCCCAAAGTAGTTCCAACCTGCCCACATTGTTTCGGTCCCTGGAAGGTATGGGTAGGCGTAGAGCACTTCGCCTTTGGAATTCGTAGCCGGCGTCATTAAGCGTCTGACCGCAGCGACTTGTTTGGCGCTCAAGCAGTCAGTACCGCTGCTCCCGGAAGTGCATGCGATCATTTCCGGTTGCCATTTACACGAGGGCGGATCAGCGACAACTCCTTCGTCAACGCCCGACTGCGCACCACAGTGCTGCAATACGGACTTGTGGATTGCCTGGGCAGCGTCAATGTTCAGCACAGAGCCCCCATGACCATCGCTGATGGCCTGTGCAAACCACGCTGCGGCGATGGTATTTCGTCCCGTGTAGTCGTACACCGGGGCACTGGGCATGAGGCCGTCAAAGTCATTGGGGAAGCGCTGCCCCTCCATGAGAACGGCCTGGCCCCCTTTCGAGCCGCCTCCCATGTAGGAATACTTGATCGGTTTTCCGTAGTAGTGGGTGGTAATGGCCTTGGCAATCAAAGTGACCACGTGATTGCTGCGCCAGCCAAAATCTTCCTGAAGTTCGGGAGCATTCGCAGCCCAGACCCCATCAAAACCCCAACGGCTGTCATGCCCGCCATCTCCTGTCGCCGATGCATAGCCGCGCGCCAAGCCGAGGTTGCAGGCATCCCCAAAAACCGTGCCGCAAAAAGCGCCGCAGGCGTAGAAGAAGAACTTCTGATTCCAGTCTTTGGAAAGCGGCAACTTCAATTCAAACTTGCTCTGGGGTGCGACATAGCCGGTTACGTCGCAATACTGATGGATCTGTGCACCGCTGTTAGCTGCGTCGCTGCCATATCCGCTGGGAGCGAGGAGCCAGCGCTCCAACCCGTCGGCGGGAACTTCGACCAGGCGAGATGACGTGATAACGGCCGGGCCTCCAGGAGCGGTTTCCAAATTGAAATCAGCTAACGCTTCGCACGACTGAGCCTCTGTTCCGATTGGCGGACCGTCGTGCGTGCTCTGCGCTGCAACCAAAATTGGTAAAACCAAGTAGCACGCTATAACGAGGACGATTCGGCTGATCCTGGATGCGAGGGTATGTCGTGACGGACAAAACATGTCTTCCAACGTTACAAACCAATAACAGCTCAAGTGAGCATTCACGTAACGCCTCCTGACCATTGAGGCCAGACTTGTTACTTTCTTGCACAAGTTGTGTCCCCCAGGTAGGGCAGAACCATTTCGAATCGCTCCGAGAGTAACAAAATCACCCCGGATTTTGCTGGAGATTGTTGTCAGATGACGGGCCATCCGTCAGGGACCACGCAGATCAGCATTATGGACAGAGTCTTCGGCTCTGTTTCTACTCATAAGGGGTTGCTCGATGTCCTCTTCAGTCTGCGCCCTTCCTATGGGGGTCTCAACCGATGGTCCCTGCAGCATCAGAGTCGCCGAACTGATTCTCGTCCCGCCCGCGCCATAGCCAGGGCGGCAATAAGAGCGGCAACCGTAATCGCCAGGAACATGGCAGTAGAGCCGGAATAGTGCTCCTGAAGAAGTCCGGTCACCCACGGACCTAGGATTGCTCCAACACGGCCAACGCTAAGCTCCATCCCCACCGCGGTCGCTCTGACCCTGGTCTCATAAACATTGGCAGTGAAGTTATTCAGAACAAACTGCCCACCTATGATGAAAAAGCCCGCGGCGGTCACGAAACAGAGATTTATGAGGTGATTGTTGAGAAACACCAGCGTGAACACCGATCCGGCTCCCAGACTCCACCAAGTGACGATCATGCCCCGCCTGGATCCGTGTCGATCGGAAGCATAACCGCACACCAGGCCGCCCAGGAAACCGGCAATCTGCATGAGCGCGCCGAACCCAAAACTCGCCGCAAACGTTTCACCCCGTTGGATCATCACGGACGGAATCCAACCGGAAAGTCCGAAAATGCAAAAGAGGCAAAAGAACGCTGAGGTCCAAATCGAAAGCGTAGTGCCCCGATAGCGTTCCGACAGCAGAGTCGCCATTGCAGCATCTGTGGTGATCTGAGAATCTACAGATATCCGCGCGTCACGGTACCGGACCGCCTGTTGCGGCCTCACCCGCGACAGAATCGTCTTGATCTCGTCTGCCCGGCCAGCCAAAGCAAGAAACTTTACCGACTCCGGCAAGGTGAAATAGATAATCGGGATCAGGAGAAATGAGAGGCTGCCGATCCAGTAGAGGCTTTTCCAGCCGTAATCGGGCGTCATCAACACACCAACCACACCGGCCAGGCTCCCGCCCACGGCCCACCCCAAGCCAACTCCCCAAATGGCATAGGTATTTGCGACGTGTCGCGGAGCGAGTTCGTTGATGTAGGTCGTCGCCAGCGGTAAGAGCACGCCGAGACCGAGACCGGTGAAGAATCGTATCGTGCAGAACGGCGGGAATGAAGTCCCCAGGATTGGAGTCATCAGAGTGAAGATGCTGGCAACCCAAAGGCCGCCGAGCAACGTCTCCCTCCGGCCGATGCGGTCGGCGACCAAGCCGTGTACCGCCGCGCCAATCAAGAATCCGACGAGTCCGCTCGAGACGAGGAGTCCAGCCTGTCCCGCCTTAAGATTCCACGGGCGCATCACATAGTGGATGACGTAGGTAGGATTGAACGTGTCGTAGCCATCGAAAAGCGTGAGCGCCCCGAGGGTGGCGGCAAGTTGCCAATGGAACCGCGTTATTGTCGCGTTCGCAAGCTCCTCATGAACGTCTATGATTTCGTCGTTCACACTGTCCTCTCGGTTTACCGCTCCTTCCCATATTTCGCAGACACAGGCTATTTTTAGAGCAAGGACTCCTGAGCTAGAATCATCGTCGATAAAGACAATTCTTGCATGGTCAATCGAGTCAATACTCAGGTGCTGATCGTCGGCGGTGGGCCAGTTGGTCTGACGCTAGCAATCGATCTTGCGCAGCGCGGCATTGAGGTAACGGTCGCCGAGACGCGCGCAGGCGGCGAGCCGCCCAGCGTGAAATGCAACCATGTCGCGGCACGCACCATGGAGATTTTTCGCCGCCTCGGGCTAGTCCGGGCTGTGCGTGAGGCCGGCCTCCCCGCCGATTATCCCAACGACGTTGCGTTTCATACGACCGCGATCGGGATGGAGCTGTCGCGCATCCCGATTCCGTGTCGCGCCGAGCGATATACCGCGCAGGGCGGCCCCGACACCTGGTGGCCGACACCCGAGCCGCCGCATAGAATCAACCAAGTCTACCTGGAACCGGTGTTGTTCGCGCACGCTGCGGCGACGCCGCGACTCACCATCCTGAGCCGCACGCGAGTTGTTGACTTCGTGCAGAGCGATAGCAGCGTGCGAGCGACCGCTGAGAACCTCGACGGTGGTGGCGTTAGCGAGATTTGTGCCAGCTACCTGGTAGGTTGCGACGGCGCCCACTCGAATGTCCGCCACGTCATGGGCGCCAAATTCAGTGGCGACGCCGTAGTAATGCAAACGCAATCCACCTACATCCGCGCGCCGCAACTGCTCGGCATGATATCGAGACCGGCGTGGCTAAGCGTCTCTCTCAACCCGAGGTGCTGTGGCTACTTGTTCGCGATCGATGGACGGGAGCGATGGCTCATCCACAACTGGCGTCCCCCGGGCGAGGACTTAGCGACGCTCAATCGCGATCGGTGCATCCGGCAGATTCTGGGTGTGGAGTCCTCTTTCGAGTTCGAGATTCTGGGACAGGAAGATTGGACTGGGCGCCGGATGATCGCCGACCGCTTTCGGGACCGGCGCGTTTTCTTGTGCGGCGATTCTGCTCATATCTGGGTGCCGTTTGCGGGATATGGGATGAACGCTGGAATCGCCGACGCTATGAATCTGTCATGGAAGTTGGCGGGAGTAATCAAGGGCTGGGCTGAGCCGGCCGTCTTGGACTCCTACGAAGTGGAACGCCAACCGGTCACCGAGCAAGCCTCGCGTTGCGCGATGAACACATCCCTCGCGCGCGAATCACTGGGCAAAAGACTCCCAGACAACCTAGAAGATCCTGGACCGGAGGGCGACGCGGTACGAGCGCAGATCGGCAGAGAAGCGTTTGAATTGAACGTTGGCCAGTTCTGTTGCGGCGGGCTCAATTTCGGCTATTTCTACGACGAATCACCGATCATCGCGTATGACGGCGAGAAGGCCCCCGACTATACCCTGTACGACTTCAGCCAATCCTCAGTCCCCGGATGCCGCACGCCGCATCTGTGGTTACGCGACGGGCGATCCCTCTACGACGCGTTGGGACCTGGGTTCACCCTGCTGCGTTTCGATTCTGCGGTCGTGACAGACACCCTCGTCGCCGCTGGCGCGCAACGTGGACTACCACTGAATGTACTCGACGTGGAAGCCGACGAAAGTGAGTCGCTCTATCCTAAGAAACTAGTCCTCTCGCGCCCCGATCAGCACGTGGCGTGGCGCGGCGATGAGCCACCGGACGATTGCCTAGGCTTGATCGGTCGTGTGCGCGGTTCATCTTCTAGCGCGTAATCTGACGTAGCCCTTCGCAGTTGGCTTTGGGCCGTTCCGCGGATTGCTGGCGGTTGACGCTAGTGCTTTTTCGAACGCGACGCCTCCTCACACCTTCTTTCAGCCTTGAGCACTCATCCCGGCGTCGCGTCCGAAAAAGCACTGTTGCGCGAAGACGTGAAACACCTAGTGAAGGGAATTTGCGGATAGTTGTGCAGGATCCTTTAATAAGACCTCTCATTATTAAGGATAAGGCGTTTATGTCTTAATAACAAAAAAGGCACGTTGTCAGCAGTTCGCACACTGACCATGATCGGATTTGAAGAACCCACTGGTCGATACCGCCGTTCGCAACGTCAATTCATCTGGTATGTAGAAGCTCTTCGACAAACTGCTCGACGTCGAGCGCCGCAACGCCCTTAGCAATCGCCGCCGTAGGCACGTGAAGGCGGGACTTCCGATGGACGACGATCAATCTTCCTGCTCGTTTTTGCAGCGCGCGCTGAAGAGAGGTCAAGGGCGATGACATGGGCGGCCAAACTGTCTTCGCGGACTTCGCTTCGACCAGCCACAGCTTGGCGTTAGGGCGTGGAACAAGAAAATCTACTTCCAGACCCTGCTGGTCGCGAAAATAATAGAGCTCCTTGCGCATCCCGCGGTCGGCCTGACTCTTGAGTATTTCCGCCGCGACGAAGCCTTCAAACAGAGCCCCAAGGAATGGCGAACGCTCAAGCTCACCCAGAGACGTCAGGCCCAGCAGATAGCAGGCAAGACCGGAGTCGCCCAAGTAGACTTTCGGCGATTTGATCAGGCGCTTTCCGAGGTTTTCGAAATACGGTGGCACGAGAATGATCTGGCCAGTTACCTCAAGAATGTGTAGCCAGTCGCCAATCGTGGGTACAGTGACACCGAGTGGCGCAGCAAGGTCGGTCTTATTTAGAATTTGGCCGTGACGGCTCGCCAAAAGTGCCAGAAAACGACGAAACGTGGCCAAGTCTCGCACGTTCGTGATCGCTCGCACGTCTCTCTCCAGATACGTCTGTAGGTAGGAAGCAAACCAAAGGCTACGAGCCTCCGGGCGAGCGAGCACCTCTGGGAACCCTCCGTGCAGCAGAGTCACCTTCTTCGTCTCGGAAAGACTGAACGGCAGAAGTTGGAGGATAGCCGCTCGTCCCGCCATGGATTCGCTGATTCCTTGCATGAGCGGTGCCTCCTGGGACCCCGTGAACAGCCATTGCCCCATCCGCCGCGCGCCCGTATCGATAACGGTACGAACATACGCAAGTAATTCTGGAGTGTTCTGAATCTCATCGAAGACGACTGGAGGGCGGAGCGCCTCTAGGAAGGCGCGGGGATCGCTGCGCACCCGTGCCTGGATGTCGGTATCTTCGAGCAGCACGTAGCGGGCGTTCGGGAACAGCCTGCGGAGAAGAGTGGTTTTGCCGGCACGCCGAGGACCAGTCACAACCACGGCGGGAAAGTGTCGAGCCGCGTCCAGCAGTACGCCTGCCAATCTCCTTTGAATGTATTGCATATGAGTAATATAAACTAGAACTTTAGATTACTCAACACTAGAAGTTGGTGTGTTGTCGAGAGGCAGAAGCCCAAGATGCTCTCGGATGCGGGCTGCCCTGACCATGTCCGCCAGAGAATCCAGCCATATTTTGCGCAATCTGCGTAAGAGCCTACGCAATATGCGTAAACCTGCTGCGCCGGAAACGCACGGCTCAATCGTGAATGCTTGACTGGGAGGGATGCTCCGGTGCGGCTCGCCTTTTCACCCTCTCAGCCATAAGGGTGCTGATTTCGTCGAAATGCCACGGGCGGAAATCATGTGTATCGACGCCGACATCCATGCAAAGGGAAGTAGGTGTGTCAGGGAGGGTCCCATGAGAATGTCCGTAGAGGTGCCACGCTCCATGATGGGAGTGATTCCAGACCCGCATGGCGTAGTGACAGATCACGATGGGTTGGCCATGTATGGAGATTTGCGCAAAGTTGCTGAGCCAAGAGAACTCCTCGGTCAACTTGCGAATTTGTTTGTCGTGATTTCCCGGCACCGCAAAGATCTTCTTGCAGCGAAGCTGCTTGCGGTACTCCAGCGCTTTCGCCTTGCTCCCGATGCAGAAATCCCCGAGGAAATAGAGGATGTCATTGGCCTTAACGGAGTCGTTGAGACGGTCGAGGACCGTTTGATCCATTTCATCGACGCTTTGAAACGGTCGATTACAGTAGCGGATTATGTTGCTATGGCCGAAATGAAAATCTGCCGTAAACCAAATGTTCGGCATGTCTCTTGTGAACTCCCTAGTGACCCGGCTTCGTCTCAATGATGCTTTGCGTTCCGCTGCGGAACGACTTGCTGCGCAAGTGCTTCCCGGCATTGGCATCTGTTGTGACTGAGCGGCACTTGACGCTTCCGGCGTTCCTTGTCGCACGTTGGCAAACCACGTACCCAACGCGAATCCCAGTGCTAGAGCAGCACTGGCAACGACAGACAGCCAAATCGCCCAGACCTGCTTTTCCAGCCTAACAAGGAAATCGTCCATCTGTTGCGCTCTGGTAGTCATGCTCCGGAGGAGCGAGTCATTGGCGCTTCTGACCCGTGCGATCACACCGATGTCGGGGTGAGCAACTTCTCGCAGCACGTTCACAAGTTGTTTTTGAACGGAGCTCATTTCAGAGCAAGACTGGTCAAGCGCTCTTGCGGCATCCGGCAAACCTTGGCACTGGAAACCGTAATTACGAGGACGCACTGAGAGTGGAAGGCGCGTTCGAGGTGGAGGTGGGCAGTTCTTAGTCTGCGCGCAAACTTCCATGCTGGATCAGCCCACTCTGCAGACGAAGAATCGCCCTCCTTGGGTCACGATTTTGGGAGCAGAACGAGGAACAAGTTGGGAACGGAACACTCCAAAACAGGGTGGAACGCCGTGGTGTAACGTGCAGACAAATCAATGACGGCGACTGGAGATCATCTCTTGCGGCCGAACAGTCGGTGGCTCCGCATCCAATGGCCGCTATGTCCGATTGGAAGAAATGCATCTTACGTGCTGTGGGAACCCGTTACCGTGCCTCGCAGTCAAAGAAGGATGTCATAGAGAGCACGTGTCACGGTGTGCCGCTGCTGTGCCATGTGTCGGCTTCAGGTCGCTGCAGGTTCAAGATTCCATGCATGGCTCCGAAGTCGCTTCCGTGCGGGCTGGTTGCCGGCAAGCCATTCAAACTCGCTCGGTTTGTGATCGGGAGGTTCGCCACTCATTCGTCAGCGGGCATTTATGCAACTAAACTTTCTCGCAACATTTCTTTGCCTTTCTCCCGCTACCACAAGCGCATGGCTTGTTTCGGTCCGCGCGACTCATCGACGTTCCGCATCCCCCTTGCGGACCACGCTGCTCGCTGCGAAGCTCGAACCAGCGAACGGCGACAACCCCTTAACTCTGTGTCTCAGCCCAGGGGTGCAGTCCCTGGCCGCCCCTTTCCCACGCACCCCAAATCCCCGCCTATGCTCCAGCGCTGCGCGTCGCCGGTTCTGTTCGCCTTTACCGGAACACCGTTCGGCTTCCCGCTGAAATCACCGTTTACCTTCACCGGAATCCCCAGAATCCCATGGCCAAGCGGGAGAGAACCGTCAAAAACATACCGCACAGGACGTGCCCGACAAATGACTTCATTTCCCGCGCTCTCCGTTGTCGTTCCGGTCCCTGCCGGCCAGTGGATTCACACCGTAACCGTATTTCGTATCGCGCCGGCTCGGGCTTATGTCACATATCTCATCTGGCGAGCCGTAACGGCGACGATGGGCCTGGCTGCAGACCTCATAGGCTTTCAATTCCTCCCAGCCCCATCGACTCCACGCATGCGGGTTCGAGCACGAACAGTACAAGATCCATTCTGCTGACAGGCTGTCGCTCAGTGGCATCAAGTACGACCCGTTACGATAAGGGCTGAATCCGGGCAGATAGCGGGTGCGGCATTTGGGACACTCGACGCAATGACGAACACGCAGCATGAATAGCACTCAGAGCCCTCAACGAGGGAATTCGTAACAGCAGCCCACATTGAAAACCCACAAGAACAGCACATCCGACGAGTGAATCACAGGGGCCCGCCCGGTCAATTCCCCCTTAAAAGGACAAAAAGTGTAATGTACCGATTCGGTACAATCTGTCACCTATGTGTCGGGTCACCAATAACTTGTAATTCTGGCCTCCTGCCGGGGCCCCAAAGGCGGCAGCACCCATTCGGTTGCTAACGGATTCAGACTGATTCTTTTTCTCTGCTTTCTCGGCATTTTTGAGCGGGATTGATTACGGCTTCGACAGCTTGGGTGACCGCCTCCACTCGCTCTTCCCACCAGCTCTTGCCACAAACATTCTGGGTCGCGTCAATATTGGCGTGACCCATGTTGTCCCGCACAACCTCCGGCCTTGCGCCTTCGCGCTGCATAGGGCTGGAATGCGTGGTGCGGAAGCTGCGAAAAAACCTTTTATCGCTCGAATCGGCCGGGGCCGAATCTCTGCAAAAGCTGTTTGCCAACATTCGCGGGCAAAGTGATTTTCGGATGCGTACGTGCGGCCTCTGCAACCGACGTGCCTAAACTTGCGTTTACCGGGGTTGCCAGAAAGGCGTGGATGTCGCCAGCCTGCGGCCCGTTGAGTACGATTGCCATGCCCGAGATTTGTCCGCGCTCGTTGATCTCGTTAGCCATGGTTGCATAGAGGTTGGAACTTGCAGGAAACAGCGTGTTAAGGTCGGTCATCACGTTGTTCTGCCAGATGAAGGCATGGGACCAGTTGCCGCTGGAGTCCGTATTACTTCCCACCAATTGGCCCTGGTTGTTGATGCCTTCGGCAAAGGAGGTAACATCTCCCGGCAGACGGCCGAGGCTTGTGATTGTTTGGTTCTGCCAAAGAGCGGCCAAGACGGTTGTGCCGTCAGCGCTAACGACTTGCCCAGCAATTTGGCCCTGGTTGTTAATGGCGACGGCCACGGCGCCCGGAACTCCGAGGTCATGAAGCTGGGTGGCAGTGCCGTTTTCCCACAATACGGCGTTCGGTAGAGTGCAGGTTCCTGAGTAGCCTACAGCTTGGCCTTGATTGTTGATGCCCCATGCTTCCTCGTCTGGATCGCTACCCACCGTAGGAAGAGCTTGGGCTTTGCCCTTTTCCCATAACACGGGCAGTACAATCCGATTATTACGCGTGTTAGGCGGGCATGTGGAGTCCACGATACCGTTTTCCGCAAATCCTGCGATTTGTCCGCGGTTATTGATGGGGCTGGCCTGCCCGTTATTTCCGCCCAGTGTCGGGAGAGCCCTCATGTGGCCCTTTTGCCAAAGAAACGGACGACACGTAAGTCCTGTGCCGAAGCCGCAAATATCTTCGCCGTTCGGGCCCGGGACAGCCGTTTCGGCCAAACCGACCGCTTGCGCGCGATCGTTAAGCCCGTCATAGTTGGTCCAACTGTTCTTTCCTCCGAGCGTGCCGAGGTCGATCTTGAGTCCGTCGATGTCAAGCGCTGCGCGTCCGGTTAGAAGTTTCCCCGACGAGCTATCCTGCTGGCCCGGTGGCAGGTTCCCCTCCATGATCTCCGTCCAGCCCTGATTATTGAGGTCCATGGCACAACCTAAATTCCAATTGTGCAGATGGCCTAAAATCGGTAACCGTGTAGCTAGTTTGAGCGACCGCATCGCTGAAGCAAGCCAGAACAATCGTCGCAACCCACAGTATCCAGAAATTCCCCGACTGTCTAAGCGTGCTCATATCTCCCTCTTTTCCTCCGGTAAAATCGTGGTGCCGGGATGACTGGCGATTTACGTCAGGTACCACTCGGCGCTCTGACCCTAGTGTGCAATCGAGAGCAGAATTGGCACACAACTCCGCAAATTATTGCTGAGTCAGAACTGAGGGAGCATGTGGTGTTCCACATTCACAACGATTACGTGACACGACAGTCCAAACATTTCAGATTTCGAGCCAGAGTGGCGGACTAACAACCTCCTGAGACGGACCCGAAACGGCGAGAGCGAATATTTCTCCATTTTTTCATACACATCGGCGGGAGGTTACGAAATTCGAGACGCCGGGCGGCAAAGGTTCAGGCCGACCCAGGCCGACCAAGTTCGATTGACTTTCGATCCCCTTAACATACATACTAGTCAGTATGTCTGTCAGTAACGACAGGCCGCGAAGGACCCGTGATCCTCAGCGCACTCGGGAACACT
>Ga0307477_10003552_pt1 | contig 11562 bp, 3 predicted proteins | sample atmos_gasesECM2C_FD_203316 | JGI IMG/M metagenome (GOLD analysis project Ga0307477, IMG submission 203316) | Hardwood forest soil microbial communities from Morgan-Monroe State Forest, Indiana, United States - atmos_gasesECM2C_515 | ecosystem: Environmental > Terrestrial > Soil > Temperate...
CGATCTTGAAGATCGCGGCCCGAGTGCTCGCGATTCTCTCCTTCGCGACGGCGGCCTACGCGCAGCAGCAGATCAACCTGACTGCCGGCCCTACCAGTACCACCATGCCCGATGGCACGGTCGTGCCGATGTGGGGCTATACGTGCGGTCCACTTGCCTCCTCCTCAACCGCGACCTGTGCGGCGCTCAATCCAGCGTCGGTGACAACCGCGGCGACAGCCACGGCCGCGGCGGTGGGGACCTGGTCCCCTGTTGTGATTACGGTTCCCGTAGGGGCAACCGGCGGTTTGCAGATCAACCTGACCAATAACCTCACATTCACGCCCGCGGGGGCGACCGCGGCGAATGCGATTCCCACCTCCATCGTCATCGTCGGACAAGTGGGTGGCGGCCTCGGCGTTTCGACGCAGCGAACCAGCACGCCGAGTCCCCTCCACACCAATGCGCAGAATTGTCCCTCCTGGTTCATCGCGGCCAATCCTCCGGGCACCCCGTGCACTGGGCCGACCGCGAACGTTACGACGAATACGCCGCCGGTGCAGGCAAACCGCGTGCAGTCGTTCAGCACGGAAGTGGCGGCGGCCGGCGCCACAGTGGTGGCCCCCCAGGTTGCCTCGGGATCCGCACTGACCTGGACGGCGCTCAAACCAGGCACCTACCTGCTCGAATCCGGCACGCATCCGTCTATTCAGGTGCCGATGGGGCTGATCGGCGTGCTGGTGGTCACCACCGCGCCCGCGGGCGCTACGGCAGGCGTGGCCGCTACGGCAGGCACTGCTTACCCCGGCGCGGCTGCGACTGCTACGACTGGAGCGATTCCCGCAGTGCAGTACAACGCCGAGCTTCCGCTGGAGTTCAGTGAAATCGACCCGGTGCAAAACAACGCGGTCAACGCCGCCGTCAATACCGCCGGCTTCAGCGAGACGAGGGTGTGGTCCGGCTTGCCGACCGATCCTCAGGGTAATCCGGGCTGCGGCAACCCGGCGTCAGGTGCTGCTTATAACACCTGCTACCCGCCGGCGGTGAACTACACGCCCTTTTACTACCTCATCAACGGCGTCGCGTTCAACAAGACCAATGCGCCCGGGTCGCTGTTCGCGGCAACGGCCGGCGCCGGCACGACGACAGGAATCTCCGGCACGGTCTTAGCTCGCCTGGTGAATGCCGGTCTGCGGATGCACGTGCCTTCCGTCGTCGGATCGCTCACCCAGGGTTTCAACGGAGCCGGCGGGGCCGCCACGGTTAGCGGATTCACGTTGATCGCCGAAGACGGCAACCCTATACCGGGCGTGCAGGTTGCCGGCGCTACCAACGTTCCCGCGGCTCCCCGCGTGCAGACCGACGTCTTTATGGCCGCGGGCAAGGTTTTTGACGTGCTGTTCAATGCGCCCGCTGCCGGATCGACTGCCCTGCCGATCTACGACCGCGAGTTGAGCCTGTCGGGCAACTCTTCGGATCGTGATGCCGGAATGGTGGCCTATATCGGCGTCAATGGCGCGGGACTGCCGGCGGTTTCGACGGCCGCGGGTGGTGCGTTTGCACCCGCGCAGGCCAATCCGGATACCTACAACGGCCTTGCTGCGGGACAGGTGTTTAGTGTGACGGACCCTTCCAAGGGTGTAATCGCGAACGACGTGAATGTCTACGGCGTCACACTGCTTGCGGCCCCGACCAGCGGCACGCTGACTTGCAACGCGCGGCCACAGAACCCGACCCCAGGAATTTGCGCGAACGGCACCTTCACATACACCCCCACTGGAACCGCGACGTCGGATAGCTTCACCTACTGTGCGAACGGTACCGTGACCGCGGGCGCATGCTCCTCCAATATCACTGCTCCGGTGACCCTGGGTGCCACGACGCTGGTCGGAAACCCCACCGCGATCAACCAGACCTACACGGCTCAGTCGTCCACCTACATAAAGATGCCTGCGCCCACCCTGTTACTCGGCAACTCGGACCCGAGCAATTTGCCCCTGAGCGTTGTCCCGGGAACGTCAACCGGCGGGGGGGTCATAGATGCCAAAGGCGGATTCACCGCATTCGCATCGGGAAGTCCGACGACCTTCTCGTACACGGTGCAGAACTCCCAGGGTAGGACCGCTACCGGAATGGTGACCGTCAACTTCCCGGCCCCCAGCAATCTCACGGTCAACGTGGTCGATGCCCAGGCTTATAGCAACTGCCAGGGAGACGCTACCTGCATCAGCGGTCTGACTCCCATGAGCGACTACCGCTGGATCATTGAAGAAGACAAAACCTTCTGGGTCGACCCGAACTGCACCACCAACAACAGCGTGACTACGCCGGGCTGCCCCAGTGTTGTGCCGGGCCCGACCGGTCAAACTACCGTGCCCACCTTTGGCACGAATTTCCACGCCAGCCACATGGATTACGTCGCCCAGGGTTGCACGGGGCCGCTCTCGTGCGAAGGCGGCCAGACGATGTTGGATACCCGTGCTGGCAGCGCGACATTCGGGCACCACATCCCCGCGGTCTGCGACCTTGGCAACGGCGCCTGTCGGCCCGATCCGCACTGCACGGCCCTGCCGTGCCTGACAAGCGGGGGCACTACAGCCGTGATGCCGAGCTCGGTCCATCTCGATCCCAGCAAGCGCTACTACATCTCGGTGCTGCCGGGCGATGCGGCCAACCCGTTTCCCGGCAATACCAGCCCGCCCGACTGCTCTGCGGGACCGATATCAGGAACCGGAGCAAACGCAACACTGAACACGTCTTGCGGGCACACCATGAGCGGCGCTCCGATCCCGGCAGCCTGCAACATCTTTACTGCGGGGTGTAACGCTTCCAGCACCGCGAGCTTCGCACCCGTGACCGTGAAGGTGCTGCCCACTCCGCTGCCGACGGCAAAGCTTTCGGTCTTCGTATTTGAAGACGACTTCCCGCTCAATGGCGAGCAGGATGGCGGGGGCGGCTCCGGTACGGTTGCACCCCTCGAGCCCGGCCTCGGCGGTTTCGAAATCATCCTGTGGGACACCTATGGCGGACTCGGCGATTTTACCGGGCAGGACACCCACGACATGTTCAACCAGCCGTTGTCGAACTCCCTGGCTGGAACCATCGATCCCGCCACGGGTCTCGATGCCTGTCCGATTACCGCGCAAGCTACGTCGGACGCAACTCAGGCCGGTATCACGGGCAGGATCGTGACGTGCCCGAAATATGAATCCGACAACGCCACACTGTCGCCGCTGGCCGGCCAGGCAGTTATTGCCAACCTGATGCCGGACAAGTTCAGCGTGCAGGCCTACCCGGCGGCCGACCGAATTGCGCGCGGCGAAGAATGGCTTCAGACCAACACGCTGGATGGCCAGCACCCCCACGATGCCTTCCTGCGCATCGGCGAACCTGGCTACTTCCAGGAATTCGGGCCGAGCGGATACCACGTGAGCATCGGTTTTGCCAACCCGAAAATCATCAATGACCGCCACGCCGCGGTCTGCAGCGGCACCTACGGCGCCGTCGGTCCCTGCACTAACACCATCCAAGGGCAGGTTGATGTCCAGCGCATAAGCCGGACACCGGACCAGAGACTCTATCCGAGCGGCTCGCGCGATGCGCTCACCTGGAGCCAGTGCTGGGTCAGCCTGGGCGACCCGGACGCCGAGGACTTCATGTTCACCAAGTGCGACGCCAATGGGAACTTCAAGTTCACCGGCGTTCCCGGTGGCAACTGGAGGCTGACCATCGGCGACCAGTGGAACGACCAGATCATCGACGGCCTCTCGACGCCGGCTAACGTGGGCTGCGTGCCCACGCCGCCAGCGACCACCTGCAGCGGCGGCCTTAGCACCCTCAATCTACGGAATATTGGCGTCCAGCAGTGGCAGTCGAATATCTACACCAGGCTCTTCGTTGACGACAACAAGAATGGAATCCCGGAATCCACCGAGATCGGGGTGCCCCAGGTCTATACGCGGATCAAATACCGAGACGGCCACAACGCCAACACTCTTTTGACCGACCCCAACGGCGTCGCCAACTTCAACGAAACGTTCCCGCTCTTTAACTGGTATGTCGTGGAGCCGGACCTGGGTCGCTACAAGCGCACGGGAACGCACACCGTCTACGACGCGGGCGGGCCGGCCGACGGCTCCACCTCTTGCGGGGGCGCGGGCGTTCGCCCGTGCGGGCCGACCGGGCACGGGTACGATTTCCTCGCGAACACCTACGAGTCGCTTCCTCTGCCCGCCGACCTGCACGTACCGGGCGCGGTCTATTGCGCTACCGCCGATTGCGGGGCGGAAGCCGCCGGTTTCGCGGCCGGCACGGCGAACACGAGCGCCGTCACACATTCCACCGGCCGCCTCGATCCGCCTTGGGTTAACTCCGAGGGCTGGTCGGGTCTCACCAGCCACGGCAATTGGATCGAGTTCGGCGTGGCGCCCTTCGCGGAATGCGACCCGGCTTCGCCGACGACAACTTTCTGCGCGAATGTCGGAACCACCGCGGCGCCTAAGTATGCGGGAGAGAACGGCGGTATCCACGGACATACCACCTATGCCGCCACGCGTCCGTTCGACGATGCCTCGCAAATGATCGAGCAGCCGTGGTCGCCGAACGTGCCGGGCGTCACCCTCAACCTCTACCAGGAAGGCGTTGCAGCGGATGGCGTGACTCCGACCCTGACCATGGTCGACACAACCGTAAGCACCAGTTGGGATGCCTGGGCGCAAGGGTTCTACCCGGGCAGCGCCGCTGGCTCGGGAACGGGGGCAGGACAAAAGCCCTACATGAGCTGCCCCGGCCAGGGAACTTCGACCGGCACCAACGCCGATGTGTTCTTCTTCTCGCTGTTTGACCAGCCGGAGTACCTGGACTGGTACGCCTCTCTACACGGCGCCGGCACGCTCCACACGCTGCCTTACAACTCGCAGTACAAGTGCTATGACTCGATGCACATCGGGGACCAGACCCAGCCGGCGCCCTACGACGGCTATTACCAGTTCCCCAGTTCCCTCGGCGTCGACGCGACTACGGGAAAGCCGCTGACCACTCACGGATCGACCAATGGCGTCGCCTCCAACATGGCCGGCACCAACTGCACCGCCTGCGTGGCGAATCCCGATACGACGGATGTCTATCGCGTCGGCACCCCCATGCTCCCGCCCGGGAAGTACGTGGTCGAAGTGATCATGCCGCCGGGCTATGAGGTCTACAAGGAAGAAGACAAGAACCTTCTGATCGGCGACAACTTCATCGCGCCGGCCACGGTGCAATTCGCCGGCCTGGGCGGCAGCATCTTCATCATGCCCGACCAGGCATCGGTGGCTTCCCTGTACGACCCCAGCGGAACCGGTTACAACGGAACCAACTATCAGAACCAGACTACGTCCTTAGGAACGAACGAGCAGCTCGCCCTCCCAGGTTACCCCGGCTACCAGGATCCCATTTGGCCGTGCGTCGGTGAGATGCGCGTGGTGCCCGACTACCTGAGTCTCTTCCCCCAGAATCTGGAAACTGCTCCGTTTGCCGGAGCTACCCGGCCTCTGTGTGACCGCAAGGAAGTGACGCTGGGCGACCAGATGAGCGTGAGCGTCAAGTTCTACGTCTACACCTCCACGCACATCGCCGGGAAGTTCGCGGGCGTGATCACGGACGACTTTACCTCGGAATTCGATCCGTTCTCGCCGCAGTTCGGCGAGAAGTTCTCCCCGCCCAACCAGCCGGTTTCCACCAAGGATTATCTCGGCAACGAGCTCTCCCGCGTCTATTCTGACCACTGGGGGACGTATGAAGGCTTGAATTTCTCCAGCTGGGATGTGAACCCGCCCAACATTACGGGGTACGGGCCCTCGATGATGGTCCAGTGCATGAACGACGCCGGCCCGATCCTCGACACCCGCGCGACGATTCCCGATCCAAACAACCCGGCAGCCTCGATTGCGAATCCGACGCTCGGCCAGATGATTCCCGATCCCTTGTACAACCCGGCCTACAGCCAGTTCTGCTACGAAGAGCCGTACATGCCGGGCCTGACGACCTATCTCGATACGCCCGTGGTGCCCACGCAGGCTTTCGTAGGCGCGGCGTACAACAATGCCGATTGCGCCTATCCCGATACCACGCCGGCCATCAAGGAAGTGGATGGCGATGGCATCGGCCCCTGGGTGAGTGCGAGCGGCAGCAGGACCCTGACCATCACCGCTCTCGGCAATGTGCAGGTGGATAACAGTGGATACGCGGGTCCCTCGGCCAACGTGGTGCCTTTCAATCTGAAGAAGGTCCAGCGCCACTATGGCTTTGGCACTACGAAGGGGACGGTGACGATCGGTGGGTATGCTGTGCCAGCGGGCAACATCACGACGTGGACCGATGGCTCGATCGTGCTCTCGATCCCCACCAGCGCCGCCATTCCGAGTTGCCGCATCCAGCAACAGGCGCAGTACCAGATGGCAGGCCCGAATGCGCTTGCAAGCGCGCAGAACGCGCAGTGCGGTCAATTGCTTATCTCAACCGCCAACACAGCCGCTGCTGGCGCGCCGTCGAACTCCAGGCAGTCGATCGATACCGTGACGGTCACCGTCGGCGGCAAAGCGCCGTGGCACGTTGCGGCCTCGCAGACGGTTCAGAGCTACATCGACAAAGCGGCGCCGGGCGACTTGATCATTGTTGACCCGACTTGCAACACGACGGCGGGGGTGACCACCGCCTGCACTACACCCTCAGCCACCAACATTCACAGCCCCGCTTCGCACAGAGAGATGCTGCTGATGTGGAAACCCGTCCGGCTGCAAGGCGTGGGCGCGGTCTCCACCATCATCGATGCCAATGCCCACCCGGCCGGCAAGGCGCTCGACCCCTGGCGTCGGCACATCGACTGCCTCTTCGGCTTGGCGACGAACGGCGTACCGTTCACTGCGGCCACCGGCAGCAACCCCTACGACGGCACCTACAGTTGCCCTGACGCGGGTTGGACCTATTTCGGCACCGACCTGACAGGAACCGGCAAGGGGATGCTTGTTCCAAATGTTCCGCAGATTGACAGGCTGCCCCTGGAAGCCACGGTCGGTTGGGACGCTAACCTGAACGGCAACATCGCCGAACTGCTACAGGAGCCCACGCTGATGGGCGCCTATGAAGGCGCGGGCATCACGGTCCTGGCTAAAGGGCTGGAGTTCCACGGACAGGTTCCCTGGAACGACGGCACGGAGCCGGGCGCCTTCCCGGCCGTCACCACGCTGCTAACCGGCGTAGGTCCTGATCCGACCGTTCTCCCGGTGGGCGACGCCAACCCGTACTGCCACGGGGGGACTTACGGCGCCTCGGGAGCCTATACCAGCAACCCGAACAGCCCGAACCCGTACCCGAGCAACTTCGCGTGCAACCCATCGAGCATCGATGGCTTGACCGTGGAAAACAGCTCCCAGGGCGGCGGCGGCATCTTCATCCATGGCTGGGCGCATCACCTGCAGGTCGCTAACAACCGCGTCACGAACAATGCCGGCACGCTCACCGGCGGCATTAGTGTCGGCCAGGGTGAATTTGCCGGTCCGTACCCCGTGGGCGGACTCATCGCGGCGCCCGGCTCTTGCAGCGACGGCTCCGGGTTGATAACCAACCAGCACATGCCGGATTGCTTCCAGTTGGACGTGAATCTGCACCACAACATGATCACGAACAACTCCTCGCTCGGCGATGAATTGTTCTCCGCCACACTGTCGGGCGGCGGCGGTGCGACTTTCTGCACCGGCAATGACTACTACAAGTTCAACTACAACTGGGTGTGCGGCAATCTCAGCGCTGGTGAAGGCGGTGGGATCACGCACCTCGGGGAAATCCAGAACGGCGATATCGAGCACAACACGATCCTGCTCAATCAGAGCAGCAACCCCACCATCCCCACCCATGGCGGCGGGATCATGATCCAGGGGACGCCGGATACCGATCCGGTCTGCCCCGGCGTGCCCGACAGCGATTGCCCGCCGGGATTGAGCGACGGCACGGGTCGCAACCTTGTGATCAATGCCAACCTGATCGAGGGCAACTCGGCGGATAGCGGCAGCGGCGGCGGCATCCGGCTCAACCAGGTCAACGGGACTGACGTCTCGACCTTCCCGAGGCAGCCTACCCTCTGGAACAACGTGAGCATCACCAACAACATCATCAACAACAACATGGCGGGTTGGGATGGCGCTGGAATCTCGTTGCAGGATGCCTTGAGTGTAAGCATCGTCAACAACACCATCGCCCACAACGACAGTCTCGCGTCGTCGGGCGTGCTTACCTTCAGCATCGGCACGCCGGAAGCCAGCGCGCCGGCGGGGAATTGCAGCCGGTCCGGGCCCACCCCGGGGAACTCGGCATCGTGCCCGCAGGTGGCCGGAGTTGCCAGCACGCGGAATTCCACGCTGCTGACCACCACCTTCACAACTCAGCCCACCTGCCCAAGCGGACAATCGCCAACAACCGCTTGCCGGGCCTACTCGAACCCGATTCTCGCCAATAACATCCTTTGGCAGAACCGCTCATTCCAGGTCGGCATTTCAGCCGCCGGGACAGGAACCCTGAATCAGCAGAACCTGGTCACGCTGTACAACGCAAGCTTCACCAGCGGAGTTGGCAGCGTTGCCCCGGCCCAGGGGTCTACCGGCGCTTGCGCGGCCGGCAGCTATTGGGACCTCGGCGTGCGTGGCGACACGGGGCCGGGCAATCATAACGGCGGTATGCTTACCCCGACCTACTCGGTACTCACGAGCCCCGCCGGTTACGGTGGCGCTGGCTTACACAACTCAGGCGGCCCAGGGCCAAACGGCTCCCTACCGGTTGTCAGCCAGTTTTGCAACGGTTCGCGCGTTCCGCCGGAATGCTCTGTGGCGGATGGATGCGGAGGACCGAAGGGGTTTGGTGTGCCTCCGGGTATCAGCGACGCTGTGACGCCGAACCCGGTGTTCAGCCTCAATCCATCGGCGACGGTGGACGAGGGCAACAATTGGATTAACGTGAGTTGGGGCCCGCTGGCGCTGACCAATCCATCGGTTCTCGGACCACCGCCCTCCGGCGCAACTGGCGGCAACTATGGCGGCGGCCCGGCGCTCGCCAACTACAACCTGACGGCGACCATCGATACGATTCCTGCTACGCAATCTCACCCGGCGACGGACTTCTTCGGCAATGCGAGGCCGGAACCGGGCGAAACAGGCGCCGGCGCCCACTTTGACCCAGGAGCGATCGAGTTCGGATCCGCCCCGCCAGTGGTAACCATTAGCGCAACACTGACGCCGACGACGTGGAGCCCAACTGCAACCCGGGGTTGCGGCTTGTTCACCTGCCCGGCGCAGGTCTTCACGCTGACCAATACGGGGAACGTGCCGCTTACGGGCATCACAAGCGCCATACTTACAACTCCTGGGACGGCGACTGAGTTCTCTATCGTCTCGCTCCTAACGACGTGCGGTCCGGGTGCCGGGCAACTCGTGCACGTCACCACCCTGGCTCCGGGGGCGACGTGCATCGTCACCGGTCGGTTTGCACCACCGGCTGGCGACACCGCCAGTCCGCCACCAAAGACCAGGACGCTTAGCATCACCGACCTGGCCGGTACGCAGACTTCAAGCTTGAGCGGGACTGCAAACTAGCAGTGCTGGGAGGCTCAGTTCGAGTGTTACGGCAGTAGGGACGGGAGAGAGTTGGTTATGAGTTGCAGGATCCTGTCGTTGGTTTGGCTGTCCGCGGCCTGGGCCGTCCCCCAGGCGTACGCGGGGGAGTTGCCCGCTCCGGCAGGACTGGCGCAGTTGGAAAGCCTGCTGGATTCCTGCTCCAGAGCGAACCCGCAATCAGCACCGAACTACCAGAAGCTGCGCGAACTGCTGGTGCAGGGCGTGTCTGAAAAGGATCTGGCGGAAGTGCGCGCGGCGGACGTGTACAAGAGCGCCTACAAGGAAACCAGCGACCGATTCGAGGAAGCATCGAAAGACGAAGCCGTGAAGGCGTGCCAGGCTTTTCTGGGAACAGCAGCGACCCCCACCAAGGACACGGATAAGCAAAGAGCCCGTTGAGCATCGGGCCGGTGATCTTGACCCACCTCCGTGGACTCCCGACAATTTGCATGCTAGGAGTCCGTCATAGCCAAGTCAGCGGGGCCGGCGCTCTCTGAGCTCTCGCGTGAGTTCGGCCCGTCGGCTGGAACTAGAGTATGAAGGGAATCTGATGACTCAAAGATTCATGGTCCGCACGTGGCCGCTGCTCGCGACAGTGGTTCTACTCTTGGGAGCACTTGAGAACTTGTCCGCCCAGACGCCCCAGCCAACGGCTCCTCCGGCGCAAACCCGTGCCGCAGCCAAACCCGTGCCTGCCACCGCTCGCACGAATCTGGCCAAGCAGGTTCCCATGCGAGCCCACGTGTATTACCAGGGCGTTTGGGGGGTTGATTCGCTGACCGTAAAGTACACGGAGTCAGGAGAGATCATTCGTTTCAGTTACCGCGTCCTGGACCCCGAAAAGGCGGCACTGCTCAATGATAAGAAGGCAGAGCCTTCCCTGAGCGATCCGCAAGCCGGGGTGAAGTTGGTGGTTCCGCAAATGGAAAAGATCGGGCAATTGCGGCAGAGCGGCACGCCCATCGCCGGCAAGTCATACTGGATGGCTTTCTCGAACAGCGGCAGACGGGTGAAACGCGGTCATCGCGTGGACGTGCAAATAGGCACCTTCCACGCTGAGGGTCTCGTCGTCGAGTAAAGGGACGGGTTGGGAAATATGAGCAAGATCGCGTTCGTGAAAACTGTCGTCGCTGCAGGCGGTTTGCTTTTTCTATGCGCAGCGCCAGAGTTGGCTCTCGGGCAGTCGACTCAGCCCGGTGCGGCGCCGCCTGCGCCCATGAATTCTGTCTTGGCGCCACGTGGCAAATCCGCTGCCCCACCTGACTTGCTTCAAGGACTGACACTCGCAGACGACCAGAAGGCGAAGATTGAAAAGATCCGTGAGGAGACAAAGTCGCACCTGGCTGCCGTGGCCAATGACAACAAGCTGAGCCCGGAGGCCGCGGATGCAATGCGCCGGGGGTACCAGCGGTTTGAAAACGTCAAGATTCTCGAAGTGCTCACACCGGAGCAGCAGCAAGAGGTTCGCAAGCGGATCGCCGCTTGGAGGGCCGGGGCGGGAAAATCGCAATATCCGTTGCGGCGCGTCCCGGGAGCGGAGCAGACTCCCCGGCCGCAGTAGCACGCACACCATCCCCCTCGGGCGGGCAAGTGCCGCGACGGGTATCTGCCGTCCGCGAGGAATGTTCAATTTTTGATGATTCGGGGGCGGATCTTCCAGAGGAATAACTATGCATCAGGCATTTAGACGGATCTGTGGTTCCTTGATTCTGGCCGCTTGCATGGCTGAGGCGGCTGCGGCTGCCCCTGCGCAAGCCAAGCTTTCGGCTGCCGAGGTCATAACGAAGAATGTTGCGGCTAGGGGCGGGCTGGAGGCTTGGCGGGCAGTCCAGACGATGTCCCTGTCGGGAAAAACAGGGGCCGGGGGGAATCAGCGGGCTACGCTTAAACTGCCGACACAAGGGCAGGCAACCGTGGTACCTCGAAACACGGAACCGTCGCC
>Ga0307477_10003553_pt1 | contig 11558 bp, 8 predicted proteins | sample atmos_gasesECM2C_FD_203316 | JGI IMG/M metagenome (GOLD analysis project Ga0307477, IMG submission 203316) | Hardwood forest soil microbial communities from Morgan-Monroe State Forest, Indiana, United States - atmos_gasesECM2C_515 | ecosystem: Environmental > Terrestrial > Soil > Temperate...
ACCTGCAAATCAAGATAGATGCTCTCAAAAACCTCCAATCCGAAACCGCCGCCGAACTCGACGCCCTCATGCCCTCCATCCTCTCCCGCGCCTTCCGAGGCGAGCTATAACCAGCCGCCCGTTCAAGCAACCGCGCTCTATCCCCTTGTCCATCAGCCACTTCCAATTAATCTCTTGACAGAGGCAGTACCTACATGGTAATATACCTCATGAAGTACGAGCCGCCGTCCCTCCCTCAACCTCCGACTCTGGACTGTTCTTCCTCTAACTCCTTTGCTTCCTATTCCTTCCGCACACTTGCCTCACACTTGAAAGCAACCGTTTCCTCTAACTCTTTTGCAATCAACCGCTTCCGCACACTTTGCAAAATACCCGGGATAGGGTACCCCCCTCCCGCCATTCGCCACCATTCCACGATCTCCTCTACCTCCCTGAGGCCATTGCCGTCATTCAACCCATTTACTTACAACAACTTCCGGACTCTTTTGCACAATGGACGCCTACAACTTCTTTCCTTTCAATCGCTTGCGGACTCTTTCCATTGCAATGGGGGTGTATACCCCCCTCCCCTCATCTTCGTCGAGCGCCCATCCGCTTCCCCTCTTCCCAGAATTCACCCGGACACGGGAGATTCGACCCAGTCAAACGTCTCTTCTCTCACTCTTCACGGGTCACGAGTCACCAGTCACGAATCACGGGCAACACTGCGCTCCGCGCTACCCAAGCCCTCTCGCAACCCCCGAACGTCCTTGAAACCAATGCGCCACCGGGCGCATCCTTTAATACAGAGGCTGGCGCTTGTGCACCAGCTTCGGGGGCCCATTATGCGCCGTCTGGTTATCTTGGTTGGTTCTCTCGCGATCCTCTCTCCTTTTGCCGCCGCGCAACACCATGGAGGAATGTCCATGGGGGCTGTATCTGCCCATTCCGCCGCCGTCGCGTCTCCCGCCGTTGGCCGCATGGCTCCTGTTGGCGTCGTGCGCGCGTCCTCTTCCGTGCGCATGCCAACCAGAGTCATCACCACCCGCACAAGAACCGGTGGAACGGTGGTCCGGGTCATCCGCCCGGCGAACACTACGCGTCCCAGGTCGGTGAACAATTCGGTGAACAATGAGGACGCGAACTTCTCCGAGGATTTTTCTTCCGCCCCGGGTCTTGGCTTCGACGAAACTCATCTCGCCCTGACGCGCGGCCGAACGAACGGCAGGCACAGGCGAAATAATTTCAACAGCGGTTTCTTCCCGTTTTTTGACGGTGGATTCTTCGTACCTGCGCCCGCCGTCGTCGAGCAAGCGCCCGCGAACGAAGTGCAGGAAGAATCCGTTGATGCGGAGCCTCAGCAACGCGTGCAGAGAGTGCGGGTCCGCGAATCCGCGCCCGTTGTTTCAGAGCGGCGATCGCCAGAACCACAGCGGGAAACGGAACAATACGTATTCGTCCGCCGCGACGGCACCGTCTTTTTCGCGGTAGCTTATTCCTGGGATAGCGGAATGTTGCGCTACGTCACGCAGGAAGGTTTGCGTAGGAGTGTCGCCGGAGATGCCCTGGACCTCGGCGCCACGCAGCAATTCAACGAACAGCTCGGCCTGAGTTTTCACGCGCCGGCTTGATTTTTATTTTTTTAGCCCGGAGCTTGATTTTTTTCTGGCCGGCGATTTGCGTTGATTTTTTCTGGCCAGCGATTTGATTTTAGATTTTTCCAGCGGCTAATTTTATTTTCCTCTGAGCAGCAATTTGCTCTTATTTTTCTTGCCCGCAAATTCGGTTTTTATTTTCCCCACCGACAAATTGCCTCTTCATTTCTTAATCGGCTCCGGCATCACGTAACCTGATTGTGCAGGCAATCCCGCGCGCTCGAGTTGCACCGTAGTGTGATCGATCCCAAATTCCCTTTCCGCCTTTTCCTGAATCGCTGCGAGCATGCGTTCGCACTCGTCCATGTGCATGTCCGGAATCCGCGCGTGCAGGCTCAATGCATTGTGCCCGCCGCCCAGCGACCAGATGTGCACATCGTGCACTTCCTGCACGCCCGTTATGGTCAGGATCGCGCGCGCCACTTCCTCGACGTGCATTTCTCTTGGGCGTCCTTCCAGCAGAATGTGTGAAGATTCGCGTAGGATGCCGACGCTTGACCACAAAACGAGCAGCCCAATGGCGAGACCAAGCAAAGGATCAATCCAGTGCGCGCCGGTGGCGCGAATGATAACTGCCCCTCCGATAATCGCAATGTTGGATAAAGCATCGCCAAAATTGTGGACGAGAATGCTGCGCAAATTGAGGTCCTTGCGACCGCGCACAAGAGCGAGGGTAATGCCGCCATTGACGGCGAGAGCTGCGAGGGAAGTCCAAATCATCCAGCTTTCAACGACGCGCACGGGAGACCGGAGGCGCTCGACGGCTTCGTAGCCGAGCCAGATCGCCAAGAGCAGCAGCAGCAATGCATTCGTAAATGACGCGAGGATGCCCGCGCGGTGATAGCCGTAAGTCTTCTCACTGTCCGCGGGGCGCTCGGCCCAGCGCATGGCGAGCCAGGATATTCCCAGAGCAGGGACGTCGGAAAGATTATGCACGGCGTCATTCAGCAGAGCGACGCTGCGGCCGGCGATGCCGCCGAAGACTTCGGCAACGACAAGCCCGAGCGTGGCAACCATAGCCCAACCGAGCACAGCGGGACGCAAGGCAGGATGGGCGTGACCCGAATGAGTGTGATCGTGCAGGTGGCCGCCCATATGCACGCCGAGGTCGTGGCCCGCCTTCCCGTCATGAAGTTGGCCGCCCATCGTTACCATTCTACTTGCTCAGGGAACGCGACGCAGCCCTCTACCGCGCTTATTGGGCAGTTTGACACGGCCCCACCGCGAATTCATTGACGCTCCAACAAGCGGCTGCCACCATCAAGTGAGCTTACCGGTCCGTCCGTTTTCCGGGCGGGCGCGTTCAACGCAAACCAGGTGTTGACTGAAGGAAATGACAGGTCCCATTGCCAAGCTGAGTTTTTGGGGAGTGCGCGGTTCGACGCCCACGGTGGATCCGGCCACCTGGAGGTACGGGGGGAACACACCCTGCCTGGAGCTCATTGCGCCGGACGGGACGCAATTCATACTGGATTGCGGCACAGGATTGCGCATGCTGGGCAGCCGCTGGACCGCGCCCAACGCCGGCACCGGCGCCGAGACGCACATTTTCGTAACGCACTATCACTGGGACCACATTCAGGGCATACCGTTTTTTTCGCCGCTATACACGGAAAACAACGAGTTTCAATTTTACAGTTTCCGTTCGAAATTTCTGGGGCGTGACAGCCTGAAGCAAGTTTTCGAAGCGCAGATGGCGCTGCCTTATTTTCCGGTGGATCTGTCGGCGATGAACGCGAAAAGAAAATTCAAGGAAGTTGCGGGAGGGGACTCATTCACGATCCGCGAAAACAAAATCACGGCGCGCTGGCTGAATCATCCGCAAGGCTGCCTGGGCTTTCGAATCGAAACACCCGCGGGCACGGTAGCTTACGCAACGGATAACGAGCCGGGAGATCCCAAGCTGGACGAAAGTTTGCGCGAACTGGCGAAGGGGGCGGACATTCTCGTGAATGATGCGCAATACACGCCGGAACAACTTGCCAGCACGCGACGGGGATGGGGGCACTCGTCGTGGCTTGAGGGCGTGCGGCTTGCGCGCGAAGTGGGAGCAAAGATGCTGGTGTTGTTCCACCACGACCCGGACTCGACCGACCGGATGGTGGATTCGCTGCTGCGGCAGGCGCGCGACGAATTTGATTCGGTTTTTGCGGCGAGCGAAGGGATGGTCATCTCGCTCGGGGGCGCGGCAGAAAAAATAGAGGCGCACATGCCGGGCAGGCGTACGGCGCTGAGGCAGACGGCTCGATTTCGCGCGCGAGTTTGCGGGCTGACGGAGGGCGGCCATCCGTTCGAGGAAGAGACGGTGGTGCGCGATCTGTCGCTGCAAGGCGCGTCGATTTCACTCAAACACAGTCCACGACTGCAATCTGAATTACAGGTCACGATGGAAACGCCCGGAGCGGACGGGCTGCAGTCAATGCGCTTACGCGGGTATGTTGTGAGAATTGATGCGGGCGAGGAAAAGGGTCAGACCTCTGTCGGCGTCGTCTTTACGGACTAGGGCTCTGTAGCGAAATCTCCAGAGCTGGACAACGAACACAAATCATCATCGAGCCGGGCTTCGATCCCTTTCACTTTCCTAAAATTTTGTCTTTCCACGCTACAATGGGCGCCTCCACTTGAGAGGTGAACGGCCCGATGGGGCTAGCTGCCGGAACCCGACTAGGGCCCTACGAAATCGGCGCGCCGCTGGGCGCGGGCGGAATGGGAGAGGTGTATCGCGCGCGCGACACACGGCTAGACCGCACCGTGGCGATCAAGGTTTTGCCGCAGCATCTGGCCGACACACCCGAAGCGCGGCAGCGTTTCGAGCGCGAAGCCCGCGCGGTTTCCGCGCTGAATCATCCGCACATCTGCACGTTGCATGACGTGGGCTCGCAGGATGGCACCGAGTTTCTCGTCATGGAGTACCTGGAAGGTGAAACGCTCGCGGCGCGGCTGGAGAAGGGGCCGCTGCCGCTGGAGCAGGTATTGAAATTCGGCATGGAGATCGCAGACGCGCTGGACAAAGCGCACCGGCAAGGGATCATCCACCGCGACCTTAAGCCCGGCAACATCATGCTGACGAAATCGGGCGCGAAGCTGCTGGATTTCGGGCTGGCAAAGGCGGCATTGCCACTGACGTCGGGAATGACACTGACGGCCGCAGTGACGCGCACGACTCCGGTGACGCAGCAGGGCACGATTGTCGGAACATTTCAATACATGTCGCCGGAGCAGGTGGAAGGGAAGGAAGTGGATGGGCGGAGCGATATATTTTCGTTTGGGGCGGTGCTGTACGAGATGTTGACGAGGCGACGCGCGTTTGCGGGGAAGAGCCAACTGAGCGTGGCCTCAGCGATATTGGAGAAGGACCCGGAGCCGATCAGCACGCTGCAGCCGCTGACGCCGCCGATGCTGGAGCGAGCGGTCAAGCGGTGCCTGGCAAAAGATCCGGACGACCGCTGGCAGACGGCACGGGATCTGCTGCTCGAATTGAAGTGGATCGCAGAAGGCGGCTCGCAGGTCACTCTCGCCCCGATTGCTCCAGCGAAGGGCATCCGCGCGCTCGGGCGGCGGCCGCTAATCCTAGGCGTTGGCGCATGGCTGTTAGGTGTGGTAATCGCGAGCCTAGTCTTTTGGGGACTGAGGCCCTCGCCCCAACCACGACCCGTCAGTCGCACCGTGATTGCACTGCCGCCCGGTCAGCGGCTTGCGGGACTGGACCAACCTGCTGTGGCTATTTCACCCGACGGCACAGTTCTCACTTATGTTGCCATCCAAAGCGGCAAGCAGCAGCTTTATCTCCGGGCCATGGATAGCGTGGAGGCCAAGCTCATCCCCGGTACCGAAGGAGCTACCGAGCCTTTCTTCTCGCCCGACGGCCAATGGCTGGGGTTTTTCGCAGGCCAAAAGCTGAAGAGGGTTTCGCTGAGCGGGGGAGCGGCACTGACCCTCGGCGATGCGCCGTTCCCTGGAGGGGCCAGTTGGAGCAGCCACGGGATGATCGCCTTCGCACCCTCAGTAGGCTCAGCTCTCCAGCAAGTGCCGGACGGGGGAGGCACGCCGCAACCGCTGACACATCTCAAGAAAGGGGAGGTCAGCCAACGTTGGCCGGAGTTCTTGCCCGACGGCAAGGCCGTGCTCTTTACAGCCGCACCGACTAACGCTAGTTGGGCCAACGCACAGGTCGCCGTCCAGTCGGTCGGGAGGGGTGAACGACAGAACCTCATCAAGGAGGCGACGCACCCCCGTTATGCGGTCTCCGGACAACTGGTTTATGCACAAGGGGGGAGTCTGATGGCGGCGCCGTTCGATCCGCAGCGGCTTGCGATCACGGGCGCGGCGGTCCCCGTGGTGGAGAGCGTCCTGCAATCCCCATCCAGCGGAGCCGCTCAGTACAGCTTTTCCGCCACGGGCTCGCTGGTCTATATTTCGGGGGGCGTCCAAGCGGACCAACGCAGCCTAGTGTGGGTCAATCGCAATGGGGCAGAACAACCGGTGGCTGCCCCTGCGCGCGCGTACGTGTTCCCACGGCTTTCCCCCGATGGCCGGCGGGTTGGCGTGGGGATCACGGAACAGGAAACGCAAGTATGGCTATATGATCTCGCCCTGGAGACGCTGACCCGGTTTACGTTTGAAGGAAATGTGAACCTCAACGCGGATTGGACGCCGGATGGCAAGCGGATAGCGTTTCAATCGAACAAGGAAGGGCCTCTGAACCTTTTCTGGCAACGGGCCGACGGCAGTGGCGGGCTAGAGCGGTTGACCGCCAGCGAGTACAACAATTTTCCGATGTCCTGGTCCCCCGATGGGCAGCTGCTGGCCTTCGTTGAAGTCAATCCCACCACCGGATATGACATCTGGGTGCTGCGGCTCAGCGATCACAAGGCACAGCCTTTCCTGCGAACCCCGTTCAACGAAAGTGTGCCGCGGTTTTCCCCCGACGGTCGTTGGCTGGCCTATGTCTCGAATGAATCCGGCCGGTGGGAAATCTACGTACAGCCCTACCCGGGCCCCGGGGGGAAGTGGCAAATCTCGACGGAAGGGGGCACTGAGCCAGTGTGGAACCCGAACGGGCGGGAGCTGTTCTACCGGAGCGGCGACAAGATGATGGCCGCGGACATCGCCACACATCCGAGTTTCACTGTCGGCAAGCCACGGGTACTCTTTGAGGGACGGTACAACCCGGCCCCTGGAACGACTCCCAACTACGATGTGTCGCCCGATGGCCAGCGCTTTCTGATGATCAACCGCACGGAGCAAGCGGAGGCGGCGCCGACGCAAATCAACGTGGTGCTGAACTGGTTTGAAGAGCTGAAGCGCCGCGTGCCGACAGGGAAGAAGTAATGACTCTGAAACCAAGCACCCGACTAGGGCCCTACGAAATCGGCGCGCCGCTGGGCGCGGGCGGAATGGGAGAGGTGTATCGCGCGCGCGATACGCGGCTCGACCGCACCGTGGCGATCAAGGTTTTGCCGCAGCATCTGGCCGACGCACCCGAAGCGCGGCAGCGTTTCGAGCGTGAAGCCCGCGCCGTATCGAAGCTGAACCATCCCCACATTTGCACGCTGCACGACGTCGGCGACGAAGGTTCGACCCACTTTCTCGTGATGGAATACCTCGAAGGCGAAACTCTGTCGCAGAGAATCGGGCGAGGAGCCTTGCCAGTGGAGCTGGCCCTCAAATTCGCGGAGCAGATCGCGGACGCCCTGGCGAAGGCGCACCGCGCCGGAATCGTCCACCGCGACCTCAAACCCGGCAACATCTTCCTCACCAAACAGGGGGTGAAGCTCCTCGATTTTGGATTGGCGAAAGATCGCGCGGCCGCATCCTCCGGAGGCGATGGGACGCGAAGCGGCTCGGCAACCACGCTAGCGGATACGGCCACGGCGGCGGGCGCGATTTTGGGCACATATCCTTATATGTCCCCGGAACAGCTTGAAGGGAATCCCGCGGATTCGAGAAGCGACATCTTTGCCTTCGGCGCCACGCTCTATGAAATGCTGACCGGCCATCGCGCTTTCGAAGGGAAGTCGCAAGCCAGTGTGATCGCGGCCATTCTCGAGCGCGAACCGCGGCCCATCTCCGAGCTGCTTCCGGTATGTCCGCAATCCCTGGACCGCCTGGTGCGCCGCAGCCTGGCAAAGGACCCGGAAGAGCGCTGGCAATCCGCGTTTGACTTGAAACTGGAGATCGAGGCAATCGCAGGTGACTTGGACGGCCGGGAAGGAAAGGAAACCGCGGCGAAGATTCTGGGCGGTCCCGCGTGGCTCCCCTGGATAATCGCCGCTCTTGCGATTCTGGCGGCTGTCACCTCAGGCGTGCTTTTTTCGCACAAAGAAGGATCCCCCGCCGCCCTCTACTCATCTCTGGTTGCTCCGGCGGGCACTACTTTTCAAATTGAAGGTGATCTGGGGACGCCGCCGGCCCTTGCGCCGGACGGCAGCGCGCTGGTCTTCGGCGCTAGAGACGAACTCTGGTACCGCTCGCTGCAAGACGGCTCGGAGCGCGTGCTGAGTGGAGCAAAGGGCGCCATCTTTCCTTTCTGGTCGCCCGACAGCCGCAGCATCGGCTTCTTCAGCGACGGTAAGCTAAAGGTCATGGAAGTGAATGGCGGCGTAACGAAGAGTCTTTGCGACGCCTCGAATCCACGAGGCGGCTCGTGGGGAAGCAACGGCGTGATTGTTTTCGCTCCCACGACGCGGGATGTGATCTATCAAATTCCCGTGAGCGGAGGGGCACCAACGCCTGTTACCCGCATGGATGTGAAACTCCACACCACGCACCGCTGGCCGTACTTTCTCGCCGATGGAAAACATTTCCTTTATCTGGCGACCAACCATGTCCTGCCGCAAGGCGAGCAAAATGGTATTTATGTGGCTTCGCTGGACGGGGGCGTGAATCGTTCTCTTGTTTCTTCTCTGACTGGGGCTGCGTTTGCCTCGGGAAATCTTTTTTTCGTTAGGGAAGGAAGGCTTCTGGCGCAGTCCTTCGACTTGAAGAACCTCACTTTGTCCGGGACGCCACATGCCATGGCTGAAGGTGTGGTCGTGGATCTGGGAGTTTGGCGGGCGACCTTCAGTGTTTCCAATGCCGATTCCCTAATCTTCCAAACCGGAGAAAGGTCGGGTTGGTCCTGGCTCGAGTGGGTGGACCGCTCTGGAAAGCACCTGGGGTTCGCCAGCGAGAAGGGGACATTTTTGGGTCCGCGGCTTTCGAAAGACGGCAAGCGCATCCTCGTTACTAACGGCGATCCCGGCGCAGATATTTGGTTATTCGACTCAACCGGCCAGAAGAAAAGCCGGCTGACGTTTGAGAGTATGTCGACTTCGGAGGCCGTCTGGTCTCCCGACGAATCGCAATTCGCCTACGGCTTGGGCCAGCTCGGCGGAAAGTATACGATTCGAACCAAGGGAGCGAGCGGATCCGGCCCCGCCCGAATCGTGGAAGAAACCGGCGACTTCAACTCCCCCACCGACTGGTCTCCCGATGGACGTTATCTTCTGTCTGAGCGCTTTGAGAACGGGACCGGCCATATCTGGCTCATTCCCTTGAACGGCGAACAGCCCCGCCGGGCCTTCGATCCTTCCAGCATTTCCGCTGGTATGCAGTCCAGCGCGCAGTTTTCTCCCGATGGAAAGTGGGTGGCATTCGTTTTGTCGACTTCCGGAGGCCCGCAAATCTACATCAAGCCCTTTCCGAGCGGGAGCGGGATGTGGCAGGCCTCGGTGGAGAGCGGACGCTGGCCGCGGTGGCGTCGTGACGGCCAGGAGCTTTATTTTGTTTCCGACAAGAACGAGATGGTCGCGGTGGAAATTCACGCGAAAGGGGAAGGCCTGGAACTTGGCCGCCCGACACCGCTTTTCTCCTTCCGCCCATCGCTGCGGATTTTCCGTCAAGGAATGATCGGTTACGACGTCAGCCCAGACGGAAAGAGGTTCCTGATCAACGCCGCCGCCGATGAGAATATTCGTCCGCTCACGCTGGTCATCAACTGGACGGCGGAGCTGAAGAAGAAATGATGCTTGCGGCGGGGACAAAGCTCGGGCCGTATGAGATTCAGTCGCCCCTGGGCGCTCGTGCTAGCGGAGGCTATTTTAATTCGGCGAGCTTTTTGTCAAGGTGGGCGAGAGCGGCTTCGAGGGACTTGCGGTGATTGGGGTTCGTGGCTGATTCGAGGTCATTGAGAACGCGGGTGCGCGACAACTGCAGATCCTTGCGCTCCTGCTCGAGCTTTATCTGTTCATCACTTTTTGGACCGGAACCTGAAGTCCACTTCGATCTTTCGGTTGTGTCCACCTGCGATTCGACGTCTTTGCTTTCCCAGCCTCTTGCCATGTTTCTATTTTGACATAGTTCCCGTGTTCCGCGGGTTCCCGTTGGAGAAAAGTTTTCGGAAGAGACAATTACGCGCCAGCGGCGCGGCGCTTTTGGGGGGCAGGCGGGGCCGCAGGCAGGGCCGCACGAAGCGAGGTCTCCGCCCTGCGGGCCAGGAGTTCGGCGAAGATGCCGCGGAAAGAAAATTCGGCGGTGTGATCGAGCCAGCGAATCCGCAGATTCCAGCCGCCGAAGGATTCTTCGGCGCGCACGGAAGAAATTTCTGGAGCGGCGATAACGAGCAGCGGCTGAAATCGGGAATCGAGGGCCCAGAGATTTTCCGCGCTCACAAAAATCTGCACCGCGGCGGCAGGCGCATTCCCGGGCTGATATTTGCCGCCGTCCAGCACGAGGGGGGCGCCGAGCTCACGCGCTTTTCGATTGGCGAGGGTCTCGGTATTTGCGCGAGGCAAGAGGATGGCCGTGGTGAACATCACCATGCCGACGATGCCGGTGGTCCAGCTATACCACAAGCCGAGGGGAAGAATCACAAGCGCGGCGCCAGCCAAACCGAGTGCGACGCGGAACAACTGCCAGGAGCGCGGGTTGCGCCGCAAGTGAAGCAGGTTGTGGGCAAGCCGTGCGAGAGCGTACAGAAAATAAATGGACACGCTGGGGGAGCCGGGCGCGGAACCCTGCTGCTGTGATGTCTCTCGAGTCGCTGTCGAACTCATCGAAACCTAGCCCTCAGCGGCTGAAGCCGCTTTGATTCCGCGCCAGTGGCGGCATCGCTCCCGACAGGAGTTGGGACAAGTGCCGCCATGCCCTGACGAAAAACATTCATGAAACTTCTCCAGCGTTCACCGTTCACGGTTTGAGGCCGTTGATTTCACGCATGCGCGCAAAGGCGCGGCGAACGTGGGGTATGGTGATGGAGCCGCCCACGATCAGCGCGACGTTCAGCGCGTCGATCACTTCCTCACGTTTCCAGCCTTCTTCGCCGCAGCGGACCAAATGATACGTGATGCAATCGTCGCAGCGGAGCACGGCAGAAGCCACGAGTCCGAGGAGCTCCTTCGTTTTAGTTCCGAGCGGACCGGGCTCATATGCTTGATGATCCAGAGCGAAGAAGCGTTTCATGCCAAGATGGCCGCAGGCAAGGATTTCTTCGTTCAGTTCGGCGCGGAATTTTTGGAAATCGTCCAGGCGATCCGCCATGGTTCCTCCGGGGGACATGGGCCTTCGATGGGCACGCCAACCGAGGCCGCTATTATGAACGCATTTCGGGCGGGATGGGAATGCGCGTTAGTGAAGTGCGGAAAAATCAATTCCTCAGGGGCTAAAGCCCTTTTAGACCGCGAGTTTTATGTCGGAGCTAAAGCTCCGACCCCCTCCCCTAACGAGAAAACAGTCTTAAGCAGACTGACAAAGATTTCAGGGGACGTAGCCCGGGCCGCGGAGGACTTTGCCGGGAAGCGCACCGGTCATTTTGCCATTGTCAATGACGGGCGCGCCGTTGACGAGGACGTAGGCCATCCCTTCTGAAAGTTGATTGGGATTGTCAAAAGTGGCGAGGTCGCGGACGGTGGCGGGATCGAAGATCACGACATCGGCCCACATGCC
>Ga0307477_10003556_pt1 | contig 11552 bp, 12 predicted proteins | sample atmos_gasesECM2C_FD_203316 | JGI IMG/M metagenome (GOLD analysis project Ga0307477, IMG submission 203316) | Hardwood forest soil microbial communities from Morgan-Monroe State Forest, Indiana, United States - atmos_gasesECM2C_515 | ecosystem: Environmental > Terrestrial > Soil > Temperate...
CACGAGGACCTCCTTTTTCAGTGACCCAACTTATCAATCTCTCAATCCCTCCATCTCTGCCGATCTTCGAACACGCGGCAGCGTCCGCCGCGCCAGCGGCTTCGTCCAAATCGCGATTTCACTCATCATGCCCCTGCCGGGGGTTTTGAGTACAAACGCCTGTTTTCGTCAACTATGCTTCCAGTCTAAAATGTGATGCTCCACAGAGGCATTCGTGTTTGAACGGTATACGTTAAAAGCAAAGCGCACGATCTACTTTGCGCGCCACGAAGGAGGCCAATTTGGGTCCCCTTACATCGAGTCAGAACATTTGTTGCTCGGTCTGCTGCGGGAAGAAGAGTCTCTTGCCGATACGTTCTTGCGCTCGCACGAGGCTGTTGAGGCTATCCGTAAACAGATCGAAGGGCAAACAGTGATTCGGGAAAGGGTCCCGACGTCTGTAGATATGCCTATCAGCGACGAATGCACGCGCATTTTTGCGTATGCCGCTGAAGAAGCAGACAAGCTTTCGCACAAGCACATAGGTACTGGGCACCTGTTTTTAGGCATTCTGCGAGAACAGGACTGCTTTGCCGCGAAATTGCTTTGTGAACGAGGCATCCGCCTCGAAATGGCTCGTCAGCAGATCGGCAGCGCTCCCCCGGAGTAATTGGGGCTTACTCCGGAGACAGTTGTGCAGTGGCACCGGGCTGGGTTCCGCTGGTACTGGAGCATGCTCTCGCGGGTGCGAAAGACGCCCGGTAGAAAGAAGATCTCGAAGGAGATTCGTGAGCTGATCTTCAAGATGGTGGCAGAGAACCCCAATCGGGGCGCTCCCCGCGTTCATGGTGAGCTTTTGATGGTGGGTTTCGATGTTTCGGAACGAACCGTTTCACGTTGGATGAGACGTGCACCCAGAGACAGCGAAGCGGCGCAACGCTGGCGAACCTTTCTGCATAACCATCGCGAAGCGATTGCCGCCGTGGATTTCTTCGCAGTGCCGACCGTCACCTTTGGCCTTTTGTATTGCTTCTTCATCATTGCCCATGATCGCAGGCGTATCTTGCACTTCAATATCACCCGGCATCCAACCAGTATCTGGACAGCTCAGCAACTTCGAGATGCCCTCCCATATGCCGACGTCCCCAGATTCGTCGTGTTTGATCACGACGCCAAATATGGACTCGAAGTGCCAGCCACGATTCGCGCAATGAGCATTTCGCCACTGCGAAGTTCGATTGCATGCCCCTGGCGCACGTCGGAGTCCAAGCCCTAGCAATACCGCTCCCAGCCCAAACAGCAGGAAATTGACCCAAGGAACATCGCGGGTTGTCGGAAAACGGGCAAACAGAAGGAAGTAGCTGGCCGCAGCGATGACACTGAGCAGGAAACCCGCCCAAATTGACCAGTTTGTTCGCCTCGTCTCCATACTCAGCACTCGTTTGCTGGTGATCTAAGCGTCAGCCCTCGCGTTGCTGTCGAAAGTTTCGGATTCGATATATTCCCACCCATTGCAGAATTCCAAACGCCAAGACTATATCAGCTATCGCTGCGATCAGCCATTTCCCATGCGTGCTGAATGGGACAAGGAAAAGGATGACATAGCTTCCCAACACCCACGCAAAATCCAGTGCGACTGCAACACTCGCCTCTGGCAACTTTAGTTCCGATCTTCGCGCACTGAATGCGAGAGCGGTAGCGAATAGGATCAGCCCGACTCCCAAGCCTGTCAGACTGTCGTTCTCCGTGAGGCCGAGGAGCGTGCCGATCCTATTGTGGGCGAAAACGAGGGCAAGTCCTGAGAGCGCCGAAAACAGGGCATTGCAGAGAAGCGCATTTCGTAACAACCGCTGAGAGTCTGGTGGTGATTTAGTCACGATCTCACATCCTTTCATTGTCCTTTCTTTGGCGGGCGTTTCAAACTTGCCGAAGCTAACCTGTTGCGGATCGCTCGGCGAGCGCGTGCAAAAGCGGATTCGTCATTGAAGAGCTTGAATGCCCAGTTAGCTTCCTGCACGTAGGCGTGTAGTTCAAAAGCAAGCTGGGCTGGTTCGATTGAGCGCGTCAGTTCTTTGTTCAAGACGGCGACGGCAATCTCTTCCTGAAGGGCAACAAGCCATGACCGAGTTAACTCGGCAATCTGATCCCGAACTACACCCGGTCTACTGTCAAACTCGGCGGAAGCGGCAGCGAAGAAACAGCCCCCACGAAACACAATCCTGTCCACGTACCTAAGCCAGTTCTCCAACATGGTCATCAAGCGGGGAACTCCACGTGGCTTTTGCAGGGCTGATTGCACGACTTGCTCGACAAAAATCTGCTTCGCGGTTTCAATCGTCGCCAACTGAAGCTGCTCTTTCGAGCCGAAATGAGCAAAAATGCCTGTCTTGCTCATGTTCATTTCGCTGGCGAGCCGCCCTATAGAGATGCCTTCCAAACCCTCAGCCGAGGCAATGTCAGCGGCGACTCTCAGGATGTCGCTTCTCGTTTTTGTGGCGTCAGCGCGGTGATACAAGACGGTGGGTTTTGTTTCATTCATAGAACGAGCGTACTATATAGTACGATCGTTCTACACGTCAAGGGGGAAGGCTATTCAGGGTCGCTTTCTATGGGAGCGCGGGTTGGTTCCGTCGCACTTACGCCGCCAACGCGCCGGTGCCGGAGATTCCCGTTTGGCAGCTTGTGTGTTTGTGAACGCCAGAATCTCTTTTGTAGGCAGCGACGATGTGCCAGCCGAGGCAAAGATTGAAGCCACTCGCGCTGTCAATCAGGCACTCGAGGCAGGATGGCAGGGACTAGACATTGCCGAAGTTGTCCCGCACCACACGAAGACCCTCGCCCGTGTCGGACCGGCTCTCGCCGGCTTCACGGAAGAAGTAGACGCCGCGCCCCGGCCATTTCATGCGGCCGCGGCAATCAGCCAAGGCGCGGGCGCCGATTGTTTTTTCGAGCTCGTTCAGAATCGAATAGAAGCGGATGAGGTCTTGCAGCCGTCTGTCGCTCATGATTTTTTGCGCTCGCCCCAGACCTGTTGCCATGCCTCGAATTCGCTGGGCCGGATCTGGTAGCGCGCGAAGTTTCCTTCGTGAAGGCTGACGAGTTCCGCCTCGGCCATGTCCCTGAATTTTTTGTGTTCGGCCTCCGGGATGCCGTTCTTCTCCACCCAAGCGGTGATATATGCCGCCGCGGCTTTCCTGTCCATGAGGCCACGCACTACCTCGCCGACGATCTGCCGAAGAGCAGCCTTGTGCTTGAACCTGAACGGATCGGGCTCGCCCAGAGACTGGCGCACAGCGGCATACCGGGCCGCCGACCGCTCATACGCCCAGATGAATACGTCCCGCAGCAGATCGATCTTGTTCAGTTCATAAACGCCCAGGACTGCATCCATGTAGAGCGTGCGTGGCACGTCGATGAAGGACAGCGGCGAAAGATTGAGCTTGATGAACGGGATGTTCGCCGAGAGGCGCGACACGCGCTTGTTCACGTCATCGAACGGCTGCAGATATGGCAATTGCACCATCGCAAACAACGCCTGCTCGAACGGGTCTTCTATTGCAGCAGCCTTTTCGAGTACCTCGTTGAAGCACTCCTCGATCAGTTGCGGCAACTCAAGCGGATGGAAGGTCGACTTCCCGATGCCGACGCCCATCCGGCGCAACCTGCCCGGCGCGCCGGGGTCGGGCAGAAGGTTCTGCGCCAGAATGCCATGAAGATTGAGGATCGTGTAACGGTTGAAGCCAATTGCCTCCGCGTCATTAACGAGGAATTCGATCGCCTCTTTGTGGTTGACGATCATCTGTGCTTCCAGGCGATCCCGGCCTTCGGCCGCCTCGCCGAGTTCAATCAGCCGCGTCGTATCCAGCAGCGAATAGGTGTTCCCCTCAAGGCGGCTGGAGTTCCATGACAGATCGATGAGCAGCCGGTTCAAAATCTGCTTTGCATAAGTGCCAGCTGCCTGATGGTCAAAGTTGGGCTTGCCGACCTGCGCGAGATGCCCACGCTGTTCTTCCGAAAGATAGAACGTCTCATTGGGGCGGTATGAGTCGAGGAATTCTCGGTTGTAGCCAACCGGCTGGCGTGCATTGAGCGGTCGGCTCAAATAGGTGCGCATCTCTTTGCTGGTCGGAGACAGCGGCACCGCCGCCTCCTCCGTTTTTTCGACTGCCGCGACAGCCGTGGCCTTGTCGGCCGCCACCGCCCTTGCCTCCGCCTCCTCCGCCGATCGAAGGCGGTATTTCGCCCAGCGATCATCCCCCACCTTCACGAGCCGTCCGGCGTCCACCAGGTACTTGAGCCTGTATTGCAGCGTCCTTTTCGGCACAGATGGCTTCAATGCGATCGCGATCTCGGGCAGGTCGGCGCCGTCGGGATGCAGCCGCACAGCCTCTTCGATTGCGGTCAGGGTATTTTCCGGGATTCGCTTGGGCAAGGCTGCTGACTCCTTTTGGTTGCGTCTTTGGATATAGACGCCATTAAAACATGGATAGACGCAACATTCAACCATAGGCGCAATATTTTTGTTGCGTCTTAAACCAATAGCTGCGTCTATGTTTTCCATGGCTGCGCCTATCCAAACCGGCGCTGCAACGTAGCACTTTCTCAAACGCCTGACCGCATTATTGAATCAATGTCCACATGGCGAACAAATGGCGAATATGATAAATTGCCATCGTGGCACCAAAGGCCTGCACCGTCGTTGTCCACGATCTGGACGACACCGCGCACCAGCTCGACGTGACGGCGGAGACGCTGTACGAAGCGGTCGCTCAGGCGCTCGCCATGGTGCGTGGTCACGACTGGGTAGGCGCCATTGGAACAGGGTTGACGACAGTCACCGTGAAGGTCCGAAACCCCGAGATTACCCATATCGTCAAAGTCCAGGATTTTGAAAACTGGCTGAACAGAGGCTGCAAAAGCCCGGCAGATACGGTGTTGAAGACAAGGTTGCGGGAGATGCTAGGAATGCGCAAACAATAATAATAATTAGGAGATTCAATGGGATGGGTCGGAGATTTGCGGCGGGAGCTCAGCACTAGAAATCAGCAGATCGCAACCACGAATGGATCGCTACACGAAATAACTGCAAGCGAGACGCCCAGCGTCATCTTCGGGCGAAGCGAAAACCACGAGCACGGAAATTTCTACCCCGCATCATACCGGAACATTTGCGCCAATCCGGAATGGGCGCGCAGGCTTGCGAAGGCCCATACCGGTTCGCGCAGAGCATCGCCCCGCGCGGGCTGGCGATGGAAGGAGCTCGATTGCGCGAACAGTTCGGATGCGCTGCTCATGAATATATTTTGCTGCCGGCGCAGCGTAGCGATTCGCGACTTGTGTTCCATGCTGGGAGTGCCTAGCGGGCTGACGCCGCAGTTTGGATTCAGACCGGGAATCCCCCTCCGCAACGGCAGAACGGACCGAACCGAAATCGACATGAGACTCGGAGACCTGATGGTCGAGTCCAAGCTCACGGAAACGGACTTTCAAACGGTGTCCGCGAAGATGATCGAGAGGTATCGGGATCTGGACGAAGTCTTCGATCCGGGAGAACTGATGATGTCCTCTACCGTCCGCAATTACCAGTTGATTCGCGGCGTGCTTGCCGCCTCTGCGACGGGCGCATCCTTCTGCGTTCTATGCGATGCGAGGCGACCGGACCTAATCGAGAACTGGTATTCAGTGCTACGGGCGGTGAGAAGCTGTGTTTTGCGTTGCCGGCTCCAATTGCTGACTTGGCAGGAACTGACCACGGTGCTTTCGCGGTCTCTGCAGAAATTTCTGGCTGCGAAATACGGTATCACGCCCTGAACCGCCTATCTGCTCTCTTTCCTTGTGCCAAACTAAGGGAACAAAACGTCAGTTTCGGTCAGCGGATTTCTGCACAGCACCAGGATTTCTTTCGCGTGATCATCCAACCGCGACAACGGCTGTTGCCACGAGCCCGTGCGCACGAAATGCGTCCAGATAATCTCCAAGCCGAGACGTTGACACAGACTCTCGATTTCTTCTTTGGTATAACGCCTGTCTCGAACCAACAATTCTTCCGGTAGCTCAGCTCCCTCCGCGAATTGTTCCTTCCGGTAAACGATTCTGGTGTTCTGGTCGATAAGGTAGTGATCTGGATCAAACACGTTTCCCGTTTTTTCCATCGTATCGCTCGGACGGAGTGTCAGCAACTTGTCCGGTTCCGAATCGATCGAGAACCAATGTTTGGCCCTACGCTCCGTGAGTTCCATATTCATGACTGACAGCAGGATGTATCCGCCGGGCTTGATATGACGCACGAGGTTCTTAAAGACTTGGAAATTGTCATGGTCGTCCGCGTAGCTACCTATCACATCGTAGAGGCAGACACCAACGTCAAACATCTCATTGATCTCAGCGTCACGACAGTCCGCGAGTTCGAATGTCACGTTGTTCAACGACTGAGCAGCGGCCTGACTGCGTGCGATCGAGATGAATGATTCAAGATAGTCGGTGCCTACGACCCTCGCTCCGTGTTTTGCAAGGCCAATCGCGTGACGGCCAGATCCACAGCCAAAATCCAAAACCGAGCTACTTTGATGAACCGAGCAATTGTCGACGATAAATCTTACTTCCGAGTCGGTGTGTTTCGCCCACGGATGCTGCCCCACCATTCGAGAGTAGGCATGCTTGGTGACGGCGTCGGACGCAAGAAGCATTTGCTCGATTTCCTTCCTCGTGAGGTCGATCTGCTGCTGATCGCGGAATGTAAAAGCGAACCACTCCCAACCTTCTTGCAATGGGCCCATGCTCCAGGGTTTGTTCACGCCTTGCGCACGTAGCAGCATTTCCTGGAGACCAGAGTGGTCGAGGAAAAACGACGTATCAATTCGCGATTCGCTCGACGTAATGATAGTGGGAGTTGAAGACTCGACATAAGGTACTACGTGGGTTCCGAGGCTCGTAATCGCGTCTCTATGTTCGGCTATTCTTGCCGGCGAGCATCTCCTGCGAGTCGCTTTCTCAAGGGCTCTTATTGCATAGGGGCTAGCGGTGATCAGCCCCCAGGCGAAGTGATCAGTGAACTGCCAAATTGTGAATAAAAGCGTCTTGCCAACATCCGAGTGGCGATGTTCCTCGTCAACGACGAGTTGCGTGACCCAGGACACCATGCCGTACCCCGGCATATGAGTTTGAACCGCAATCGCGTATCCAATTAATTTTCCAAATGCGGTCGCCCAGACGAGGCGGGAGTGATCCGCCGAAAGCCAATCATTTCTGATTCTCTCTGCCGTGAGCTTAACGTGTTGACCAGGGCGTGGACCCTGGCTGCCCCAAATTCCGTACTGGGTCGAGTAGAGATCGGCCATGCTCTCGACGAGCTCTGAAGGTGCCAGGCCACCGGGAATCCACTTGTACTGGTACATGAGAGAGGCGAATTCGTAATCTTCCTGTCGAAAAGATGATATCGCAGGCCGAACCCGACTTTAGGGACTCCGACTCCTGTCGCCTTTCCCCCTTGGGAGCCTTAGCCTTCGCAGCTAGCACGCTCCTGGGCCAAAGAAACAAACCGTCAACTTCTTGATTAAGAGTTCACGACAAATTATGAACATATCCGGTCATTCAGTCGGCTGACTGTCGGTTGACCGGCCAATGTGCACTCATTTTAGGGTGGTGAGAAGATCGAGTTCGTGGTCGATGTTTAGGAGGCGCTGCGTAAGTCGGCGAAGTTTACGGCGAGCCTTAGTCTCCAGCTGGGGCTGGAGTAGCTGGAGAAGGTGGTGGGCAGCGGCGATAGTCTGGCGGATAGTAGAGAGATCTCCGCGCGCGGGGGCCGTAGTCGATGGAAGTGGGAGTTGGGGGACGGAATAGAGGGAAGCGGTGTTTTGCCGAGCACGGTGAAATTCACGTTGGATGTCGAGCTGGACTACTTCCACATAGCGCAAGGTCATGCGAATGTCTTTGTGTCCCAGCATTTGCATGAGCGCCGGCAAGCTGACGCCGAGGCGCACCATCTCAGTTGCGAAGGAGTGACGAAGCCGGTGGGGGTGGACGTGGCTGGTGCAACCCGCCACCCGGGCCATTTCAGCTAAGGTGTCGTGCAGCGCCCTATACCAGGTCTCAGGTTGGCGGTAGCGAGGCAGTAAGAAAGCTTGGGACTTGTGTGCAGGAATGGGAGTCAGGGTGCCCAACTCCACCATGCGCGCCACGATACGCTCCGTCTCTTCATCGACCGGCACCAAGCGTTCGGAATGGAGCTTGCCCAGGGGCACATGGAGCGCCACTTGCTGCTCACTAAGCCGCTCGAGGCAATCCCGGGGGAGAGTGGTACATTCACCGATGCGGATTCCTGTGGCGCGCATGAGGCGGAGGGCGTTGGACTCCAGGGTGTCGATGAGACGGAGCTGTTGCTGCAGATGTTGATCCTCCTCGAGATGAAGCGGTCTGGGGAGATAGTGGTCGCGGGGAGGAAAATCTTCACGACGAATGAGGTTGGGAGTTACAGGATGCCCTTGGTCGGCTAAATCACGCAACAAGCGGCGGACCGTGAGCAGGTGTAGCTCGCGGAACCGCTTCCGCGGCTGGGGATATTGCTGACAGAGGGAACGGAACCAACCTAGGAGATGAGGGTCACGGCGCAGTTGCGACAGTTTGTGTACGCGGGGAAAGTTAGTATGGAGAAAGGCGAGAAAATTGCGCGCGCCAGCGCGATAACACTTCACAGTTTTGGGCCGGAGGGTAGTGGCGAGGACTTCGATCTGGATTGTAAAGAGCTCGTCCAGGGCTGGCGGTGATCGCTTCATGAGATTTTCTCCGGCATAGATAAACGAATGCGCTGTTCGACGGCACGGGCGTATTCGCGCCAAACATCTTGCGGAGCAATCTGGACGTAGAGCATGGTGGTACGGATGTGGGAGTGTCCCATTAAGTGCATCAAGGCGGGCAAGGAGATGCCGGCGCGCACCATATCGCTTCCAAAGGTGTGCCTGAAGCGATGGGGATTAGCTTGAGGAACCTGGCTCACGAGTCGGTGATGGCGAAACAGGGAGCGCAGCCCAGCGGCGGTCATGGGGCGGCCGCGCCGGCGGCCTTTGAGAGAGACAAACAGGGCGGAGGAGTTGGTCAGAGGTCTCTCCAGGTGGAGATAGTGCTGCAGGACTTGAAGAGTGTCGCCGGTTAGAGGCAAGACTCGCTCCTTGCGGCCCTTTCCCGAGACGCGGAAGTGTGCTTCGGAGAGCACAAGATCTTCCAGTTGGAGTTGGAGGACCTCGCACGAGCGCAAGCCGTCTTGCACCATGAGGGCGACGATGGCGAGATCGCGGAAGGTGCGAAAGCCTTTCCAGAAACGAGCCACCTGCTCCGAGGAGAGGGGCAGGATCACGCGTTGCGGCTGGCGCAGGCGCAAAGCGGTAGTGATCCTTCGTTGGGGACGACCATATCCGAGAGGTGAGCGCGTGGTATAGGTGCGTTGAAAGTGCGCCTTGCCTGGAATCTCTTGTCCGTAATGGTAGCGAAACAGAGCGCGCAACACGCACAGGCGGTGATTGATGGTTGCCGGAGTTGGTTGGGGCGGATGGTCAAGTTGGTCACGGACATACTGGAGCTGGAGGGACTGGTTAAGGCGAGCCAGGGAGTGCCGTTTAGCTTGCAGCCAGCGTGCCAAGTGAAGCAGGTCAAAGGCGTAAGCGCGCAGGGAGCGCACGGAGAGTTGGCGGAGTTTCTGGGCATCGAGAAACTCGTTGGCCCAGGCGATCTCACGGTTGCGTTCGTCTACCAGACGATAAGGGGAAGCGCTGGCCGGCACGGAGTTGTTCACCAGCAGACGAAGACTCATAACGAGGGTGCCTCCTCGAGAAGGTGGGCGAAGTCCTGAGCGCTGGCGCCAGCTACGAAGTAACTGTTGGGATCGTGGCCCGCCGGCAAGCCGACCAGACGTATCATCAAGCCGGCTTTATCAAGCACCTGGAGGAGGGAGTCCGCGGCTCTCTGGCCCGCCTGGTTTTCGTCCTGATCGAAGGCGATGTAAACACAGCGGTCAGGGTTCTCGCAGAGTTGGGCCAATTGCGTCGGGGTCAAATGGGTCCCGATGGCGCAGGTGGTATTGCGGAATCCTGCCTGCCACAACACTGCGAGATCGAACAGTCCTTCAACCAGAATCACGTTGCGAAACTGACGAACCGATTCCCAGGCGAATAAGTTTCCTTTCGAGCGAGGCAAGAGGCGATGGGGGAATGCGCCACCAATGCTTCGGCCATAGAGGTTGACGATGCGATCCTGCTGGCGGCAGGGGAAAATGACGCGGCGGCAAAACGCATCTTGGCCCTGGGGACGGATCAATCCCCCTTCCACCAGCCGTTCTAAGGAATACCCCAGTTGCTGAAGATGAGGGCGCAGGTTGCCGCCGCGCGCGTAGCCAATGGCGAGCTCCGCGATCAGAGCGGCATCTTGTACCCCGCGCTGGGCCAGGTACTGCATGCCTTCCGGATAGCGGTGCAGTTCCATTTGATAAAAGGCGGCGCTGTGCTCGAGCAGCTGCGCGCTGGGCGCTAGCTCCTCTTGCAAGTAGGCGAGGCTCTGGCGAAAGGAGAGATGCTGGAAAAGTTGCACGAAGCGAATCAGGTCGCCGCCCTGCCCGCAGCCGTGACAGTAGAACAGATTCTTGCGGGGGTTGACGTAGAAGGAGGGGCAGGTTTCCTCGTGCAAGGGGCAGAGTCCGACGAACTCGGAGCGAGCCTGGTCGGGGAGGCCGCTCCAGTGGTGCCGTTGCAAGTACTCGAGCAGAGGTATGCGTTGTTTGAGCCGTTCCAAATCCTCGCCCATGGTGTCTACTGTCCTTCCAGCGTCAGGGTACGAACCTGTAGCTCTCATTCCCAGGCAAGGATGGTGGGTGGGGAAAAAATCTCGGCTCTCAGAGGCGCAGGGGCCAAGGCCAGACGACTCGCAGAAAGCAAAAGAGGGTGGGCCAAGACAAGCACAACGAGCCGTGAGCCAGTTGCTCGTCGCGGGCCAGCCATTGCTCGACGGCTTCAAGAGTGCGTCGCAGAAAAGAAAACGCGGGTGATGAATCCAGGCTGCGGCACCAGCGGCGGAGGGTGGAAGGGTCAAGAATGCGATTCGGATCTTTCAGAGGCGGCGCGGCGCTTTCCCAAGAGCAGTGCTCCACAAAACGTCGCCGCAGCGCCTGGCTGCGCGCGACCAGACTGTAATGGGTGTAGGGCAGGGAGAAAGCGGGAAGGAGGGTGACAGTTCGTTCGCAGAGATTGCAAAGCCCGCGGCGGTACTTGATCCAGTCATGACTGTCGTCATGCGCTTGTTTGCGCCGCCAGCCATGACCGATGATCGAATCGCTCAAACAGAGGGGACACCAGCGAAGGAGCTGTTTCGCACAAACCGCCGCCCAGTCGAAGCCTGGCTTGCAATGGTCCGGCGAAAGTGGGATAAAGGAAATCGTACTGCCTTCGGAGGCTCTGTTGTTGAGCGGAATCTTGCGAGGATGTGCCGCTCAGAACAGAGCCTTCCTCCTTCCTGCTCAATCTCAGCTATAGAAGGGAAGGATAACTCTCCTTGTCTTTGGATTGGCCGGTTAACTGTCGGTCAGCAGGACT
>Ga0307477_10003557_pt1 | contig 11551 bp, 11 predicted proteins | sample atmos_gasesECM2C_FD_203316 | JGI IMG/M metagenome (GOLD analysis project Ga0307477, IMG submission 203316) | Hardwood forest soil microbial communities from Morgan-Monroe State Forest, Indiana, United States - atmos_gasesECM2C_515 | ecosystem: Environmental > Terrestrial > Soil > Temperate...
CAACGCTCTCCGGTGCTGTCTTCGATGCGGAGCCTGATGTGTTCACCCGAGCGTCCCTCTACGCCACGGACCTTTGTTCTCAGCAGTACTTCGATTCCTTCGCTTTGGAACAACTCCAGCAGCGCCGCACCGACATCGGCGTCCTCCCGGCTGGCGAGCTGGTCTCCCCTCTCGATCATGGTTACCCGCGCGCCAAAGCGGCGCATCGCCTGCGCCAGCTCGAGTCCCACATATCCGCCGCCCAGTACGATCAGGTGCTCCGGCAGGCGGTCAAGTTCGAGAGCCTCGACGTGCGTCATTGGTTCAGAGGGTGCAAGTCCCGGAATATCCGGCATTGCCGCGTGGCTCCCCAGATTGAGGAATACGCGGTCGCCTGTGAGGATGCGCGTGCCGCCGTCATTTAGAGAGACTTCGACCGTTCGCGGAGCGATGAACCGGGCTGTACCCATGATGAGTTCCGCGCCGCTGGCCTTATAACGATCGAGATGGGTCTCGATTAATCCTCGAACCATCTCCTGCTTTCGACGTTGCACACCGGCCATGTTTACGGCTAGCGATCCGAAGTCCAGGCCAAACTCGGCTCCGCGCCTTGCGAGCGAAGCAACTTTGGCGCTACGGATGATGTTCTTGCTCGGGAGGCAGGCGATGTTCGGGCAGGATCCGCCGATCAATTTCCTTTCCACAACAGCGGTGCGATGGCCAGCCTTGGCCATTGTCCATGCCATGTATTTGCCGGCTTCTCCACTCCCGATGATCAGGATCTCGTAAGATTCGGCCTGAGGCATAGCGATCGTCCTTTCTCGGGAGAACTGGAGGCATCTTCCGAGTTTCCCCTGGAGGTATGCGTGAGGTTTTTGGGCCAGAGCGAAAACTGTCCAGCGGTTAGAGGATACTCCAAAGTCTACTCCGCGTCGCCAACCGCTCCGTTGGTTGCCCCGCTACGGTGGCGGCCCGGAAGGGTCCGCTGACGGAGCCGGCGCCATCATACCCTGAGCGGCCACGAGCTCGCGGGCCGAGCCGCGCATCGCAGGCCACCTGCGTAGGAAGGCCAGACCTGCGACAAAACTGGCTAGGCCACCGATCGCCACCGTCACGGGCGCGCCAATGTGATCCGCAGTCGCGCCAGCAAGCAGCGAGCCAAGCGGCGCCATCCCTAGGAACATCATGGAATACAGTGACATCATTCGCCCGCGAAGCTGGTCCGGAACCATCGCCTGAATGAGCGTGTTGATGGCCGTGAACTGCATCATCATCGCGAATCCGGACAGAACCAGTATAACCAGCGAGAGCCAATACCATCTTGACGCGCTGAAGAGAACCAGCGACACGCCCAGCCCGGCCGCCGAATAGCCCGCGACGTTGCCAAGTCCGCGCAACTGCTGCCGCATCGCAATGGCCAGCGCGCCGGCCATCGCTCCGAGCCCTACTGCGCCCATCAGCGTTCCGTACGCTCCGGCCCCGCCGCCCAAAATTCGCCCCGCAAAGATCGGCATCAGCACGGTAAACGGCAGCGCCATGAAACTCACGACGGCGATAAGCTCGAGCAGCGCTCGAATTGGCTTCGTGTGCCGCGCGAAGTTGAATCCTTCGCGCAGCTTTTCCAAAGGCGAGTTGCCATCGTGAACCGCCGTCGACTTCTCGATGCACATCATGAGCAGGCCGGCGATGACGGCAAGATAGCTCACACCGTTGAGCAGGAAACACCAGCCCTCCCCGACGAGCGCAACTACAATGCCCGCAATCGCCGGCCCCGCGACCCGCGCGCCGTTGAACATCGACGAATTCAGCGCGATCGCGTTGAGCAAATCCTCGCGCCCCACCATCTCAATCAAAAATGATTGCCGCGCGGGCACGTCGAACGCGTTCACCGTACCGAGCAGCGTGGCGAGAGTGATGATCTCCCAAACGCGAATGCGGCCCGAGAGCGTAAGCGCCGCGAGCGTGAACGCCAGCATCATGGACGACGTCTGCGTAGCGATGACAACGCTACGCCGCGGCCAGCGGTCAGCGGCGAGCCCGGCAACAGGTGAGAGCAGGAAGATCGGGATCTGCCCCACGAATCCGAGCACGCCGAGCAGCACCGACGATCCCGTCAGCCGGTAGATGAGCCACGCCTCGGCCACGGTCTGCATCCACGTGCCGACCAGCGAAATAATCTGTCCGCCGAAAAAAAGTTGGAAGTTGCGATGCTTCAGCGCGCGGAACATCACCGCTGCCCGCCCCTGCGCAACGGTGCCTGGTGCGCTGGCTGCCGGTTGGAGTTCTGTCGTTGTGGGAGAAGAGTTCGACACTTAGAGCCCGCCGCAATCGGGTGCGGCTCCGCTGGGAGCCCACCCTCGCATTCACATTGTAACGCACGCCACACGCGCGCAGAAAACGCGGGCGCGACCTCAGCCCGTCTACAATTTTCTGGAGCGACGTTTAATTGAAACGCTGTAGTTCAAACCACGCACGGTTCTGAGAGTATAAGGCTGCAAACCAGTCGCCCTGGGTAGGCAGGAACAGCTATGGACGGAAAGAATCTATGGCATCAACAGCTTGAGCTTCAAGAAAATTCCCACGGGATCCGGTTCGGTTTCATTTCCACGGAATTGGACCTCGCTATCACATTTTGCGAAGTCGCCCTGGGAACTCGAAATCGCGAGAAATTCGAGCGGAATGTCGCAAATGCGCAGAGAGCCTACGTCGCAGCAAGGCATTTCATAGACGAGGGGGATTTGACCATTTTCGAGCGAGACAGAATCCGGGAACAGGTAATTCACTTGGACGAATTGCTGGGACAACTGAATGGCGATACTTCACGGGTAAAGCCCGCCGCCTCAGATTCCTAAGCTGCCGCCTCACTCAGCGGTGCGACGCATCCATCCCCAAGCGACCTCCGCACTCCCTCAATCAGATCGTGCGCCAGTACTTGATTCGGGCGGACCTCGCGCAAAGTCGGTAGCGCAAACGATCCTGGAACGCCGTTCCATGCAGTAACGATTTGGTGTATATTTCTCCTCAGCCGACGGGTGCGTGCTCCGCTTTGAGCCCGCCACAAGGATTGGCCCGAAGGAAAACCGTGTAGCCGTCGTCGCATTTTCAATCTGTAGTGGCGGTTAGCGCGAACGCAAAGCCGTCCGGATGTTTGCGAAATCTCGGTAAACGAGGGAGCCATGCGAACAAATGTTTTCCTGTTGATGGTTGCGTTGGGCATGACCTTTACGGCCGCCAAAGCGGCGCCCAATTCTGCGGCGGAAGCGCTAGGGCCTTCGGTGCTTGCCGGTCAGGTAACCTCGCAAGAAGAGGGCCCGATGGAAGGCGTGGTAGTCAGCGCCAAGAAGGACGGCTCGACGATCACCGTCAGTGTGATCAGCGATAAGCAGGGCCGTTACAGCTTCCCCGCGAGCCGGCTCGAGCCTGGCCACTACACCCTGAAGATTCGCGCCGTCGGCTACAACCTCGAAGCTCCCGCGACGGCCGACCTTGCAGGGCAGAAAACAACCACGACGGACCTCAAGCTGGTCAAAGCCAAGAACCTCGTTCCTCAGATGACCAACGCGGAATGGCTGATGAGCATGAGCGGCACCGACGACCAGAAATCGTTCCTGCTGAACTGCGTGAGCTGTCACACCCTCGAGCGTATCGTCCGGTCCACGCACGACGCCGACGAATTTACGCAGGTCATCCATCGCATGATGGGATATGCGCAGGTGAGCCAGCCCATCAAGCCGCAGGTGCGCAAGGAAGAGAACCGCGGCGGGCCTCCCGAGAGCTATCGCAAGCAGGCTGAATTCCTCTCAACCGTGAATCTCAGTGGGTCGCCGCAGTGGGACTACCAGCTCAAAACCCTGCCCCGCCCGACGGGCAAAGCGACCCACGTAATCATCACGGAATACGATCTGCCGCGCCCCACCGTCGAGCCGCATGACGTGATCGTCGACGAGCACGGTATGGCCTGGTACTCCGATTTCGGCGAATTGTTTATCGGCAAGCTCGATCCCAAAACCGGCGCGGTCAAGGAATATCCCGTGCCTGAGCTGAAGCCCGGCTACCCGCAGGGTCTGCTCGACATCGAGGAAGACAAAGCTGGAAACTTCTGGGCCGGCATGATGTACCAGGGCGCCCTCGCGAAGTTCGACCCGAAGACGGAACAGTTGAAAACCTTCAGTCTGCCTGCCGAATACAACGACAACGCGGCGCAGCCCAACATGCTCGGCATGAGATACGACGTGGATGGCAAAATCTGGACGGACAGTGCCGGGCACTACGACATTTTCCGGCTGGACGTCAAAACGGGCACCTATGAACGATTCGAGCCGATGAAGCATCTCCCCGACAGCCGAATGGGCTCGGTCTACGGCATCGATTCCGATTCTCACAACAACCTGTACTTCACCGATTTCGCGACCGACTACATCGGCAAGATCGACGCAAAGACAGGAAACGTTTCCTGGGTCCAGACGCCAACTCCCAATTCTCGTCCTCGTCGCATCCGGGTGGATTCACAGGACCGCGCCTTCTTCGGCGAATATCGCGGCAACAAGATCGGCATGCTCGATCCCGAAACCCAGAAGATTACGGAATGGGCTTTGCCGACTCCCTGGTCCGGCCCGTACTACGTGACCTGGGATAAGAGCGGCAACTTGTATACCGGAGGCATGACGACGGATCGCCTCGAAAAGCTCGACCCGAAGACAGGCGAAGTCGTCGAGTACCTCATGCCCAAAGACACCAACATGCGCCGCGTTTTCGCGGACAGTTCCACAACGCCCGCTACCATCTGGACCGGAAGCAACCACGGCGCCGCCATCGTAAAAATAGAGCCGCTGGACTAGCGTCGAAAACCGGCAATAGCTACTCAACCACTCGGTTCCCGCTGTTCAGGCTAGGGATCGAGTGGTTTGTTTTTGTGGGCAGGTTGGCATTCTTGGTTCCGGCCTGGGATGCACTGAGGCATCTATCCTCGGTTCGACCGATTGTGCCTTGGCCAACTTCCGTGCTGCAATGTTCGAGAGAAAACTCGTTCGAGGGACGCAATGGCCCATCGCGTTTGCCCCTGGTGGCTGGGATATTGTCTCGTTTGCCCGCTCCGCCGCCGCACTCAGGACCCGGCCGCGATTCTGGCCCCATACATTCACGAAGGAATGACCGTTCTGGAGCCCGGCTCGGGCATGGGCTTCTTTACGCTGGAGTTGGCTCGCCAGGTTGGAACGTCGGGCCGCGTTATCGCGGTTGACATCCAGGCCAAAATGCTGGACCGGCTCAAACGCCGCGCCGCCCAGGCCGGGCTGCAAGGCCGCCTGGAAGCCCGCGTTGCGTCCCCTGACTCGATGGGCACCTCCCACCTCCGCAGTTCGGTGGACTTCACGCTGGCCTTCGCGGTGGTGCACGAATTCCCCGATGCTGGCGGCTTTTTCGCCCAAGTTGCGGAAGCCTCCAAACCCGGTGCCACTGTCCTGTTCGCCGAACCCGCGGGCCACGTAAGAGCGCCTGAATTCAAGTCCGAACTGAGGGGTGCGCTTCAAGCCGGTTTTAGCGTCGCTGACCGTCCGGCGATCAAGCAGAGCCACGCCGCGTTACTAAGGAAAAATTGAGGGACGGGTGGCCCGGGTTTTGAATGATTTTGAACTTTCGGGTGCCGCATCCTTGCGATTTTCAAGGGTGCGGCTTTTCCCTCCAGTCACGGCACATTCTTCTCCAGCCAGTTCATAAAAAATTTGGAAATTTCGGCGCTGTTCTTCTCGGACATGAACTGGTGGCCGTTCCCGCGTATTCCGACGTCTTCGAGATTCACGTAGGTGGTCTTCACGCCGGCCTGATTGAGCCACTTGGCCGTGCAGTGGGCGTAAGGACGGTGATAGCTCGCCTCTCCGGACACATTCAGTACCGGGATGCCCTCCAGGTGAACGAGCTTGTGCGCGGGCTCCTTCTGAATCCAGCAGGGAATTAAGTCCGGCGCGTCCGCCTTCTCCTGGCGAACGGGCTGCAATTCGGCGGGTTCCTTGATTGGCGGATCGTAGGTCATCGGCAGGTTCGTCACGCCCCACACACGTCCCGGGCCAGTAGCTCCTCTCTCCGCGTTTTCGATCGGGGGCGAGACAGGCTCCGCGGCAATGATGGCCTTCACGAGCTTTGGCCGCGCATCCGCCACGAGCCACCCGGACGGCGCAACGCCCGAATGGAGCAGCAGGACGACCGGCGAATGAATCAGGTCCACGAGTTCGACGATGTCGTCCGCGGTCAGCTGCTCCATGTCCTTGCCTGCGGGGCTTTGCGTGTCCGTCTTCGCAAAGTAATCAAAAATCGGGTCGCCCATTTTTCCTTTGTTCGGACCATCGCCAGGCCACTGAGTATGCTTCCCAGCCTGCGGCCAGTTGCTTTGCGGTGTTTGCGGAGGCCGCCCGCTCGACCAGACTTCTTCCATCAGCGGGCCCGAACGCGGCGGGTTCAGCCCGCCATCTAGCCCTGGGACGTAGGCCGAGCGCCCGCGCCCCGGAAGATCCATCATGTAAATTGTGTAGCCTCGGTTCACGAAGTCGTACGCCCAACCCCGGCGCCCGTCCGGCGTTTGCAGCAGCGCGACGTTGGTTTCTCCGCCTCCCGACTGAACGAACAGGATCGGATATTTATACCGGATCGTTTTCGGCACCCAGGTCTCGACATACATCGCGCCCCGCATCACTTCCTCGCCCGGTTTTCCGGCCCACTTGCCGCCCACATAGAAATGTCCTTGCCGTGCGATATTGGCGGTCGAAAATGTGGGTACCGACGTCAGTGGAGGAACGACCGGAGTGTCCTTTGCGGCCTGCTGGGCACCGACGCCACCAACCAGCGCAAAAGCAAACACTGAAACTGCCGCCGTGGATTTCTTCATGCGAGTGACACCTCTCCCCGTTAGCAAGTTTTGGGGCCTCGTTGTTGAGATTTCAGATTAGATTTACGTTCGCAGCTAATACAACGCGGCAAGCCAAGAAGTCAAGAAGCTGGCGCGCCTCACGCAGGGGCGGCATTTGACGCGGGGATGACTCAATGGAGTGAAACGCCGTGCTTGAAGTGTTGGCCGGAGGCCCAAAGGCGGGCTCCCGGTCGCCGACGCGCCAAAGGGCTTTGGCGACGGCGCGCGGAGCCCGCACTCGGTTAGCTCCCCATGGGAGCTTGAAGCCACCGGATGGCCTTGCGGAAAGGGCCAGGCCCGCTGCTTCCCATCGGAGCCTGAAGCCACGCCACGACGCCATGCCAGGTAGACGCCAATCCGCTCTCGTATCTTTCGTCTGCCGCCTCCGGCAGCGCGACCCGCGGCTGAGCTTCATCCCAAGCCCTGATGATTCGCAGTATGCTCCGGCCATACCAGGCAAGAGTCGCCAGAATGGCGAATTGAACCAGGAGACTACCCAACTGAAACCAGTTGCTTTGCACCCAATCGCTGGGCTCGATCATGAGCGCACCTCAACACGAATCCCGGATGTGCTAATGCTATAAGGAAATCATCCCAAAAGGAAACTGGTCTAAAGTCCAAGGGTCGATCAGGTGCAAAAGACCTGCCCGCGGCGCCCTTGGGCGGGTTCGCAAGATAAGTCAGTCCGCTTCCGCCGCAAGTACGAGACCAAGCTCAGCTGCGTCGACAAACGCCCGAAAATCCCTGTCCCGAGTGAGCAGCGGAACATTCTGATCAATGCAGCACTGCGCGATCAGTGCGTCGCCCAAGCGCGCTTTGCGACGTTTCGCGAATACCTTTGCGCGCAATGTTCCTGCCCGTTGCCAATAGCCGGCTTTAATTTCGACCAAAGGAATTTCTGGAAGCGTCTCGCCTAGGCCGGAAGGGAGCTTCGGGTCGCTCAGCAGTTCGGTCAGCACCACTGGCACCATCAACACCTGCCGGTCTTCGAGCGCCCGATCGAGTAGCTGTGCATCTTTGCCCGCATCGCCTTCGAAATACGCAACCCAGGTGCTCGTATCGGCAGCGATCATCGATCGGCTTTCAATTCCGCGAGCGTCCGCGAAAAGCGAACTTTGCCTCTGAATTGGCGCAAGCGCGCATAGGTCCGCGACGCGGCCACAAGCTGCAGCCCCGCACGGACCGTCTGGGTAACGCCCGTGCCGCTCGCCCGCTGAGCCTTCTCAAGAAGTTTCTCAGGCACCTCGACCGTGATCTTGCGCGCCCTATTCATGACTCGACATCATACCATAGTCGGCACCAGTGTTGAATATGGTGAGCAACGTTGCGAAAACGGCAGCGGCTCAGGCTTCATCCCGCGCGGGTTGGTTGGCAGGCGAAGGAGCCTGAGTGCAACAAAAACCCACAGGCTGAAGTGGCTGCTGAAAAAGTCCCAAAAGTTGTCATTCCGAGCGAAGCGAGGAATCTCTCTTCGCCGTAAGTCCAAGAAACAGAGAGATTCCTCGGCAAGGAACGCGCCCTCGGAATGACAACCTTTGGGTTTTTCCGCAGCCTGTGAAGCCTGCGCCATTGGGACAGAATCGAATTTTGCTCATGCATTCTGTGGTGAAGGACGGATTTGTACGGAACGCTGTCAGAAATCCACGCTAACGATAGCAACCGAAATTCGAGCCCTCGCGCAACGGCGAAGGGAAGGTCAAAAGCCCCAGCCTTCCAAGCTCGGAAGGCTGGGGCACCCAAACTTCAAAGGCACTACAACAGTGCCCACCCGCCCCGCTTCGATGCGTACGACGCAGCCACGCAGCCGCCGGGTGCTCGAACTAACGAGGGCACGGCAGACTCCGCGCCCTCGTTTGGGAACGGACGGCGATAGCAACTCCTATTTGGCGACAGCGGCAACAACGGGTTTTGCTAGTCAAAGCCCCAGCCTTCCAAAGGACGGAGGGCTGGGGCCCCATGAACTTCAAAAGCATCCGGGCACTACAAGAGTGGGCCCCCGCCCCCTAGTCCTCGTCCTGACTGTGCCCGACCAACGTGCCGTTCACGTCGATGTTGTCGAGGATTGCTACGCCAAAGAAGGGGGAAACGTCTGTCCCCTCGTCGAAAACGATGTCAATCCGCTCGATCATCTCTGTGATGGGCACGAGCGGGAAGCCCGTACAGGTTGCACAGTACCCCATGACGGAGCCGGGTGTGCCAGTGCCCCAGCGGAGCCTGTCCCACGGGCCCGAGGGACTCTCCGAAGTGGGAGGTGGCGAGGTGCAGGCGATGAAGTAAAAATTGTTAGTGGTTTGGATGTCGAAGCGAGGCGCATCCACGTCACAGTTCGATCCCAACGGGGAGCTGACGCCGCCAGCCTTCCGAATGTCGTAGCCGAGTTCACTGAGTATGATGCCCCTGACCTTCTTGAGCGAGGCCGTTGCGGAGGCGAAGTTCATTACAGTCGGGTCCAGTCTTCACCAGCAGAAGTCCCTCATTTTTCTCGTCCTTCGCGTCCCCGGTTGGGCATGCCGGCTCGCTATACGGTGCCGTGCTGCCCGACCAAGCAGTGAAGTCCGCGTTCGGCGTGGCGGTGAAGCCGCTGGTTACGCAGCCAAGGCCATCGAGCCACCCGGCCTCGACGAGGAACGTATGACCGGGATCGAAGTCCTGTGGAGTGACCCGGTGGAATCCCTCCTTCGGGTCGGACTCCGGGTTCCCGTGCGCGTCCGTCACAACGTGACCGGACGAGTCCATGAGCGGGTCGTCGGCCGGGGCGGGAAGGGCAGTAGACATCGCCTTGTCGGTCGCCAGTAACTTGGTGATCCGGTCGGCGGACATTGTGGTGGTGTTTGTGGTTTGGCTCCATGCGGGGAGTACAATTACGAAGAGTAGCACCCCTGCAGCATAGACCGCGATTGCGGCACGAGAAAGTGCTTGGAGCCATGGATAATTAGTCGGCAAAAATAGTCGCTGGGGAGCCGAGAAATTGTCGCTGTTGACCTGCCGTTCGTTGCGAGCCACTCTGCTAGTTACTAACATTTTAGTTACCTCCTTTAAGCTCCGGTGCCGGTTCGCGGGTCCCAGCCGGCGCACACCACGCCATCATTCCTTCCTCGCGCGTAGCAGTAAGACTCTCTCCTCAGCGCACTCTTGCGCGCTCGGTTGCACTGATTCAATTTCTCAGTTAGCTACGGCGCCCCACCACTTCTTACGCCGGAAACGCCCAGAGAACCCCGACCACTTGATGAGCCTGCGCGAGAGAGTAGAGATTACCGTTCTGATAATCAAGCGGGTGAAGTCAGTATTTTTCGGAGGGAAACACTTGGTACTGGCACCAACTCAGAATCTTATTAACATTTCTGTTATTATTCAGTAAAAACAATTCCCACTGCGGTGCGATCCTTGTCGGCCGCTTCGATGCGCACGACATAGCCCCGCAATCGCAGCGGGCTATTCGTCGAGCCGCCGATCCCGGGATTGTCGAGGAGCACTTGCAGTTCAGATTGCAGCTTTGGGCTGTGGTCCAGGTAAATGAGCGCGCCCTGCAGAGTTAAATCCCTGATTACTGTTTCTTCTTCAAAGGCTTTGCCGCCATCCGTAAGCCCGATGACACGCGCGCTGAAGTGCGCGTCGCGCCTCAAGCCCTCCCGCGATCCTGGTATGACTACGTCGAGATTTTCCTCCCGGATGGTCATGACCATGCCTTCGGCAGCAGCCCAAACGTTCGAGAAATTCCCACGCGCCTCGCGCAAAATATTGTCTACGGTTTTGTCCGTAGAGTCCGGGTCGTGGTGAAACAGCACGAGGTTCTTGACTCCAGCCTCCTGCGCGACCTTCACGCCTTCGAGCCACGAAGAATGCCCCCATCCTTTTCGCGTGGTAGCCAGTTGCGACGGCGAAAACTGCGCGTCGTTGATGAAAATATCCGCGCCTGCCGCAAGTTCCAATAAGGCTTTATCCATGTTTGGATCGCCCGGCTCGTTGTCCGTCGCATAGACAACCGTACCCACGGCAGTCTCAAACCGGAATCCAAGGCATCCTTGCGGATGGTGCAGCCAGCGCGCCGTTACCTGCGCGCCGGGCACATTGAATCGGTCGCCGCCGCTCACTTCGATAAATTCGCGCTTTGCCGACATCGCGCTGAGTTCCACCGGAAAATACGGATAGGCCATTTGCGCTTCAAACACGCGCTTCAGGCTGTCGGCGCCGAGGTATTCCGAGCGGAAGCTGTAAAAGTGGAAACAGTTTTGTTCCGAATACAGCGGTGAAAAGAACGGAATACCCTGTATATGGTCCCAGTGATAATGCGTCACAAAAATGTGGGGTTCGTGCCGCTCAGTTTCTCCGGCCGCTTCGAGGTGACGCCCAAGCATCCGCAAGCCGGTCCCGCAGTCCAGAATCAGACTTGCTCCAGCAGGCGTCGTCAGTTCCACGCAAGCCGTATTGCCACCGTAACGCCAGGTCGCCTTGTCCACCGTCGGAGTTGACCCCCGCACACCCCAGAAACACAGCCTGGCGACGCGGTCCGGCGCAACCTTGCGGGACGGCTTGGTCATTGGCTCTGCGGCGATAGAGTAAGTGGAAGGCACAGATGTTCAAATAAATGGCATTTTTCATACTAGGGAGGGCCCCCAAGCAAGTCAATTACCTTCCAGAATGGATGTGCGTGGCCTACACACTTCACTTTAGGGG
>Ga0307477_10003558_pt1 | contig 11550 bp, 8 predicted proteins | sample atmos_gasesECM2C_FD_203316 | JGI IMG/M metagenome (GOLD analysis project Ga0307477, IMG submission 203316) | Hardwood forest soil microbial communities from Morgan-Monroe State Forest, Indiana, United States - atmos_gasesECM2C_515 | ecosystem: Environmental > Terrestrial > Soil > Temperate...
GGAAGATAGGATGATTATGATGAGCCGAAGCGAACGCATGGAACTCCTTAAAGTGACCGACCTTTCAAACATGTTTTGATTCAGAAAAGCTCGAACGGTTCCAGAGAATTTTCCAATAACTGCTAATTTTTTCTCTAACTGGACTGCTTCTACGAAAATCGTGTTTGAGTATTCCTCCGACACTCTTCGCGAAGCTAGACAAATGATCATTTTCCTATGCCGTTAGAGAGCCCCCGGCAGTACCGAAACCCTTCGATGGGCCGGTCATCTCACGCGTTTCGGCTGCCGGTTGCCTGGCCAACCATTTGTACGGATAGCGCGTTTCGTCCAAGTGGTTGCTGTGCCTTCCCTGCAACCCACTGCCGACACCCTGGACAACAAGCCGCCAACAGAGCCACTCCCAGCATGCTGACCCAATGGCTCGTCAGCAAGACCGGTACGGGACGTTTCGAATCGTTGCTCATGATTTCTGCATCTGAGCCCAATTGCTCAGGGAGACTGACGTTAACCGGGCGCGGTTTCGACGTGTTGGGCAGGAGGGGCGAACCTGTGCCAAATGACACGCAAGGCGGCGACTAACGGCACGGAAAGGTAAATCCCCACGATTCCCCCGACCGCGCCCCCAATCATGACCGTGAAAATGGCCAGCAGGGGATGGATCTCCAGTTCGTGGCCCATGATGCGCGGAGCAATTCCGTAGTCCATGACCATCCGCCAAAGTCCCAGCAGGGCCGCCATCCAGATCCAGTGGGAGTGCGTAAGCATCCCAACTGTAGCGATGGCGATTAACGCGGTGATCCAACCGGCCACGGGAATGAATTCAAGGACTCCGGCCATGAGCCCCAGAGCAAGTGCGTGCGGGTAACCCAGGAACAGCATGGCAACGGAACAAAAGATGAGCGACAGGACGGCAAGGATGACCTTGGCCCGAATGTAGTGTCGCAGCATCTTGTTTAGGTCCGCAGTTAAGGCCTTGGCTTCCTCGTAGGTTTCCCTGGTCGAGACTAGTCGAATGACTCCATTCGCAAGTTTCTCGCCGTCACTCAGAAAAAAAAGGCCGAGAATCGGAATCAGCACAATTCCACCAAACGCAATCGATACAAACTGCCGCACGGATTCCACCAAACCGCGGATACTTTCCCTGCGTTGTTGCAGAAAAGCTTTTGCGCGAAGCGACTGAGCCTCGTCCCAGCCATTCCGGTGTCCCATGTCAACGGCAATATCGCCTGAATAAACATTTTCCATCATCGCCGGTGAGTCCCGGACGAGCTGCTCCACTGTGGGGACGAGTTGCGGAGCGAGATTGTGGATAATGAGCCCGAGAAGAATCAGCAGCGCCAGGTAGGCTTCCGCAACGTGCGGGCCCCGCAGATTTTTAAAAAACAGCGAGTGGCTCTGCAGAAACGTCACGATGGGATTAATCAGGTAAGCGAACAGAATCGAGAAAGCAAAAATCACGATGACGGCGCGGGCGACGTACACAATCGCCAGCACCAACCCGAACAGCAGCGCGGTCATCAGTGCATTCAAGGTGCGACGATCCGGGAACGCCATATTCATCACCTCGGGTGATTCGATCATTGCGCCGGAGACTCGAGTTTCTGCTTGATGGAAGCGAGGGCCTTTTCCAGCGAAGACCGGGTCTTATCCACCGCGACTTTCCGCACAATTCCACCCTTCAAGCCGGTCAGGCCCGCCTGTTGCGATCCCTTCATGGTTATCAGGTAGAAGCCGGGATGAGCCGGGTGTTCGTCGTCTTTGACGCACACCGTCAGGTCCAGCGCGCTTTCGAAGTAGTGGCTCGCGTATAGCTGTTTCACGGCTACGGCATACGCAGGCCGTTCCTGCGACTTGCCTTGATAGACGATCGCTTGCACCATGCGCAGGGTCGGCTTCAGTCCAAAATTCACTTTCTCCCAATAGAACTCGGAGTGGATACTGCCGGAATCGGCCTTGGGATAGTTGAGGAGGTATTCACGCAATTCGGGCAGATACACAGGGAGTGCCCTGGAGCGGCTGAGCAAAGAAGCAAACGTTTCCGCCACGACGGCCGGGTGATTTTTGTCGCGATAGGTTCCCAGGGCCGCGTTGCCGCCCTGTTCGTAGTTGAGGAGGGCTTGCAGGGCCATTTGCCGCGCCAGGCGATTGGCCTGGTCGTTGGCATCCGGCGCAGACCAATTCACGGAACGTTGGAACTCTTCCATCGCTTCGGTCGGCAATTGCACCTCGCAATGGTCGGGCTTGCAATTCTTCAGTTGCTTGAAATCTTGTTCATCCATCGTGAAGTCGGTAAGGTCCGAAAGCTGTGGCGGATCGCTGAACTTTCGGAGTGCGATGTAACTCGGGAGTTTGCGCAGCGCATCGATATCCGATGCGAATTTAAGGTAACGCTCCGGCGTCGAATTTATGAAGACAGAGCCAAAAACAAATACCTGATCCGCAGTCGGGGAGTCCAATATCTTCGCGATTGCCTTTCCTTCGCGGATTTCCCTGATTTGGTCGTCATTCAGGCCAATGAACTCGTGAAAAAACTTGTCGGGTTCGGCCGGCTTGTCCGTTGACGGAATTCCCGGTCCGATGACCGGAGAAAGTAGCAGGGCGAGCAGAACCAAAGTCGCGATTCTTTCGTGCATGAGCTGATTCTCCGATACCGTCCATTGCCAGACCGGACCCTTCTTTTGAAGCATTGGATGAACGACTGAGCTAAATGATGCTTTTTTTGTGTAGTGCTCGGGTTTGGGGCCAAACAGGAACGAAACTCTACGGGCCCCCGCCTGGAGTGTCATTTGATCCGATCGTTCAAAAAATTCATCGTTTTATAGACTCAAGCATCCGATCCCGCAGAACTTGCGCCCCGAGAAAATCCTTCAGCGCCTTTGCGGCGCTGGGCACGCGATGCAGCGAAATGTTTATCCCGGTCTTGGCCATGATCCAGTGGTCTATGGGCCCTTGCGAGATCAATTGAATTGGATCGCAGCCCGATTTGCTGGAGAACCCGCGCCCACCAATTGCCCTGGGCCGTAGGTTGTAATCGGCGTTTTGCAGGGAGTAGTGGTATCGTGTATGCAAAATAAGCCCTTTTGTTGCGCAGAGAAGGAGTCAGTAACCATGGCGGCCGCTAGCACCCCCGTTCCCACCCCGAGTTCAAACCAACCCCCACCTCCACATCCGGAACCTGTTTCACCAAAGGCCCCGCCCCGCTGGCCGTGGCTGAAATATGCCACCCCGTTATTTGTGGTGATGCTTGCGGTGGCCGTGGTGGTCACGCTCACGCGCGATTGGAACGCCTGGGAGGGAGGCAAGGTCGAACAGGTTACCGACGATGCCTTTGTGCGCGGCGATCTCACGCCCCTCAGCACAAAAGTTGCTGGCATTGTGCGAAACGTGAAAGTGTCTGACTATCAGCGCGTGCACGCGGGCGATCTCGTGGTCGAGCTTCAGGATGATGACTATCAGGCACAGCTTGCGCAGGCTACCGCGGCGGTGGAAGCCGCCAAAGCGGCCATCGAAAACAATCGCAGGCAACGCGAGCTGCAAGACTCTCGGATTCAGCGGGCGCTCGCGGGAATCGATCAGGCCAAGGCGCAGATCGCCGCTGCCGAAGCGGGAATTAACGCCGTCCAGGCGGATGTCGTTCGAACGCAAGCGGAGCGCGCACGGCAAGAAGCGCTCCTTGCGACTCAGTCCGCGACGAAACAAAAAGTCGAGACAGCGGTAGCCGATGAGCAACGCTTCGCCGCGCAAGAGGCCAGCCGCAAAGCAGACCTCGAACAAGCAAAGACGGCGCTGCGCAGCAGCGAAATCGCCGTGGAATCGGAGCGCCGCAGCAAAGCGGTCCTGGAATCCCAGGACCAGCAGCTCTTTGCCGATCTGCACGCGAAGGAAGCTTCGCTGTCCGTGGCGAAGATCAACCTGGGCTACACGAGAATTTCCGCGCCCGCGGATGGCACCGTCGGCGAACGCCAGGTGCGTCCCGGGCAGTTGGTTTCTCCAGGAACCCAGGTCGTAACCTTTGTTGCCGAGACAAAATGGGTGCAGGCGAACTATCGCGAGACACAGCTCACCAACATGAAAGTGGGCGACCCCGCCGAGATTCGCATTGATGAGTACCCGGGCAAAGTCTTCCGCGGGAAAGTGCTCGAGATTGCCCCCGCCAGCGGCTCGCAATTTGCTCTTCTTCCGCCAGACAACGCCACTGGCAACTTTACGAAAGTCGTCCAAAGAATCCCCGTGAAGATTGCCTTCGACGACGCGAACCTGGCAAGTACCTTGCGCCCTGGCCTTTCGGTGATCGCCACCGTACGCACCAGGCACTAAGTGGAGCGCACCATGGCTTCCCCGGCAGCAGTCGTTCATCCGCCTTCCAAGCAGCAAATGGCGCACGCCATAGCCGGGGCGCTGCCTGCGGAGCTTTCTCAAAGCCCGCTGCTAGGCATTTTGGGCGTGGTACTGGGCGCGGGAATCGTCACGTTGACCGGGCGCATGCTCACGTTGGGCACTTCCGACCTCAAGGGGAGTCTCGGGATCGGCTTTGACGACGGTGCCTGGATTGGCAGCGCGTATAACATCGCGCTCATGTTCATTGGGCCGTTCACCGTGTATCTCGGCGGTCTGCTCGGCCCCCGCCGCATCCTTCAGATCGCCTCGATCTCTTTCACTGTGGTTTGCCTCTTCTTGCCGCTGATTCATAGTTACAGCTTGCTTGTGACCGCGCTCGTGATTGCAGGACTGACCTCCGGAACCTTTTACCCTCTGACGCTCACCTTTGCACTCAAGAATATCCCGCCGCGCTTTCTGCCTTTCACGCTGGCCCTCTATGCCACCTCTGTGGACTTCGCCGTGAATTTCGCCCCCTCCCTTTATGGCTGGTATCGCGACCATCTTTCCTTCCATTGGATGTTCTGGAATTCCGCCCTTATCACGCCCTTCATGATGCTGTGCATCCGTCTGGGAATTCCCCCGTCGCCGCAACGAAAAAGCACCGGCCCTCCTCCGAGTTTTGCCGGATTCCTCTACGCCAGCGCCGGATTCGCGCTGCTGTTTGCCGCTTTGGACCAGGGGCAGCGTCTCGACTGGTGGCGCTCCGGTCTCTTCAATGGCCTTTTCTTCAGCGCCGTGATTTTCCTGCTGGCCTCGCTCGTTCGCCGCCTCCGCAGTCCAAACCCCTTGGTGGATCTTCCGTATCTCCGGCAATGGAACACGATTGTGCTTGGCGTGGCTCTGGGATTTTTTCGATTTTGCCTGCTTGCCACGATTATTCTGATCCCCCAGGCACTCGCTCTTCACGGTTTTGAAGCCGACCAGATTGGTCCGGCGCTTCTCTGGACCGCCTTGCCCCAGTTCCTGATTGCTTTTATCGCCGCATTGTTTCTCCTGCACGGCTTGGATTCGCGCCTTTTGATGGCCGCGGGATTCACATGCATGGCGACCGCGTGCATTCTCAACGCGCAGTACACTTTCGCCTGGTCCGCGGCGAACTTTTACCCCACGGAATTGCTTACGGGTGTCGGGCAATCCTTTGCCTTTATCGGCTTGGTGTCCACGATCGTGTTGCAGGCTATTTTTTCCGGCGGACTCTCGAAACCCCAGGACGCCCTCACCTTTTCCGCCTTCTTTCACATTGTTCGTTTGCTGGGCGGGCAAATGGGAGTCGCCCTCATGGGGCACTACATCGCTGTCCGCGAGCGCATTCACTCAAACCTGCTCGGCCTGCACGTACAAGGCGGCAATTGGCTGGACGAGGCTTCCATTCGGCAAATGACCGCGGGGCTCTACGCCAAATCTTCAGGTTTGGCTGCTGCCACGGGGCGCGCTGTCGGCTTGACTGGTGCCCGCGTGCGGTTGCAGGCGTACACCCTCACCTTCATCGACGGATTCCATCTCATCGCGTGGGCTTGCGTGTTGGCGCTGCTGCTCATCGCATTGCTCCGCAAATCTCCCCTGAATTACGGCGAACTGGGCTTCCCGGATGGCGGGCCCTCGCCAGCAGAGAGGACAAAATCATGACGAAACGTACCGTACTTTTTTGCGCTCTGTTCGCGCTACTCTGCGCCCGGCCGCTCCCCGCGCAGGAAGCCAAATCGCCGCAACCCCGCCATATCACGCTGGAAGAAGCCGTTCAGCTTGCGCTCAAGCACAATCACGTCGTGCGCATTGCCGCCTACGGTGTTCAGGAGAAAGAGCACACCAAGGACATCGCGCGGAGTGCTTATTTTCCGCTGCTCCGCAACGACAGCAATGTTGCTCACCTGACGGACACGCAATTCATCGGAATTCCCGCTGGCGGCCTCGGGACGATTGGAGGAACGCCGCTTCCCACACAATCCACCATCTTGAACCAGGGCGGACTCACCATCGTGACCAGTGGCACCTCTCTGACTCAGCCGCTTTCCGAACTTTGGAAAATTAAATCTGCGAATGACGTCGCTGCCGCCGAATTAAAAGAGACGCGTGGCAAAGCCCGCCAAACAGAAAACGAAGTCGCACTCCGGGTTCATCAGCTTTACTACCGCATTCTCGTCTTGCAATCCCACAAGATAGCTGCGGCGGCCAAAATTCAAGCCAATGAAACCCTGCAAGCCGAACGCGTGCAGCAAGTCAAATTCGGCAGCACGCTGGAGGAAGAAGCCATCGAAAGCCGTGCGCAGTCTCTCGAAGCAAAGCAGGATCTGTTGACCACGGAATTGCAGCTTTCGGACCTCGCCATGCAACTCAACGATGCCATCGGCCTGCCGTTGAATACGCCATTGACTCTCGATCCCACGGTGCGCCAGGTGGCGAACACCTGCGAACTCGAACAATGCCTTCGCGCAGCAATGGATGCTCACCCGGAGATCGCCGAGGCCCGAGCAAAAATGGAGCAGGCTTCCGCCGCCGAGCGCCTTGCCCGGCGCCAATATATTCCGGACCTCGAAGCCTTCGCTCGCTATAGCTATCAGGACAATGTCCCGTTTCTGGCCCGCAATTTCGGAACCTTCGGCGTGCATCTTGGCTACGACCTGTTTGACGGCGGCAGAAGAAATGCCGCTATTGCGGAACACAGGGCTCAGTTAGCTCAGGCGGAGGAAAACCTGGCGCGTGTGAAGGAAGAAGTCGAGCTTCGCGTGCAAACGGCTCACAACAAGCTGGAACGTACCCGCCAGATGATGAAAGTGTCCGAACAGCTCCTGGCGCTGCGAACAGAATCCCACCGCGTCTCCGTCCAACAACTCCAGGAAGGCACCGCGCTGCATTCACAAGCCGACCTGGCCGCGGCCCGCGAACTGGAGGCCAAGACACTGTTCCTTCAGTCACAGTTGGAATACATCCAAGCGAATGACGAAATGACTGAAGCGATGGGGCAAACACCAGATTGACATCCTCCCCGCCGCAAGCGGCGAGGGCATCAGCGCACATTTTATTTTGCGTCCAAATGTGCCAACGAGCGCTTGGCTTGTCCACCTGTATCGCCGTCCATGCGGAGGCATAGCCCTTCACTCTGGCCGGAATGGCTGGCTGAGCTACCGGCGCCCGTCTTCTATCGTGACCGAAGACACGGTCCCCGGTGGCGGAAGATTGACTCTTTGGGTTGGAGGGTTGACGCTGTCGCCGTGGGTGCCTCTGCATGTTCGTGAATCTCATTGCTTTACCGATGGCCGTTTCCTTGCTCTGTTTCGAACCGCTTACAGGTGATGCTCCAAATCAAGTTCGAGCTGACTTCGTGGCTGAAGGCCGTTTCTCCCGGCTCAGGCCGGACCCATTGCATCCTCCTCGAACGGCCCGGCGTCAAAAACGTGCCGCTACCATTTCCAACAGTCGGATTGGTGGAGGTAACAGCTACGGGAACGTCCGCAGCGAGAATTTGTTAGGCAGGTTGCCTTGCGGTTGCCAAGCAGCGGGGAAACTGGGAGGTGAATCCCGAGAATCGGCCGAGGAGAGACGCGAATCGCCGGCAGTCGAACGGTGGAAAGGTTATTGATGAAGAGAATTCTGATTGTGGATGACGTGGCGGCAAATCGCGAGTTCATTCGCGAGGCGCTGATGTGTCGGGAATACAAAATCACGGAAGCGGTTGCTGGTGGCCAGGCACTTGAAATGATGGAAAACGAGGGAGCTGACCTGGTCCTTACGGACCTGAGGATGCCGGGAATTTCCGGCGTAGACCTCCTCAGGAAACTGCGGGTCAAGTATCCGGATACGACGGTAATTTTGTTGACCGCGTGGGGCACCGTGGAAAGCGCGGTCGAAGCGATGAAAGCGGGCGCGCACGATTACATCACCCGGCCTCTGGATGTGCGCGAACTGAGGTCAGTCGTGCGACGGGTGCTCGAACAGGTGCAAATCCAAGCCGAGACCCGGGCCCTTCGCGACACCATCGACCGTAAGGGTGGATTTGAGAACATGGTTGGCCACTCCCAAACGTTGCTGCGGGTTCTGGACCAGGCCGTGAGAGTTGCTCCAACGAATTCCACGATCTTGATTGAAGGAGAAACTGGCACAGGCAAAGAACTGTTGGCTCGAGGAATTCACGTCAATAGCAAGCGCAGCGGCAAGCCTTTTGTCACCCTTAATTGCGGAGCGATCCCCCGAGAGCTGCTCGAATCGGAACTGTTTGGTCATATGCGAGGGTCGTTTTCGGGCGCGGTGATGGACCGGAAAGGCAAAGCAGAGGCAGCCCATGGTGGGACCCTGTTCCTTGATGAAATTGGGGAGATGCCGTTGGACTTACAAGTCAAACTCTTGCGCCTGATTCAGGAGGGCGAAATCGAAAAAGTCGGCGCTACTGCCAACGCGAAGGTCGATATTCGCGTGATTGCGGCGACGCACCGAAGCCTACCCGAGATGGTCGAAAACGGCACATTCCGCGAGGATCTTTACTACCGTTTAAACGTTATCCCATTGAAGCTGCCAAATCTGCGCCAACGGCCCGAGGACATTCCTGAATTGGTCTGTTACTTCTTTGCTCGAAGTTGCGTTAAGCATAGCCGCGAGGATTTGGTCTTGCCAGAGCGTCTTCATGGTCGCTTTTCCGCATATCGTTGGCCGGGGAACGTTCGCGAACTCGAAAACACCATCGAGCGTATTGTGGTTCTCACGCAGGGACGCGAGGTCGGTGTAAACGACCTGCCGGCGTTTCTGCAGCAGCAACCCGCGTCGCTTGAAGCGATTCGCCTTGACCTACCTTCGACGGGGATCAGCCTGAGCAGGCTGGAGAAGGACGTGCTTTTGCGCGCGCTAGAGAAAACCAATTGGAACCAGTCTCAGGCGGCCCGCTACCTGGGCTTGACTCGAAAGACGCTCATCTATCGGATGCGCAAGTTCGGTCTCACTGGCCCTAAGCACTTGGATGTCCCGCCCGGGAGCGCGACCGACGGGGAAACGGGTTGGCTGGGGAGCCGTTCTTTCAGGGCGAACGACTGATGGGGGAAGGCCATGATCAGGGAGAGTACGGGATTCAGCGCCGGTGTGAATAGTCTTGCCACGGACAACCGTTACCGCAGGCTGCTTGAGTCTGCGCCAGACGGAATCATCGAGGTCGATGGTCACGGCCGGATCGTGTTGCTGAACTCGCAGGCAGAGAAGCTGTTCGGATACAAGCGCGAGGAACTCCTAGGTAAGACCGTAGAGTTATTGATACCGGAACGGTTTCGCGGACGTCATCCAGGTCACCGAGAGAGCTACCGCGCGCATTCCGTCATCCGACCGATGGGGTCCGGTCTAGATCTGAGGGCATTGCGTGCCGACGGAACGGAATTCGCCGTGGACATCAACCTAAGCCCGTTCCATGGTGAAACCGGCCCGGGCGTCATCTGCGTGATCCGCGATGTGACGGATCGCAAAGCCGCTGAAGAGCAGATCACAATTCTGAATCAAAGCTTGGAACAGCGGACGCACGATCTGGCCGTTACCAATACCGAACTGGAGATGCGAAATCGCGAAGTGGAAAAAGCCAATCGCCTGAAGAGCAACTTCCTTGCGACGATGAGTCACGAATTGCGAACGCCCCTCAATTCGATCCTTGGGTTTTCCGACCTGCTCGCCGAGCAGACCGCCGGTCCACTTACACCGAAACAAGGACGATTTGTCGAGCACATCAAGGAGAGTTCCCATCACCTATTGTCCTTGATCAATGACATTCTCGATCTTTCAAAGATCGAAGCGGGTCGTCTCGAATTGAAATACGAAATCTTTGATATGGAGATGGCAGCGGATGAGGTTTTGTCAAACATACGTCCGCTCGCCGCGATGAAACGGATCCGCCTCGAGACCGAATTCGGTAGCAAACTGACCATTTGCGCCGACAGGACACGAGTGAAGCAGATTCTCTACAATCTGCTGAGCAACGCCATCAAGTTCACCCCGGAGGAAGGCCACGTTCGTTTCGTCGCAAAATCGCTCGACTCGTTGCTCTGCGTCTCGGTGGCAGACACGGGGGTCGGAATACCGGAAGAAGAGCAGATCTCCATTTTTGAACCGTTTCACCAGCTCATGGCTCACCCCAATTACGTCCGCGAAGGGACGGGACTGGGTTTATCGATCACCAAGCTCCTGGTAGAGCAGCATGGCGGTAGGATTTGGGTTAAAAGCCAGGCCGGGAAGGGGAGTCAGTTCCATTTCACGCTGACGAAGGATATGGCGATGAAAGATGACTCGGGCCTGAGTGAACCGAAATGACGATTCTCGTCGCGGACGACAATCTGGCTAGCCGGGAACTGATGCGAGAACTCTTGGAGGCCTCCGGGCACCGCGTAGTCGAAGCGACAAACGGACGCGAAGCCCTTGACCTCATCCTTCGAGATCCGCCCGAAGTTGTGTTCCTGGATTTGCAAATGCCGGTTCTAGACGGTTTCTGTGTGGTTCGCCAACTGCGAAGCGACGAGCGTTTCCGCCGCCTACCCGCCGTAGCGGTTACTGCCAGCGCGATGTTGGGAGATCGCGAATTGGCGATCGCTGCGGGTTTCGACTCTTATATCACCAAGCCGATCAATTTGAATGAAGTTCGCAAACAGGCGGAACAGCTGACGTCCGGTTCCTACCACTCGCAAGACTAGGTGCGCTGCCCTGGAATAATTCATTCGAAGCTCTTAGTTAGCCTGAGCAATGCCAGCTTCCTCAGCGCAGGCTCCCGAGCGGTGTCGACGACCCTCCATCCCCTCCCCGCCCACATTCAATCCCGGTAAGGCGCGCGTCTAGCGCACCCACAAGCGGCTTCGTTCTAACGACTTCATCGAACGCGCCCTAAGTGCTGGCGTCATCCGGCGACGATCAACGAACCAAGGCCAGCCGAACCCGCCGAATTCTATATCTGCATCGTTGAATGGTTCAGGCGTCCGCTGTTACTCGCGGACGTGGGCACGAAGGAGAGCAGGGTACATTTTGGTAACAGAAGAGTCCCGACGAGGGCGCCAGCTGACCCGACAGCGTAAATATGGCCATATCGGCTGATCTCCGCCCGCGACGTTCGGATACGCTCCCGCCGCCCCAACCGGCGCATTGTCGTGATGGTTGGAGGCGGCCCCTACGAATTGCAGGATTTTGAGCGATGTGGGACCGCCCGCGGCGACTATTGTG
>Ga0307477_10003559_pt1 | contig 11550 bp, 10 predicted proteins | sample atmos_gasesECM2C_FD_203316 | JGI IMG/M metagenome (GOLD analysis project Ga0307477, IMG submission 203316) | Hardwood forest soil microbial communities from Morgan-Monroe State Forest, Indiana, United States - atmos_gasesECM2C_515 | ecosystem: Environmental > Terrestrial > Soil > Temperate...
GGACTAAAACGCCGACATATTGGCGCCGCCGGCCGAGAAGCACGGCGGCGCCCGGAGGTCGGCAGGTGAAAGCTTCGGCAAGCCATTAAATGTCCCCGTACAGCACGAATTCATAAGGATGCGGCCGAAGGCGGATGGCGTCGACTTCATTGGCGCGCTTGTAGGTCAGCCAGGTTTGAATCACGTCCTCGGTGAAGACGCCGCCTTGCAACAGGAAGGCATGATCTTTCTCCAAGGCGTCCAATGACCCGTCGAGCGACCCGGGCGTCTGGGCCAAATGCTCCATTTCCTCGGGTTCAAGATCGTACAAGTCCTTGTCGAGCGGCTTGCCGGGATCGAGCTTGTGCTGGACGCCATCGATGACCGCCATGAGCATCGCGGCAAAGGTGAGATAGGGGTTGCCGGAACTGTCGGGGCAGCGGAACTCGACCCGCTTGGTCTTGGGGTTCTCGCTGTACATGGGAATTCGACACGCGGCGGAGCGATTTCGGCGGCTGTAAGCGAGGTTGACGGGCGCCTCGTAGCCTGGCACCAAGCGCTTATAGCTGTTGGTTGTTGGCGCCGCGAAGCCCAGGAGCGCAGGCGCATGCTTGAGCAATCCGCCGATTCCGTTGAGCGCCAAGTCCGACAGGCCGGCGTATCCGTCGCCTGCGAACAGAGGTTTCTCCCCCTTCCAAAGCGAGATGTGGGTGTGCATTCCCGAGCCGTTGTCCTGGAAAAGCGGCTTGGGCATGAAGCAGGCCACTTTCCCGTGCTTTCTCGATACCATCTTGACGATGTATTTGTACTTGACGACGCAGTCGCCCATGGTGACCAGGTCGCGGAAGCGCATATCGATCTCGCATTGTCCGCCGGTCGCGACTTCGTGATGCTGCGCCTCGATTGGCACGCCGGCGTCGATCAGGAGCTGCATCATTTCGGTGCGGATGTCTTGCAGCGTGTCCGAGGGAGGCGTGGGGAAATACCCTTCCTTGTAGCGGACTTTGTATCCTAGATTCGGAGCGGCGGGATTTTGCGCGCCCATGTTCCAGCGGCCTTCGACCGAATCGACAAAGTAGAACGCCTGGTTCTGACTTTGATCGCAGCGCAGCTCATCGAAGACGAAAAATTCCAGTTCGGGGCCAATGTAGCAGGTGTCGGCGATGCCGGTGCTCTTGAGGTAGGCCACCGCCTTGCGGGCGACGTTGCGGGGGTCGCGGCTGTAATCCTGCTTGGTGAGCGGGTCTTTGATGTCGCACAGCAGGACGAGCGTGGGGACTTCGGTGAACGGGTCGAGGAATGCGGTGTCCGCCACGGGAACGACCAGCATGTCGCTCTCGTTGATCGATTGCCATCCGCGGATGCTCGATCCGTCAAAACCAACCCCCTCGGTGAAGGCCGCCTCGTCCAACGCCGTCACCGGAATGGTAAAATGCTGGGTCATTCCGGGGAAGTCGATGAAGCGCAGATCAACCGCCTTGACGTTTTTCGCTTTGCAAAGCGCAATCGCGTCTTTTGGAGTCATCGCGTCTCCTCGTAAGAATTCGGTGCCCGAAGTACGGAATGAAGTGATAGAATCTAATGCAAATTCCATGCAAAGCCAAAAATTGTGCAGCCGCGCACCGCGACTTGCCTACGGGTTAGGCAATGGTCCATCCGAGGCGTGCGGGATGCCGGTTTGCGCGGCGCAATGAACCGCTTTATGCCGACTGCGGGTTGGATTGGGTCTGGGATCGGCGGCTCGAGATTTCGGAAACCACTTCGCTGACGAGTCGTCCAAAAATCATCCGGCCGGCGCTGGTCTGGAGCGCGCGGGTCACGACAAACTCGACCTCCTGGTCGATGTGCGGACGGGCGTGCTCGACGACCACCATCGTCCCGTCCTCGAGATAGCCGACGCCTTGGCCGGCTTCCTCCCCGGGCTTGAGCACCTGAACGCGCATTTTCTCCCCCGGCACGATGACCGGCCGAAGTGCGCTGGCCAGATCGTTAATGTTGATCACGTCAACGCCAGTGAGTTGGGCCACCTTGTTGAGGTTATAGTCGTTGGTGAGAACTCGCCCGGACAGGATCTTGGCAAGGTGCATAAGCTTCTGATCGACGCCGCTTTCTTCCTCACGGCCAGATTCGTAGAGCACGACGTCGGTTCGCTTGCTCTCGCGAAGGCGGGCCAGGATGTCCAAGCCGCGGCGCCCGCGGTTGCGTTTGAGCCGGTCTGGACTGTCCGCCACCGCGTGAAGTTCGTCGAGCACAAAGTGGGGGACAACGAGCTGATTTTCGATCATACCGGTCTCGGTGATGTCGGCGATGCGCCCGTCGATCAAGACGCTGGTATCGAGGAGCCACGGCCGCGCCCCTTTGGTCTGCTTACTGAACTCGACGTAGGGAATGATGAAGCGAAAATCGTCTTTGGTCTGAAGGATGAAGCTGATCGCCAGGTAACAACTGATGACGCCCACGACCATGTCGGCATAGCCCTTGATGGCCTCGCGTGCTTCTCGGGCGGCCGTCGCCGAAAGGGCGCTGGGAAACGCCCCTAGCGCCGGCTTGTAATAATCGACGAGGACCCCGACCACGAAGCTCAGCCCGTAAGCGATCGCGATGCCGACCAACAGCCCGAAGAACGATCCCGCGAAGATGGCCAGTTTACGTCGTGGGGCCAGTACATCGATGGCGATGAAGAGCAGCGCCAGTGCGATGGCGGCGGGCATCGCCAGCCAGGGAGTGCCACCTCCCAACTCTCCCGGCGGGTGCGCCAGATAAAACCATCCAACCGCCGCCATCAATAAGACGAACAGCGCCCGCAGGACGTAGAGGACCATCGACACATTATACCATTTATGTCAGAACCAGCCGCCCGCGCACGTCGGTGGTGCCGGCTTCGATCTGAAGCGGAATAACAACCCAGAAAGTGGCGCCCGCGCCCGGCGTGCTGCGCACGCCGATCGATCCGTTGAGCATGGCGGTGAGCTCCTTGGAAATCGACAAACCCAGCCCGGTCCCGCTGTGGGTACGGGTCACGGATGAATCGGCCTGACGGAATTTCTCGAAGATGAGCTGTTGCTTGGACGGATCGATGCCCGGGCCGTGGTCGCTGACGCTGATTCGCACGTGGTCGGCGCCCTCGGGCTGGGCCAGTAGCTCGACGCGCTGGTCCGGCGGGGAGAACTTAATCGCGTTGGACAGGAAGTTATAGAGGATCTGCTGTAGCTTGCCGGGATCGGTGCGGATGATGGGCACCTGCGGCGCAACTGAGCTCGTCAGCGTCAGTTTTTTTTCCTCCAGCAGCGGCTTGAGGATATTGCTCAGCCCTTCAAACAGGTCCGTAAGGGAAAGCGGCTCGGAGCGGATTTCCATCCGCCCCGCTTCGATCTTGGCCAGGTCCAGAAGGTCGTTGATGAGCTCGAGCAGGTGCTTGCCGCTGTGAACGATGTTGTGCACGTAGCGCGAAGACTTGGAATCGGGTCCTGCCGACAGCGAGTCCTTGAGCAGGTCGGCAAAGCCCAGGATCGAATTGAGCGGCGTGCGCAGCTCGTGACTGACATTGGCCAGGAACTCGCTCTTGAGCCGGTTGGACTCGTAAAGCGCGACATTGGTTTCGGCCAGTTGCCCGAGCTTCAGGTCCAGGCTTTTGTTGATCGATCGAAGTTGCTCGTCGCTTTGCTTGAGATTGGCCAGCATCGTGTTGACGGTCTCGGAGAGTTGCTGGAATTCGTCGCCGCTGTTGATGTCGGAGCGAACGTTGAGGTCTCCCTGGCTTACCTTCTCGGCGGTTTCCTGGAGAACGCGGACCGGCTGGAGAATCAGCCGCGTGATAATCAGGTACAGCACTACGATCGCCAACGTGCCAGCCAGGAAACCGGCGCTGACGATGAACAGCCGGTTGCGCAACCGCTGATTGCTGTCGATGCGCGAGGGGATGTCGATGCTGATCATGCCGAAGGGAAGGTTCCTGGTCCCCTCGGCGCGTCCCTCGGCGTGACAGCTCTGGCAGGAGTTGTGCTGGAGGAACACCGGTCGTGCGTAGCGAAATCCCCAGCCGCCGGAGCGCAGATAATCCTCAGTCAGGGGCGGAGCATCTGGATGTTGCGCGAACCGTTGTATCGCTTTGCGCTCGAAAGGCGTCAGGTCGGTGCGATGCGTGGCCGACGACATGCCTATCAGCCGCGGAAGCGTCGCGACGGCGGGATCGTCGAGTATGAAGGTCGCCTCCTGTGATGGCCGCGTCGAGGGACGAATGATTGGATCAGCCTGAGGCATCGTGTTTTGCCGCGCGGCGACATGCTCGGTAATTACGTTGCGTGCCAACATTTCCGCCGGCCCGTCGTTGAGTTGATCGGTCAGCTCCTCGAAGCGGTGCCAGGGGACCGCGAGCGCGGCGGTAATGATGAGCACGGAGGCAACGCCGAAGAGCAGTTGGCACTTGGCTGCCAATGAAATTCGGAGCCGGCGGAGCCGTTGCAACATGGATGCCCGATTCTACTGCATTGGCGCGAAGCCACAGAAAACACTTGCGCGGTTACCAATTTTGACGTTGTGGGCTTCTACAACCCTATGGTATGACACTTAGTCGGAGTTGTCAGATTGGCCGACTGCATAACCGTGAGGGCTGTATGCCAAGCGCAGGACGGATCCTTGTCGTTGAAGATCAGGAAACAGAGCGCCGAGCCGTTTTACAGATTCTTAAGGCCGAAGGGTTTACCGTTTTCGGAGCCGAGAGCGCCGACAAGGCGGTGGGATACGTCGAGGAAAACATCGACGTCGTGCTCACCGACCTTCACATGGGGGACGTGAGCGGGTTGGATCTGCTGCACCTTTGGAAGAAGCGCCGGCCCGAGACCCAGTTCATCGTGCTAACGGGGCACAGCAGCGTTGACACGGCTGTCGAAGCCATCAAGAGCGGCGCCTATGACTACCTGACCAAGCCGATTCACCCCGAGGAGTTGATCCTCCTGATCCGGCGAGCCGTCGAAACGCTCCAAAAAGACAAGGAGATCGACGACTTGCGCCGCCGGCTCGATCAGAAGTTTGGACTGGATCAGATCGTCGGGGAGTCCAAGGAGATGAAAGAGGTCTTCGCGCGGATTCAGCGGGCCGCGCCGGTCGACAGCACGGTGCTGATCCTTGGTGAAAGCGGCACCGGCAAGGAACTTGTTGCCCAGGCGCTGCACTACAATAGCCCGCGGAAGAAAGCCCCGTTCGTGGCGGTAAATTGTGCAGCGGTACCGGCGACCTTGGTCGAGAGCGAACTATTCGGGCACGTCCGCGGCGCATTTACGGGCGCGACCGATCGACGCGTGGGCCGTTTCGAGCAGGCTGACAGTGGATCGCTTTTCATCGACGAGATCGGCGATTTTGAATTGGGTCTCCAGGCCAAGCTGTTGCGCGTCCTTGAGACCTTGACCGTCACGCCTGTCGGTGGCCATGAAGATCGGAAAGTCAGCGTGCGCGTCATCGCCGCCACCAGCCGCGACATCCGCAAAATGCTCGAAGAGGGCAAGTTCCGCGAAGACCTGTATTACCGCCTGAACGTCGTAAGCATCCACCTTCCGCCGCTGCGGCAGCGCACGGACGACATTCCCATACTCGTCGATCACTTCCTGACCGACATCAGCCGCCAAAAGCACACGGCGCCCAAGCGGATTTCGCCGGAAGTAATGCGGCGATTCGAGTCGTACCGCTGGCCGGGCAATGTCCGGGAGTTGCGCAATACGCTCGAGCGGATGATGGTGCTGGCGGACGGTGAAATCTTGACGGAAAAGGATCTTCCGGAGGAGATTCTGCTGGCGTCCGGCGAACCGGCCTCGGTAAAGGAAGTGCCACCCAATCTCACGATGGATGAACTGGAGCGGCTGGCGATCTCCAAGGCGCTTAGCGAATGCGGTGGGAACCGTACGCACGCGGCCGAGCGACTGGGTATCTCGGTTCGAACTCTCCAGCGTAAGTTACGGCACTACGAGCAGATGGAACGAGCCGGCAACACATCTAGCGGCGACGTATTGTCCCCTGCGTGACAATTTGGCCGAGAGTCGGACAAATTGACTTTTTGTCGCGGCATCGGCGTACTGAATCGCGCCGAATCCTTGGTGTTGGGTGCATCCTTACCCTGCAAAATAGCCAGTCCGATAATCGTACTTAGTCCCTGTGGACATCTGGTACATCCTTTGCGAAAGACGCCCTTTTGTTCCAGGGGGTGCTGAGGCCTAAGTGCCTTACCGTGAAGGAGTTTCAGACATGTCCATCAGCATGGAACGTTTCGGATCCGAGGGGCATTTCGCGAGCTACAACCCGTTTGCCGCAGAGGTGCAGCGGGTCAAAATCTTCCAGATCCAGTGCCGATGCTGCGGCTTCGAGGTGGAAGGCGCGATCAGCCCGCCGCGACTCTGCCCAAAGTGTCACGGTGAGGCTTGGGAAAGGTTCGCCCGGCCCGGCAGCATCCTGGACAACGCCAACCGGTACTGATCCACGGCCGGTCCGTTCCGCGGGGCTCGCAACTGAGTCGAAGATCACGATACTACGGCGACGGGCTGAACTCACGTTCACCCTCGCCGTTTTTCTTTGCGTTTCATTCGACACCAGACAACCATTCGTGATGACCGTCGACGTGGCATTCCTACCGGGAGACCTGAAGTCGCAGGAGACGTCGGCCAAGGCAGTTGTTGTCTTCGATGTGCTGCGGGCGACGACGAGCATGATTGCCGCGCTTGCCGCGGGGGTCAAAGAGATCCGAATCTTCGGCGATTTGGACGCGGCGGCCGCCGCGGCCCGCGCTTCCGGGATTTCCCATCTTCTGTGCGGCGAGCGACGTGCCGTGCGGCCACCGGGCTTCGATCTGGGAAACAGTCCCGGAGCCTTTGATGCCCGCCTGCACCTGGATCAGACGCTGTATATGTCAACGACCAACGGCACAAAAGCTGTGCTGGCAGCCGCCGCTGCCAAAGTGATTTTCATCGGTGCCCTGGTGAACGCCGCGGTTGTTGCCGAGGCTCTGATTCAAACGGGACTCAAGGTCATCCTCCTTTGCGCCGGAACCGATGGCCAGGTTGCGACGGAAGATGTTCTTGGCGCCGGGGCGGTCATCGAGTCGTTGCAATCGCGCATTGACGTCGGGCTCGTCTCCGACGCGGCCCGGATGGCCCACCGCCTGTTTCTGGCCGAACGTGGCGATCTGCCGGCGGCGCTGGCGAATTCACAAGGGGGACGCAATGTTTTGAATGCGGGACTCGCTCAGGACATCGGATTTTCCGCCCGCCTGAACGCGATCCCGGTCGTGGGGGTCGTCAAAGGACAGCCACCCGTTGTCGCCCGGTACATTGTCGCGACCTAAGATCGGCAGGGTTCATCACGCCGAGGATCCTATTGGCTTGGAGCGTTTGTGACTAACCGGCAGCGGCCGCGCGTGGCGATCACCGGGATCGGCGCTGTCAGTCCCAACGGCGTCGGGCGCGAGGCCTTTACAATCGCCTGCCGCAAAGGACGCAGCGGCATTTCGCCGCTCCGCATCGACACGACCGGCCTGCGGTCCACCGTCGCCGCCGCCGCACACGACTTTCATCCCGCCTCCGTCATGGAAGTGGCGGAACTTCGCCGTGTCCCGCGCATGATCCCGATGGCGCTTCAGGCGTCGCGTGAAGCCCTGGCGCAAGCGGGGCTATCGATCGATTCGCTGGTCGAGCGGCGGAAAATCGGAGTCTCCCTTGGCACCGGCGGAGGCGGTCTGGCTTTCGTCGAGGAGCAATACCGCACTTTCTTCACCCAGGGCACCGGCTCGCTGTATTCCATCACCGCCGGCACGCACGGCAACCTTTCCAGCGAGCTGTCGATCGCGCTGAGGCTTCACGGCCCGTCCCATGTGCTCTCGACCGGATGCACCAGCAGCACCGACGCGATCGGGTACGCCATGCTCCTGATCCGCAGCGGAGTCATTCCGGTGATGCTGGCCGGGGGCGCTGACAGCCCGATCTCCCGCGGCATCCTAACCGCCTTTGAAAAAATGCGCGTGGTCTCCACCCGCCGCTGGGATGATCCGACGCAGGCGTCGCGGCCATTTTCCGCCGATCGCGACGGCTTCGTGCTCGGCGAAGGCGCCTGGATGTTCGTGCTGGAAGATTACCACCACGCGATGGATCGCGGCGCCGCCGTGATTGCCGAACTGGCCGGCTATGCTTCGACCTGCGACGCCTATCATCGCGTGCAAATCGCGCCCGATGTTGAAGAATCGACGCGCGCTATCGAGCTGGCCCTGGCCGATGCACACCTTGCAAAGGACCAGATCGGCTACGCCAACCTTCATGGAACGGGCACGCAGCTCAACGACCGGCTCGAGACCGCCGTAATGAAGAAATGTTTCGGCTCACGCGCCGCGCGGATCCCGTGCAGCTCGACCAAATCGATGATCGGCCATCCACAGGGCGCCTGCGGCGCCGCCGGGCTGGCGGCGACCGTGCTGGCCATGCGGGATGGATTTTTCCATCCGACCATCAATCTGCTTTATCCCGACCCCGACTGCGACCTCGATTACATCCCGAACTCTGGCCGTCCACTTGACGTCGATGCCGCCCTGTGCAACTGCATTGCCTTCGGCAGCAAGAACAGTGCGATCGTGGTATGCACGGCCGGGACCATCGCCTAGCCGGGGCATGCAAAAGTGTATAACACGCTCTCGGACACTGTCACGCCGTCGTCACGGTAATCGATGCCTCCATGGAATGTGTTTGGCCGGCAGGGAGAACGATCGCGTTATCGGCGGCGTTGGCGGTTTCAATGCAGAGCATTCGCGGCCACTCGTCGTCGCCGAAGTCCGACATCGCTCGGGCCTTCTCGATCCATGGGTTCCAAACGACCGTGCTGAGTGAACCGTGTTTGGACACGGCGATTTGCCGACTCATGCCGGGGTCGGCGGTCCGGACCGTCTCCGGAGCGTCGAGGTAGACGCGGTCGGTTTCACCCTCGATTTGGATCGGCCCGGGCGGCTGAACTTTGCGCTGCATACCCGCAACCTTGTCGATGAACCTGCGGCCGGACAGTCCCTCGACGCCGACGTTCCTCACGTCGGCGACGCTCAAGTATGTGTGCAACGCCTCCTCGAACTTGATTGAGTCCGCCGAGGAATTATTCACTTGCAGCGACAAGTCGAGAGACGTGCCGATTGAGATGGTGTAGACCAGATTGAAGTCCGCCAGCCATTGGCGCGTGGCGTCGGAGGGACCCAGGGCGAGCGTGATGACGATCGCGCCGTCGTCGCTTTGTTTGATCTCTCGCACGCCCCATGAGGCGGTGCGGGCGAAGCCGTGCTGGGGAGCGGCGGCGTCGCCGGCGCGGGGGCCGAACCAGGGAAAGATCACCGGGATGCCGCCACGGATCGCCTTGCCCGTCGAGAAATGGCTCTTGCGGCTCATGAATAGAACCGGCTCTTGCCCGCGCGGCTGGAAATAGGTGACGTGGCCCCCGTGCAGGTAAACATGCGCCTCGGCCAGGAGCGACGTGACTGCGATGCGGGTCAGGCCGCCTTCCCCCGCTTCCAGGGCGACGATTCCGGGAATGGCAAAGGTCGCGTTGAGTGCGGTCAAATCGCTCATGGTAGTCCTGGAGTGACGGACCGGCGTCCGCGCTTTACGCGGGCGTCTGTGAATGTTCGGGGGCCCGCGACGGCGCGGCCACGCCGTTCACGCTGGGAATTTCCTGCATCGTGTGCGCGTACGCGGTCCCGCGCCACTCGACTTTCCTAGTGACGCACATTTTCAAGGCGCGCAGAAAGATGTAGACCAGCAGGGCCCCGGCCAGCGGAAACAGCAGTGCGTTGCGGCGCGAGTTCCCGCTCCATTCGTAGATTCGGCCGATATAAATCGTCATCAGCACCAGGTGCGACAAGCCGGTGAACAGCCACATCGGTCCCAGCCACCCGTGCCACAGCGTCGTGGGATGGACGGTGCGCCAAGCTCCCCACGCCAGCGCCGCGTAGGCCGAGTAGCAGCAGAACAGAACGAAGGCCAACGCGAAAAGTACGCGCCACGGGCTGCCGACGCGGGCGGCGTAATAAATCCGGCTCCAGCCGCGGATGATCGCCGCCAAACTGCTGTACATCCGCACCGACGCGTATTCGTTTCCCCACGACACCCGTGGCCGCAGCCCCTGCGCCTTCATCAGCCGGGCGATCTCGACGTCCTCGCAGTAGCGGTCGCGCACGGTTTCGTGGCCGCCGATGGCGTCGTAGCTGGTGCGGTTCATCAGCATGAATTGCCCGTTGGCGAAAGCCTGTTTCGGCAGGTGACCCTTGTTGTTCAGGGCGATCATGTACATCGTGGACGCCGCGCCACCGGCCAGGGGGATCAGCAAACCCTCCCACGGCGTGTGGCTCTCGATCCGCGGCAACAGGCTAAGCATGTCGAACTCCTTGCGGAGCACGACCGACATCGTCGCCGAGAGTGCATCGGGCGCGAGCACGACGTCGGAATCGACGAACAGGAGCCAATCACCTGCCGCGTGCTTGGAGCCTTGAAAGAGGGCATTATTCTTGCCGGTCCAGCCGGGGGCGGGCGGCTGGGTAACGTGCAGCACGTGCAGCCGCGGGTCGTGAGAGGCCATCTCGTCCATCACCGCGCCGGTGTTGTCGGTGCTGCGGTCGTTGATCGCGACAACGTCGAAGTTTGGATAATCCTGGTTGACGCAGGATTCGACGCAGGTGCGGATGCGCTGGCCTTCGTCCTTGGCCGGGACGAGGATGGTGACGCTGGGCGGCGCGCCGCGGATCGGATGGGGGGGGCGCTTGATCAGTTGCATCTTTCGCCGGCCCGCCACCAGCGCCTGCCCGTAAAACGCCCACGTCTGCGGCCCCAGAGCGCCGTAGATGCCCAGAAGAATCGGTTCCCAATATCGCACGAAATTGCCCACGGAGGACCGAAGGGATAAGGCGTCAACAATGATCAATGTCCACCGCGTCGCCGTGGGACCGCCATCAACCTCGCGTCCTGTCTGCTCCGCATGAACCCACGATTAGCGGCTGGGAGCAACGCCGTCAACTCGGACCGCCCCCAAGTGCCAAGCAGGTGGTGTCTTAAATTCTCTTTCAAGTTTGCTCTCAGCTCGGCTTGCTTGTCTTTTATCGGACGACGGATATCCTCAGCCAGCGCGGCGGCGAATCCAGCCGCGACTTTCGATGATTTCTGGTATAATTATACACGCCTCGTTTTGCCGCAAGGTGCGATATGCCTTTGGAAAAAGAACAGGAAACTTACCAGCGGGAGCTGCCGAAGTTGCTGACTTGTGCGGGTAAGTTCGTTCTCATCCATGGCGATGAAGTGGCTGGCGTCTACGATACTTACCTGGATGCGCTCAAGGTCGGGTATGAGCGTTATGGCTTGGCTCCGTTCTTGGTTAAGCAGATTGCCGCCGTCGAGCGCACCAATCACTTTACCCGAGACATCTCAACATGCCACACTTGACGCTGCCACTTGCGGCCGTCGGATGTGGCCTGGAGGTGTATATCGGGGTGAGCAATGCTCGACGCGCCGCGCTAACCGCCGCGAAGCAACAAGTACCCGCGCTGGTCCGCGCCCGAATGATCGTAGATAC
>Ga0307477_10003560_pt1 | contig 11549 bp, 9 predicted proteins | sample atmos_gasesECM2C_FD_203316 | JGI IMG/M metagenome (GOLD analysis project Ga0307477, IMG submission 203316) | Hardwood forest soil microbial communities from Morgan-Monroe State Forest, Indiana, United States - atmos_gasesECM2C_515 | ecosystem: Environmental > Terrestrial > Soil > Temperate...
GCGGTTGATGAGCTTGTTAGTCGCCGGCGTGTGTGGCGCGGCGATGACGACGAAGTCGCTCTGGGCCAGCATTTCCTCCAGCCGCTCCGGCCGCCACAGTGCCACCCCGTCCGGAGCAGTATCTGCCTTCGGATCGACTGCCAGCACGCGCATGCCGAAAGCCAGGCCGCGCCGCGCCGTTTCCGTGCCGATGCCGCCCATGCCGATTACGCCCAGCGTGCTGTCGGCCAGCGTGACAGCCGCGCGGTCGGACGGGTGGACTTCGCCGGCCCCGGCGTAGCCCGGCAATTCGTCGCGCCCGCGACCCAGCGCTTGCCTGACGCCAAGCATCTGCTGGCGGATGTAGTGGTGGAAATTCTTGGCGAAACACAGCACGAAGCCGAAGACGTGGTCGGCGATGACATCGCTGTAGATGCCGCGCGTGTTGGTGACCACCACGGGGGCGTCGACCAGCTCGGGATAGAGGTATTTCTCCATGCTGGCCGTGGGCGCCTGGGCCCAGCGGAGCTGCCGCGCCGCCCGCAGCAGCGGCGGCGTCAGGTAACCGAACAGGGCGTCGGCGTCGCCGATCTCCCGAACGGCCTGGTGCTCATCGGCCGCCTGGACCACCCCCATCGGCGCGGCGGCCTCGCGGATCTTCGCCAGCCGCTCCGCGGACACGGCTGGGTAAATCAACAGTTTCATGGTGCTCCGTAGTCCGTAGTCCGTAGTCCGTAGTCCGTAGTCCGTAGTCCGTAGCGGGACGCCGGGGTACGCGCCCGGCGACCTGGGCGGAACGCTTTTGCATTGGCCTGTTGCGCTGTCTTGCAATTATAATGACGCGGTGCCCGGACCGTAGCGGGAAACCTCGAGGCATCCTGCTACGGACTACGGACCACGGACTACGGACACCTTCCCATGCTCACCCTGACCACCCTGGCCCTGCTTACCGTGCTGCCCGGCGCCGACGCGGCAGTGAAGGCAGACGTCGTTATCCGCGGCGCCACGCTCTACGACGGCACCGGCCGGCCCGGCAAGGAAGGCGACCTGGCGCTGCGCGGCGACCGCATCGTCGCCGTGGGCCGCTTCACGGTTGCCGGCGAACCGCGGGTGATCGACGGCCGGGGATTAGTCGCTGCCCCCGGTTTCATCGACCTGCACACCCACAGCGACTTTCCCCTGACCAGGCCGGCGACGCGCGGCAACCGCTGCTACCTGATGCAGGGCGTGACGACCGTGGTCACCGGCAACTGCGGCTTCGGTCCCAGCGACGTGGCCAGGCAGCTCAAGAAGCTGGAGGCAGGCGGTGTCGGCAGCAACGCGGCCCACCTGGTGCCGCACAACGACGTCCGCCGCTGCGTGCTCGGTAACGTCAACCGGCCGCCGACCGCCGCCGAGTTGAAGAGGATGGAGGACCTTGTTGACCAGGGCATGACGGCCGGCGCCTGGGGTCTGTCCACCGGCCTGATCTACAACCCCGGCACCTACGCCAAGACCGACGAGCTGATCGCCCTGGCCCGGGTGGCGGCCCGGCACGGCGGCATCTACGCCAGCCACATCCGCAACGAGAGCGCCGCGGTCCTCAGCGCCATTGACGAGGCCATCCGCGTCGGCCGCGAGGCCGGCCTGCCGGTCCACATCTCGCACCTCAAGGCTTCCGGCCGCAGGGCCTGGGGGTTGGTTGGCGACGAGATCGCCCTGATCACCGCTGCCCGCAAGCGGGGGCAGGTGGTCACGGCCGACCAGTACCCCTACGTGGCCAGCAGCACGTCGCTGGCGGCCATGGTCGTCCCGCCCCGCTACCGCGAAGGCACCAGCAAGGACTTCCTCGCCCGCCTCGACGATCCCGATCTCGGCCCGCGCCTGCGCCGGGACATCGAGAAGGCCATCGAGGGCCGGGACGGCGGTAAGAGCCTGCGCATCGCCTACTACGCCGCCAGGCGCGCCTGGCAGGGCAAGGACCTCGACGCAGTCGCCCGCCAGGAGAAGGAGCGCATCCTGGACGTCGTCCTCGACATCGAGCGCCACGGCGGGGCCCAGATGGTTTGCTTCGTGATGAACGAGGAGGACGTGCGCCTGATCATGAAGGAGCCCTTCGTGGCCACCGCCAGTGACGGCGCCTCGCAAGTGCTGGGCGACGGCGTGCCCCACCCGCGCAGCTACGGCTGCTTCGCCCGCAAGATCGGCCGTTACGCGATCAAGGACAGAGTGATCTCGCTGGAGCAAGCGGTCCGCAGCGCCACGGGCCTGCCCGCCGACATCCTCAAGCTGCCGGAGCGCGGCTACCTGAAGGCGGACTATTATGCGGACGTGGTGGTGTTTGACCCGAAGACCTACATCGACCGGGCCACCTACGACAAGCCGCACCAGTACGCGGTCGGCGTGCGCTACCTGTTCGTCAACGGCCGGACGGTGATCGACGGGGGCAAGTTCAAAGAAGTGCTGGCCGGCAGAGTGCTGCGTCACCAGACTACGAGACCGGCACGTTAAACGACCCAGGCCCGGCTTGTCACAGCCGGGCCTGGGGATGCCCCGTCCGGGAGCGGGGGACGGGGCCGTCGGAAAGTACGGCTCAGCGGGGCAGCGTCAGGGTGTAGGTCTCGGTCTCGTCGCCCTCGTAGCGGTGCTCGCCGTCATCGCCAACTTCCGGCACGAGCCACAGGTCCTTGCCCTTGTACTGCATCCACTTCTTGGCCTTGGAGACCGCCCAGAAACGGACGCGGCTGGCGGCGATGGGCCCGTCCTTGGCCTCCAGCTCACGCGTCTCGCCCGGCTTGAGGACGAAGGACACGGTCTTCTTCGACTTCTCCGGGTCGGCCGGCATCCACGCGAAGTCGCCATTCTCTTGCTGCGTGCGGTACTGCAGGTAGACCTTCGCGACCTTGCCGCTGTCGTTCTTGACCTTCAGGTGGCGCTGCGTCTGCCACTGGGTCTCGTTGCTCTGGTCGGCGTCGTCGGAATCGCCGTCGGTTGCGTCGGCATCGGCGTCGGACGCGGAGGCGGAGGTCATGCTGGAGGTCGAATCGGCGGTATCGTCGCCATCCAGGTCGGCCGCATCGCCGCTATCGGAATCGGCGGCGCCGTCGTCCTCGACCGGCTCTCCGTCGAGGGACATGCCCAAATCGCCAAGGTCCAGGTGGTGCCTGTGATGCCTGTGATGCTTGTCGTGGTCGTGTTTGTGGTGCTTGTTGTTGTAGCCGGACTTGGTCGTCTTGAGCGACTGCGTCTTGAACGAAACCTGCTTGTGCGTCTGGGACATGAAAGTGTTGCTCGGGTTCGAGACGCCGTTGCGTTGGCGGAACACATTCGGTTGGAAGCGCGAGAAGCTGTTACCGCCGCTGTAGCTGCGGCCGCCACCACCACCACCACCGCCAGGTCCGCGGCCCTCGGCGACGCCCGCGGCCGCCAGGCTCAGGATCACCACCGCGCCGGTGTACATCAGATACCGTGACATGCGAGACTCCTTTGCTGGGTTAGAGCACCAAGTGTTTGACGTTGCCAGTGAATTTGTCGCGATGACGGCGGCTCTTAACGCAAGGGCGGTGCCGGCTCCGGAACCGCGGCGGCGCATTGTGCTCGCAAGTCTGTCTCTGTGCGGCAGTTGTGGTTATTCAGGGCGGTAACGAACTGACGGACAACTTCCGCATGGTGCCCGCTTTCTGTCGTCAAAAAGCGGTCAGATCGTATCGGGCTGACTCGCAGGCGCCCGACGCCGGCCAAGTGGCCCGGCGGAAACAGAAAGACCCCGGGCCGTTCAAAGGCCCGGGGTCTGCCGTGGTGTGCAACACCGGCTAATCGGGTAACCGAAAGGTAAAGGTTTCCATCTCCGGGGCCTCATAGCGGTGCTTGCCGTCCGTGTCCACTTCCGGCACCAGCCACAGGTCCTTGTCCTTGAAGCTGGACCACGTGCGGTCCTTGGACTCGGCCCAAATCCGGGCGCGGCTTGCAGAAACCCGCCCGTCGCCGTCCTTCAGATCAACCACCTGGCCGGGAGCAATGTCGAACGCCATGACCTCGTCCGCCGACCTGGAGGTGGAAGGCAACCAGGTCCATTCGCCAGGGCTGACCTGGGTGCGGTACTGAACATAGACCTTCACCAACCGGGCGGTGTCGTTGTGAACACGCAGGTAGCGCTCGGTCTGGAACAGGGGTTCGGCCACTAGAACCTCGGAGGTCTCTCCCTCCCCGCCCTCGAAGCCGTCCACGGCGCCATCGAACCCGCTGTCAGACCCGCCATCAACCTCGCCGTCGAAGCCGCCATCCGAGCCGCCATCCGAGCCGCCGTCGGAGCCGCCGTCGGAGCCGCCATCCGAGCCGCCGTCGGAGCCGCCAGTCTTGACCTTGTGCTTGGTCTTGTGTTTGATCTTCACTTTGGTCTTGACCTTGGTTTTAACCTTTACCTTGGCCTTGGTCTTGATCTTCTTTACCTTGGCCTTGGTCTTGATCTTCTTTACCTTGGCCTTGGTCTTGATCTTTTTCACCTTGGCCTTGGTCTTTTTGGTCTTCACCTTGGCCTTGGTCTTTTTGGTCTTCACCTTGGCCTTGACCTTCTTCGACTTGGCCTTGGTCTTGATCTTCTTCGACTTGGCCTTCTTGGCCTTGCCCTTGGGCGTCTTCTTGTGCTTCTTCGCACCACTCTTGTGGCCCTTGTGGTGGCCCGATTTGTGGCCGGCCTTGTGACCGCTGCGGCCCTTGGCCAGCAGATGGCCGCTCATGCTGGTGAGCGCGAGCCCGAACACGATCGCAACAACAACAAAAAACCGTTTCATGGGAGACTCCTCTGCTGCAGGGCAGCACGAGTTCAGATGTGCCGGGGATCACTCTGTCCCGCGTGCGAAGCCGTCCTTACGCAAGCAGGGTGCCGCTTTTCCCAGCGGGCATGGTAACACTGTCACAAGTTTGCTGTGCCGATAGACTTGTGCGATCCCAAGGGCCGTCGGAATCTAACGGCAGCGCCAATCTCACGGCGCCCAGCCCCGTTTTGTGTCATCAAATCTGGTACGAGTGTCATCAGCCGGATTGCCCTCTGGTGCTTTCCATTCATGCGGTCGGCGCGCGCAGACCCACGCCCGGCCTCGAAAGCCGGGCGTGGAGGTGTTGAGTGCCAGGGGATGTGAGGTTGAAGGGATCGCTTCTGAAGCGCCGGGCAGGGATTCGCCGCGGGGTTCTTTACACGGCAGGGCCCGCCGGGGCCGGCACCGCCGGGGGGCACACGGGTGCCTCCGCGGCGCTTTCCCCGGGCCGCGGCTCGGGCGACACGAGGAACGCCGAGCCCGTCATGACGATCATCAGGGCAGCGAACGACACCAGACCCATGAACAGGGCGATGCCCAGGTGCATGCCGATGGTGTTGAGGGCCCAAAACTTCCGCGTGCGCCGCGGCCAGACGAAGAAGGCGTAGCCGATTTCGAGCACCAGGGTGCTCCAACTGGCCAGCTTGGCCAGCCAGGGCACACTGGCGAGCCAGAAGAAGTCAAACTGGCGAAATTCAGGTTCCGTGAGCGCCCGCCAGATCGCCTCGCCGCTCCACCAGTCGCTGCCGGAGGCCTTTTCCACCCCCGAGGCGAGGTAGATGACACACAGGTGGACCTGGAGCACCCGCAGCGCCAGGCGGGCCGTCGAGGATGGCGTTCCGCTGACGCGTTTGGCGCGGAGGTCGATCGAGGCATAATGGGCCACCGGCATCCAGACCGAGTAGAACAAGGCGATGTTGGCAAACATGTCTACGCCGTAGATGCCGGCGGAACCCGTAGTGTTCAGGGCCAGGTGTGTGAACCAGGCCAAGAAGGCAGCCACACGCGTGTGCCAGCCTACGAGCAGGCCGGCCAGGCTGGCGACGTACAAAACAAAAACCGCCTGAACGCAGAAAGCGTCGCTCGCCCCCAAGGGGGCCAGCGCCTTGAGGAGCCAGCTGACGCGGGGCACGCCCGGGGTGGCGCTGGCTTCCCCAAGCGACCACTGGACGACGCCCAGGTTGGCGTAGAGGTCCAGCAGACTCCCGGCGATGGCCGCGGCCTGGAGAAGTAAGACCGCGGCGAGGCCGATGCGGAAACAAGCCAGAGGCCGCGCCGACGCCGGGGCACTCACAAAGTTGATCGCCGCTTCGCGCAGGCGGGGCAGCAGGTTGCGATGGTTCGGGATTTGCACGGCGTTCATGGGATCACCGCTCCTTGAGGGTGGTACGAGATTCATGGGCTTGCCTGCTCTTCCGCGGCGGTTTCCTGGTCACGGATGAAGGTCGCTTGGTAGAACGTTTTCCATTCCGCTCTCTTCCCAGCCTGGTAGTCCGCCATGGTAGGCGGGTCATATTCTTGCAGCCGGACCGTGACTTGTTGGGCATGGGCGTGACGGCCAAACATCATCGCCGCCCAGGAGGCCGCCAGGTCAGAACTGCCGAAGTCGCCGAAGCTGTTATCGTAGCGGAGCATCGCCTCATGATTGTCCCCCCGGTTGAGCACGTCCATCCAGGTTTGGCCTTTGGCGTCGGTCATGGTGAATGTCGCCCGGTAGGAGGCACCGACCTCGGGGGCAAAGAACCCATACTGGTTGCCTGCCCCGGATACCTCGCCGTACCAGCCGAGCGCCCTCTCCCCGGCGAGGAAACCGGCCGCACCGCAAATCACAAGAATAACATGGGCGGCGGCGATGGTCGTCAAAAAAGCATGGCGTGCGGTCATGGCTCGGGACTCCTGGGTTAGAAGCATGTTGGCTAGTTCCTGAGTGTCAGGTTGGGCGATCATCTCCACGGAGTCACCGTCTGCATCGGCGGTCACTCCGGCGCTGCTGGCTGGCTCCTCGGCCGACTCGGCCTCCTCGTCGACTTCTGCAACCAGTACCACCTGCTCCACGGGGATCGCGGGGATCCAATTGTTCGAGAAGGCGCGTCCGGCCGCTACGATCGCGACCAGGACGACGGCGCCAATCAAAGACTTGCGAAGCATGATCCACTCCTTCGCCCACTGGGCGTTGCCTGGTTGCTTTCGAGCGTTGTGTTGCAAATGACTGGCCCACGCAAAAGCAAGGCGTATGCCGTCCCGGCCGGCCCAGCAGGCGGATTGCCGCAACTTAGTATCAGTTAGGTATTTATGGTAGGAAGAAGGCGAGGGTCGCGTCGGCAGGGCCTTGCGGCGGTCATAGCCGTTGTCGTCAGGATAGGACGTTCGTCATCGAATTGATGCAGCGGCCGCCCCAATAGGCAGACCCCGGGCCGTTCGAAGGCCCGGGGTCCGCCGAGTAGAGAAGGCCGTCCGTGACCGTGAACCGGCTAACGGGGTAGCCGGAAGGTAAAGGTTTCCATCTCGGGGGCCTCATAGCGGTGCTTGCCGTCCGTGTCCACTTCCGGCACCAGCCACAGGTCCTTGTCCTTGTAACGCGTCAACTTCTTGGACCGCGACTGCGCCCAGATGCGGGCACGGCTGCCGCTGATGCGGCCGTCATCGTTCTTGAGGTCGACCGTCTGGCCGGGGGCGATGTCAAAGGTCATCACCCGGCCTGCATCCTTCGCGGGCAGCCAGGACCAGTTGCCTGCAGCCACCATGGTCTTGTAGCGGACGAAGACGCGGGCGGCCTCGGCACTGTCGTTCTTGACCCGCAGGTACCGCTCGACCTGGTACACCGGGGCTTCCTCCTCATCCGAGCCGTTGCCGTCATCGCCGTCCACGGCGGAACTGCCGGCGCTGGAACCGCTCGCGTCAGCAGCACCGGAGCCGCTGCCCGAGCCGCCGGCGTCCGAGCCACCCGGATCAGAGCCGCCCCCGCCCGGCATGATCGGCATAACCGTGGGCGGAAGGATCTTCGGCGGCTTGACCGTCGGCACGGTCATCGGCGGCATCACGGTCGGAACCGTGGTTGGGGGCTTGACCGTGGGCACCACGGTGGGCACCTTGACGGTCGGGGCCAGGGTCGGGATCACCGCCACCTTGATCGTGGGCGGGAAGACCGGCGGGACCACGGTGGGCACCTTGACGGTCGGGGCCAGGGTCGGGACCACCGCCACCTTGATGGTGGGCGGGAAGACCGGCGGGACCACGGTGGGCACCTTGACGGTCGGGGCCAGGGTCGGAACCACCGCCACCTTGATGGTGGGCGGGAAGACCGGCGGGACCACAGTGGGCACCTTGACGGTCGGTGCCAGGGTCGGGACCACCGCCACCTTGATGGTGGGCGGGAAGACCGGCGGGACCACGGTGGGCACCTTCACGGTCGGTGCCAGGGTCGGGACCACCGCCACCTTGATCGTGGGCGGGAAGACCGGCGGGACCACAGTGGGCACCTTCACGGTCGGGACCACGGTCGGCGGCAGGACCGTCGGGACCTTAACCGTCGGGACCACGGTCGGCGTGTTAACAACGCCCGTGTTGACCACGCCCAGGTTCACGATCGGCGGGTTCACCACGGGGGGTCCATTGCCGATGATGAAACCGTCGAGCGTCTTGGGAGTGCCCTTCGTAGGGACCGTCTTCACCGGCGCCGTCTTGATCGCGTTCGCGGTGCTGATGGTCTTCGTGGTCCGGATTTTATTCGCGAGCACCTTCTTGGTGCGCGTCTTCTTGGTCACTTTCTTGCCGGTTTTGTGCTTGCCGGCCTTCTTGCCAGTTTTGTGACTTTTCTTGCCGCCGGTCTTCTGCTTGTGGGCGGCCTTCTGCCCGCTCGGGCGCGGCCTAGCCAGCAGGCTGCCACTCATGCTCGTGAGCGCCAACCCCAGCAGGATGGCAACGACAACAACGAAACGCTTCATGGGAGACTCCTCTGCTGCAAGGCAGCGCAAGTTGAGATGTGCCGGGGACACTCTGTCCCGCGTGCGAGGCGTTGCTGAAGCAAGGACGGTGCCGTCCCTTCCTGCTGATGTTAGATATCAAGCCATAACCTTCGCTTCCTGGTTGACTTGTGCTATTCCGATGGTCGATGGAATCGGCGCGCGCTGTGTATTCGCGGCGCCCGCGGCCGGGTTTATGTCATCAGATCTTGCACGCGCGTAATCAGCTTGAGTTCTGCGTTTTCTCAAGGCGAGGTGTGCGCGGCTCAGGGCGCAGACCCACGCCCGGCCTTTGCAAGCCGGGCGTGGAGGTGTTGAGGGGCCAGGGGACGTGAAGGTGAAGGGATGGTCTCTGAAGTGAGGTGAGAGATTTCGCGCGGTCTATTTACGCGGCAGCAACGGCCGGCGCCGCCGAAGCGGGCGCGGCGGTGTCCGGAGCCGCCTCCTGGGCCCGCGGCTCCGCCGACACCAGGAATGCCGAGCCCGTCAGCACGATCATGACGCCCGCGAACGACACCAGCCCCATGAACAGGCCGATGCCGAGGTGCATGGCCATGGTGTTGAGGGCCCAAAGCTTTCGCGTGCGCCGCGGCCACACGAAGAACGCGTACCCGGCTTCCACCAGCAACGTGCCCCAGCAGAGGAGCTGGGCGACCCACGGGACGCTGGCCAGCCAGCCGAGCTCGACCGTGCGGTAAGCAGGCTCGGTCACCGCCCGCCAGATGGCCTCGCCGTTCCACCACTGGGCGCCGAGCGCCTTCTCAATGCCCGAGTCGAGGTAGACCATGCACAGGTGCAATTGCAACACGCGCAGGCCCAGCCGTGCCGCCCACGAGGGAGCGCCGCTGACCCGCCCCGCCGCCAGGTCGAGCGAGGCGCTGTGCCCGACCGGCATCCAGACGCAGTAAAACAGGCCGATATCGGCAAACAGGTCCACGCCGTAGGTGCTGGCGTAACCGGTCGTCTTCAGGGCCAGGTGCGTCACCCAGGCGACGGCGGCCGCCCAGCGCGTCCGCCAGCCGACCAGCAGCGCCGCCAGGCTGCCCACGTACACCAGGAACATGCCCTGCACGCAGCCGTTGACCGTGGCCCCGCGGGGCACGAGCGCGTCGGCGACCCAGCTCAGCTTGGGCACGCCCGGGCCGATGGCCCAATCGATCACCAGCCACTGCACGATGCCGTGGGGCCCGTAAAAGGCCAGCACGTTGCCCGCGATGGCCAGGGCCTGGGCCAGCAGCACGAGGCTCAGGCCGATGCGGAGGCAGGCCACGGGCCGGGCCGACGCCGGGGCGCTGACGAAGGCGGTCGCGCCGTCGCGGGCGCGGGACAGGATGGTCCGGAACCGGTTCATGGAGACACCTGCTTTTCGGTGGTTACTTGCGGATGGCGGAAGAAGGTAGCCTGGTAAATCGTTTTCCACTCCGCCCGCTTGCCGGCACGGTAGTCGGTCATCGTGGGCGGGTTGTACTCGTTGAGCGAGACCGTGACCAGCACGGCGTCGTGGTGCCGGCCGAACATGGTGGCCGCCCAGCAGGCCGGCAGGTTGTCGCCCACCAGGCCCCAGACGGAGACCGTCACCTCGCTTCGGAGGGTGACTTCGTTGTTTGTGTCGTGGGCCAGGGTGTCGGTCCAGGTCCGGCCGTTGCGGTCAGTCATGGTAAAGGTGGCCTTGTACTGCGGCGGCACCTCGGGGGCGAAGAAGCCATAGGCATAAGCCGTCCCCGTCACCAACCCGTACCAGCGGGCCAGCCGGCCGCCGAGGTTCAGCTCGGACAGCAGCGGCAGGCGGAAGATGCCGAAGGCGACCAGGATCAGGTGGCCGACAGCGACGGCGGTGAAAAACGTGCGCTTGTTCATGGCGGAGGCCCTTGTTCTGGTCAGCGCTGGCTCGCGGCCGGCGCTCACATCGCCTGATTATTTCGGGGAGTTCGCGCTCACTTGCTCTGTTTCCGCCGCGTTGTCACTCTCGGCGTCCACGGTCATGTCATCGTCGCTGTCGGCGTCCGCGGCCGTTTCCTCATCGGCATCGCCTTCTGCGGTCATCTCTTTGTTGCCCGGTGACGCGGCCGCCACCTGCGTCGTGCCGTCGGAAGCGGCGACCATGAGGAGCTGTTCCACCGGAATGGCCGGCGCTTGCTCCGACGAGAACGTCAGGGATGCCGCGACGAGCACAAACAGCGGGATGACACCGGGCAGGACTTTGCGGAACATGGTCAACTCCTTGTCCCATACCCCGGGAGGCACGGACGACGGTGGGTTGCAGTAGCTCAGCGAATGAGGCCGAGCAAACGCAACGCCTGTGCCGTCCGGGCGGAGCGAGCCGGCCGTGAGTGGAGGAAGCCGTGTAGGATTGGAACGTTACGACAAATTGACTGGGAGCGGATGGAATTGCCGCTTGGGTTGCCCGCGTGCGCGCATGTAATCAAAACAGGACGTTCGTCATCAAATTGACCGGAGCGCTGAATCAGGCGACGTCGCTTGCCGGGTGGTGCACCGGGTTGAAGCGGTCATTTCGCCGTTCTCGCATGTGTGCATGCGCTCACTTGTCGCACGGAAAACCCAGCGAATAATTGGTTCGGCTGCAAGCCGGCATTGCCCCCGGCCGCGACCCGGCGACGGGTTTCATGCGCGCTGGGGCAAGCCGTTTGTCATGGGCGCGTCTCGCAGTGCTCACATTCTGCGCCCGTTCTGACAAGCACGGGGTGTGAGGCCGGCTGGCCGGCCTACACCGGTTCACCCAACTCCGCCGCACGCTGACCGACCGGAACTCGGCCAGGACCTTTCCGCGGCACTTCCTCTCTCGCGAAGGAGCGCG
>Ga0307477_10003561_pt1 | contig 11546 bp, 12 predicted proteins | sample atmos_gasesECM2C_FD_203316 | JGI IMG/M metagenome (GOLD analysis project Ga0307477, IMG submission 203316) | Hardwood forest soil microbial communities from Morgan-Monroe State Forest, Indiana, United States - atmos_gasesECM2C_515 | ecosystem: Environmental > Terrestrial > Soil > Temperate...
AGCGACCACGATCCCGGCGGCGCAGTACGCCACCATGACCAGGCCGCCGGTGAGCGGCCGGAGCGTGTGCGCCCCGTGGTGAAGGGCGAAGAGCTGCCCTCCGGCCTCCAGCGGGAGGTACTGGCTAATCGCGTGGTTCCAGCTCAGGGGCAGGACGTTCATGAGCGGCGGCAGCACGAAGAAGATCGCGGCGAAGGCGGCGATGCCGCCTGCCGTGTTGCGCACGATCGCGCCGAGCGCGAGGGCGAAGATCCCTACGAGCATCACGTAGACCGCGCCGCCGAGCACCGCCCGCGCGACGCCGGTGTGCGTGAAGGAGATCTGGAGCGGATGAATGTTCGAGAGAATCGCCTGGGTCGCAAAGAAGCTCACGAGCACCGCGGGCACCGCGAGCACGAACGAGACGACCGCGTAGTCGAGGAGCTTCGCCCAGAGCACGAGCAGCCGCTTCGGCACGGCGGTGAAAGTGGAGCGGATCGAGCCGGTCGAGTACTCGGCCGTGATGAGGAGCACGCCCAGGACGGCGATCGCGAGCTGCGCCACGTTGACGCCGGCGAGCGCAATGTCGAGCGGGTGGCGATCCGCGCGGTCGTGCGGCGACATCGAATGCCAGTGCGACCGGGTGACGAAGGCAAAGATGAGCGGGAAGGCGATCGTGAGTAGGAAGCCGACGCCGAGCGACCAGGCCGTCGAGCGGACGGAGCGCAGCTTTGTCCACTCCGAGAGGAGCACGCGGTGGAAGGCGACGCGGCCGGTCGTCTGGAGCCGCGGGATCTTGACGGTGGGGGCGAGAGTGCTCACGCGACGGCCTCCTCGACCTCGGTCGCGAACTCGAGGTCGTCCCGGGTGAGGTCCATGAACGCCTCCTCGAGCGAGGCCTGGTGCGGCGTCAGCTCGTGGAGGGCGATCCCTGCGGCGGCGGCTGCGTCCCCGACCTGCTGGGCCGTGAGCCCGTGCACCTCGACCGCGCCGCGCTCGGCCGGGTCGAACGAGACGCCGGGGCCGGTGAGAACGTGGCGGAGTCGCTCGAGCTCGGGCGACCGGACGACCACGACCTTGTGCGAGGCGCGGGCGACGAAGTCGTCGACGCTCGTATCCGCGATCAGCTTGCCGCGGCCGATCACGATCAGGTGGTCCGCGGTGAGCGCCATCTCGCTCATGAGGTGGGAGGAGACGAAGACCGTGCGGCCCTCGGCGGCGAGCCCCTTGAGGAGGTTGCGCACCCAGTGGATGCCCTCCGGGTCGAGGCCGTTGACCGGCTCGTCGAGCATCACCGTCTTGGGGTCGCCGAGCAGCGCCTGCGCGATGCCGAGCCGCTGGCCCATCCCGAGCGAGAACTGGCCGGTGCGCTTGCGCGCCACCTCGTGCAGGCCAACGAGGTCGATGAGCTCGGTGACCCGCTGCTTCGGGATTCCGTGCGTCTGGGCGAGCGCGAGCAGGTGGTTGTAGGCGGAGCGTCCCGTGTGGACGGAGCGCGCCTCGAGCAGCGCGCCGACCTCGTGCAGCGGCGCCGAATGGTCGCGATAGTGGCGACCGTTGACCGTGACGTCGCCGTCGGTCGGCGCGTCGAGACCGAGGATCAGGCGCATCGTCGTGGACTTGCCGGAGCCGTTCGGCCCGAGGAAGCCCGTCACGATGCCGGGCTGCACGGTGAAGCTGAGCCCGTCGACGGCGCGCTTCGAGCCGTAGTCCTTCGTCAGTTCCCGGGCCTCGATCATGGGTTGCAACCTATGTGCGTTGGGTGAGTCCCAGGTGAGGATGCACGACGTAAGCTGGAGACATGTTCCTTTTCACGAAGAAGGTCGAGCAGGTCACGCCGGAGGACGCGCTGCCGGGGCGCGACACTCCGATGCAGGTCCCCGAGCGGCACGAGGTGCTCGGGACGCCGCTCCAGCCGCCGTTCCCGGAGCAGATGGAGCAGCTCGTCGTGGCGATGGGCTGCTTCTGGGGCGCCGAGCGCGTCTTCTGGCAGGCCGACGGCGTCTACACGACGGCGGTCGGCTACGCGGGCGGCTTCACGCCGAACCCGACGTACGAGGAGGTGTGCAGCGGGCGCACAGGCCACACGGAGGCAGTCCTCGTCGTCTTCGACCCCGCCGTGATTTCGCTCGACGGCGTCCTGCGCCTGTTCTGGGAGAACCACGACCCGACGCAGGGCAACCGGCAGGGCAACGACGTCGGCACGCAGTACCGCTCAGCGATCTACTGGGCGAATGACGCTCAGCGGGAAGCGGCGGAGGCGTCGCGCGACATGTACCAGGCTGAGCTTGCGGGCGCCGGCTACGGCGAGATCACGACCGAGATCGCGACGGCGGGGCCGTTCTACTACGCCGAGCCGTACCACCAGCAGTACCTCGCCAAGAACCCGAACGGCTACTGCGGACTCGGCGGCACCGGCGTCGCCTGCCCTGTCGGGGTGCAGACGGCAGGAAGCTAGAGCTTCTTGCTCATCGCGACGGCGTTCTCGTCGTAGCCGAGCGATCGGTAGAGGTTACGGGCGACCTCGTTCCGTCCGAAGACGTTGAGCGCGACGCTGTCGTGCCCGAGCCGGCGAGCCTCCTCCTCGGCGAAGAGCATCGCTGCCTTCCCGTAGCCCTTGCCTCGCTGCGACTCCTCGAGACGGATGTCGAACACGAACAGGCAGCGCTGGAAAGCGTCGTCGCGCTCCGCGAGCCACAGGTCGCCGACCGGCTCGCCGTCCGCCTCGATGACGAAGACGAGCTGCTCGGGTGACGGCTTGCCGCCCGGAAAGAGGCGCTCGGTGTCGTCCGCCGCCTTCGTCCTGGCCCGCTCCTGGGCGAGGCCGGCGTCGCGGACCATGTCCTCGGCGTAACGCTCGCGCATCAGCGGCAGCCAGTCGGCGAACTCGTCGTCCCACATCGGCCGAAAGTCGACGCTCACGCGCCGAGCCTATCCCGCCTGGTCGCTGCTAAGGGGCCGGCCGGTCGGCACGTTCTCGCTCGTCGTAGTAGCGCAACGGCGGGCGCGTCAGGCCGCCGCGAGCTCCTCGCTGTGGAGCCGGTAGAGGTCCGCCTCGCACGCCTCGAAGCCGTCGACGACGTCCGGGTCGAAGTGGCTGCCGCGACAGCGGCGAATCTCCTCCACCGCTGCCTCCCAGCTGACCGGCACCCGGTACGGCCGCTTGTCGGTCATCGCGTCGAGCGAGTCGACGACGGCGAAGATTCGCGCCCCCAAGGGGATGCCTTCCTCGGAGAGTCTGTCTGGGTACCCGTTGCCGTCCCATCGTTCGTGGTGGGAGCGGATGACCCGCGCACCTTCCTGGTTCAGGAGCGGCACGTGGGCGAGCAGCCGTTCGCCGAGCTCGGCGTGCTCTTGCATGCGCCTGCGTTCGGTCACGGTCAGGCGGCCCGGCTTGAGGAGGATCCCGTCGGGGATGCCGATCTTGCCGACGTCGTGGAGGAGGAAGCCCCATTCGAGGCTCGGGTCGTCGAGCAGCAGAGGGGCGACCTCGAGGGTGAGCCTGGTCGCGTAGGAGGTGACACGGCGCGAGTGCCGGCTCGTCCCGAAGTCGCGTGACTCCAGCGCCGAGGCGAGCACCGCCACGGTCTGCGCGTACGCCTCGTTCAGGAGCTGGTGCTGTCGGCGGCCGATCTCGATCAGCCGGTTCAGGTCGGTCGCGTCGACGAGCTCGCTCGACGTGTTCGACTCTCCTGGGGCGGCCGGCCGGATCAGCGGGGTCACGAGCGCGAGCAGCTCGAGAGGGCTGAACGGCTTGCGCAGGAACGCCTGGGCTCCTGCCGCGCGCGCGCCACGGCCCGCTTCCTCAGAGCCGCTGATCGCCACGACGGGGATCCGGCTCGTCTGCGGCGTCTCGCGGAGCCGCTCGAGGTAGAAGATGCCGTCGATCCCGGGCAGGCCGATGTCGAGCAGGATGGCCTCGGGCCGCGACGTGTTGAGCAGGCGCTCGGCCTCGATCACGTCGTACGCCGTGTCCACGTCGAACCCCTCTAGCTCGAACGTCGTCCGTACCAGCTCGCAGAGCAGACGGTCGTCGTCGACTACCAAAACCCGACGTGCACGGCTCATTCGTAACCCCCTGTCATGTGCAACGGCGATCTTGCGCTTCGGAGTCTCTCTCGGCAGGCGGCGCGCTCGGCCTTGAGCGTTCCGCCGGTTCGAGAACCGTCAGCGAGTGAGAGGAGTTTCTGGCGAAATCTGCCGCAGGCTTCCGGTCACGAATCCCCCTTTTGGGTGCCTCTACTGCAACCGCTCGGCGAGATAGCGGATCGCGAGTGGGTAGCGGTACTCGATTCCGCCGTGGCCGGCGTCGAAGAGCTCGAAGAAGACGTCCGTGATCCCGAGCTCCTCCAGCTCCCGCCGGAACGCCTCGGCGCCGAGGTCGAGGTAGAACTCGTCCCGCTTGCCGGCGTCGATGTAGATCGCCCGCAGGCTGCGCAGCGCGTCGGCATGCCGTCGTGCCATCCGGACGGGATCCCACGCGAGCCAGCGCTGCCACACGTCGTCGCGAAGCATTCCCGTCGCGGTGTCGAACGGGAGGTCGATCGACCCGTCCTCGTTCGCGGAGTAGCACGCCGCCATCGCCCACTCGTTGACGAGCGGGAAGTCCGACTTCTTCGTCAGAGCGGGACGTGAATGGAAGTCCTCCCAGAAGCGCTCGTACGAGCCGTCGTACTCGTCACGAAGCGCACGCGTCGCCTCGCGGAACTCCGGTAGGTAGCAGAGCTCGAACAGCGCGTCCCCGGAGTGCGTCGCCAGGCCGCCGAAGACGTCGGGCCGCAGCATCGGCACGACCATCGCGCCGTAGCCGCCGCTCGATTTGCCGGTGATTCCGCGATGGGCAGCCTCCGCGAGGGTCCGGTAGCGAGAGTCGACGAACGAGACGACCTCGTCGGAGAGGTACTCGCCGTAGCGGCCGGTTCCCGGCGAATCGATGAACTGCGAGCCGCCGTACGTCGTCCAGCAGTCGACGAACACGACGAGCGCCGGCGGGCAATCCTCCTCGGCGAACAGCCGGTCGATGTTCTCCGGCGTGCTCGGGCGGAAGGCGGTGCGGTTGCGCCACATGTCGATCTGTCCGGTCATCCCCTGGATCAGGTAGATCGAGGGGAAGCTGCGGTCGGGCTCGGCGTCGTACGCGGGCGGAAGGTAGACCCAGAGCGGCCGGACGTGCGGATCGCCGAGCGGGTTGTCGCGGAGGATCTCGCTCTCGATCTCCAGCTCGTCGAAGCGTCCCACGTAGTCCCGCGACCACGGCTCCACGCGGCGTTTCTATCAGGCCGCGGCGGCCCGGGCCCCGGCTACACTCAGCGCCATGGCCGAGTACGGGACGATGCGGGTCAAGAGCGGGCTCGCCGAGATGCTCAAGGGCGGCGTGATCATGGACGTCGTCGACGCCGAGCAGGCGAAGGTCGCCGAGGAGGCGGGCGCCTGCGCGGTGATGGCGCTCGAGCGCGTCCCCGCCGACATCCGCCGCGACGGCGGCGTCGCGCGCATGTCCGACCCGGAGAAGATCGGCGAGATCCAGGAGGCCGTGACGATCCCCGTCATGGCGAAGTGCCGCATCGGCCACTTCGCCGAGGCGCAGATCCTGCAGGCGCTCGAGATCGACTACATCGACGAGTCCGAGGTGCTGACGCCGGCCGACCTCGAGCACCACGTCGACAAGTGGCAGTTCACCGTGCCCTTCGTCTGCGGGTGCACGAACCTCGGCGAGGCGCTGCGCCGGATCGCGGAGGGCGCGGCGATGATCCGCACGAAGGGCGAGGCAGGGACCGGGGACATCGTCAACGCCGTCACGCACATGCGCGCGGTCTTCGGCCACATCCGGCGGCTTGCAGCGCTGCGCGAGGAGGAGCTCTACTCCGAGGCGAAGGAGCTGCGGGCGCCGTACGAGCTCGTCAGGTGGGTGGCCGAGAACGGGAAGCTGCCGGTCGTGACGTTCACCGCCGGCGGAATCGCGACCCCGGCCGACGCGTCGCTCTGCATGCAGCTCGGCGCCGACGGCGTGTTCGTCGGGTCGGGGATCTTCAAGTCGGGCGACCCTGAGCGTCGCGCGAAGGCGATCGTCGAGGCGACGACGCATTTCGGCGACGCGGACATCCTCGCCCGCGTCTCGGCCGGCCTCGGCGAGCCGATGGTCGGCATCTCGGCGCAGTCGCTCGACCCGAGCGAGTTGCTCGAGACCCGTGGCTGGTAACGCCAAGCGGCGGCCTGCGGGCACGCGCAGCTGCCCAGCTTCCGGCCGGTGGCGTCCGGCCGGTGGCAGCCACTGCACGTCTTTGTAACGGGGCACTCGCGGTGTCGAGCGCCTTCGCGTGGCGGCTGTGGATGAGTTGTTGCACTTTCGTGCGGTAGCTGCCACCGATCTTTCGCGGCACCGAGTCGTTCCGTCCGGTACGGGGCGGATGATCCGCCGGACGTGCATTCGCGCAAGCCGGTCTGGAAGACCTCGTCGTTTCTCGTCTATTCGGGCGGGCTCACCGTTCTCGGCGCCGCAGTTGCGACGCTGGCGTACCTCTCCGGCCACTACGGCAAAGGCTGGCTCACCGGCTGGGGGCTGCTCGTGCTCGTCATCCTGCGTTTCATCGCCGAGGCGCTGCGCCTCAGGGGGCGCTGGGTCGCGGCCGGAATCTTCGCCTTCGCCTCGGTGATCGCCTGGGGCATGTTCCTCGGGCTCGCATGGCACTGGTTCGGCTGGCTCGACCACTGGGACTCGGCCTTCGGCGGCTGGTCGCTGGCGCATCTGTCGCTCGAGTTCCTCATCCTCGTCGCGGCGATCGGCGACCGGCGCCACTGGGGCTTCCCGTTCATCACGCTCATCTCGGCCGTCGTGGGCTGGTTCTTCATCACCGACTTCATCTCGAACGGTGGCAACTGGACGTACGTCGTCACACTGATCGTCGGGATCGCCTATTTCGCTGCCGGCAGCGTCAGTCGGGAGCCGTCGGCGTTCTGGCTGCACCTGGTCGGAGGTGCGCTCATCGGCGCCACCCTTCTGCGCTGGTGGCATACGACCGACTTCGACTGGGCACTCATCTCGGCGGTGGCTCTCGTCTACGTCGGGATCGCGTACGCGACGAGGCGCTCGAGTTGGGCGGTGTACGCAACGCTCGGGTTCTTCGGCGCGACGATCCACTACCTCGTCGGCTCGCCGACCGGCATCGTCGGCAACATCGTCTCGGGAACGACGCCGCCGCATGTCAGCCCCTGGGCGCCTGCGCTCGCCTTCGGGCTGCTCGGCTTCTGGCTCGTGCTGCTCGGCCTCCTCGGACGCCGGAGCCGGGTCGCCGCGCAAGTCGTGCTGCCGCCCGCGTAAGCCTCGTTACCATCGAAACGTGGAGAAGCCGCTCACCATCGGCGTCCTCGCCCTGCAGGGGAACTTCCGGGAGCACGCGGCCGTGCTGCGCCGACTGGACGCAGAGCCGGTTGAGGTCCGGCTTCCCGAGCAGCTCCACGGGCTCGACGGGCTCATCATCCCCGGCGGCGAGTCGACCGCGATCGGCCGGCTCATGCGACTGTACGGCCTCGACGAGGCGGTGCGCGAGTTCGGCGGCCCGATCTTCGGAACGTGCGCCGGCATGATCGTCCTCGACCGCGACCACCTGGGCCTCGGTGACTGGCGCACTCGGCGCAACGCATTTGGCCGCCAGATCAACAGCTTCGAGGCGGACCTCGACGTCGCGTACGGCGAAAAGCCGCTCCGCGCCGTGTTCATCCGGGCGCCCTGGCTCGAGGAGCCGGGGCCGGACGTCCAGGTGCTGGCGGAGCTCGACGGCCATCCGGTGCTGGCGCGCGAAGGACGGCTGCTCGTCACGGCCTTCCACCCTGAGCTGACCGACGATACACGCGTCCACGAGCGATTCCTCGAGATCGTGAGGGAGGAGGCCAATGTCCGGGCATAGCAAGTGGTCGTCGATCAAGCACAAGAAGGGCGCGGTAGACGCGAAGCGCGGCAAGCTCTTCTCGAAGCTGACCCGCGCGATCATTGTCGCGGCCAAGGAGGGCGGCCCCGACCCGGCCGGGAATCTCGCCCTGCAGAACGCGATCGAGAAGGCCCGCTCCAACTCGATGCCGAAGGACAACATCGACCGTGCGATCGCGAAGGGCGCGGGGACGGATTCGGACTCCGCTGTCTACGAAACCGTGGTCTACGAGGGCTACGGCCCGGCAGGAGTCGCCGTGATCGTTGAGGCGCTCACCGACAACCGCAACCGCACTGCCGGCGAGGTGCGCCACATCTTCGCGAAGAACGACGGCAACCTCGGCACCTCGGGCGCGGTCGCGTGGCTGTTCGAGCGGCGCGGCGTCGTTCTCGTGCCGGCGAGCGGAACCGACGAGGACGAGCTCATGCTCGCCGCGGCGGACGGCGGCGCCGACGACGTCACCCGCGACGGCTCGTCCTTCGAGGTGCTCTCTGCAGCCGAGCAGCTCGCGACGGTCCGCGAAGCGGTCGCGAACGCCGGCTTCGAGATCGAATCCGCCGAGCTGACGATGCTGCCCAAGACCACGATCGCCGTCGACGACGAGAGCGAGGCGAAGAAGATCCTCCGCCTCATCGACCAGCTCGAGGACGACGACGACGTGCAGGACGTCTACGCGAACTTCGACATCCCCGAGCGGGTGCTCGAAGCGGTCGCCGGCTAGCGGATGCGAATCGTCTTCTTGGCCGTCGAGGACGAGCCGCAACAGGCGACGGTGACCCGCACGAGGTAGCTGCCCGGCGCGAGCGCCCGCCGAGGCCGCAACCTGAGCGTCAGCTTCTTCCCGTCTGCGGCTGCTCGGGCGAGTCGCTTGCCCTTGTGGCTGAGTACCGCGACGGCGCGCGTGAGCTGATTCGCGGCCACCGAGACGACGACGACCTTCCGCGTCGCGTGCAGCGAGGCGATCCGCACCTTGAGCGCCGCGCTCGGTGCGCCGGTGGTCGTGGACCCCGTGCTCGTGGTCGACCCAGTGGAGGTACTCGACGGAATCGAAGTCGTCGTCGGCGCGGTCGAGGTGCCCGTGGACGTGGAAGTCGTGGACGTATTCGTCGGCGTCGAGGTCGAGGTCGTCCCACCCGTCACGTTCAGGGTCCCTTTCAGAATGCCGGGGTGGGCGTCGCAGCGATACGTATAGGTGCCTGGGGCGAGCGTCACCGTCCAGGTGACCATGCCCGTTCCGGCGACGTCCGTCTTGTCGACGGAGACGCCGCCGGGGTCCAGGAGATCGAAGTTGTGGATCGTCGCGTAGTCGGTGATGTCGAACTCGTAGGTCCCGGCGGGCACGGTCGACGCGGAGAGGGAGATCGCGAAAGCGTTCGGGTCCGAAGACATCCCGACGCTGCCGGTGAGCGTCCCGTCGACCGTGCTGCCCGCGTCTGCGCCGGGGCTCGCCACCACGAACGCCGTGCCGAGCCCGACGGCGAAGAGGAGCATGCAGAGCACGATGGTCCTCACCGGCCGGTCCTACTCACTTCCTCCCGCATCGGATTTCGCGGCCTCGACAGGAACGTCCGATCGCCTGCCTAACGTCTCGGCGTGAAAGTCGTCGGCATCGACCCGGGAACGGCTGCTTGCGGGTACGGAATCGTCCAAGAAAGCGGAGGCCGCCTAACGGAGGTGGCCCACGGCTGCTGGTCGACGGCGGCCGGCGAGGACCCGGTGCTCCGCTTGAAGACGATCTACGACGCCGTCGCGGCGCTCATCGCGGAACACAAGCCGGATGCGGTGGCGCTCGAGGAGTCGTACGTCGGCGCCGACGCCCGCATCGCGCTCTCCGTCGGCCAGGCGCGCGGCGCCGTGCTCGTCGCCGCCGCCAACGCGGGAGTCGCCTGCCGCGAGTACGCGCCCGCGCGCGTGAAGCAGGCGATCTGCGGCTACGGCCGCGCCGAGAAGGCGCAGATGCAGCGGATGGTGAGGATGCTGCTCGCGCTGCCCGAGTTGCCGACGCCGAACCACGCCGCCGACGCGCTCGCGGTCGCAATCTGCCATGCCCTCTCGCCGCCGCTCTTGCGCTTGGAAGCCGCGTCGTGATCGCCCGGCTCCGCGGCAAGCCGGTCGCGAACACGCCGGACGGTCTCGTGCTCGAGGTGGGCGGCGTCGGCTACCTCGTCCACGCGACACCTTCGGCAGTCCGCAAGGGCGACGCGGCGGATGAGATCACCGTGGAGACGTACCTCCACGTCCGCGAGGACGCGTTGCAGCTCTACGGCTTCGCCGATCGCAGCGAACGGGAGCTTTTCGTCCAGCTCCTCGCCGTGAGCGGCGTCGGCCCGAAGGTCGCGCTCGCGATCGTCTCCGGCTCGCCGGCCGCCGAGCTGCGCCGAGCGATCGCGCGCGGGGACCACGCCCGCTTCCAGGCGATCCCCGGCATCGGCAAGAAGACAGCCGAGCGGATCGTGCTCGAGCTGAAGGAGAAGCTCGGCGATTCGGCGCTCGCGTCGGCGCCCGACATTTCCGACGAGCAGCACGTCGTCGCCCGCGACGCGCTCGTCGAGCTCGGCTGGTCGCTGCTCGATGCGGAGCGCGCCCTCGCCGAAGTCGATCCCGACCTGTCGCCGGAGGAACGCGTCCGGCTCGCGTTGAAGAAAGCTGCATGAACGCAACGACCCAGTTCCTGGCGCCCGCACTTCGCGCCGAGGACGAGGAGGTCGAGCAGAGTCTCCGGCCGCGCCGCCTCGACGAGTTCGTCGGCCAGGCGCGCGTCAAGGAGCAGCTTGCGGTCGCGCTCGACGCGGCAAAAGGACGCGGCGAGGCGCTCGACCACGTGCTCCTCGTCGGCCCTCCCGGGCTCGGCAAGACGAGCCTCGCGCACATCATCCGCGAGGAGCTCGGCGTGGGCATCCGCTCGGTCGCCGGTCCCGCGCTCGAGCGGAAGGACGTCGCGGCGATCCTGACCGCGGTCGAGGCACGCGACGTCGTCTTCGTCGACGAGATCCACCGGCTCGGCCGCGCGGCCGAGGAGATCCTCTACCCGGCGCTCGAGGACTTCCGGCTCGACATCGTGATGGGGCAGGGGACGGCCGCCCGGACGCTGACACTCGACCTGCCGCCGTTCACGCTCGTCGGGGCGACCACGCGCACCGGCCTCCTGACGTCGCCACTCCGCGACCGTTTCGGGATCACGTTCCGGCTCGACTACTACGAGGACGGCGAGCTGGCCACGATCGTGCGGCGCTCGGCCGGAATCCTGAGCGTCGAGATCGCCTCCGACGCCGCTGACGAGATCGCGGGGCGCGCCCGCGGTACTCCGCGGGTCGCCAACCGGATCCTGCGCAGGGTGCGCGATGTCGCGCAGGTACGGCATGAGGGCGCGATCACGACCGCGATCGCGCGTGAGGCGCTCGAGCTGCTCGAGGTGGACGAGGCGGGGCTCGAGCGGCTCGACCGCGAGCTCCTGCGGGCGATCGTCGACAAGTACGGCGGCGGGCCGGTAGGCCTCAACACGCTCGCAGCAGCCCTCGGAGAGGAGCCGGACACGATCGAGTTCGTCTACGAGCCGTACCTCCTCCAGCTCGGCTTCATCCAGCGGACGCCGCGCGGCCGGACGATCACCGCACTCGGCCGTGCGCATCTCGGCGCTGCGCC
>Ga0307477_10003562_pt1 | contig 11546 bp, 7 predicted proteins | sample atmos_gasesECM2C_FD_203316 | JGI IMG/M metagenome (GOLD analysis project Ga0307477, IMG submission 203316) | Hardwood forest soil microbial communities from Morgan-Monroe State Forest, Indiana, United States - atmos_gasesECM2C_515 | ecosystem: Environmental > Terrestrial > Soil > Temperate...
TTGTGCCCTACGTGTCAGATTACCTTTTAGCTTCGTTGTGGTTCATGTCTGCGCGAGTGCCGCCGCTACAAGAATGCAGCAAAGCGAGGTCGCGGTCGCCATGTTGAGAGCGACAACGCGATTATCCGCGTTTCTTGGGGGCAAGCGACGCGGCCGCGAACCAAATCCGAACCATTCCTGTGCAAACGGTGCAGATCTGTGTAAACTATGGAAAGTGTCAGGGCAGTCGCCGCAAGCGATTGGCTGTTGCGGTTCGGTCTACGGAACCGAAGGTTGCAGATTCGAGTCCTGCAAGGTGCGTTCTGGTCCCGCCGGATTACCAGGCCATTCGTGAGATTGGGGCGATGCGGATTAGCAGGCCGTTGATATTGACGTTTTGGGCTCTGCTCATCGGGCTGCCGGCACTGGCAAGGGGGGCGGCGTCGCGGCCGAACGTGCTGTTCGTGCTGATCGACGATATGGGCTATGGCGACCTGACCTGCTACGGCAACGCCCGCGCTCACACCGCCAACATCGACCGCCTCGCCGCTGAGGGAATTCGCTTCACGCAGTTTTACGTGAATTCGCCGATCTGCTCGCCCTCCCGCACGGCGTTGCTGACCGGGCAATATGGGGCGCGGTGGAAGATCACCTCGTATCTTGCCAGCCGGGCGGAAAACCGCGACCGCGGCATGGCCCAATGGCTCGACCCGGCGGCGCCGACGGTGGCCCGCCAGCTCAAGGCCACCGGCTACGCCACCGGGCACTTCGGCAAATGGCACATGGGCGGCCAGCGCGACGTCGGCGATGCCCCGCTCATCACCGAATACGGCTTCGAGAAATCACTGACTACATTCGAGGGGCTAGGCGACCGCATTCTGCCGCTGCTGGATGCTTTCGACGGCAAGCCGCCGCAGAGGTACGCACTCGGCAGCGACAAGCTGGGCCACGGGCACATCACCTGGGTCGATCGCTCGAAAGTCACAAGTTCCTTCGCCGATGCGGCGATCGACTTTATCCGCCGGGCGGAGAAAGAGGGCCGCCCGTTCTACGTCAACGTTTGGCCGGATGACGTTCACTCCCCGTTCTTCCCCCCAAAGTCGCTTCGCGGCGACGGGTCGAAGAAGGAGCTTTACCTGGGCGTGGTGCAGGCGACCGACGATCAGCTTGGGCCGCTGCTGGATTATGTTCGCAACAGCCCGAGGCTGCGGGATAACACGCTGATCGTGGTGGCCAGCGACAACGGCCCCGAGCCCGGCGCCGGCTCTGCGGGTCCCTTCCGCGGCCACAAAGGGAACCTGTACGAGGGGGGCGTGCGCGAGCCGCTGATCGTATGGGGCCCTGGTCTTCTGGACCGTTCGGCGGTTGGCACGACCAATGACAAAACGGTTGTCGCGGGCGTGGATTTTCTGCCTTCGGTGCTGTCGATCGCCGGCCTGCGCACCGCGCCCGGCGAGGTTCTGGACGGCCAGGACATGAGCCCCTCGCTGCTTGGCCGCCAGCGCGCCCGCCGCACGAGACCCCTCTTCTGGCTGCGTCCCCCCGACCGTCCCGGCCCCGCGCAAGACCCGTTTCCCGACCTGTCCGTCCGGGATGGCGACTGGAAGCTCCTCATCGACGAGGACGGCGGCCGCCCGCAGCTCTACGACCTCTCCAATGACATCGGCGAAAAGCACAACCTTGCCGGCCACTATCCCCAGATCGTCGAACGCCTCAAGAAAATGGTCCTCGATTGGCGGCAATCCCTGCCCCTCGGCCAGATACCCCCCAAGGCCCAGGGCCCGCGGGTCGATCTCAACGACGACGCGGGGTGATCCAACCTTTCAAGACAATCCTTTTTGCCTCATCTTTCCTCGGTAGGCCACAGAGCGCCGGCTTTTTTGCCGTCTCATTCCCTCCCCCGGCATGCGGCGTATTCCGGTGGAGGGTAGGGTGGGGGCTTAGCCCAACGACGATTGCTCAGTCCAACGCTTGATAATTCAGTGAACTGCCCTAATCTATAGGACAATGGCACACAAGAAAGGTCAAGGCAGCACCCGCAACGGCCGCGACAGCAACCCGCAGTATCGCGGCGTTAAAGCCTACGGCGGGCAAGTCGTCACCGCCGGGTCGATCATCGTCCGCCAGTGCGGCACCAAGTTCATGCCCGGCTTCAACGTCGGCATCGGCGGCGACTTTACCCTCTTCGCCCTCAAGGACGGCAAGGTGGAATTTCAGGGACGCAAGGTCCACGTCAGAACGGAAGCTGTCCCAGCTTAGACGTTGCGCTACCCCGCTGGCATTAGATACCGCTCTTCGGGGATGATGGGGCCATGTCATCCCGGATCACCCTCGGCAACTTTGCGCTCGTCGCCGCGATTGGATTGTTGTCAACCGGCGTCGAGGCCCAAGCCACACGGCCCGGCCAACTGCCGCCGAATGTCATCACGCCCGCCCAGGGCTACCTGCGCGAGAATTACACGAAGTACGAATACAGGATCCCGATGCGGGATGGCGTGCGGCTGTTCGTATCGGTCTTCGCCCCGAAGGACGACTCGCAACGCTATCCGATCCTCCTGACCCGCACGCCTTACGGCTGCAAGCCGTACAGCGTCGATCGCTACCCAGAGCCATCCGGCCCGCTTCTTAATTACGCGAAGGACAAGTTCATTTTTGTGACCGAAGACGTGCGCGGGCGGTACGCTTCCGAGGGCGTCTTCGTTCACATGCGCCCGCAGCTCGACCACAAGTCCGGCCCGCACGACATCGACGAAAGCACGGATGCATGGGACACAATCGACTGGCTGGTCCGCAACGTCCCCAACAACAACGGCAAGGTCGGCATGATGGGGATCTCTTACCCCGGCTTCTACACCGCCGCGGGCATGATCGATTCACATCCGGCCCTCAAATGCGCTTCGCCCCAGGCGCCGATCGCCGACTGGTTCATCGGCGACGATTTCCATCACAACGGCGTGTTCTATCTGCCGCACGCCTTCGGTTTTCTGTCCGGATTCGGACAGAAGCTCGAAGAGCCGACGCGCCAGCTTCCCCGCCCGTTCGACTACAAGACGCCGGATGGTTACGAGTTTTATCTGGGCCTCGGGCCGCTGGCCAACGCCGACAAGCTCTTCTTCCACGGCAAGATCGAGTTCTGGGACGACCTGATGGCGCACTGCTCCTACGACGAGTTCTGGCAGTCGCGCAACCTCCGGCCGCACCTGCGGAACGTCAAAACCGCGGTGATGACCGTGGGCGGCTGGTATGACGCCGAGGACTTGTTCGGGGCGCTGAGCGTCTACCGCGAGGTCGAGCACAACGATCCGGCCGCGTCAAACATGCTCGTCATGGGGCCCTGGTTTCACGGCGGCTGGTCCCGCGGGGACGGCGATCACCTGGGCAGCGTCAGCTTCTTCGCCAAAACCTCGCAGTTCTACCGCGACAAGATCGAGCTGCCGTTCCTGCGCCATTTCCTCAAGGACGATCAAACGATCAATTTGCCCAAGGCTTATGTCTTCCAGACCGGGACCAACCAATGGCGGCGCTACGATTCATGGCCGCCGAAGAATGTCCGCGAGCAAGCCCTCTATCTTCATTCCCGGGGCAAGTTATCGTTCGACGCGCCCAGCCATGAGCCTGATGAATTCGACCAATACGTCAGCGACCCGGCCAAGCCGGTGCCTTACATTCCCAACATCGCCATCGGGATGACCCGCGAGCACATGGTCGCCGATCAGCGGTTCGCCTCGTCACGGCCGGACGTGCTGGTCTACGAAAGCGACGTGCTCGATCGGGACGTGACGATTGCCGGACCGATCAAGGCGCATCTGGAGGTTTCCACGACCGGCACCGATTGCGATTTCGTCGTGAAGCTGATCGACGTGTATTCCGGCGACAGTCCCAACCCCGATCCCAACCCGGCCGGCGTCGAGATGGGCGGCTACCAGCAGCTCGTCCGCGGCGAAGCCTTCCGCGGCAAGTTCCGCGACAGCTTCTCCGATCCCAAGCCCTTTGAGCCGGGCAGGATTGCCCGGATCGAGTACATGATGCCTGACGTCTTTCACACCTTCCGCCGCGGCCATCGGATCATGGTTCACGTGCAGAGCACGTGGTTCCCGCTGGTCGATCGCAACCCGCAGAAATTCTGCGACATCTATCACGCGACGGCTGAGGATTTTCAGAAGGCGACGCAACGTGTGTATCACTCGGCCGAGGAGAGCTCGTATGTAGCGGTCGACGTGCTGCCTTTTCCCTCTCCCGCCGGGAGAGGGTAGGGTGAGGGAAACCGAGGGAGTTCCGCCGTGCAACAAGCTGAAATGGTTGAGATTCTGCTTGGCCGCAATCCACCGCATGACAAAATATTATGAAACTTTGCGCGGGCACGGTCACCCGTTTTTTTTGCGCGATCGGTTCCAATGTCGCTACTGCGGGTTTGATGGGCGGGAGTTTCTATCGTGGCATCAACTGACAGAGGACCACATCGTCCCCCGCAACGCCGGAGGCACTGACGATCCCGACAACATCGTGACGTGCTGTAGGTCATGTAATAGCATCACGAGCCAGATGAAATTCGCTCCCGGTACTCCTGCAATAGAAATAATCGCGCAAAAATGCGCCCGCGTCCGCAAGCGACATTTGGAGTGTTTGGAGTTTTGGAAAGCTCAGGTTGTTCAGGCCTATTTACATCCTTGTGCTGAACTCTTGCCGGATCAGCCGATCGCCCCCGCCAGTTCCTCGAGTTCCCAAACGTGATCCGTCAACTCGGCTTCCATCGCCGGTGTGACGCGAAATCCGGTCGAAACGCTCTGCATGCGAAAAGAGTTCACGGCTGTCATCGAGCGGCCGATGGATGGTTCATCGCGTATTCGCCGGAGATACCCGGCGCCAATGGCCAGAGGCGGATAGACGACCTGGGGGTTCAGGCGTGTGGTACAATTGTGCTATGATCCGACGACTTCCGCTGCTATTCACGCCACAACCCGAAGGGGGCTTTGCGGTCACCTCACCGGTGCTACCTGAATTGGTCACCGTAGGCGACACGCTCGAAGAAGCCTTCACGAACGTGCGGGATGCGCTGTCGGCAGTGCTTGAACTCTATGCTGAAGAGGGGCGTTCGCTTCCGCCGGGCGAAGCGTTAAGGATTCCGCAGTAAAAGGCGAGCCGGAACAAATCGCCGCGCGGGAGCTGACACCGTGTGTTGCGAGCCCGCGCCGGTGGATAATCGTGGGCGGCAGGCTACCGTCTGCACCGTGGTAACGATTACTTTCCCAACTCGTGCCACGGAGAAAAAGGCGCTGGCCTTTCTGTTGGGGCGGTTTTCAGGCCGAGTCCTTAAGAGCGGCGAGCATCTGGTGCCGGAAGCGGCGCTCGAAGCGCTGGCCGAGCAGAACATCGCGTTTACGGTGAAGGGCAAGGAGCGTAAGTTATCTGATCACCATTGAGTAGGGGGGTTGACCTCGGCATCCCCTCACCCCAAACCCTCTCCCGGAGGGAGAGGGGGTAAATGCCGCGCCGGGGAATGCGGCCCATCATGGGGGCGCGGCTTGCGCGGCGGCCTTGGGACCGGGGATGATTCCTACACCAATCAGCCCATCCACCTCCGACGGGACGTAAAACAGGCGCGGGTAAAGCTTCTTGAGCGCGGGGGCGGTGCTGGCGGGGTGGGATCGGGGCTGGCCGTCGATCTGGGCAGTGCCGTTGATGGTGAAGTTGAGCGGCTGCCGCGACGGCATTTCTTCCGGGACTGTTACTTTCAGCTCCGCCTCGTTTTTGCCTTTGGGGATGACGTTGTTCAATAGGGCAAATCCTGCCGCGTCTCCGGCAAGAGAGAGCGTGATCGGCCCGGTGTAATCCGAGCGGGCGGCGGTGATCTTGATGCGAAAGCTTCCGCCCGCCACCGCGTCAACTTTCTCGTTATCGACGCTCAGTGTGAAATCCCGTTGGGCTGGTTCGATTTCGACGCGGTAAACCATGCCCGGCCCGCCGCCGTGGTTGATGTCTTCGATCACCAATTGGTATACGCCTTCGTCGGGGATCGTCACATCCAGCGTTCCCTCGTCGGCGGATGTGGGATTGGACTCGAAGAGCTTCGTGCCGTCGGATTTGAGCAGTCGCAGCAGAAGATCGCATCCGGAGCCGAGGCTGCGGGTCTGGCCGCGGATTGCCAACCGGTCGCCTTTAGCGGCATGGAATTCATAAAAGTCGCGGGCGCCGCGCTCCGTCAGGCGGCCGCTGATCGCTGCCGGTATCTCGACGCGCGCCGCTGTTAGCGGCGTGTGGTTCGGCTTGGCAGCGACGAAATCCTCGCGATCGCAGCAGAGGATCGAGACAAATCCACTCCCTTGGCCGTGCGGGGATTTTGCGCCGATTGAAACCTGCGGCGAATCAGACGGCAACTTGACCGTCACGGGCGCCAAAAGTTGTGCATCCGGCCCTTCAAACTCAAAGCGAGCCTCGGTTGCGCGCTTCCCCGCCAGCGGGAACGGCGCAGTGACCAGCGGAAAATCTCCCACGCGCAGACGGTAGCGGTATTGCGGGCCGCCCTCGTAGTTCACATCCCGCAACTCGATCAGATAGCGGCCGTCCGCGGCAAAGGTGTAGGCGAAACGGCAATCGGACCCGATGCCCGGCGTGTCATCGCAATAAACCAGCTCGTTTCCGTTGGAATCCAAAAGCCGCACCAGCGGGTCCATGCGCGAACCCATTCGCTGGGCGACGACTTCGATGGAAATCCGCTCTCCCTTTTTGGCGTCGATTCGGTAGTAGTCGGAAGGGAGCGGCTCGCAGGCGCCGTCGATCGCGACTGGCAACGTAAGCGACCGGGCCGTTCGCGGCGACGTGTTGTCGCCGTGTCGATTGAAGCTTGGCAGATCGTCGATCATGAAGAACTGAAGGCTGCTGACGCCGGTGCTGGTCATCAGCCGCACGGCGCCGATGCCGACCGGCACGTCGTCAGCCAGTTTCAGTCGATAGCGAATCTCCTTTGCATCCGATCGGCCGACCGGCGCGACCTGCGCGGGAAAGCTGGTCCACAATCCCAGCGGTTTGCCCAGTTCTTCGCCGTAAAACGCGATCTCGGTTTCCTGTCCGGGCATCGCAGCCGATGGGATGCTGTAGGTCGTGGGAGGGGCCGGCGGCGGGGCGGGCCGTGCGGCAAGCGCCGCGCCGGCCAGCAGCATCGGCAACAGGAATGCGGGCTGTGAAACGGCAAACGCGCGCATCAGGCGAGGATGTCCATGACGGGCTTGCCATCGGAGATGGCGACCGGGCGGCCGCCGTCGCCACGAACTTCGGTGGCGGGGTCAATGCCCAAAAGATGGAACATCGTTGCCGCCAGGTCGTCGGGGCGGACGGGATCGTTGGCCGGGTACTCGGCGTTCTTGTCCGATTCACCGTACACGAACCCGCGTTTGACGCCGCCACCGGCCAGCAGCACGGTGTAGCAGTTAGGCCAGTGGTCGCGGCTGGTCTGGGCGTTGAGCCGCGGCGTTCGCCCGAATTCGCCCATCCATAGAACGAGCGTCGAATCCAGCAGCCCGCGGTCGTCCATATCGGTCAGCAGCGTCGGCAGCGTCTGGTCGGTAATCGGGAGATGATACTTCTCGATAATCGGGAACATGTGGGTGTTGTTGAACCCGTGCGTGTCCCACCCGCCGGATGTGAAGCTCTGGCCGCCGATGCTGTCGGAGAAGTAGACGGTGATGAACTTGGCGCCGGCTTCGACCAGGCGTCTAGCCAGAAGCAAACTTTGGCCATAGGTATGTCGGCCGTAGGCATCGCGAAGCGCTTCCGGCTCGGCCGACAGGTTGAAGGCATCGCGCAGGCGCGTCGAGCTCAACATCGCCAGCGCCTTGGCGTAATAGTCATCCAGCCCGCGTGCCGCCGCCGAATCATCGAGCAGGCGTGATTGCCGGTCGATCAGTTTCTGCAATTCGCGGCGTTCTTCCAGGCGTCCCGCTGAAACGTCCGCGGGGAGGCTGAGTTCGGGAAGCGCAAAGTCCGGGCTGTTGGGGTCCTGGGCGAAGAAAAAGGGATCATGGGCCTTGCCCAGGAAACTGGCGTGCTGCCCCGGCGTCACCGCGCCGTCGCGGATGAGATACGGATAAGAGACGAACGTCGGCATGTCGCCGCGAACCGGCGCCAGCCGGTCCACCACCGAGCCGTAAGCCGGGAAAAGATCGAGCGTGTCTTTCAATCGGATGTCATCGGTCGGCGGCGCGTGCCCGGTCAGGGCGTAGTAGGATGCCGAGTTGTGGTTCTTCATCGGGTGGGTCATGCTGCGGATGAGCGTGACCTTGTCCATCACCCGGGCCATTCGCGGCAGGCGCTCGGAAATTTGAATTCCCGGGACATTCGATGACATCGGCTTGTGCGGGCCGCGGATTGCCTCCGGGGAGTTCGGCTTCATGTCGAACATGTCAACGTGGCTGGGCCCGCCGAACTGATAGAGGAAAATGACCGACTTGGCTCGATGCTTGATCGGTTTGCCCGATGGCGCCCATGTCTGTTGCGCTTGGGCGCGCAACAGCCGCGGCATCGTCAGTCCCAGCAGCCCCAGCCCGCCAACTTTCAGTGCGGCCCGCCGGGACAATTGGCATTGGCGAAAGCCTGCACAAGCCGATTGTGAAGCGTTATTTGCCATGTTGCTTCCTCAGGTGCGCAAGACGAATTCCTTGGCGTTCAGCAATGCCCAAAGCACGTCTTCCAATCCCTGCCGGCGGCTGGTTGATCCACCGACATGGCGCTCCATCGCATCGAGTTCGTCCGACGTTGGCGGCCGGGTCAGACAGGCCCAGTACATTTCCTCGATCGCCTGGCGGTCCGATTTCCCCTCGTCAAGCAACCTGGCGATCCGGTTATGTGGATCGGAGATCAAGTGGCTGATCTCGCGGCCGCTGATGAGCTGAAACGTCTGGCCGAGCGTGGTGTCGGTGGAGCGTTCACAGTCGCAGACCGACTCACGCGGCGGCTTGCCAAAAACGGCCAGGAACTGCTCGGCGGCGGACGGACGACGCGACGGCCGCGCGCCGGGAACCTGCGCCGCCCGCAGGCCCGATGGATAGCCGGAAAACGTGCTCGGCACGGACGCCGCCTCGTGGTCCGCATCCAGAAGCTGCTCGGCGGTCAGCGGCCTGGGCGGCACGTGTGAGTAATTGATCAAATCATCCGCGTTGGTTTCGTTGGGGTCGGACGACAGGGCGTACGTCTGCGAATTCATGATCAGACGGATGAGGTACTGCACATCGTAATGGTGTGCGACGAAATCCGCCGCCAGCGCGTCCAGCAGTTCCGGATGAGTGGGGGGATTGGTCGCGCGAAAATCATCAGCCGGATCGACCAGACCCCGGCCCATCAATTGGGACCAGATGCGATTGACCTGGGCACGGGCGAAAAACGGGTTCTCGGGCGAGGTGACCCAGGCCGCCGCGGCATCGAGACGATCCTGGTCATCGTCCAGCGATGTCGCGCCAAGGAGCCGTGGTTGTGGCACGCGTCCCGGCCGCGGGTCTTGCGCGTCGCCGCCGGAGCTTTCGTAAACGATCTGCTCACCGATGAATTCGTGAGAGTCGTTGGTGTCGGTCCGGCGGTTCTCCAGGATTTTGTAGCTGACGCGGGCAAACACGTCGGCCCAGTTGTAATAATCATCCTGCGTCCACCGGTCGAACGGATGATTGTGGCAGCGGGCACACTTGAGGCGTAGCCCCAGAAACAGCTCGGCGGCGTCTTCGCCGCGAGTGGTGGCGTCGCGGTTGGCCCGGTAGTAGTTGGCCGCCGGGTTCAGGTACGTGCTGCCGCGGGCGCTGACCAGTTCCCGCGCGAACTGATCGAGGGGTTTGTTCGTTGCGAAGCTCTGGCGGATCCAGTGGTGAAAGTCCTGTACGCCCTTGCGATCCAGGGCCCGCTCCTCGTTCCGTAGAAGGTCCGACCATTTGAGAGCCCAAAAGTCGGCATATTCCGGACGGGCCAGCAATTGGTCGATCAGGCGGAACCGTTTGTCGCCGGCCGTGTCGGAGACAAATGTCCTTGCCTCATCCGCTGTCGGGAGGATCCCCAGTAAGTCGAGGCAGGCCCGCCGGAGGAAATGCGCATCATCGCACGGGGCCGATGGATCGATCCGCATCCTTTGCAGCTTGGCGGCGATGAATTGATCGATGTAGTTGCGGGCGGGGACCGGCTTCCATCGAAAGTCGGGCCGGCTAGGCACGAAGGCCAATTGAACGGTCTGCTGGCACTGGAGGTAGCGCACGATGACGGCGGTCTCGCCCATTCGCCCCCGCCGGACTGTTCCATCGGGCGAGAGCTGCGCCAGTTCCTGCGATTGCTCGTACACCGCCAGGTCTGACACATCCAGCCGCGAGCCGTCGGAGAAGATGGCCGTCGCCTTGATCTGCACGCGGTCCTGCGGTTCGATCAGCACCGCCTGCGCGGGCGTGACCTCCAGCCGCTGGAGGGTCGGCGTGTCGGGCGGATCACGCGGCGTGCCGGCCGCGATCCAGTCCCGCAGGATCTGATACAGGCGGGAATCGACCCGGAACCGAAGCCCGCCCTGGTGGGAAACCTGCGTGGTCGGCTTCAAAAGGATGAGGCTCTGATCCGGCTCGATCGTATTCGTGCGGCGAGCAAGCATGTCGCGGGTGAGAGTCTGGAAATCCGCCGCCGGCTCCTGCCCGCGCAGGGAGAGCTTAAATCCAGCTTTGCCGTTGCGATTGCCATGGCACGCACCGGCGTTACAGCCGGCCTTGGACAGCACGGCCATCACGTCGTTGCGAAATGAGACCGGGTGCGGCAGGTCTTGCGCCGATGTTCCGGGGGCAAAGGCGAGAGTTATTATGACACTCAGGAAGACTTTCAGAAGGACCTCGCAGCGAACCGGGACATTTTCCCGCCAAAATGTGATAGTGCAGCGGTAACGACGACGTTGTCCTACACCGAGAACACGTCCCCTACAATCGGCCCCATCAGCCGGATATGGTGATTTGCGTGATTGAGGCCCGACTTAACGAAATTCGCCGCCGACTACTCGACCTTACCCGCAGGAACCGGCTGCTGAACCATCGATCCAAGGGACCATCTACCCTTCAAATCGTTGACGAATTGCCAGCCGAGGTGTACCGCGTGTTGGTTGATGAAGCACACGCAATGCAATTCCTGTCTCGCGAAGAGGCCCCGGATGAAATCAGGCACTCGCTCCCGGTTGAAAACCCAGACGTCGGAACTTCCGGTGAGATTTGCGGTTCGTGCTCTGAAAAAAGTGGGAGCAGTTCGGAATCCGACGGGCAAATGGGAATGCCTGCAACAGGCAATACGCCCATTATGCCCGCCAATGACCCACATGCGTCGCCGAAATCCCGGAACGATGAACCCGCCGTGCAAACACCAACCGGCCTCCCGCTGGCACCCGTCATCGGCGGCGACTCGATAGCGGAGCGGCACCGCGACAGCAATCTGCAAACGCCGCTGTCCGGCGATAAACTTCAAGCGCGCCTGGTTCATTTGGCCCGGGAGGCAACGAGCGCACTCGAAGAACAGGGCTACAACATTCTCTACACCACGCTCGGAATGGTCGAGTGGCGCCAAGCAAATGCCGA
>Ga0307477_10003563_pt1 | contig 11545 bp, 20 predicted proteins | sample atmos_gasesECM2C_FD_203316 | JGI IMG/M metagenome (GOLD analysis project Ga0307477, IMG submission 203316) | Hardwood forest soil microbial communities from Morgan-Monroe State Forest, Indiana, United States - atmos_gasesECM2C_515 | ecosystem: Environmental > Terrestrial > Soil > Temperate...
CGGTCGTGATGTCGATGAAATCGCCCCAGAGCTCGTAGACATCCACCGTCTGATCGATCAACCCATAGGGCGTCGCAAGATCGCGACGGATGCGCGCCGATTCGATCTGCCGCTGCGTATCGTGCATCCCGGGGCGCACACGCATGACTTGACGTTTGTCGTACACCGCGCGGCGAATGACGTGGTTCGTTTCGGGGTCGCGTTGATCCTCCGTCCCGGCCCAGAGATCGGAGCAAAAGCGCGTCGAGCGATGAATGACGAAGCGGTTTTTCCCCGTCGGGTCGTACCACATATCGGTAGGGATGATCGGCTCGAGCTTCAGCTTCTTTTTCGCCTCGCGCTTTTCGACGTACTCCCATCGACCAGTCGACTGGAGAATCTCGCCCGCGACGGAAATGCCGCGTCCCGGCACCCATTCTGTATCGGTGTAGGGGCATACCGCGACGTCGTAATGGATCTTCAGCGGCCCTTGGCCGCAAATCAGCGCGTCCTTCACCGAGACCTTGATCTGGGAGATCCCGTCGCACTTGTCGAGAATCCAGAGCGTCGACTTTTTCGCGAACTCCGTTAGCAGATCGTCCGCTTTGCGATCCGGCGCGACCTCGAAGAAGTCGTCCTCGGAAAAAAGCGCCGAGACGATGCGACCCGTCGCGACGTCGATCGCCTGCGACGGTAGCGGGACGAAGATGTTCGACTGCCAGGATTCTTTCGTCTGCTGATCGAGGTCGCCGTTGTACTGGTTGTAGGCCTCCAGCATCTCGGGAACGAACTTCTTGCGGTAGTTGTCGCAGTACTCCCAGAGCGCCTGGAACTTGTTCGCGAGATTGTCGGGCGTGAGTTGACCCGTGGCGCCGCGATAGAAGAGATTCGCGCCGAGGCCGCGTTCAGGCGTCGCCGCCGCGCCGCGCGCCAAGACGTCGGAATCGGCTCTAGCGAAGCCCGGCATTCTGCCTCTCGCGCAGTAACGCGCGGTGATTCTGCTCGGCTTCCGAGAGCTTCGCTAACGCGTAGGTTCCGAGATCGCGTCGGCCGAGGATTTTGTACTGGAAGAGGCTTCGGGTGTAGATCGCGAGAGATTGGTCCGCGCCGTGACCGCCACAAAAGAAACGCACGAGCCAACGGGGTTTTCCCACCACCGCTCCCGGTAGGGAGGAGACGAGTACCCCGCCCAATGTATCGTCATTGCACCCGGCGACGGAGCATTCGGGCGTGAAGCCCGGCTCCTGACCTGTGCGCGGCGAGAACCACGATTTGTCACTTTTGGCTGGCCTAGCCGTGTGGCCCGTAGACGGCGAATTCGGTCGCAGCCCGTCCCCCGGCCCATTCGTATTCATTGCCAGCTTCTGATTCCCAGACTACAGATTGTGCCACATACCGCAAAGCGTCCGCGACGTCGTCGTATCCCGTGCGCTTCTTCGGCTTCTCCGTGTCGCCCTTCTCCGGGTATCGGTACCCGCCGCGCAGCGCCTCGCGCAGCGTCTCGCATCGCGTGTCGACGAGAAAGCGCGTCCGCAGTTTCCCGTCGAATGAACGCGCGGGCTTCAGCATCAATCGCCGCAGACAGTCGACGCCGCTATCGACTTTCGCTTTTTGGAGTCCCTCGAAAAAAGTATTCAATCGCGCCTGCACGATCTCGTGCGGCTTCTGCCCCGTCCAGTCGATCTGATCGCCTGCGATGTCGCCGAAGTCGCGGTACTGCGACGGGTGCCGCGTCGGAAACTCCGTCACCTGAATCGCGAGCATTTCGTCGAGAAACCGCTCCAGCGCGATCTCCCGCGGCGTGAACTCGCGCAGGACGAGCAGCCGCCCGTCGCGCGTGTACTGACACCAGACGACGGCCGGCGAGTGATAGCCGAAGTCCCAACCTCGCAGAATCGGCAATCGTGAATCCTCCTCGATCGTCGCGTCGTGCAATTCCGGCTTGTAGGCGTCGCCGTAGACCGGCGTGCCCTCGAGCGTGTAGCCAACTTCGCCCAAGAGCATCATCCGCATGAAGCGCGGATCGTCCTGATACTCGAACTCAAGCTCTGAGACGTAGCCGGGCCGCAGGTGGGAATTGTCGTAGGTCTGGAACCGCACGTAGACCCAGTGAGGCATCTTGGCTTTCTTCCGCGCGTCCGCGCCGTCCTCGACGTTCCAGGCGTTTTTGATGAACTTCTCCGCGATCCAGTGCCTATGCTCGATCGGCCGCGAATCGAAAAAGAGCTTGTAGTACGGGATTTTGTTGACCATTCCGGCGGGATGGCGCAGACGCTCGTTCAATACGAAGACCGAGCGCATGTCAGCCTCCTGCGCCTCCTGCACGTATGCCGTAACGAACTTCGTCGACCCCTGGCGATCCCAGCGATCGATCGGGGCGATCTTCAATTCGTGCCCGTTGGAGAAGTTGAACGCGCCCTTTTTCCATTCCGCAAACTCGCCGAGGAACTCGCCGTACTCGTCGATCAACGACAGTTCCGCTTTCGGCATCGAGACGCGGCCAGCGATCGAGACTCCGTTGGGAGTCTGAGTACAAGTCCAGGCCTGCTCCTGCTGACACGCGGCGGATTTGCCGCCGCCTAAGCCGCCGATCGCCCCCTTGACGAGCTTCGCGAATCCCTTCCAGCGCGCGACCTGGTGGAAGATGCGTTGCCGCGGTTCCGGTTTGTAGGTCGAGAAGCTCGCGCCCGTCGCGGTATGGATCACCACTTCACTCTGGCGACTGGCCCGTCCTGGCGCCGTTGCGGCAGATCCTGGCCGAGCCGCTCCTCGGAGGCGATGTACTCGGATTCGAGCGCCGCGAGATCCTGCGGGGCTTTGGTGATTTCGCCGTAGACGGCTTTCGTCGTCGCCGGCACGCGCCCTTCGCGTTCGAGATCCGAACCGACAACGGGGCCTGACTCGTTCGCGGGCTGCTCGATCGCGCGCAATGGCGGCACATCGATTGCCGGCTGCGTCTCCGGGCCTACTTCGCCCATCGGGACGTTCAGAAATGAATTCACCGTCTGCTGAGTCCTGTTGACGACGAGCGGCTCGCGTTTGCTCGGGCGGATCATCTCGACGGTTTTTATCAGCACGGTCGACCGCGATTTGTCGTCTCGGGTGCGATCGAGCGCGAAGGCGACGAGCTCCAGCGTGATGTCCTCGGCGAAGGTGTAGAGGATCGCTTCAACCGTCTTCAGGACCGCCGCTCGGGGGATCTTCTTCGTCTCGCGCAAACGAAGGCGGAGGGCTTCCCTTCCGCCGTTGATGAGCGCGGTGAAGTCGTCGGTCCTCTTTGACGAGGTATCGGAGCTCGGCTTCTCCATTTGCCAGGAGGTCTATCTTACGCGCAGAAATCGCCCGCGCGAGATCCGAAACGAAAAATTCCATTCCGCGCATGCCCATGTAGACCGGGACGTGCCACTTCGCGAGCCGCCTCACCGCGGCCCAGCGGCTGCATCCGTAGAGCCGGGCGAGCCAGAAGACGTCCGCAATGACGTCGGCGGTTTTGAGCTTCCGCAGGATCTCGACTTGCTCATCGTTCAATACGGGGTAGACCGGCGCCTGCCGAATGACCCGATGCGCATCGATGAAGGAGGCGAGCTGCACCCGCTTGTCGGGGTATTTGAACTGCGCGAGGCCGTGGAGCAGGGCGAGGTAATACAGCTCGTCGGTGATGACTTCGCCTGTGTGCGGGTTCTTGATGACCTCGCCGGGTTTCGTGCCCGGCGGAGCCTCGCCGTCCGTCCAGTAATAGGGGTTAAGTTTGGGGTTGAGTTTCCGGTGCATGTTGTATACGATACCAAGGAATGAACCTCCCTGACGGCGTCATCGACTCGCCCGAGCTCTTCATGGAATCGATCCGTGTCGCGGCAGCGTCGCCGGGGACGGAGCAGGACGAGCGTGACGCCGTGATTTTTCTGCACCGCAATTTCGAAGATCTCGCGCGCTCGATCGATTCCTCATGGCGCGACAACGAGCAACGCTATCGGATGATGTTCTGGACTGGCGCGCTGCTCGGCGAAAAGGTAGCCTCACGCGGCTACACGCGGCGCCTCGAACGGCTGATGCACGAAAACGCGATGAAGGGGCCACTGAATGCCTGATCTCTCAAAACTGCACGGCTATTTCCGCTGTCCCTGTGGCTCGGAATTCGGCGGGATGACCGACCAGCCGCAGACCGAACGCTACTGCCAGGCACACGCGACGGGCACGGGATTGATCGCGCCGGTATTGCCGGAATACAGCGGCGGAAGGCTGGAAAACGCGCAGGAGAATTTCGACGACGCGATGGGAATCCGAATCGAGAAGGGTCAATCCGTGCCGCTCGCGATTTTGCAGGATCGCAAGAAACGCGGGCTGTCGTTGCCGAAGGGATGGGCCGATGCCGAAGTCGAGGAACCGGCGGCTAAAGAAAAAGAGGAGAAAAAAAATGGGCGAACTCGCCAAGGGTAATTTCCCGCCGCCGGGCGCTATGCGTGTCGAGGCTGGCTACGTGATCATCCGCTGCCCGGATCCGGACGATCTCTCGAAGAAGGTCGCGCAGGCGATGGCGGAGGGTTGGGGGCTCTGCGGCGGCCCCTTCGTGGTGAACGTTCAGGTGCCGACGATCAAGGATGTCATCGCTGGCGGAGTCTCCACGGTTTGGATGCAGGCGGTCTACCGAATCATTCAGACGCCGATCTCTCCCGAGGAGGCCGAACGGATTAAGCGCGAGAATTCCCCGATCGTAACGTAAACTCTCTCCGTGGCCGTCCCGGTCTACGTTGCGGACTTCTACGGGCGCCGGATCGACATTCTCGGCCGGGTGCAGGGCGTGAGCCCTAACACCGCGCAGTTTGGACAGATCACGGCGATTTGCCGGATTGGCGGCCCGATCCAGCCCTCAAGCGCGCAGGGTGGTGCGGCATATCCGGGCGTGCAGTTCCCTTCGGGCGGCCGCGGAATGGTTCTGTTTCTCACGATCGAAAACTACGGCGCCAGCATTCCGGCGAACACATCCTTCAAATTCGGCAGCCTACCGCTCTGTACTGATTTCAGCGGCGGGAGTCAGGATATGTCTGGCTTAAACGGCTTCTACGCGCCTGGACCGATTATCTTCGGCAATAGCATCCACAGCTTCGTTGTCGCGCCGATTGTCTACGCGGCCGGAACGACGTTTGGGGCGCTCAATCAGTCTGGATCCTCGTCCTCGACAACGCTGTGGACGCTGACCGCCTACGGCTTCGCCTACTGAGCCTGCGTCACGATCACGCGCCCGCCGTCGTACTTGACGAGTCCCTGTGACGGCATACTGAAGTCGATCTCCAGAAACGCTTCGAGGGCCTCGAATGTCCCGCTGGTCGGCGGTGGCGGATAGAACACGAACGCGGTCAGGGTCGGGGGGACGCCTGCGGCTGGAGTTGTCAGGGCGACCGGAACGCCGTCGCCTGGCCAGACGCACAGGGCGCCCGGTGGCAGCGCCGCGTTGCAGCCCGGAATGGTAACTAGCGCGGCTGGCAGCGCGGGCTGGCCACATCGGATGCCGTAAGCCGGCGTGAAGGTGCATTCGGCATAGAGGCTCGAGGCGGCGAAGAGAAGCGCGAGAGCGAGTAGTTTTTTCATTTGGCCTTCTTCCATGCTTTAGCGTCTGGACACGTCGCGAAGTGACTCCTGTGCAGCGGCCCGCGCCACTGCCGTTCATCGGCGAGGACGTAGTGAGCGGTCGGGGGGGACATCTCTTCCAGGCTGAATGTCCCCTCTGGACTTTCGGCGGCGTCGAAGGGGGCCATTGCGCCGGAGTCGGTTTTGGCCCAGATGACCTCGGCGCCGCAGGACCGGCACTTTTTCACGGCTGATTCTCCCGAAAGGTTACACTGCGATACTTCCCAGCCGGCTCTCCAGCCTCCCGCAGGTAGAGCAGGATCGCGCGCCGGGCGAACATCGCGGGACTGACGCCCTCTTCGATCTTCATTCGCCGCAGCCGTTCCCACGCGGATTTCGGAATCGAGGTCGTGAGCGGCAGGAGGACTTCGCCGCTGGTCGTGCGCGGATTGGCGCGGCGGCGCTTGAGGGCGTTCATTCGTCCCACCTCGTTCTCGTTTTGAGTCTCCCCAGATCCTCCGGCCCCCAGAAGAGCAGGCGGAGGAAGGCTCGGAAGGCGCGCAGAGCAACGAAGACGCCGCGACCATTCCACGTGGAACCGCTTCTTCCCGCGAGCAGGATCAGATGCGTTTTCTTTTCCATAATCTAGCCGTCCCCGGACCCGTCCCCGTACCCGGACCCGTACCCGTACCCGGACCCGGACCCGGACCCGTCCCCGTACCCGGACCCGGACCCGTACCCGTACCCGGACCCGGACCCGGACCCGTCCCCGGACCCGGACCCGTCCCCGGACCCGTCCCCGTACCCGGACCCGGACCCGTACCCGATCACTGGCCCCACCTCACCGAATCGAGCTGCTTCTGCGCCTCCGCCGTGATCGGGATCAGCTCGATTGCCCCGGTCAGCGTGATTGATTTCACGGGCTCGGAGATTTTGCTCTCGGTATCGCAACCCCGCAGCGCGATCTCGTTGAGCGTGTTTGCGCCTTTCCAGTACCAGATGCGGCGCGCGTCGGCGAGCACGACTTCCTTGCCCTTCCTCGAGACGAGTTTACCGAAATGGACTCCGGCGGAGTAGGTGCGAACCAGGGTGAGCTGAGTCTTTTTGGTGGCCATCAATTCCTCCTGATTTCGCAGTAAATCACAGCGATTCGCGGATTGCAAGAAAAAAGAGCTTGACAGCCAAAAGCGACAGCGTTACCGTAACGCTCACCTTGTTTGTGCGGCTCTTCTCGTCGATCTTGGATTCGTCCCTGATGAGCGCCAGCGTCGAGGCTCGATGGCTCTTCGTCGCGATGCTCGTGATCGGCGACGAGTCGAAGACCGGGGTCGTCGATATGCCGATCGACAGACTTGCCTCAAGGGCCGCCCTCACCGAGGAGCAGACGCGCCGCGGGCTCGAGGAGTTGATGCGGCCGGACCCGATCTCCAGCTCTCCCGATGACGAAGGACGGCGGATTCAGTTGCTGGACGCCGAGCGCCCGGAGCGCGGCTGGATCATCGTCAACTGGGAACGCTACAAAAAGATCGCCCGCGAGGAGGCCCGCCGGGACCAGACTCGCCGAAGAGTCGCCGCCTACAGGGAGAGGATAGCCTCAGAGTCAAAGGCAAAGGCAAAGGCAAAGGCAGATGCAAAGGCAAAGGGAGACGTTACCAAAACGCTACACGGCGTTACAGAGCGTTACACGAGGGAAGACGTCAGAGCAGAGTTTGAAACTCAGGGGGTCACCGGAGACCATTGGGAGGGATTCTATGAATGGTGGGAAGGACTCGGATGGAAAGACTTTCGGAGTCTCAAAGGCCGCGTTCGAACGTGGATATCAAAAAGGCGCGAGGAAGGCCGGATTTCAACTGACCAAACTCTTCCCCGGAAACCCAAGTACACCTTTCGAGGTCCAGCCGTGGAGAGCGCCGAACGTCCACACCCGGATGCTCCGAAGTCTCCTGGCCGAGGATGAGCACGGCCATCAGCTCCACTGGCCCGTAGACGACGACGGCACTTGCCGCGCCGGCTACACCTGCAAATTCGTCGGCGACCGCGCCGTCGCGCACATCCTGCACCTCGTCGGCCCAAAGGCCGAGCCGCGCATCGGCAAAGTCTACTGCCCCGAGAATCTCCCCGAGGGAGCCACGAAACTCCAGCTGAGACCCGGCTCCTCGAAGATCTTCGTCACCCTCGGAGAGGGCTACCTTCCCCCGATCGCTTGGAACGAGCCTGACTGGCAGAAGTACCTGCCACGACCTACGAAGCCGATCAACGCCTACATCGAGCCCTACTACACCGACCCCCGGTGGTGGGACGACTCCGGCGAAACCCCCCACGGCATGCTCGCGGTCGAGCTCGTCGCCGCGTGGAAGGAATTCAAGGCCGGCCGCCCCGTGGCACCCCACTTCGCGGCCACTTTCGAAAGGTTCGGCCTATGACCTGCGAAATCTGCGGCGCCCCCCAATCCCGCAAAACCGGCTTCTGCCGCCACTACTGCCAACTCGGCGACCTCTGCTCCCACGGCGGCAAAGGAAAATGCCTTAACCCCTCCCACCAATACCACCTGAATCCCATCCCAGATCCCCCAGGAAGCCGTATCTCCGACATCCCGACCCGAGGGAAGGATGAAACCTGGTCGCGCCCCACAGGCCAGCCAAACGCGAAATAGAGGCATATGGTGAATATTTCAACCATCTACGCCGCCGTAATCCTTACAGCCCTCGCCATCTATGTCCTCGGCGACGTCCTAAGAATTACCCAAAAATCAATAGCTAACCTATTGAAAAAAAAGAAAAAACCGGGATGAACCAGATGGGCGATTTGACGAGCGATGGCTCGGAGGGGACCACCCGCGTAAGGGGTCCCGGAGAGCCTGAGACACGCTACCGGTAGTACTTGCGCCTTCTTACCATCGTCTCAGCAGTGATGCGAGATCAACACAGTCCGCGCTTAACCTCTTGGCGTATCAGAACATACAGCCTAAAAGACGATTTAACATAATATCGTTTCTGGGACGCTGCGCCTTCTCCCATTTCGTCGAATCGCGCGCCGAGACTCGCTCTTCCTGTAGAGTAACTCGTTCCCTTCTCCGAATTCTCTTATCTCTGTTTCGTGGCGCACTACACGCCTTGCTTCCGAGATAGGTATAAAGGGCAGCTACCCTACAGCGTGCCGACAGGCGTAAATCGGTCGATCATAGTCTTAAGGGTTGATTAAGATCGGGACGCCTGTTCCGGATCTTATCTGACGACGCCGACGAGCCGTGGCACGGACTCCAGCAAGAACGCGAGCAGGCCGGCGAAGTACGCCAGGCGCCCGAGCTCGACGACTTTTGGATTCTGGGACAGCGCGTAGCAGAGAAGTCCGACCAGCATCACGATCAGCGAAAGGTAGATGATCACGGCGGCACCTCGCTTTCGGGAGGATTGTCGCACAAAAATGAAAGCCCGGCGGTGACTAGGCGCCGGGCCGCGATTGAGTTACAATCGCCGTGACAAATGCAAGGATCTGAGGTTACCACACTCAGCGGTCGCAGGCAGGCCGGACTATCCGCAAAGAAGTGGCCTGGCGAAAGCGCATCAAACCCGGGCAACGAGCTCGTAGTCGATCGAGCATCCGCCGACGCGTCCCGGTCCCACGTGATCCCGGTTCCGCCGGTTTCCACGCGCGCAGCGAACTAATCAAAGCCCCTCGCCTGTCTAGGCCCGTGAGTCGCCTAACCCAAGATCACGTGGGAGTCGGCGTGTCTCCAGTATTCTTTGGGCATGCGCCAAATACCTCTTGACAGCTCTCTATAATCTAGTTTAGGATCATGGAAGATAAGCGGGCATTGCCCGGAAAGGACGGCCAATCCATGAACCTCGACAAGATCTCATCCGCGATCGAGCATCAGATCCGCGCCTACGCCGTGAGTCGCGACACGGCCGCTCAGTACCAGACCTTGATCGGCCTCGGGATGTCAGAGGATCAGGCACGCACCATCGCGGTTTCGGTGGAGGAAATTGGCGAGGAGGACGAATGAACCGCGAGACCCTACGGATTTTCTTCTACGCCTGGCTAACCGCCGGCCTCGCGTTTCTGCTCACCTGTATCGCCTGCCCGTAGCCTCTTGGCCTGCCGTGCGGCCCGCGCCTTTTTGACGTTGGCTCGCACGGCAGCCCTCTTCTTCCGACTCCGAGACTTGCCGCCTACGGCACCCCCGCGCCCGGCGAGCTCCCGCGGACACGTCAGCGACGCGCCACAGGAGCACAGCTCACCGACGTAGGCGTGAGGGTCGAGATTCACAGCCCCTTCAGCCCCGTCTGAATCATCACCGCGCCCTGAGCGATCAGCGCCTGACCCGCGAGCACGTTGGGATTGCCCTGCCCAGACGGCTTGCCTGTCTCGTCGCCCACCGCGTACCAGTTGGCTTTCCCGCCCTGCCCAGCGTCCCAGCCGGCGGAAGTGCAGATCCCGTCCGAACCGAACTTAGCCGCGGGAGTCTGCTGATTCCACGGCATTGCCTTGTGGTAACCCGGCGCCTGGTTCGCCGCAGGAGGATCGCTCGACGGCAGCGAGCCGTCGCTGTAGAACCCCACCGCCAGCACCAGCAGCTTCCCCGTCGCGTCCCAATAGTGCGGGATGTTCTCCGGCACGGAAGAGATCCCCGTCACCGGCCCCGGCCCGATGTTCAGGCAAATCCCTTCGTAATTCGGCGCCTGCCAAATCGTCTGCTTCGGGTCCCAAGTCATCAACGTGTATCGGTCTGCCATCTTCCCCGCCTTTCTAAGTTTTCGGAATGCCATTACTCGCCCGTACCTGCTTGTCAATCTCCCGCGTCACCGCCGGATCAGGAGAACTCGGAATCACTGGCGGCCCTGGAGTCACCGCCGAGATGATCACCGAGCGGTCAATCTCCGCCTTTGCCGCGTTGGTTACCGTCATGTCCTTCAACTTGTGCGTGTTTGCTAGCACGCCCATCACGATTAGCCCGATTCCCCAGGTTTCGAGGCAGGATTCGGCAGCGTCCCAGCCGAAGTGACGCACGAGATCGATGAGCGACCGAAGGCAGATGAGGAACACGCCAGGAATCCCCCACTTCCCGGCCCGCTCCGCCAGATCGAATAGCGCCTGTGTCCATTTGCTCACGGTATGTAGACCACAATCGTCGGCAGCTCCGGCCGCTCTTGGAGAAACTCGGCAGCTTCCCCAGGCACTGCCATCACCCGCCGGTCCCTGCCGAAGCCGTTCGTCGTATGGTCAATCCAGAACGGCTCTCCTGGCCATCGCTTCCGAAACTCGTCAGTTACGAGATCCTCGGCGGCCTTCGTAATCGCGTAATATTCGCCTGCCCGAGCCTCAAGCTTGAACGTCCACTCACAGACCAACGCGTGCGGCTTCATGACGGCGGCGGCAGCGGGCTCTGCCCCTTGTTCGCAGCGTCCAGCGCCGCCTGGATGTCAGCATTCGACCGGACGTGATTCTGAAGCCAGGTCAGCCCGCCAGGGCTCGCCGCGATCGTCAGCAGCTTAGCCAGAATCTCGAGGATCGCCGTCACCGGATAGCCTCGAGTTCTGCCGGAATCGCCTTCAGACGCCCGATCGCCGACGGGGTCAATCTGCCCACCTTCTGCGCCGCATCGGCCGCCACAACGTCAGCATTCGCGGCAGAGAGCGCCTTCTGGAGCGTCGGACAGTATGCCGGCGGGCCGCCCGTGCCGACACAACTCGCCCGGTAGCGCGCCTCGTTCCAGATCTCTGCCGCCTTCGCGTCGCCGACCAGGCGCAAATCGGACGTAGCACAGCCCGTCACGAGCGCCATCGCCGCCAGCATGAGCCAGCCGCGCGGCAGCCTACGCCTTTGTCTGGGCTTCAATCGTGTCCACCAGATCCGCGATCTGATACCCGACGCTCCCAGGATTGCAGCCTAACGCCACGGCGTAATCCACCGCTTTGGCTGGAGACGGCAGCGCGGCTTTCGCCGTCTTTACCGCCGTATACAGAGCCACCGCCTTCGGCAAGTCCGCCAGAATGTCCGC
>Ga0307477_10003564_pt1 | contig 11542 bp, 12 predicted proteins | sample atmos_gasesECM2C_FD_203316 | JGI IMG/M metagenome (GOLD analysis project Ga0307477, IMG submission 203316) | Hardwood forest soil microbial communities from Morgan-Monroe State Forest, Indiana, United States - atmos_gasesECM2C_515 | ecosystem: Environmental > Terrestrial > Soil > Temperate...
GAGCCTTGGATGTGGGGTGCGATCTTCATTGTTTAACTCCTTCTTGCACCTTCCGGTGGAACGACCTTCAGGACTTAATCAGTTTGTCGATTTCGCTCAGGATGGTTTTTGTCGCGGCCTCCGCCGCAGTGCGCCCGGAGCTGCTAAACGCGCGGGCCGGGAATTCGTTGGGCGGCACCATCACGCGATGCTTTTTGCCGACCGGGTGGCCATGGATCACCATCGCCGGGTAGTACTTGCCTTTCTCAAATACCTGTGTCCGTGGGAACACGCCGATCACCGTCCTCCCCTTGCCGCCGCGCACTCCCTTCACCGTGATTGACCTTGCCAATTTCCCGGTGCGCCTGGGCGCTTCCGACCGCTCGGTCGTACGGACCACCGCGCCGCCCGCTTTCAGGCCCTTGCGTATGACGGCCGTGGCGCTCTTCCCGAGCCGGCGCAGCATCCCGGAGACCTCCTCCAGACCTTTGATCGTGATCGAGTCGTTTGGCATCGATCCTCCCTTCCAGGGTTGGGGCGGGGCCTGACCTATCTCACTGAATCGCACACTGGCCGTGAGCGTCCACCGACTTTGGCATTTTCTCGGATGGCGCCGCGCGAAAATCGGCCCGGTTGGAAGGGCCGTGCGGGCTTTGAGGCCCTGCCACTGGTCGGATGTTGGGTCGCTGAAACTTCGGACCTCCCAAGTTTTCATAGGCCCGACCTTTGTGTAAGGGCGTGAAGCTGTTTGATGGCCCGCAGTGCGGAGCTGTAGTCGGCGGCTTCCACCGCTCGCTGGTAGAGCATCCGCGTCGCCTCGATGCACCATCCTAAAACGAGCTCCCGGCTGGCGCCGGCCGTCGCCCCCAGTCGTTTCATCGCGCTCACGATCAACGGCCGGGCATCAGCTTCGGGCCAGAGTTTCTCGACCGTCTCGATGATCTGGGCTTCGGATGCGCCGGCGATGATCCAGTCATAGACCTGGGCGGCGGGGTCGGCGGCTTTGGCCGGAGTGGTGATGGCGTTGGCGGTCAAGCGTTGCTCCCGGCAAAGAGCTCGTCGATCCAACCGGCGTGAAACGCGTACACCGGGCGGCTGCCCACGAGGGTCATCTGCTCGATGTTTTTGCAGCTTCGCAGGTTGGCGCTCGATTCAATCGTGAACGTGCGGCCATCGGCCAGTTTCAGCAGCAACAGCTTTGCATGGGTCCGCAGGGAAGCGAACCAGGCGCGGCCCGGCCGGCGGGCAAGCTGATCCTGGGCGTGGGTGAAGGTGTCCGTGCTCGTGCCTTTGAAGTAGTGCGAGCACAACAGCCAAACGCGGCCGATCTCGCCGGCGTCCAGCATGGCGCACAGGGCGTCGATGTTGTCGCGGGAAAAGCCGAGCGTGGCGATTCGCAGCTCGTCGATCGTCTGGCCGGCGAGCTGGCGGATTGCCGGGACGACGTGCCACAGCGCGAACCGGCCGCTGATGACCAGGTGAAGCGATTCGGTCGGGCCGGGGAGTTTTCCGATCGCAGCCATGGCCGATTCTTCTTTGCGGGCGTCCTTCACGCGCCGGCGGGCTGTCCTGTCCGCAAGCCGGCGGTCGGTGGTCAAGTGCGCCAGCGTCGCGAGCTCGCGCTCGACGCTCGATGCGGAAACTTGCGGATGCAAGAGCGGGTTTCGGCTGAGCTTCAACATTTGTCAGGCCAGCAGGCAACACAAACATGTTTCGTGGGTGCGAGGCGGAACATGCGGCGCCGCGCGAGAAAAAGAGAACCTATGGACTACGCAAGCGGCCCGGCCAGCACTCCGGTTCGCAGTGGCCCGGTCCGACCGACAGCCACGACCGCGGGCGGCTGCACGTCCATCATCACGACCGACTCACCTGACAGCCTCGCGAAGAATTCGAGTAGCCACTTCTCGGTGGTCACCCGCACGCCGCCCTGACTCAGGGTCCGAAGGCGTATTCCCCGCACCCCTCTGCTCACCCACGCATGGACGGTCGCGACACTGACCGGCTCGCCGTGGCGCGAGGCAAGCCAGGGCAGCTTTGGCACGTCGGCGATGCGGATGAGCCGCTCGGCTTTCACATCAATCATTGGGACTCCAAACAAATCCGATGGTCGTCTACTCGGTCCTTTCAAGAATCCCGGCGCATGGTCCGCTGCACTCGTATTCGGCCCGGTTTCTTCGCAAGCAAAGTCGAAAGAAAGTCGGTCCAAGGTCGGTTTGCCTCGGCTGGGCTTGCGAGGGCATGGTTATTGGCAACGTAGGCCGACAGATCCTTTTGTCCGGCCGGCGTGATGGCCCAACCTCCGTGCGGACCGGCGGGCTGGAAGACTCGGCCGGCAAGCTGCTGGCGTTTGAGCGCTGCGGAAACCGTCGTGCGGTGCAGGTCCAGTTTCGCGGCGATCTGCCAGGCGAACAGTTGCGGCGGCGGCTTCCCCGACAACACGATCAGCGCCGCGGCGGCGTACCGATCGATCGGGCATTGCTCGTCGGCATCTGGCATGATTTCACCGGGCGCCTTGGCGCTGCATCTTGCGGCGCATGCGCCGGCGTCCTTGACCGACCGCGCGGCGCTCGAGCTTGACGCGATCGGCAAAATGACGGTCCTCCTGCCGCGCTTCCCGCGCCAGCTCAACGAATTCGGCGTTTCGCTTGTCCCGCGCCCGCGCTGGCCTGCGCTGCTGAGGCTTGCGGGAAAGGGCGCACTCGAAACACAGCCCGTCCTGGACGTAGTAGGACGGGAATGAGTATTGGCAGACTGGGCAGATCGTGAGCCCGTCCGGCAGCCGCTCGCCGGCGGCAACGGCCTCGGACCATGTTGAAGTGCAAGCGCGGCCCATCATGGCGCTTCGGCATCAGGCGTGATCCGCGTTTGGCTGGCCAAGCCGACAACCAAGAAATCTGGAACGTTGGCCGCCGTCACGGTCGTCAGCAGCAACTGCCTCAACCGTTTTGCGACCGGCGAGTTTGTCCCCTCGCGCTCGATTTGTTCCCGGATTCGCGCCTCGAACTCTTGCGGACTCAACTTCGCGAGCTGCTCGCGGGCTTGCGCTATCGCGGCGTTCTTGGCAGCCCGGTTCTGGCGCAGCACCGCGGCCTGTTCCTGCATGTAGTCGGGCTGGCGCGACTGTTGGCGTTCGTCTCTGGTCATCCGCTGTGAGCATCCATCCCGGATCAAGGTGTAGCAATATCCCACCGGATTAAACTTCTTACCCGCACGCTTCCGCTTCTCGAGCTTGCGGCGGGTCACCTCAACCGAGCGCCTGATGTTGTCCGGCTCGCAGTGTGGCGAGCCCAGGAGCGTCTTTATTCCCGGTTCGTCGAACTTGTCCTCGTCGAACTCGATCGCTCTCAGCAGGTCCGCGGCCTTTTTTTTCTCCTCCTCGGAAGCATACATGCATGCATCATGTATCTCATGTATAAGGGGCGCCGGGTTCCTGCTGGGCGCGCGCACTTTCGGGTCCTGTTCGTGGTCGGGTTCCTGCCCCGCGGGCCCACTCCTGCTGGGCGCGCGCACGGGTTCCTGCCCCGTGGGCCCACTCCTGCTGGGCGCGCGCACGGGTTCCTGCCCCGTGGGCCCGTCGCTGTCGGACGAGAATAGTCCGGGTCCCTCTGGCTCGAGGCGTGCGAGGCGGCCGGCTTCGGGGCCCGGTCGCGGAGGCATGGGCAGCTCGAATGCCAGCGCTCTGCCTGCCCAAAATTCTTTGACCAAGCCGCGGCGTACCAGAGAGTCCTTGGCCGCGTAACCCTGGCTTGTACCCATCCCCACGTCGCGAAATACATCCTCACAACCATCCCGGCAGATCAGAACGCCGGCGCTGTCGGGGTGGGAGCGGTGGGCCATCGCATACAAAAGCAAGGTATCCCTGATCCCGTGCTGGGTTTTGCCGGCGATCTTGCGCCGGCGTCTACGTTCCGATTTTCCGTCGCTGCGCTTGGGGGATTTGAGCGGCGTGGTTTCGGCGCGGCGGAACGTGCCCAACAGCCTATGCCTTCGCAGGAACTCGTGGATCAGGGCGGCTGTGGTGTGATCTTCCCCGACCGTGACGGTGATCGGCGCGTCGGCTTTCAGGATGTATTGGGGTTCAGGCGCGGAGAACCGATGGCATCGGGGCTGTGATATAATCGGCCGGCCCTGATCGGGTGGGCGATTCTCTTGGTCGGGCATCCGTCCTCCGTGATTTGGGCTCTGGAGCTTCGGTGCTCCAGGCTCGCGATCGGCCGGCCGTGATGGGCCGGCCGCGCGTGTTTTCAGATTCCCGCCGCGTCCAACTCGGCGGCGGCGCGGGCCCAGTTGCGGCGGCCGCGATCGGCTTCCGGCAGCGGGGCCAACGAACAGGCATTGATGCTGTGGATGAACCGCTCGATCGCGGCGGCGCTGGTCATCTTGCGGCCGTTGACGACCAGGTGTTCCAACCGGACGTGTCGGCCGTCGCTGGTCATGTGGCCGGCGGCGCACCATCGGCCAAGCGTTGCCGGAGTCGGACCTTGACCGGGCAGCCGTCCCGCGTTGGCCAAGAGCGGATGCGTCGCTGCTTGCCGCAAGGAAATGAGCTCTTCGGCGCCGATCCCGGCCGCTCCTAAAGTGCGGCCGCTTTCCGGGCGATACCCTGCCGTGGGCTGGGCATCGGGGCTTGGGCCGGCTTCCCCGCCGGTAAACGCAAATAGGGATTGGGATTCGGACTGCCCTGCCCGGCGGGGAAGGGGCCCGGCCTGGGCTGGGGTCTCAGTTATCACAGGGAACCTCCCAGCGCCTGGTCTCGCTCCCCTCGATGACCGCCTTCGCGAATCGCACTTCTCCGCACGGCAGCAACGTGTGAGGCAGCTTCCCTTGTCGGGCGAGCTCTTCAGCGCGGCCGGGCGGATACCTCAGAAGCCTATCGACTTCCACCGGCAGGAAAAAGGGTGAAGGTGACATGCCGCGCAGCGTAGGGCGCCGCGCCGCCATGATTCAATGGGATACTGTACGAGTTGAGCCCAGTTGGGACCAGTTGGGACCAGTTGAGCCCAGTTGGGCCGAGTTGATCTCTCGCTCCGGCTGCTCTCGTGAATCCATCCACTTTGGCCACCTGTTCAATTCCGATTCGTTGAGCTCCGTAAGGTTGACGTGCCACCTTTGCCGATTCGCGCTGCCATCTCTGTTCTTCCCAGGAATCAGAAGGCGAGGGCGGCTGCCCAGAAGAGCGTCAAAGTCGCGACGGTTCACAAGTCCAAAGAATCCCCGTAGCTCCTTCTTGGAGAAGGATGTGGCGGTTTGATCGTTTGGGCGGCCATCGGCCTCCGCAAGTGCTTTGGCAACAGCGTTATCGGTGTGGGCCTGGAGGACGCTGTCAACGATGCGCTCAACCAGGGCGGCTCGCGCGTTGTCTGTTTGCGAGCTGGGCGGTTGGACTGGCTCCGTGCCGCCCGGCGGGGAAGTGAGGCTGCCGACGCCAACGGAAACCATTTCCGCAGCGGCCAGTTCTTCCGCTTTGGCCAAGTCTCTAAACAAGCGCTCGCCGTCCACGCCTTCCTGCGCCTCCATCTGTTGCAGCAGGCCGGAGAAATTAAATGCGCTCCACTCGGGCAACGATAGCTTGCGCCATTCTGTCGGCGCCGCGTTGATTGCGGCCTCGAGCGCCGCTACTCGTCCTTCGGGCGTCGTCTTCGCGGCTGTGCTTTCGCCACGCAGGAACACGTCCACCACGTACCCGTTAGGCACGCGGTAACGGCGCCAGCCACGGGGGGCAGGCTTGCCCTCGATCTGCGCAATCCGTTGCAACTGTCGGGAGACGTCGGACATGGCACGCATGTAGGTGCGCCAGGCGGACCTGACCATTGCCATAAGTGACGCAACGCGCCCCCGCAACCCCTGGTCGGATAGGTGGCGCAGGGCAGCCCGCATGCCCGGCAGCAACGAAATGAGCACCTCAACCGGGCTGCACCGGCGCCAACTCGCGTCGTCCCAGTGCAGTCGCTCGAAATCGTGCACAGCGCGGAAAAGCCCGTCGATCAATTGGGACATTGGTGGCGGCTTGAGCTGGTAGTCGCGCCAAAGTCGGGAGAATTGTTCGTCGATAGTCAGTTGGGACGCTGCTCCGTCGCTCGTGTCGGGCATGTTGCCATCTCCTTTCTCGGCTCCAGCCTCGGGCGCGACGGGGGGAGATGGAAAACCGTCGCGCCCGGGCCGGATGAGCCGCGTCCGCCGGCCGGCAGACACGGCACCGATTGATCGGGATTGTACCTATGTTGCGGCTTGGAGCATTTCACGTCGTTGGCGCCGCGCCAGCTTTTGCGATCGCCAAGCGATCCACACCTCCAGGCTGTCCCGGTCGATCCGCCGTCGGCGGTGGGTCTGGCCGTTGGTGGCCAGCTTGCGGATGTTGGCGGCGTGAGTGATCTGGCCCGAATTCACGCCGGCGATGCTCGCAGCTTGAGCGCAGGTGACAAAGCGGCGGTCCTCACCGTCAGCAGTGACGGTGCTGGCCAGCCGCTCGATGTCAGCCGGCGTGAGGTAAGACGTTCGCTGGGCAAAGCCGTTGCGCTTGATACGCGTGCAGGTCCGCTGCGGTATGCCGGCGGCACGGATGCGATTCAGCAGCGTGGATGCCGGCACCTTGATCCGCCGGGCATGATCCGCAGTCAGCACGGCACCAACGGGCAGGCCGATCGGCTTGCCGCGCATGGCCCGGCTGTCGAGCAGCTCGCCGGCAAGCCAGGTGCGCTCGAGGGTGATGTGCCTTCCTCGTATCCGTGGGCGAAACGTGCCATCGAACAATCGACCCAGTGCGGCATCGGGGGCGGGCGTGGCCCTGGCATCCGCTTGGGCCGGAGTGAATCGGCTGTGCGCCATGAGGAAGGCCCGCGTGAACCCCAGCGCCCTAGCCGCGTCCAGCCCGACCCGCGCATCACGCGGCAATCGGTCCACCCGCGTCGACGTCGGCGATGCGCGATCGACTTGCTCTTGGCGCAGCGACTCAACCCACCGTGAAAGCGCTTCCTTGGGCCAGAAGCGCCGCGGGCCATCGGCAAACTTCATCGTGCGAGGCGGAGGGAGTTTGCCATCGAACTCGCACAGCAGGTCCGCGCTGGCCGGCGAAATGCCCAGGTCCCGCATCAAGTGCGCCTGCCCGATCCACGTCACGCCGTCGGCGGCGTCCGTGAAGCTTTCCCGCCGCGACTCATCGGTCATCTGTTCCATCGCCGCTTTGGCGTCTTCGGCGCTGGTGAGCGCTGCCAGCCGCTCCAGGGCATCGCGCTGGGCCGGCCGGCTGGCGTGGGCATAGACGGCCAGGGTCAGACGGGGATCGTGGTGGCGGGCCAGTTCCTGCACTTGTTTGGGCGTGGCGCCGGTTTGAATGAGCTCGCTCACGAAACTGTGTCGCTGGGCGTGGAAATCCGCGTAGCAGCCGTTGACGCAATACTCGATGCCGGCCGCGGCCAGGTCCTGGCGGAAGCTGCGCATCGGGTTCATCTTCGGCCTTCGGAAAAGTCTCGGGTCGGGATCGATGCCGGCGATCCTCATCGCGGACCTGGCCGCGACATAGGCGCGCAATGACGCGGCCACGTCGGCGCGGAGCGGGATGGGCGGGTCGGGGCGCTTGGCCTTCGAGAATTTGGTCTCAAGGCGCACGATGGGGTCGGGACCGTCCAGGACGAAATTGGCGGCGGTGAGACTTTGCAACTCGCCGCTGCGCAGCCCGGTCGAGAACGCCACGAGATAGGTCATCGCCCGCTCAGCGCCGCAAATCCCCGCGATGGTGGGTCCGGCGCTGGCGGCGGCGATCAACCGTTGGGCTTCCTGCGGCGACAGCGGCCGGCGCTGGCGCCGGATGTCTAAGTGGGGATTGAGCCGGCGCACCGACTGGCACGGTGAATGCGCTGCCCGCCCGTCGCTCACCATCCATCGCCCGAATCCCTTGAGCGAGTTGAGATAGTGATTGATCGTTGCCGGGCCAAGCGTTTTGCGGCGCGGTCGCGGCTGCATCATTTTCCCCAGGGCGATCTGCACGGCCGATGAGCTCAGTTGGTCCCACCTGCTCGCGCGGCAAAGGCGCAGCATCAGGCGGATTCGTCGGACCGTCTCCCGCACGTACTTGGCGCTGTCCCGTGTCAGCAGACAGTGGCGGTAGTCGGCCAGGTGGTGTCCGATCGGCGAAGCTTCTTGCTGGCACAGTCGGCGCTGCCGTCCGATCAGGTTGAGCACAAGTGCATCGGCCGCTGCCGCGGTCGTTGGGTCGAATCGGAACGTGGGTACCGCCGCGTCGCTTTCGGCGAGGGCGGCCGCTGGGTTGAGTTGGTACTGTGTGCATTGCATAGTGAGGGCTCCGTGTAGTCCGCCCCGTCGCGCCTCTTGAAACCGCGGCGGGGTTTTTTGTTTGGTGTCGTTCAGTTCACGGCCGCGGCCGTCGGGGTCGGGGGAACTTCGGAGGTCTGAAGTTTTTCGGCCGGCGGCGGCGGCGCGTAGAGCTCGGCGGGCACGCGAAGGTAGTGCATGGCGGATACCTCGATGCTGTGTCCGGCCCACTCGGCAACGACGTACTGCGGGTAGCTCGCGGCCAGGTCCATCTCCCAGTTCTTGCGCAGCGTGTGGAAAATCTTGGCGTAGGACTGCACGCCGGCGCTCGCGACAATGCCAGCGCCCTTCCTGTGGTTAAAGAAGCTCCAGGTGAAGGGGCAGACCAGCGTCGCGCCGTCCTGGGCGGCCTCGAACGCATCCCGCAAAACCGCGGTCAGTCCCGTGGGGTTCTTGGCCGTCTCGATGGGCGTCACCCGGGGCCTATGTTTTGTCGTGACGTACTCGCATTGGGCGTTCACCAGCAGCTTGTTGCCGGCCCAGTCGACGTCCTGCCAGCGAAGCGAGAGGCACTCTCCGCGGCGCAGGCCGGCGAACCGGGCCAGGGCAAAGAGACAGCGCCAGGCTTGATCGGGGCAGGCGTCCAGGATCGCGCGGAGCTGCTCCTGGGTGATGTACTCCCATGATTTGTTCAACCGCCGCGGCGTGCCCCTGAGCTTGGCGAACGGGTTGGCTTCGATGAGTCCTTCATCCACCGCGGTGTTGAACATTTTTCGGACCGCGCGGCAATATTTGCAAACGGTGGCCTCAGCCGGCGGGTCGGTGTGGAGCGCGTTATCGACGTGGGTCTCGCCTTTGGCCAGGGCTGTCCGCCAGTCCGCGGCGTCCGAGCGGGTCAGCTCGGTAATCGGCGGATCATGGTCGAAAAACCGGATGAGGTACTCGCCAAGCCACTTGTCAATCACATAGGTCGCTGAGCCGACGGCGGTCTTGCGTTGCTCGAGATACCGGCGGACAAATCCGCTGAGGGTGATGTCATCGCCGGGCCTGGGCGCGGCGCGCAGCGTCCGGGCGATCTCGAGTTCCAGTTTACGGCAGACCTCAAGGGCCTGCTCGCGCGTCATTTGGGAACTTGACCCAAGGTTTCGGCGGTGCCAGCCGGCGTCATCGCGCCAGCGCATGGTCCAGTACCTGCCCTTGCAGTGGCTGCCGATGCTGGCCCTGGGCCTGGGGTCCGCTCCCGGCGACTTGTGTAGCTTGGCTTCCAGCAGAGCGGCGGCAACAACGGCGTCCGCCTTGGAAATCTTGTCCTTCCTGCCCAGCCGTCTGGTGTGCGAGCCCAGACTGTCTACCCACTTGGCCAGGTAGTAGCCGGATCTGGCAGCGAATGAGAGCTGCACCTGCACCGTGTGATTGATCCGAGGTTTCGTCCGGTCCATAATTGCCTCTGCCCATTGAGCGATGGGCGTTAAAGAGACCGTCCCGCCGGCCTGGTGAACCATCACCAGCGGCGGGACGTTTTTTTGCTATCCGATTTCCAGCATGACCCGCGCTGACAGTTCCTGGTCTGCCTTGGCGTAGAGTTGGGTGACATCGAGAGAGGTGTGCCCGAGGCAAACCTGGGCGGCGTCGGCGCCGAAGCGACGGCGGATTTCCGTTGCCAGGCTGTGTCGTAGCTGATGTGGATGCCAGCGTTCGATCCCGGCCTGGTCGCAGGCGCGTTGGATGGCGCGGCGATACGATGCCGCGGTGTAATGCTTGCCGGGTTGTCGGCGCGGGCAGGCAAGCCGGTTGCTGCCGCGGCTGTTACCCCTGTCCGCCCGGGTCTTGCGGGCAAGCTCCATTTTCTCGCGGCGCTCTTCCTCAGCCCTGGCCGGCGAGAACACATACTCGTCCGGGTCGAGCGTTCGCTTCGGGAACTCTTTCAGGATGGCCTGGGCCTTGGGGCCCAATTCGATTTGGCGCACGATGCCCCGGTGGCCGGTCTTGTGCTCGATGCCCAGTTGGTAGATCCATAGTTTCCCCCCGGCGCCGGTCCGATCGATGCGCTCGTGGCGCATGCTCACAAGCTCGCTCGATCGCATCCCGGTCAACCGTTGCACCTGGACCATCGCGCTCACATGGCGCGAGAGGAACGGCAGCACGGCCTCGACATGGGCATCCGAGACCGCTTCCGTCGGCTCGCTGTCTCGAGCTTCTCCGCGGGCCAGGCCCCGGACGGCTTCAAGGCGGTGGAATACTTCTCCGGGTAACAGTTCTTCCTCGACGGCCCAGCGGAACACGGCCTTGACCTTGGAAATCTGCCCGTTGACCACTTTGCGCGAAAGGCCCCGCCGGACGATGATTGCCCCGTCGCTTTGGTATTGCCGATCGCTGGCCAGGTGGCGGGCCAGCGTCTTGAGGGCCTTGGGCCCGAAGCTGATGGCCTTGTGCTCGGGTCCGCCGAACAGGCGGCGCATTTCGCGGAAGACGTCGACGAACAGTCCCAACTCGCCGGCCGGCCGTTTGCCGTCCGTCTCCCCGGTCGCGCCGTAGCGCAAGCGGTTGTGTTTCCACCATCGGGCCAGCAGTTCATCGATGGTCATGTCGGCGGCGTCGTCGGCGCCGGGCGGCCCGGCGGAGATGGCAGCCGGCAACGGGACCTCGCCGCTCTTGATCCATTGGGCGATCAGCTCGCGGTATTTCTGGCGGCTCTGGTCGCTGCCGTGGGGTCCGAGATAGTGTTTGCGGCCGCTGAGGCGGACGTAGGCAAGGCCGTGGGTTTTGTCCAGGCAGTAGCCTGGCGTGAGGGAGCGGGGAGACATGGCGCGGCTCCGTCCAGGCGGGAAGTGTCTAGCAGAGTGTCTACTAGACGCTTCCCGGCGACTGAAACCGCCGCACGTCCCCACGCGGGAACGGAACGCTTTTCCAAGCTCTGGCGTGACTTACAAAAATCGGGGTGACTGGATTTGAACCAGCGACCTCTTGGTCCCGAACCAAGCGCTCTAAACCAAGCTGAGCTACACCCCGGACATCGGGTCTGCGCGGCAGAACAAGCCGCGTTACTGTAGGAATTGTAGGCGGGGTTTCAAGCCGGCGCTTGGTCCGGCGCTCAAGATACCAGCACCGTAAGTGATTTTATCGGGCGGCATTGACCAGAAGCTCCTGGCCGGGTGCGGTGGCCGTTCGGCCGTCGACACGTTGGAAACTACCCGTGCTGGCCAGCATTTGGGCGCAAACTCTTCGCACCTGCGCGACGTTCATGAACCGGCCGGGGCAATCGGTCGGCTTGGTTTCTCCATGACCGAGTACCCGA
>Ga0307477_10003565_pt1 | contig 11542 bp, 3 predicted proteins | sample atmos_gasesECM2C_FD_203316 | JGI IMG/M metagenome (GOLD analysis project Ga0307477, IMG submission 203316) | Hardwood forest soil microbial communities from Morgan-Monroe State Forest, Indiana, United States - atmos_gasesECM2C_515 | ecosystem: Environmental > Terrestrial > Soil > Temperate...
TACGCGCTGATAGGGCCCCGCCGGGCCTCGCGGGACTGGCAGGCATGGGCGACCCGCGTCCCCAACTCCTCGACGGCGATGACAGCTTGCGTGCCCATTCGTGCCACGGTCGTGCACGCCAGGTGGAGGTGGTGCGGGAGGCCGTTCTGCACCTGTTGGCGGCTGATCCGAGCCTCGAACCGCGCGACGTGATCATCATGTGCCCCGACATAGAAGTGTTCGCCCCGCTGGTCCAGGCCAGCTTCGGTGCGGCGAGTCTCGCGGGCGCACCCGAGCTCCGGGCCCGCCTGGCTGATCGCTCGCTCCGCCAGACGAACCCATTGCTGGCTGTGTCGGCTCATCTCCTGGAGATCGCCGGCAGCAAGGTGACTGCCGCCCAGGTCCTCGACTTTGCGTCACGTGCGCCAGTGAGCCGCCGTTTCGGCTTCGACGGGGACGAACTGTCCCAGGTCGAGCACTGGCTCGCTGGTACGGGTACCCATTGGGGCCTCGACCAGGAACATCGGGCCGCATGGAAGTTGGGCCGTAGCGGGGAAGTCGGCACGTGGCGCGCGGGGCTTGACCGCCTTTTGTTAGGGGTGGCTATGAGCGAGGACGGCGAGCGGCTGTTTGGGGGCACATTGCCGTACGGCGACATATCAAGTGGCGAGATCGACCTCGCCGGGCGGTTTGCGGAGCTGGTCGAACGGCTGAGGGTAACCCTCGGCCAACTGAGGGGCCCCCAGACCGCCCGGCAATGGGCGGACGCGCTGGCAGGAGGGACGGCCAGGCTCGCCGTCTCCGCGCCCGGCGATGCTTGGCAAACCGAGCAGCTGGGCCGCACGCTCGATGACGTGACCGAGGAGTCGCTAGCCGCCGGTACCGCGTCCGCAATCAACCTCGACCTTGCGGAAGCACGTGCTTTGCTTGCCGACCGGCTTAGGGGGCGTCCCACGAGGGCCAATTTCCGGACCGGCGACATGACGATCTGCACGCTGGTCCCGATGCGCTCTGTGCCCCACCGCGTCGTATGCCTGCTTGGCCTGGACGATGGCCTTTTCCCCCGCCCGGGTCACCAGGACGGCGACGACTTATTGCTCGCAAGCCCGCAAGTCGGGGACCGGGACGTCCCGCGGGAGGACCGGCAGCTCCTCCTTGACGCACTGCTGGCAGCTACCGAGCACCTGGTCATCACCTTTGAGGGTCGCGACCAGCACCTAAACCAGCGGCGCCCGCCCGCGGTGCCCGTAGCCGAATTGTTGGACGTGGTTGACAGGACTGTCCGCATCGGAGACGGCTCACGTCCGGCTCGTGAAGCCGTTGTCTTCCAACACCCGCTGCAGCCGTTCGACCCCGTCAACTTCACTCCGGCCGCGCTCGGGGCGAAGAGCGCGTGGCGCTTCGACGAGGCTGAGCTGGCCGGGGCGAGGGCGGTGACGGCGGATCGCCACCCCCGCGCCGATTTCCTGCCGGATCTGCTCCCGCCGGTCGAAGGGATGACCGTACAGCTCGCGTCGCTCGTCCGGTTCCTCGAGCACCCTGTGAAGGCGTTCCTTCGCGAGCGCCTCGGGTTCTACGCGGACGATTTCGCCAGGCAACTTAGCGGTTCCTTGCCGGTCGAGCTTGACCCGCTGGAGAGGTGGGCGCTCGGGGACCGGCTACTGGAGACAAGGTTGGCCGGAGCCAGCTCGGAAAGGACGCTCGCCGCTGAGAGGGGGAGAGGCCTGCTGCCCCCGGGCTCACTCGGGGACGCCGCCCTCGCCGAGGTCGGGGGGGTAGTTGAGGCGTTGGTGACGGTTTTCGAGGGCTTGCCTAACGCCAAGGCGCCCACGACAAGCATCGAGGTAAACATTGCCCTTCCCGACGGCTTCTCGCTGGTCGGCACGGTACCCGGCGCGCACGGGGGCACCATTTTGCGCTGCACCTATTCGAAGTTGCGGCCAAAGCACCGCTTGAGGGCTTGGGCACATTTCCTGGCCTTGAGCGCGGCACACCCGGAGCTCCTCCCGTCGGCTGTGACGATCGGCCAGGCTGAGGGAAGCAGCACCTCGAAGCCTCGGGTCAGCGTGAGCACGCTCGGCCCGCTCCTGTCAGGCGAAGTCGATATCAGGGCACGGGCTGTCGCGTGGCTCCAAGTACTGGTGGACCTGTACCGGCGGGGCATGCGCGAACCGCTCCCCATTTACTGCGCCACCTCGGCCGCCTGGGCTGCAGCGATAAGCCCAGGCTCGACCCACGGCCCCCGCGAAGCGGCTCGAGCCCGATGGGCCTCCAGCTGGGAGGATTTCCCTGGTGAGGACGCCGACCCCGAACACGTCGTGGTGCTCGGCCCGGAGTTCCCTTTCGAGCATCTTGTTGGGCGCCTCCCACGGCCTGACGAGGAGGGGCCGGGATGGGCAATGGACGAACCGAGCAGGTTGGGCCGTCTCGCGACGAGGTTGTGGGGCCCGTTGCTGAACCATGAGCACCTCCCAGGGCACTGAGAAAGAATGGGTACAGGACCGAGGAATTTCGACGTTTGCGGGCCGCTCCCGGGGCCAGGGGTAACCATCCTCGAAGCCAGCGCTGGTACCGGCAAGACCTTCACCGTCGCAGCGTTAGTGGCCCGCCTGGTAGCCGAAGGCGTCCCGCTCTCGGACATCTTGGTTGTCACTTTCACCCGGATGGCTACTGGAGAGCTCAGAGACCGGGTGCGAGAGCGGCTTGTGTCTGCCGAAGCGAGCCTCGGGCGGTACCTGGACGGCACGGCCGCGCTTCCCGCCGATGACGCCGTAGTGCAGCTCCTCGCCGAAGGTGGCCCGGTGCTGACGTCCGCGCGACGACGGTGGCTGGCGGACGCCCTCGGGAGCTTCGACACCGCAACAATTACGACGACGCATGGCTTTTGCCATATGGTCCTTGCGGCCCTCGGCGTCTGGGGGGAGGTGGCAGACGGCGCCACCCTCCTCGAGGACCAGACGGACTTGGTGGAGGACGTGGTAGACGACCTGCTGATCCGCTACGCCCTCAGGTCCGCAGTACCGCCCTTCAGGCGAAAGGCGGCTCTGGAGGTCGCCTTCATAGCGGTCGACAACTCCGGCACACCGCTGGACCCTGAGCCGGACGTGCAGGACTCGAGCGCCCCAGGCCTGCGCAGGCGCCTGGCCGAGGGCGTGCGCCGAGGCGTCAAGGAGCGCCTGCTCGATGAAAATCGCCTAACGTACGACGGCCTCCTCGATCGCCTCCTTGGCGCGCTAACGGACGAAAAGCGAGGCGACATGGCTTGCCGGCGCCTGCGCGAACGTTACCGGGTGGTGCTCGTCGACGAGTTCCAGGACACCGACTCCGTCCAGTGGAAGGTGGTCCAAAAGGCGTTTGCGGACGGTGCAACCCGGCTGGTGCTGATCGGCGACCCGAAGCAGGCCGTTTACTCCTTCCGTGGGGCTGATGTCTACGCTTACCTTGAAGCTGCTAGGGAGGCCGGGCCAGGGCAGCGCTTCACCCTTGAAGAGAACTGGCGCTCTGACGCGGCTCTTCTCGCCGCCTACGACGCGTTGTTCCACCCGCTTCACCTCGGCCACCCCGAGATCCAGTACAGGACGGCCCACGCCACGCAAGGCCACCAGCAGCCGGGCCTGGAGGGAGCGCCTGTCCCAGTGCCCCTGCGCGCCCGCTTCGTGCCCCGAAGGGAGGCCGGGCTCGAACGAATTGGGAACGGACTAATCCAGAAGGACTCCGCTGTCAGGTTTGTGGCTGAGGATCTCGCGGCCGACGTGGTGGGACTGCTTGGATCCGGAGCGGAACTGCTGCGAGCCGGGCCCGGCCCGGAGGCCGAGCGCCGACGGCGGCCGGTCGGGGCGGGGGACATAGGGGTCCTGGTACGCACCAACCGCCAGGCGACGGTCGTGCAGTCGGCGCTGCGCGCGGTCGGTGTCCCGGTGGTTGTAGCAGGGGTGCAGAGCGTCCTTTCGACGCCCGCGGCCCACGACTGGCTGAGGCTCCTAAGCGCGCTCGAACAGCCGACTTCGCGCTCGTTTGCCGCAGCGACCGGCTTGACCCCTTTTGTGGGGATGACCGCCGCGGAACTCGCGGTTGCGGACGAAGAAACGTGGGAGGAGCTGCATTCTCGAATTCACAACTGGGCGGCACTCCTACGCCACAGCGGCGTCGCAACGCTGTTTTCGCACGTCTCGGCGACTGAGGGCCTGCCGGACCGGCTGCTTCGCGTAGTGGACGGCGAACGCCAGCTCACCGATCTTGGGCATATCGCCGAACTGCTTCACGCTGAGGCAGGTCAGGCGCAGCTCGGGCTCGCCGCTCTGCGAGCGTGGCTGGCTCGCCGCATCGACGAGGTGAGCAGCGAAGGCGCCGAGGCGGAGCAGCGCAGCCGCCGGCTCGATTCCGACGCTGCTGCCGTGCAGGTGTTGACGGTCCACCGCGCCAAGGGCCTCGAGTTCCCGATCGTCTATTGCCCCTATTTGTGGGATGCGGGTTCGCGCGACCGTCTAGGCGAGCCAGTTGTCTTCCACGACACCGCGGATAAGGACAGGCGCAAATTGGACGTAGGCGGGGACGGCGACGACTGGGCCTATGGGGCGCATTACACGGCCTCCAAGGCGGAAAGGCGCGGCGAGGACCTGCGCCATCTCTACGTCGCGCTCACAAGGGCCAGGCACCAGGCCGTGATCTGGTGGGCGGGCGTGCGGGATTGCCAGCATTCTGCGCTCGGGCGGCTGCTGCTTGCCAGGGGGCCCGGTGGGGACGTACAGCCGAGCGGGCGGCCTAGCGAGCCTAAAGATGCGGAGGTAGAAGCCGAACTGCGACGGTTGGCGGGACGAGCCCCGGGTCTTATAAGCGTGGAGCATTGTTCCGCCGTCGCACCCACACGCCTCGGCCAGGGCAGCTCGAGCGGTCCCCCGCCCGCCCTCTGCGCTGCGTCTTTCGGTCGGGCCCTCGACCTGGAGTGGCGTCGGAGCTCCTATACGAGCATCACTGCGCTCGCCCACACTGGCTGGTCCGCTCACCGCGATAGCGAAGCCCGCTACCTCGGCGGTAGCGACCAAACCGGCACTGAGGTCGTCGGTAGCGAGCCCGAAGAGCTCGGTACCATCGACGAGCCGGTTGGGACGGTTGCGGTCGACCTCCCGACAGCGTCCCGGCATAGCGGAGAGGAGCAGCTGCGTTCCGTCGTCCCTGTGCTCAGCAGAGCACCAGCCGGGGCTGAGTTCGGCACGTTCGTGCACAGCGTCCTAGAACAAGCCGATTTTTCGGCTGCCGACCTCGGTTCGGCACTGCTCGAGGCTGTACACGAGCAGCAGGCCAGCTACCCGGGTGGCCCGTTAGACGCAGAGCTCCTGGCGAAAGGTCTCGAAGCCGCCATCCTCACACCCCTCGACGGCTGGGCAAGGGGGGCGCGGCTTCGCGACCTCTCACGGGCCGACCGGCTCGATGAGCTCGGCTTCGAGCTCCCTGTGGCCGGCGGCGATGACCCGACCGGTGAGGTGCTGCTGTCGGAAGTAGCGCGGCTGATCGACAGGCACCTGCCAGCGGGAGAGCCTCTGGCGGGGTACGCGTCGGCGCTGGCAAGCCCAGACCTGGTAGCCAACCTCCGCGGCTACCTGACGGGGAGCCTCGACCTCGTGTTCAGGCTGGGAGAGGAGGGGGTGCAGCGGTACTTCGTAGCGGACTACAAGACAAATTGGCTCGCCCCCCCAGGAGAGGACTTGACTGCCTGGCATTACCGGCCGGCCGCCATGGAAGCCGAGATGCGCCATGCGCATTACCCTCTCCAGGCGATCTTCTACATGGTGGCGCTGCACCGGTACCTGCGCTGGCGTTTGCCGGGATATGACCCCGAAAAGCACCTCGGGGGAGCCGTTTACCTCTTCGTGAGAGGGATGGCAGGGCCGGGCGCGCCAACCGCCGAAGGGCGGACCTGCGGGGTCTTTTCATGGCGGCCTCCCTCCGAGCTCGTGGTCGAACTGTCTGACCTCCTCGCAGGCACGCTTTCGGGGACCAGCGCAGATGGCCCTTGACCAGCTCGATGCCCAATCGGTCCTCGGTCTCCCGCCCAACGGCCTGCTGGCTCAGTTCAACCGAGCCGGCGTGCTCATGGCGGCCGACGTCCACGTCGCTTCAATGCTTGCCCGCCTGGGACGGGACGGTGATGAGCTGGTGGGCCTGGCGGCCGCTCTGGCTGTGCGAGCTCCCCGTGTGGGCCATGTGCTCGCCGACTTGGCCACGGTCCGGGAAACCGCTACATCCGACGCCGAGGACGAGGCTGACCTCTCCGGGCTCCCGTGGCCCGCCCTCGAGCTGTGGGCAGAGCACGTCGCTTCCAGCCCAGCGGTGTCTGTCGGCGACTCCGGGCCGGACGACCGCCCTCTCCGCCTCGTCGGGACTGGCCTCTACCTCGACCGCTACTGGCGGGATGAGGTGTCCGTAGCCCGCGACCTGATCGCCCGTTCCAGCGCCGAGCCGCTAGGTGCCGCAGAGGCCGTGCTTTCGGACGGGCTGGCACGGTTGTTCCAAGACGACTCGGGAGGCCTGCAGCGTACGGCTGCCGAGATCGCTGTCCGTCGCCACTTCAGCGTCATCGCCGGGGGGCCGGGCACGGGCAAGACGACCACTGTCGCTCGCCTGCTGGCACTCCTCGAGGAGCAGGCCGCGGTGAGCGGAGGGCGCCCATTGCGGGTGGCGCTCGCAGCCCCGACCGGCAAAGCAGCAGCCCGGATGGCCGAAGCAGTCCATGCGGAGGGCCGCAAGCTTGACGTAGGCGACGAGGTCCGGGCGCGGTTGCCGACGCTCGGCGCGTCGACCGTGCACAGGCTTTTGGGCCGGCACCCTGCGAGCGCCAACCGCTTCCGTCACAACCGGGACAACCGGTTGCCTCACGATGTGGTGATCGTGGACGAGACGTCGATGATGTCCTTGACTCTCATGGCCCGCCTTCTCGAGGCCGTCCGGGAAGATGCGCGCCTGGTCCTGTTGGGGGACCAGGAACAATTGGCGTCAGTGGAGGCCGGCGCCGTCCTGGGCGACATCGTCGGCCCTGCGGCGGCCGGTCTCCCGGCAACCGCGGGTGCCAGCCCCGTCGTCGAATGCATCACCGTCCTCAAGACCAATCACCGCTTCCGAGGCCCGCTTGCGGAGCTGGCCAGTGCGGTACGTGCGGGTGACGAGGAAGCTGTGCTGGCGGCGTTGTCCGAGGGCACAGCGGGCTCGGCTGGCCCGGAGGCCCCTTCCAGCACTCGTTGGCTGGCCCTCGACGTCGGTAGCGCTGAGGACCCGGCTCTCGAGCCGGTCCGCTCTGCGGCCTCCACCTCGGGGCGGCTCCTCGCCGAGGCAGGGCGGCGGGGCGACGGCCCTGGTGCCCTCGACGCCCTCGGCAAGCTTCGCCTGCTCTGCGCACACAGGGCGGGACCGGCAGGTGCCAGCACCTGGAACGCCCACGTGGAGCAATGGTTGGCCGACGGCCTCTCCAGCTCCGAGAGCGTTTGGTACGTGGGCAGGCCAGTCATCGTGACCCAGAACGATTACACCCTCGGGCTCTTCAACGGCGACACGGGCGTGGTCATCGCACGGCCCGACGGAGGGCTGACGGTCGTCTTCAGGCGGGGAGCCGAGATCGTAAGGGTCAGCCCCTCGCGGTTGGCGGCCGTCGAAACCGCCTTTGCCATGACCGCGCACCGAGCCCAAGGCTCGGAGTTCGACGAGGTCGTTGTGCTGCTGCCCCACGCGTCTTCACGGATCCTCACCCGGGAGCTTCTCTACACCGCGGTCACGCGCGCCCGGCGAAGTGTCGTGCTTGTGGGCTCGGAGGAGTCGGTCAGAGCTGCTGTGAGCCGTCCCATCGCGCGCGCTTCGGGACTGACAGCCCGGCTCTGGCCCGGCTACGGTGCGTGAAATGACAGGCTCTGCCCAGGTACCGCGGCCGAGCGAGCTGCCCAGATTGAGCGAAGGGTGGGCACGCCTTCGGGAAGACACGTCGCTGCGCGGCCGTGACTGGAGCAAGGCCGCCAGCGACCTCACCGACAGCTGGCTTGTCCAGGTGTTCGACTGGGCGGTAACCGCCGGGACAACGGGTGCTGGTCGCGTGCGGCGGGAAGGACAGCGGCTCCCTCTTCGTGGCCGCCGGCCCCGTGCAAGTGGCGAAGACCCCGCCAAAGGCCTCGCGCTCGTGGCCGTCGGCAGCCTCGGGCGCGGCGACTTGGCCCCCGGCAGCGACCTCGACCTGCTGCTTGTGCACGATGGCCGGCCGGACGTGGCGGAGGTGGCCGACCGGCTCTGGTACCCGATCTGGGACGACCCGATGCCGCTTGACCACAGCGTCCGTACCCTTTCTCAGATCGGACAAGCCGCCGAGTCGGACCTCCGCGTGGCCCAGGGCCTGCTGGACGCCCGGCCCCTTGCGGGAGATGCGGAGCTGGGTACGCGAGCGGTCTTGCTAGGCCGGCGTCTCTGGGAGAAGCGGGTCGGCAAGTGGCTGCCCGCGGTGCTCGAGTCCCGGGCGCGCGTCCAAGAGGACCACGGTGACGTCGCTTTCTTGCTCGAGCCGCAGTTGCAGGAGGGCCGCGGCGGCCTGCGCGACGTGCAGCTGCTCGGCCTTATGGCGGCTGTGACCCCGGTGTTGGCCGCTGTGGCTGCGGACGAGCGGCTGGCGAATGCCGGCGATTTCCTTCACGCGGTCCGGGTGGAGCTGCAAAGGACGAGCGGGCGCCGCACTGAGCGGCTGACGCTCGAGGACCAGGACAGGGTCGCCGAAGCGCTGGGTTTGGCTGGCCGGGAGGAAGTAGCCCGGGGTGTCGCGCGAGCCGGTCGTGCTGTTGCGTGGCTCGCCGAGGACGCCTGGCGGAGGGCCCTGTCATGGCTCGCCGGCCCGCGTGGGAGGGCAGGCTCGGCGGACAAGGTGCTCGGCCCGGGCCTGGTGCTCCGGGACAACGAAGTCGCAGTGCCTTTGTCTGTCCGCGTTGGCGAGGACCCGACGATCGCCCTCAGGGCGGCGTCCGCATCTGCCGAGCTGGGGGTACCCCTTTCCCGGCCCACGATGACGCGCCTGTCGGAGGAGGTCCAATCCCCGCCGAGCCCGTGGACCGAAGACATCACCCGAGCGTTCCTAGGGCTCCTCTCGGTCGGCCATGCCGGTACCCACGCCATCGAGACGCTCGACCAGCTTGAGGTCTGGGAACGCTACCTTCCTGAGTGGGCCCGGGTCCGCAACATGCCGCAGTTCAACCCGTACCATCGTTGGACGGTCGACCGGCACCTCCTGGAGACGGTGGCAAACGCCGCGGGTCATCAGAGGGACGTGCACCGGCCGGATCTTCTGCTCCTCGGTGCCCTCCTGCACGACATCGGGAAAGGGACGCCCGTCGACCATTCACAGGCCGGCGAAGCCATTACGGCGGGGGTCGGCGAGCGCCTGGGACTGTCCACTGACGACAGGTGGATCCTGCAGCGGCTTGTCCGCCTCCACCTCCTTCTGCCCGAGGTAGCTACGCGGCGCGACCTCGACGACCCGGCCACGGTCAACGTCGTGGCCGAGACCGTGGGCAACGAGACGACCCTCGAGCTCCTCAGGGGAATTGCCGTGGCGGACGGGGAGGCCACTGGCCCGGCAGCCTGGACCCCCTGGAAAGCCGCGCTTGTTGACCAGCTGGTCGTGCGAGCGAGTGCCGTCCTGGCAGGACGGCCGGTGCCGGCCGCCACGCCGTTCCCCTCCGAAGAGCAACGCCAGATGATGGCCTCCGGGGAACTCCAGATCTTGGCGGACCAGAGTGGGCTGGTTATCGTGGCCGCCGACCGGCCCGGGTTGTTCAGCGACGTAACGGGGGTTTTGGCGCTGTACGGGATCGGGGTGCTAGAGGCGCGTATTCACAGTGAACGCGGGCACGCCTTGGAGGTGTTCACCCTCGACCTACCCGAGCATGCCGACCCGCGCTGGGAGCGGGTCGTACGCGACATCAAAGGAGCGGTCGAAAAGCGCTTCAGCGTCGGGGAAGCACTTTCGCGCCGCCCCCCGGCCCGGTCGCGGCTCGCTCTCGCGCTACCGAGCCCTGAGGTTCGGGTGATCATCGACAACGACGGCGCTACGAGCGCGACGGTCGTGGAGGTGCGCGCCCCTGATGCCGTGGGAGTGCTCCACAAGGTAACCTCCGCCATCGCAGCGCAAGGCCTCGACATCGTCTCGGCAAGGGTAACCACGCTCGGCAACGCCGTAGTGGACACCTTTTACCTCCGTTCAGGCGGTGGAAAGTTGAAGGGGGACGAACCAGCCGAGCGGCTTCGTGCCGGCATCGAGAAGGCGCTCGAGGGCACAGGCTCCGAGCGGCACTTGTAACACAGCCGAAACATAGCGGTTGCGGCCCCGAAACAACTGCCCTCTACGGTCTGGATGAGCCTACGGCCGGCCTGGTCGCGAGGTGAGGCTTACCTACTATTGAGGAGGGCTTTTGAGTTTAATAGCAGCAGCGAACATTTGTACTCAGGGCGCCGTAAGTTGTTCAGACCAGGCATGGCTGAACACGGGAGACAACGCCTGGCAGCTTACGGCTGCCACCTTTGTCGCCCTGATGAGCGTCCCGGGCCTGGCGGTCCTCTTTGGCGGCTTGGTCCAAAAGAAGTGGGTCGTCAACACCATGTTGATGACGTTCGCCGGCTTCGCCTCAGTTCTCATCGTTTGGGTGTTGTGGGCGTTCAAGATGGGCTTCGGCGCGCCCATCCTCCATGGGGCCAACTGGAAGGCAAGCAGCGACCCGATATCCAACTTCTTCGCCAACTTCGTCGGCCACCCGGGGACCACGCTGAGCGCAGCGGGGCTCGAAAATCAGGCCTCTATACCTCTGGTCAACCCGGGGATGCCGACCTTCGGGTTGCCCAGCGCGAGCGTGGTCTACTTCCAGTTCGTGTTCGCGGCCATCACGCCGCTTCTGTTCCTTGGCAGCGTGCTCAGCCGTATCAAGTTCAAGGTGTGGATCGTTTTCGTACCGCTGTGGACCTCGTGCGTCTACGCCGTCAACTGCATGCTCCTTTGGGGCGGCGGTTATTGGGCCCAACAGGGTGCTGCCGACTTCTCGGGAGGCTACGTCATCCACCTGGCCGCCGGCGTCAGCGGTTTTGTTGCCGCTGCAGTGATCGGTCCTCGCATTAGGGCTGACAGAGAGAAGGCTCTGCCGCACAGCTTGCCCCTGGTAGCCATCGGGGGCGGGATCGTGTGGCTCGGCTGGAACGGCTTCAACGGCGGCGACCCGTACTTCGCCAGTGCCGACGCGGCCGCAGCTGTGATCAATACCAACATGGCAACTGCCGCCGCCCTGCTCACCTGGGTCCTCTGGGACACTTACGCGAGCGCGGCCAAGAAACCGACGTTCCTCGGGGCTATCAACGGCATGGTCGTAGGGCTGGTTGCCATTACGCCCAGCGCAGGTTACGTCGACGGTGCAGGTGCCTTGCTCATCGGGGCAATCGACTCCACGATCGTCTGGCTCGCCTGGACGTACCTGTCGCGCGCCAGCTTCATGAAGAAAGTCGATGACGCCATGGGCATTATTTACACTCACGGCATCGCAGGCTTCTTTGGAGGCCT
>Ga0307477_10003567_pt1 | contig 11537 bp, 9 predicted proteins | sample atmos_gasesECM2C_FD_203316 | JGI IMG/M metagenome (GOLD analysis project Ga0307477, IMG submission 203316) | Hardwood forest soil microbial communities from Morgan-Monroe State Forest, Indiana, United States - atmos_gasesECM2C_515 | ecosystem: Environmental > Terrestrial > Soil > Temperate...
GAGACGGAGCTGTTGTTCAGCAGCATCATCCAAGAAGACCATAACGTCTTGGATCTGCTGACGGCCGACTACACCTTCCTCAACGAGCGGCTGGCGCGGCACTACGGAATTCCGGATATTTATGGAAGTCGCTTCCGGCGCGTCAGGATCACCGAGGACGCCCGTCGCGGGCTATTCGGCCAAGCGAGCATTCTGGCGGTGACTTCGCACGCTGAGCGGACGTCGCCGGTGCTGCGCGGCAAGTGGATTCTGGAAATGATCCTCGGCCTTCCGGTTCCACCGCCGCCGCCGGATGTGCCGGCGCTCAAAGAGAACGCCGACGGCGAAAAACCGCGGACGATGCGCGAGCAGATGGCCGAGCACCGGGCGAATGCGGTCTGCGCGTCCTGCCACAGGATTATGGACCCGATCGGGTTCGCGCTGGAAAATTTCGACGCCGTGGGCGCCTGGCGGACGCACGAGGCTGGGGAAGCCATCGACGCTTCCGGGGTGCTCGCCGACGGAACCAAAGTGGACGGCGTCGTGGGATTGCGCAACGCTCTGGTGAGCCGGCCCGCGATGTTTGTCGGCACGATGACGGAGAAACTGCTGACGTATGCGCTCGGCCGGGGGTTAGACCATCACGACCGGCCGGCGGTGCGGGCGGTTCTTCGGGACGCGGCGGGAACTGACTACCGGTTCTCGTCGCTGGTGATGGGGATTGTGCGGAGTGTTCCGTTTCAGATGAGAATGACCGCCGAGAGGGACGCTCGGACCGGAGGCTCCTGAAATGATCGTTCTTAAGAAAGCACTAGGACGCCGCACACTGCTGCGCGGGATGGGCGCCTCCGTGGCGCTGCCGCTGCTGGATGCGATGTTGCCTGCGTTCACGCCAATCGCCAAGGCCGATGCCAGGCCGCGGCTTCGGTTTGGCGTCGTGTATTTCCCGAACGGAGCCATTATGTCGAAGTTCACGCCGTCGGCAGACGGAGTGGGCTTCGAGTTCACTCCGATTCTCAGGCCGCTTGAGCCCTTCAGGGAGTCACTCGTGGTGCTGACGAATTTCACGCGGTCGCATCCAGGCAGCCAGGTGGGTGACCACGCGGTGAGCGCCGCCGGGTTTCTGACCGGCGTGTGGCCGAAGCGAACCGAGGCCGAGGACGTCGAAGCCAATACGACCATCGACCAGGTGGTGGCGCGACAAATCGGCGAGGACACGCCGTTTCCATCGCTTGAATTGGCTACCGAGGATTTTACGGGCTACGTCGGCGGCTGTTCACCCGGCTTCAGTTGTGCGTACATGAACACACTGTGCTGGAGCACGCCCAACACGCCGCTTCCGATGGAAACGAATCCCCGCGCCGTCTTCGAGCGGATTTTTGGCGACGCCGGCAGCGCGACGGAGCGGCAGGCGCGGATTCGGAAACAGCAGAGCCTTCTCGATTCGATTTCCGAAGAAGCCCGGGACCTCGAGCGCGGGCTGGGCGCGCGCGACCGCGCGCGAGTCGGCGATTATCTCGAGAATCTCCGTGAAATCGAGCGGCGTATCCAGCAGACCGAGGCCCGCAACATCGTGGACGCCGCGCGGATGGATGCGCCCATCGGCGTGCCAGACTCTTTCGATGAGCACGTGGGGTTGGTGTTCGACCTGGTGGCGGCGGCCTGGCAGGCGGACGCGACGCGCGTGTTCACGTTTATGATGTCCCGCGAAATCAGCCAGCGCACGTACCCGCAGATCGGGATCACCGAACAGCATCACAGCGTTTCCCATCACCAGAATAATCCCGAGAAGATGGCGAAGGTGGCGCGGATCAATGTCTACTATGCTCAACTGTACGCGAAGTTTCTCGAGAAGCTGCGCTCCGCCGAGGAGGGCGACGGATCGCTGCTTGACCATTCGCTGATTTTTTTTGGCGCCGGCATGGGTGATTCGAATTCGCACGCTAGCGACCCGCTGCCGATCGTGGCGGCCGGTGGGGGCGTGGGACGGGGAAACCGCCACGTGCGTGTAGCGACGCGCACCCCGGTGGGCGATCTCTGGATTGCCGTAGCCGGTAAATTCGGCAAGAGGATGGATCGCTTCGGGGATGGTACGGAAACGGCACATGGGCTTTTTTGAAGGCCTTCCCAAGCGGGTGCGGATCGGGTGGCTGGTCGCGCTCGCGGGGTTGAGCCTCGTGAGTGCGGGCGGCAGGGAGAAGCGGCTGGTGGACGCGGTCCAGGCAGGAAACCCCGAGGACGTGCGCGCCCTGCTGAAAGGCGGCGCCGATGTGAACGCGCCGGAGGCCGATGGCACCACGGCGCTGGCGTGGGCCGTGCGAGCGGATGATCTCGAAATGGCGCGGTTGCTGCTAGACGCAGGCGCAAATCCCAATGCCCACAACCGCAACGGGGTGTCGCCGCTGTGGCTGGCCGCGACGAATCGCAACGTGGCGATGATAGAGGCGCTCGTAAAGGCCGGCGCTGATCCGAAAACCAAGCTGCCGGGCGGTGAGACGATCCTCATGACGGCTGCGCGGACCGGAAACCCGGATGCCGTGAGACTGCTGATCGATCGCGGCGCCGATACGAGCGCGCGCGAGAGCACCTACGGAGAGACGGCGCTGATATGGGCCGCCGCGGCGAACCATCCGGAGGCCGCGCGTGTGCTGATCGATCACGGGGCGGAGGTCAACGCCCGGTCGAAGCTTCTCGAATACCCCAAGGATCGCTTTGGTCTCGAGGGTGTGATCACCGTTCTGCCGCGGGGAAGCTGGACGCCCTTGATGTACGCGGCGCGCCAGGGGTCGCTCGCCGTCGCGCGCGTACTGGTCGAAGCCGGGGCCGACCTGAATCTGAAAGACCCAGAGGGTACGACCGCCTTGGTGCTGGCGATCCTCAACCTTCACTTCGACACGGCCGCGCTACTGGTGGAGAAGGGCGCCGATCCGAACCTCGCCGACGGCACGGGCATGGCGGCACTATACGCGACCGTGGACATGAACACCTTGGGCGAGGTCTATGGTCGGCCGGCCCGCAGGTTCTCCGAACAATGGAGCGCGCTCGATTTGATCCGGCTGCTGCTGAGGCGCGGCGCCAATCCGAACGCCCAACTTAGGCTTCCCACGCTCTACCGTGCGCATACGCCCGGCGAAGGCACCTTGGCTGACGGCAGCACACCGCTGATGCGCGCCGCGAAGAACGGGGATGCCGCGGCCCTGCGGCTGCTGCTCGACAACGGAGCGGATCCTGGCCTGACACAAAACAACGGCACAACCGCACTCATGGTGGCGGCAGGACTGGGGCGGGGCTTGGGCGTCTTCGCGAAAGATTATGCGACCGAAGCCCAAATGCTCGAAGGCGTCAAAGTACTAGTGGCGCGCGGTGTGGACGTGAACGCTGCCAACGATAAGGGGCAGACCGCGCTCCATTTCGCGGCTTTATCGTCGGATTCGATTGTCCAGTTTCTGGGCGAACACGGAGCGAGGCTGGATGCGAAAGATAAGCAGGGCCGGACTCCCTTGGACATGGCTCTGGGCGCGGGTGGGCCGGGGAGGGCGGGCGCTGCGCCGGAAATTCGGCAGGCCACTGCGGCGTTGATTCGCCGCCTGATGAATGCGACCGCGCGGCCATCTCCGGCACTTCCATGACCCACGCGGCCCAGATCATCCCGAGTGGCCAGGCGCTCGGCGCAGAGATTCGGAATTTGGACCTGCGCAATCTCAGCGATTCGGAATTCGATTCGATCCACGACGCGTGGCTGAATCACCTGGTGGTGCTGCTACGCGCCCAGCAACTCACCGATGAAAACCTGATCCGGTTCAGCCGCCGCCTCGGCAATCTCGACTGGGCACCGGTCCAGGAAACCGGGCGGCGCTTCGTCGAGGGGCACCCGGAGATCTACGTGGTTTCGAACGTTATCGAGAACGGCGTGCCGACCGGCAGCCTGGGAGCGGGTGAAGCGGTGTGGCATACCGATATGTCGTACCTGGAGGCGCCTCCCAAAGCGAGCTTGCTTTATGCGCTAGAGGTGCCGCGCGCGGGCGGCAACACGTATTTCTGCAACATGTACCTCGCCTATGAGCATCTACCGGCTTCCCTGAAGCGGCGGGCTTCTGGCCTCCAGGTGAAGCACGATGGCACCTACAATAGCGGTGGGTACGTCCGCCAGGGCCTTACCGCCGTGAATGATCCGGTCACTTCTCCGGGCGCGTACCACCCCCTGGTTGTGACGCATCCCGAAACCGGGCGGCGCGCGCTGTATCTCGGCCGCCGGCGCAATGCCTACCTTGGCGGGCTGTCTCTGGTCGAGTCCGAAGCGCTGCTGGATGAGCTTTGGTCGTACGCAACACGCGACGAAATCGTCTGGCATAACGAATGGCAGGCTGGCGATGTGGTTCTTTGGGACAATCGATGCACCATGCATCGACGCGACCCGTTCGATCCGCAGTCGCGCCGGATTCTGCACCGCACCCAGATCCAGGGCGGGATCCCCCCACGGCCGTGACCACGGCACAGAAGAGTTCGACCGCCACCGGAGCGCGGCAGAAATGGCTAAGCGCGCCTCGCGTGGTTCTGTCGCTGCTATGCCTGCTGTACCTGATCCTGTTTGTGAACCGGGTGGCCATTTCCACCGCGGCGCCGCTGATGAAGAGAGATCTTGGTCTCACCAACACCCAGCTTGGCTTTGCGTTCTCCGCGTTTTCGATTCCGTACGCATTGTTTCAACTGGTGGGCGGATGGATCGGCGACCGGCTGGGACCGCGCGTAACGCTGGTATTGTGCTGCGTGGTGGTGGGGGTTTCCACGGTGCTGACCGGCACATCGGGCGGGTTCATCTCGCTGTTCGGGCTGAGGTTGGCATTGGGCTTCGGTGAGGGTGCCGCTTTCCCCACGGCGACACGGGCGATGTCGAGCTGGACATCCTTCGACAGTTGGGGCTTCGCTCAGGGGATTACACATTCGTTTGCCCGTATCGGAAATGCCCTGACGCCGCCGTTGATGGCCGCCATCCTAGCGTTTGTCACCTGGCGGGCATCCTTTGCAATTCTGGGAGCGGTCAGCCTGCTCTGGCTGTTCGCGTGGGCCTGGTATTTCCGCAACGACCCAGGCGAACATCCCGCGATCACGCCAGCCGATCTAGCCACCCTGACACCGCACGCGAGCGCCAGCCGTTCCTCCGTCCCGTGGTGGCGCTTGGCGCGGCGGATCCTGCCGGTAACGGTAGTCGATTTCTGTTACGGTTGGACGCTGTGGTTGTTTCTCAGCTGGATCCCCGGCTTCTTCTTTGAATACTACCACCTTAATTTGCAAGCGTCCGCCCTGTTCTCCGCGGGCGTATTGTTTGCGGGAGTAATCGGCGACACCGTGGGCGGCGTGATCAGCGACGGTCTGCTGCGGCGTACCGGCAGCCTGATGACCGCTCGCCGGTCTGTGATTGTCGCCGGCTTTTTAGGCGCTTTCGTGTTTCTGCTGCCGGTGCTTCTGGTACACAATCTTACGGTGGCGGCGCTCTGCTTATCGCTGGCCTTCTTTTTCGCCGAGCTGATTGTGGCGCCGATCTGGTCGGTGCCCATGGACATCGCCCCGCGGTACGCCGGCACAGCCAGCGGCATGATGAACTTCGGATTCGGCGTGGCGGGCCTGGTCTCGCCTTCCAGCTTCGGCTACCTGGTCGACCGCACCGGGAGCTGGGTCGCTCCTTTCGTAGGCTCAATTACGTTGCTGCTGGTCGGTGCGGTGCTCGCCTCCCGTCTGCAGCCCGATCAACGCTTCCTAGAGGAGGGGAAGTAACAATACGTCACTTCGCCATCGTCCTTCCATGAGAGACCTCCCGTCCCGCCAACTTCACGATTTTCCGGCGATCCTATGCTTTCATTGGGGCATCATCAATCGGCGTCGTTTTCTTGGGCAGCCTGACGGCTGCGGGTTTGGCCGGAGTCGCGACCCCCGATTTGGGCCGCGGCCAGAATCAATGGGGTGCCGAAACAGGCGTGCCGACACTGGTGAACGGGTCGGTTCAAGTCACCGGTTCGGTGGTGCTGCCGCCCCCGAGGAGTCCGGAATCGAGCACATGGTGGTGGTCACGATGGAGAACCGAAGCTTCGACCACTTCCTGGGCTGGCTCTTCGGTGCGGACTGTCTGCCGCCGGGACTCATGTACACAGATCGCAAAGGCGTTTCTCATCCGTCCCACCCTCTGGCGTCGGATTTCACCGGCTGCCCGCATCCTTCGCCGGATCACTCCTATGACCAATCCCGCGTGGCCTACGACGATGGCAAGATGGATGGCTTCCTGCGCGCCGGCTCCAATGATGAGTACGCCATCGGTTACTATACGCAAGCGGACATCCCCTTCTACAGCGCGCTTGCTCAGAACTACCTGGCGTGCGACCGCTATTTCGCCTCGACCCTCGGGCCGACTTTTCCGAACCGCCTGTTTCAATGGGCTGCCCAGACTGATCGTCTCGACGACAGTGTGACGTTCAGCAGCCTGCCCACCATCCTGGATCGCCTGTCCGAGGCCGGGGTGAGCGATCGGTATTTCTTCACAATGTCCCCTTCCTGGCGATGTGGGGTGTGAAGTACATCGGTTCGAGCGGATGGTTGGCGGAGTTTCTGGAGCGTGGCGCGGCCGGAACGCTGCCGGCGGTCTCGTTTGTCGACCCGATCTATACGGTATTGGATGACGGGACCGGCAATGACGATCATCCGCACGCGGACATCCGCAACGGCGATGCCTTTCTGGCGGCGGTATTCCACGCTCTGGCGGGCGGCCCGGCCTGGGACAAGACCGGCCTCATCATCAACTTCGATGAATGGGGAGGCTTTTTCGAGCATATGGCACCCCCCGCGCGTCACAGCGCCGAATCACGTCGATTCAGACGAGGTCACCGGACGAGTGCTGCTTGGCTTCCGGGTGCCAACGGTCGTGGTTTCTCCCTTTACACGCAACGCGGCCGGAACGCCCGAGGTGAATCACGGTCTTTGACCCACACTTCGGTGTTGAAGCTGAGCGAGTGGCGCTCGGGCGTGCCGCCCCTAACGGCCCGCGACGCCTCGCCGTTAATCGGCAACTTCGCAACGGCACTCAACTTCCCCGCGCCGAATGCTTCGGTTCCGACAGTGCCGCTGCCGAGGCCAGTAATGGCCGCACCCTGTTTTGAAAATATCGTGGGGCGGCATACTCCTTCCAAACCCCCGGCAAGGCACATCGGCGCCCAAGAACCGAACCCCTGGGCGGTCCTGTCAGCTTGGTCCGGAATGAACGAGTGGCGCAAGCAGTTGAAGTTCCCGGCGGTGCGCTGAAGGCCGCAACTTCACACCGGAGACCGAATCCGGATTACTTCTGCCCGAACATACCGATGTAAACACCCTTGGCGATGACCTTGCCGTTCATGGCGTCCAACAACTCGGCGCGTGAGGCGGTATCGGGCAGGCCCAGCTTGGCGTTCAAGGCATACAGCTCGAAGGTATAGTGGTGGTCGCCGTGTCCGGGAGGTGCACACGGCCCCATGTAGCCGGTGCTGCCGCCCAGGTTCTTGATCTGCTTGGCGCCATCCGCCTGGTCCCCGTTCTTCACGCCTTCCGGCAGTCCTTTGGCATCGCCTGGAATGTCGAAGATGGCCCAGTGCAGCACGTCGTTCACGGCCGAGCCGCCAAGCACCGGATCGGGATCATGCATGATCAGAACATAGCTCTGCGTATTGGCGGGAGCTCCGGACCAAGTCATAGCGGGCGAAGGGCTCGCCTGGCTGGCCGCGCAGGTGTATCTATTCGGAATCCGGCCGCCGTCGGAAAAATCGGCGATCTGGATGTGAATCATCGGCGGGAGTTGAAAGCCCCCCTTCTTTCCACCCTTTTTTTCTTGGGCGCCGGCGATCGCGGCGAACGTGAATAACAGCGCCGCGGTCACGAACAATCTTGAAACACGCATGGTTTCTCTCCTACGAGTGAAGTTCCGAAGTCACTTGCCAGAGTAGCGGATGCGGCAGATAAGTTCAAGATTTGCCATCGAAGCCACCGAGGTGCGAAATGGCCGGCGCAGCCATACGCTAGCAGCAGGAGCCTTTTGGTTCATGCGTTCTAATTCGGACGTTCAGCATTCTACTGATTGCCGCAACCGTAGGGGCCGCCTTGCCTCCGTTTGTTCGCACCCCAGTCCGGGGCGAGAGCGAGATGCCAAATTCGAGTGAAGGCGGAGGCCTTTCGGAAGGATCTCTTGAAGATGTGAATGCCGGCGCTCACGAGCTTTCCCAGCGGGGAAAGGAAAACGCCGAGCAGTTTGTGCCGTGGCGCGGACAGTCCGCCCGATCGCAGCCTGAAGCACCGCCTTTCGCTGACGGACCGCGCGCGCACACTGGCAAAGCGTAGAGGGTACCTCTCATATCATCGGTACGGACGGCGAAAGGCGCGACGCCCCACACGAGGCGTTCTCGATACGGCGCTCGATTTTTCGCTACACCGAGCCAGTCGACCATCATCTGGGCGGCCGGGATCGCAGCCAGGGGAATCACTCGGCGCTGGCCGGTATAGCCGGCATCCCTCCCCTGAGTCGGCCTGACGTGGACCGCTGCAAGACCTGCGTAAAGGATTTTGGCGCTCGGCGCATCTGAAGCAACGCGGCACCTGTTAGCGACAGTGTCAGCGAGGGTTCAGAACAGCGGTTTGATCGGGCACACGCAGGCGAACTCCTTGTTGCCGATTCAAGATAGCGTATCGCGATGGGAATCTCTGTTTTTTAAGCGCCCACCGTCATTCTTCGTCAGCAGGACCGGCTGCGCCGGCCAAATCCTGTTGGGTGATCTTATCGGTGTTGAAGCGGGCGGCGCGGTCGCGCATCGTCTGGAGCACCTTATCCGCGCCCGGCAACTCGCCCTTGATCCACCGCAAGGGGTTGATGCGGGCCACGACGAAGGCCCGCAGGTAGGGGCTTTTTAGACCGCGCTCCTTAAGCCGGGCGACCGCCTCAGCCACCCTTTCATCGAGTTCCAACACCAGGCCGGCCCGCTGCTGGTGCGACTTGACAGCCGCGCGTAGAGGCTCTTCGGAAAAGGTCTCCAGCCGGCGCAGCACGGGATGGTAAGCACCCCCGCCGAAGCCGCGCTTCTCTTCGTAGGCCATGCCTAGCGTCACCAGCGAAGCTTCTTCTAGATAGAACTCGAAATTCGACTCGGGCTGGGAAGCATCCTCCTCTAGGAGGCCTTTATAAATCCGGATGACCTCGAGCGAGCGTTCTTTCAGGTTGTGGGCCTTCTCGGTGTTGAGCGCCAGAATCTGACGCGCGATCTCACGGTCGGGAATGACCAGCGCGGTAATCGACCGTGCGCCGAGGCGGCGCATGGCCTCCAGGCGATGCAAGCCGTTGGGCGTCCAGAAACCGTTGTCCGGGGCCGGCACGGCAATGACGGGATCGAGGAAACGGCCGGTCTTATCGATGACGCCTGCAAGGCGTTTGTGGTGCGCCTCCGACAAATCGCGCTGATAGGGGGTGGGCTGGATGCGCTCGATGGGGAGGATCGCGAAAAGGAGCGGATGGCCGCCCAGCGGGTCGCGAAACCCGCTAAGAGCAAGGCCGCCTTCCTTTTCCACGCGTGTGACCACCGGAGCCAGGTCGGCCGAGGTTTCGAGGCGGCAGTCGTTCGGCTCGAGGCCCGTGGTCTTGGGTGATCGTTTGCGAGGCACCCTCCGCTTGCCGGATTTCGTCTTCGGGGCTGTCGTTTTCGGCATTTTGTTCCTCTTGTACTGTGGCATAAGACTCGGCCCGGCACCACGCGACGCGCGGTTTCGGCCCGAACGCCAAGGCCCTTCACGCTCGCGCAAGATCGGAGCCTACGCCACCGCTATCCCTTGATTACGCCCATCGGCCGCAAGCGCGCGACCTTGCGGGCAAGGCCCGCCGAGTGGACCACTTCGATGACTTCATCGACGTCTTTATAGGCGTCGGGCAGCTCTTCCAGGATGCCGTCCCGCGTTTCGCTCCGGACCAGAATGCCCGCGTCTTCGAGCTTGCGTGTTTCCTCCCGCACATCGCGCCCGCGTTTGGCGGCCGTGCGCGACATCAGCCGCCCGGCGCCGTGACAAACGCTGCCGAATGTCTCGTGCATAGCGCCGGGAGCGCCGGCCAACACCCAGGAGGCCGTGCCCATGCTGCCGGGAATGAACACCGGCTGGCCGACCGCACGATAGCAAGCCGGTATTTCGCGATGTCCTTCGGAAAACCCGCGCGTCGCCCCCTTGCGATGCACCAGCACGTCACGAGACCGGCCTTCGACCTCGTACCGCTCCTGCTTGGCGATATTGTGACAGACATCGTAAATCAGATCCAGGTGAACGCGCTCGCCGAAAATGCGCTGAAATGCACCGCGCAGAAAGTGCAGGATCGCTTGGCGGTTGGCCCACGCAAAATTGGCGGCCGCCCGCATGGCGGCGAGGTAATTACGCCCTTCCTCGGAATGGATCGGGCCGCACGCCAGTTGACGGTCCGGCAGGCTGATACCGTAGCGCGCCAAATTCTTGTTCATCAGAGCAACGTAGTCGGTGCAGACCTGGTGGCCCAAGCCGCGCGAGCCGGAGTGAATCAACACAACCACCTGTCCTTCGCGAAGTCCGAAAGCCTGGGCCGCCTCCCCATGATGGATCTGCTCGACGTACTGTACTTCGAGGAAATGATTGCCGCTGCCCAGAGTGCCGAGTTGCGGCAGGCCGCGGTCGCGGGCGCGCTCGGAAACCGCGGCGGGATCCGCGCCATCCAGGGCCCCGCCCGCTTCTGCAAACTCGGAGTCGCGCGCCTCACCGTAACCGTTCTCCACCATCCAGCGGGCGCCCCGAACCAAGATCTGGTTCAGTTGCTTTTGATTGATCTTGACCCTGCCCGTGGTGCCGGCACCACAAGGAACGTCGCGGAAGACCTGGTTGATCAACTCGCGCAAGCGCGTGCGGACTTCGGCTTCATCGAGCGTGGTGCGGACCAGGCGAACGCCGCAGTTGATATCGAAGCCTACGCCTCCGGGAGAAACCACGCCTTGTTCCAGATCCATCGCCGCCACACCGCCAATGGGAAAGCCATAGCCTTGGTGAATGTCGGGCATCGCCAGGCTCGGCCCGACGATGCCGGGCAAGGTGGCGACGTTGATGGCCTGTTCGAGCGAGAGATCTGTGCGGATGTGGTTCATCAGTTCCGCACTGGCGTAGACGATGACGTCGGTGCGCATGGCGCGGCCACTGTCGCGCGGGATGCGGTAGCGATACGCGTCGATCGGTTCGACCTGGATTGCTTGGGCCATTTCAAACGTCCAGATAAACTTCCGCCATCCAACGCGCGCCGGCCCGGACCACTTTGAGCTGGTGCCAGGTGACGGCCTTCACAATCAGTTTCGCGCGGTGCCGGCTGGGATTACGAGGCTCTCCCAAGCCCACCGCGGTGAGCCGTTCGGGTCCAACCTCGGTGACACGAAACGCACGAAAAGCGATGCGCTTGCCATCAAACCAATAGAGGACCTCGCTCAGCCAAGCGACCAGCAACGACTCGGTATCCGCGGCCGCTGCCTCCAAGGGGTATTCGCTACGAAATTCCACGT
>Ga0307477_10003570_pt1 | contig 11531 bp, 8 predicted proteins | sample atmos_gasesECM2C_FD_203316 | JGI IMG/M metagenome (GOLD analysis project Ga0307477, IMG submission 203316) | Hardwood forest soil microbial communities from Morgan-Monroe State Forest, Indiana, United States - atmos_gasesECM2C_515 | ecosystem: Environmental > Terrestrial > Soil > Temperate...
CCGGGTCGCTCGGTTACTGGGAGGGCGCCTGGGGACGAACGAAGCCGGAGAGCATCTTGCCGATCTCCATGTGCGCTGTCCCGGTGGTCACCGCGGGATCGCCAGCTGCGAAGGCGCGCAACTCGTCCTCGTCCTCGGCCTCGACCACCCCGAGCCCCCATGACCCGGTGCCATCGGCCACCGGACCAAAAATGACCATCTGGCCGGACTCGAAGAACGGGCGCCAGTAGGCGGCGTGTCGATTCAGGATCTCCCGCTCCTCGGCGGTCATGTCCTGGGCGAAGCTGGGGCGAGGAGCTATGAGCCTGAACACGAAAGCGGCGATGGTCGAAGTCTACGGACAGGCCGTTCGCCGTGAGGGTGCCTCACGCCACCCGTTGTCCTTGACGCAGCTCAGTGCTTGGCCGGGCCAGGTCCGCCCACGTTCGGCGCGGTGGGGTTGGTGGTGACGTACCAGACGCCGAACGCCACGATCGCCGCCACCACGGAGATGACCATCACGACGTCGAGCACGCTGACCGGGAGGCGCCCGTCTGTCTCACGCTTGCGGCTGCGGCCCCCGCGCAGGCTGCGCCGCCAAGGCATGATCAATTGCATCGTGGGGGTGGTGCCCGTGAGCCGACCGTAGAGCTCGTTGAGCTTGACGAGCCCCCTCGCCAGACCAACCGAGGTGAGGATGATCCCGACCAGCAGCAGCCCGTAAGGGCCCATGCTCGGGTTCAGGCTGCCCGACTCGAGGTAGGAGGTCAGCCACAGCCACAGGAGCGGGTTGAACACCCACAAGGACACGCTGCCCAGGCACATCAGCGCCACCACCGCCACCCGCGCCAGCACCGATGCGATTTGGATCACGGTCGGTCCGCCCATACGCCGATAACGGCCCCGCCCGTCGGCGGGGGCCGAGTAGCTGCCCGTCATCCTCCAGAGTTTCTTCCAGAGGCGTGCAATCCTCAATGGCAGAATGCGGGAAAATGAGCGCCGGAATATGCAGAAACCCGAAACCAGTGCCTTCCAGCAAGGATTCGCGGAGGCCGCCGTCCACCTGACGGGCAAGCTGGATGCGCTGGCCGAAGCCTGGGTGGAGCGCATGGTTGAAGACCCGGAGGTCAGCCTGTGGGACAGGGTCGAGGATCGACCCGCCGCGCTGGCCAACGCGCGCCGCGACATCGGGCGCGAAGTGGCCGCCCTTCAAGCCGGGTTCGAGCTGCCCAGCACGTGCCCGCCGGAGATCGTCGACTCCGCGCGGCTAGCGGTGATGACCGGCTTTCCCCTGTGGGGAGCACTCAAGGCTTACCGCGTCGGAAACCTCGTGCAGTGGGAGGCCTGGGAGCAGGCCGTGAGCTCGCTTTCAGTGGACGAGGACACGCGTCGGCAACTGCTTCGCCGGGGAGCGCGGTTCATGTTCGACTACGCCGACCGCGCCTCGACCTGGATGGAGCGCGAGTACACGCGCGCTCGGCATCGCGCCACGCGCCGCGCCGAGCAGCGCCGCCTCCAAGTCGTGCGCGACATCCTGGACGGGGCCAGCGTGGATGCGTCGGCGCTCGGCTACGACCTCGATCAACAACACCTCTGTGCAGTGGTCTGGGGCGAGAGCGTCGAGGAGACAGCCGAGGAACTCATCGCACCCTGGGAGGGCCAAGCGCTAACCGTCTCAGCCGACACCTCGACGTCGTGGGTGTGGCTCGGCTGCCCTAGTGGTCGTCGGCCAGACCCGCCATCACTTCGGGCGCTCGACGTGCCGGCCGGGACGTATCTAGCACTCAGCGATCTGGCCACTGGAATCGGCGGCTTCCGCCGCGCGCACCGAGAAGCGCAGCAGGCCCGGGCCGTCGCTGGCTACAGCCACGGCCGCCTCACGCTCTATCGAGATGTCGCCGTCGACGCGCTCGCCCTTGCGGACGAGAGCCAAGCACGTGCCTTCATCGAACGCGAGCTGGGACCGCTCGCGTCACCGGGCCGCCGGGCCTCGCTGCTCAGAACCACGCTCCGGGTCTACTTCGATTGCGCCCAGCGCGCGTCCACCGCAGCCCGGCAGCTCGGGGTTCACGAGCGCACGATCGCCAACCGCCTGCGCGCGGTCGAGGACCAACTCGGGCACGGTGTACACCAACGTCACCTCGAGATCGAGACCGCGCTGCGCCTGCACCGCCTCCTAGGGCTCTAGGGCGACTCGTCGTCATAAGCGCCCCTCCTCATGCCGGGATCCGTTTACGACGAGACGCGGATGAGGGCGACGAATGTCTTCTGTCGCGGGGATGGCTCGACGCCTGCCTGCACCGCGCTCTGGCCGATCAGGGGACACCAGCGCCCGCGTTGCGGGAGTCCAACAGCTCGAGTACGAGCGCGGACCATGCGAAGTCTCGAGCGCCCATGCCGCGCCCCTCACGCGGGTCGTAAAACTCGCGCAGACCCTCCCGTGCCACCGTCTCGGTGATCGCTCGGGCGAGCCTGGCCGCCTGCTCCTCGTAGTCGAGACGCACAAGCCCTCGCCACAGGAGCCACGCGCTGTTTACCCACGTCGGCCCGCGCCAGTACCGCCGCAGACCACCGAAGTGCTCACGGAGTGAGAACGACGGTTCGTCGAGCGCCACCGCGGGCGGCGGGACGGCCGTCCAGAAACGACGTTCGTCGAACAGGTACTCCACCAGCCGGCGACCAACCTCCTCGGGGAGGTCGGGCAGCGCGAGCGGGGACAACGCGGTCCATGTCAGCGGGATCCGCTCCGTGATCGCCGGCGCCACCGCCGGCAGGAACAGCCCGCTCGGCTCGTCGTAGCACCGGGCGATCAGGGCCGGCGTGATCGACGGGAGCCCAAGCGCCAACCGCGAGAGCCCGTGGATCACATTCGTCAGCACCTCGCACACGACCGGGTCGCCATCGGCGCGCACCGCGTCGATCCGAAACCCGCGCTCGCGATTGCGCGACACCAGCTCGACGAACCCGGGCAAGCCCTGCGCCCGATGGCGCCAGATCGGATCAAACTGCGGCGAGGCATCCAAGCCGGACTCGTCCGGTTGCAGGATCCACAACAACCCGTCGCCCTCCAGATCGCGCTGGGCTGAGATCGCTGCGTGGTGACGGACGATCCGCGGCTCGTGCGCCGGATCACCAACGGCCACCCGCCACGCGAACGCCAGTGCCGGCGGCTGAATCGTGGCGGTCATCGCGTCGTGGCGATGGATCACGTTGTAATACAACGCCCGCGGCCCGCTGACCGGATGCTCCCAGAAGATCGTGTGCCCGATGAACCCATTCGGGCGCGCCGCCGCCAGCAGTGTCTCGAGCTCGGCGCGGGACCGCTCAGGGTCGAAATGACGCCAGGCAATCGCCGCAAAACACGAATCCCAATACCACTGCCAGCGATAACGCTCCGGACTGGGGCGCGTGTACGCAAACGGCACCCCATCACGCTGGCCCACGGTCCAGCTCCCCTCCAGCACCCGTTGGCAGCGCTCCCGAAGCGTGGTCACCCATCGCACCCTGCCAAAACACGGAACCAGGAGCGTGCCGCGGGCAGGGGTAGCACCGAGATGGTCCAGCACGCACGACGGTCACGAGGTCGCCGCGAGGTGCGATCCCGCTGAGCTGCCGCCCGATCCTGGGATCCAAGAGATCTATGCAGCGCTGGGTGTGGACGAGGACCGCATCGAGCTGATTGCGGCCGACGCGCTTGCGCTCCTGGCGAACAATCGCGCGCCGATCGTGCTCACCGAGCGCTTACAACCCCTCCGCCCCACTGCCCTGCGAGGCTGCGATCACCGCGGTGGGCCCCCGACAATCAGCTGCCGTATTCGCACAGCTAAGCGCCGCGCGCCGACCGGCGACTTCGTCGGCGGGCATCCCGCCCCGCGGTGGCGCCCATGCACCGATCACGAGACCTCGGCGCCCCCGACCGGCACCACGGAGTCGGCCCTGTGATCGGCCGGCGGCAAGCGCGGCTACGCGAGGATCGCTTCGAGGCACCCGTCCGAGACGCTCCGTATCGTGCCCTCTGTGCGCGCGACGTTTCGCTGGTTGTCAGCGATCTTGTTCATCCTCGTCGTCGTCCAGGTAGCGTTCGCCGCGTTCGGCGCTTTCGACGCTGTCCACAGGGCAGACAAGGTCGCGATCTCAAAGAAGACCATTGAGAACGGCTTCAACGTGCATGGCGCGGTTGGCACGCTCATCGTGATCCTGATGCTCGTGCTGCTGATCGTGGCCGCGGCGGGACGGCTCGGACCGGCGCTGGTCAAGTTCTCAGGTGGGATCTTCGCGCTCGGCGTGATTCAGTACCTGCTCGGTCTGGTCTCCACTTCGGCGCCCGGGGTCGGAATTCTCCACGGGGTAAATGCACTGCTGATCTTTTCCGCAACCGGGCTGCTCGCGCACAGGACGTGGGCGGGCGGCCATGCCAGCGCCCCCCGCGCCCAAGCGCCGCCGGCGGCTGCGTAACCCAGTCATCGACAGGCGCTCGAGTAAGCCCTCTTGGCCGAACCGCTTCACGGAACGCAGTAGTCGGAGGGCGAGGTGGAGTCCTGCGGGAACGCGGGAGCAGTGGGAGCGCCGGTACCGAGCTCACCCGCGCCCTTGAGCAGGCCGAAGAACCGGTCTGGGCGGACGGCCACATAGTTTGGGCCGAGCTGCTTCATCACCTGGACCGCCGCGGAGGGACCCATCTGCCAGGTGTTGAGCGCGACGAACACGAACGCCGGGCGGGTTGGATAGCTGTCGGCCGCCAGCTGGATCCGCCCCACGGTGTCGGACACACAGCTGCCCCACACCGCGTGCACGACCGGGACGCCGCGGTCGAACGAGGCAGCGGGCGGGTTGGGTGTGATCCAGCCGAAGTAGTCGGTGAAGATCCCGGACGGATGCAGCGCGGTCACGTATTGGTCGATGACCAGCGGCGTGGGCGAATAGGCATAGCCGTTGTCGAGAATCCAGTTCGCGCGCAGGCCATCCAGCGCCATCAGACTCTTCGTCTGAGCGAGGTAGCCCCTGAGGTCCGGGTTCTCACCCGGGTACATGTATCCGGCGCCGCTGGGACCGGCGACCAACACGTCGTCCGGCGTGAGCCCGCTCACGTAGTACGCGTAGATCCGGGGGGCGTACACGCCGAGCCAGGGTGAGATGGAGATCCCGATCGGGATCGTGCCGCGCGCGGGATCGGCCCACTGCGTGCTGCGCAGGTATTCCTCGTTGTAGCCGACGTTGTCGCCATCGCTGATGACGAACGCGACGTAGGTCTTGGTCGGGTCCGGGCCCCGGACCTGGTCGTCCCAAGGTGGGGCGCGGGCAGCTGGTGGGAAGGCCGCGTGCACCGACAGATTCGTGGACAGGTCGGCTGGAATCAGGTAGTCGCCGTGGGATGAGATCTCTCCCACCCCAGACGGCTCGCACACCGGCACGCCCCTCGTGCTCGAGATCTGATCGTTGAGGCAGGGGTAGCCGAACACCGGAGTCTGTGCCGGGTAGGAGCCGAGGATCAGGTGGACGAGCGCGGCGTCGGTCTCCGGGTTGGCCTGGAACGTGAAAGCCCGGCACGCGACCAGCAGGTCGCGCAGGCCGTGGCGCTCACCGCCCAGCCAGGCCAGGACGTGGGTGCGAGGGGAGCCGAAGCGCGACAGCGCCCACTGGTAAGCCTGCGCGTTGGTGGCGAAGTGCTCTTTGCGGAGGTCAATCCTGACTTTGAGGTTGTAGGGCGAGGCCTCGAGCTTTGCGGCCAGGGCCGGGCTCACCGGCAGCAGGTGCTGGACGCCGGCGATCGTGGTGGCGATGTTCTGGGTGTCGGTCGCCAGGCTGGGATCCCACACCACCAGGCCGCGCACGTTCCGGAGGAACTGCGTCAGCAGGTCGTACGGCTTCACGGCCTGCCTGGTCATCGGGACAGCGCCGTCTTTCAGCCACGTGGCGCTGGTCGTGTCGCTGGCCTCGCCCTCCAGGTAGATCCGGGGCCCGCTGCTGTTCACGATCCCCTGGAGTGCGGCGAACATCAGCTGCTCGTCGTTGCTTGACCGGCTGACGTCGGCGACATACAGGCTTGCGGGAAGCGCCGAGGTTCGCGGCCGGCACGGCGATGGCGCGGCCATCGCGCCTGCGGGCAGCGCCAGCGCTGCCGCGACCACTGCCACCAGGATCATCCTCAGGCGCATCGACGGCCTCCCGTGGGTGTAGATGATGGCGGCACAGCGCCAGGCGCGCCACCCCATACGCAACGGTCCCACCAAACGCGGGTGGGACTCGCCGGTCAAGTCCCTTGCTCCAAGACCCCCGCCCAACCGACGGCGGGACTCGTGGCCGCCATTACAAGTGGACTCCCTAAGGTCCGACCCGGAGAGCCGACGCGGGGACTCGAACCCCGGACCCCTTCATTACGAGATCTAGCGGCGAGGCCGCGGCTTAGCCCGAGAACCGGCCACTAGCAGCGAAGCCCCGGACTGGACTTGTCGGTGGATGCTGGCCGATACGTCTGGCGAGACCGGCGATGCCAATGTTCCAGTCTCGGCCCGGGCGAAGTCGGTGATCCGGCTCGCGAGGTTCACGGGACGCCCGTACCCGTCGCCCGCTCGGGATCCCGATCGCCTGCCGCCGGCGCGGCGGCGCGATACGCGCCGACGGGAGGCGAACAGAGGCAGCCGCGCGTGCGACCTCCCGCGCTTGATGTGTCTACAGTTGCGGCGCCGTAGTTGTCCGCCTTGTACCTGAAGGGGCGGTTGAGTGAAGTCCAGGGCAGGGGTGTCGCACATTTTCGGTCGAAGGCGGTTGCTGCTCGTCATTGCTGCGGCAGTACTAGCTGCCACTCCGACTGCTGCTGCGGCGTCCGGCGTCGCGTATCCGGATGCCGATTGGAGCCAGGCGTGGATCTCATCGCCGTCGAGCGCGGGCGATGCGACGCTGCACGCTGACGTCCTCCGTCCGAAGGGCTACACCAACGCCACCAAGACGCCGGTGATCCTGTCGATCGGGCCGTACTTCAACCACTCGGGCCAGACCGGGCCGGCGGGACCCGCGGAGGGCACGAACTACGACCCGGTCGGGCCGAACGCCGGGCCCTCAGAGAGGTTCCAGGACTTCGTCGAGGGCTCGGGGCTTCTGAAGAAGGGCTACACGTACGTGATGGTGGACCTGCGCGGCTTCGGCGGCTCGAACGGCTGCCTGGATTGGTCGGGACCGGGCGAGCAAGACGACGTCGTGAACGCCGTCAAGTGGGCGGCGAGCCAGCCGTGGTCGACCGGCCGCGTCGGCATGTACGGCAAGTCCTACGACGCGCTCACCGGGCTGATCGGCGTCGACCGGCGCCCGCCGGGCCTTGGCGCCGTTGTCTCCCAGGAGCCTGTCTACGACGACTACCGCTACCTCTACGGCGACGGGATGCGCCGCGAGAACTCGACGGCGACGCCCGCGCTCTACGACGGGATCGCCGCGACCCCGGGACCGGTCACCGACAATCCGAACTACAACCAGAACTCCCTCAACAATCCGGTGTGCCTGGCGCAGAACTTCGCCGCCCAGGCCGGCGACGACAACCACGGCTCTGCGTTCTGGAAGCTGCGGACCCTGATCCCCGGCGCCGCCGGGTCAAACGTCCCGCTGTTCCTCACCCAGGGCCTGACCGAGAACAACACGGTCGCCGACGGGGTGCAGGAGTACCTCACAAACCACACGGGGCCCGAGCGGGGTTGGCTCGGTCCCTGGGAGCACGTGCGCGGCAACGAGCGGTGCGCCTCCGGCGACAGCTCCACCGGTTGCGACGCCTCCAACGTCGGGCGACTGAAGGAGGGCCGGGCGGGCTGGTTCGACGAGGTCATGCGCTTCTACGGCTACTACCTCAAGGGCGAGACGCCGACCGTGGCCGACCCGGCGTTCGCGGTTCAGACCAATGACGGCCACTGGCGCTCGGAGGCGCAGTGGCCGCCGACGGACATGCGGACGTACACGACGCCGCTCAAGGGCGGCGCGTACGTCGATCACGCCGCGTCCGTCGCGACGGGGTGGGACGCCAACTCGAGCGCCGCTACTTCCAATGGCACGAATCCGTCCGATCCGACGGTCCAATCCGGCGTCTGGACGATCTCCAAGCCGCTCCCATACGACGTTCACCTCTCCGGTGAGCCGATAGCTTCGATCAACGTCACGACGACGGTTCCGAACGCCAACCTGGCGATCGACGCCTACGACCTCAGCCAGGACCAGAACGGCGGCTGGACTGGTCCGCTCGTCACCCGGCAAGGCCACCTCGTGAGAAGCCCCGGCATCTCGACCATCCCGCTCACGCTGTGGGGCGCCGACTGGAAGCTCAAGGCCGGCGACCGCATCGCGGTGCGCGTGACCGACAATAATCAGGACTGGTGGTTGATGGCTGCGCCCAGCGGTCAGTCCGTCACCGTCAGAGGCGGATCGATCACGCTGCCGTTCCTCACGTACCGCCGAACGCAGACGATCCAGGGCGACCCGGGCGTTCAGCTCAAGCCCTACCTCGAGACGCACATAGCCACAGCTCCGGCTGACGCAGTGGCTTCAGCGGTCGACTTCAACCTTCCGCCGCCGCTGAGGGAGCCGCCCCCAAACTCCCTCTACAGCGGCGGGTACACGGCGCCGCTTCCGTCGAACCGAAGCTGCAACGACATGCGCACGTTCGCCTTCCGTCTGCACCAACCGCGCCGCGGGCGGATCGTGCGCGCGAGCGTGTACGTCAACGGTCATCGCGTTCAGCGCCTGCGCGGCCGCCGAGTCACCCGCATCGTGCTGCCGCGACTTCCGCTCGGCGTCTTCCGCGTGAAGATCGTCGCGGTCACCTCGCGCGGTAAGCGGATTGTGAGCGTGAGAACCTACAGCGGCTGCAGCAAAGGTCGGCCGCACACGCGGGGGCATCGCCACCACACGCGGGGGCACCGGCACCATCGCTAAGGGCGTCACGACGCTCGGGAACTGAGACCCGCCAGCATGAGTTTCGCTCGCGACTACCAGGAGGGGTTAGCGATACGGCGTGAGCCTACTGGGCCAGTTTGCGGCCCCGGTCCCAGGTCGACCAGTCCTCCAGCCCTCAAGCCCCGCGCCGCACCCCCGGCTGGTACGGGTCAGTCGCCGCTCGAACTGCCGAATGGTCCGGGGCCACGACGATGAGCCCTTCAAGAGCAAGGATTTGGCGCGTCCGGCGTCTTAACGGGTGAGCAAATCGGCAACAGGGGAGGTTGGGATGCGACGAGCGGTCATCGCAGGGGTGCTGGGTGTTGGAGGTCTTGCCGTGCTCGCGCCCCCAGCCCTTGCCACCTTTCATCTGGAGATGGTCAATGAGGTGATGCTGGCCTCGAGCAGCGGCGACTCGAAGGTGCAGTTCGTCGAGCTGCTCGACCACGGGGGCACCGAGGAGGTGTTCACGCCCATATTCGCGCCCTACAAGTTGGTCGTCTACGACGCAGCCGGCAACAAGCTCGGGGAGCACACTCTCGATCCCACGGGTCTGCGCAACGCGGCCTTCATGGACACCGAATATCTGATCTCAACCTCCGCGGCGGATGCCGCGCTCGGGGTCATGGCCGACGAGCGCCTCGACTTCTCGTTGCCCTTGAACGCCGGGCAGGTGTGCTTCGAGGGCAATCCGACTCCACCCGACTTCAGCTGCATGACGTACGGTTCGATCTCCAAGCCCGTGCCGACCAACTCACAGGGCACGGGGTCCGTGCATGGTCCGGTTCCGCCCGACGGCGAGTCCGACCAGCGCCAGACCGACAACTCGGTGCAGGCCGCGCCACCCACTCCGAAGGCTCGGAATCGAGTGGGCACGGGCATGACCTCCGGTGGTGGCGGTGGCGGCGGTTCAATGTCGATCCCGGGTACCCCGTTCACCGCCTCGCCGCCGCCGCGCCCGACCTTCGCCGGCGCCGGATTCGGCTCGACCCGGGCCAGGCTCGGCCGCAGGGGGCGGGTGGGCGTCGTGCTGAACTGCTCATCCGGGTCCACCGGATCGTGCATGGGCACGCTCACGCTCGTGTCCCGCCACGGGCGACACACGCTGGGACGGAGCTCATTCATTCTCCTCCCCGGGGCGAGACGGGTCATTGAGGTCAAGCTGTCCGCGAAGGCGCTGCGCCGGCTGCGGCGGCTGGGAAGGCTCGTCGTGATCGCCACGGTCACCATCCGCGACGCGGCCGGCCGCACCGAGACGAGCACGACCCGGCTGACTCTGGTGACGGGGTGACCCGGAGAATCGCGAGGACCCATCTGCACGGAAAGAGCCGACGCGGGGACTCGAACCCCGGACCCCTTCATTACGAGTGAAGTGCTCTACCAGCTGAGCTACGTCGGCGGATGCCGCGGCCCGGCCGGGACGGGTCCCCGGAGACGCGCCCAAGCCGGCCCTACCGGCGCGGCCCATGCTAGCGGCGGCAATGGCCGCGCTCGAGCGATGCGACGGCACCTGCTCCCGGCGTTCGCGATGAGATCGGAGGGCCGGGACGCCAAATGAGACCTCGGCGCCGAACAAGACCTATCCTCATGCCGTCGTGCGGTTGTCGAGGCGCCGGATGCGAGCAGTGGACGCGCGGCTGAGCGTTGGGGTGATTCTCGCCGCAACCGCCCTGCCGATCGTCCTTCCCACGCCTGGCTGGGCCGCCGGTACCTCGCCCCCCACTCGGTCGTGCGGCTGGAGCTTTCGGCTCGCCGGCGACCAGGTCAATGCCGCCTACCCCGACCAGGCAGCCCAGTACTGGGTCGCCCGAGTCACGATCCCCCCAGGTGGATACGTGGAGATCGACGGCCGCTACCCGCATGGCCGTTACATCTCCTTCATCACCTACACCGGCGCATCGCAGGCGATCGACGGGATCGCCGATCTCAACATCCAGCCCGACCCCGGCTCGCTCGATCCGTTCATCGCGGGCGCGAACCGCAACGCGGCGAATCGCTCCTTCCACGTGTACGTGAAGCCCGGACCAGCGCCCGCGAGTGGCCGCGAGCGCAACACGATCTACACCGACAACGGGCAGAGCGGAACCAACGGTAAGTCCTCTCAGGGAGGCACCGCCCTGATCTACCGGGTCTACGAGGCCGACCGCGGCCTGGACATCGCGGGCGGAGTGGGGTTGCCCACGCTCAAGATCGTGTCTCCGGGGGGTCAGGCCACCATCCTCCCCGACTGCCCCGACACCTCGGCCCCGGATGCCGGCCTGGCCCAGACCCTGGCCGGAAGCGGCTTCGGACCCCTGCCCCAAGCGGCCCAGACCGGATTGGGAGGAACGAACCCGCCCACCTGGACCAAGTACACGAACGCGGCCAACGGAGTGGCCACCGGCGCCCTGCAGAACCCGACCGCGGGCGGGGCCTATCCCCCAGCCCAGCAAGGCACCAACCAGCTGCCGAGCGGAGGCTTCTACGAGAACATCAACAACGCCTACGTCTTCAGCTTCTTCTCGTCGGGCTTCGGGGACGTCCTGCTGCTGCGGGCCAAGGCCCCGACCACGCCGCGCACCTATGACGGCGAGTCGCCCATGCAGTCGGGACAGCTGCGGTACTACTCGTTCTGCACGAACACCGCCGCGTCGAATTACCTC
>Ga0307477_10003574_pt1 | contig 11522 bp, 6 predicted proteins | sample atmos_gasesECM2C_FD_203316 | JGI IMG/M metagenome (GOLD analysis project Ga0307477, IMG submission 203316) | Hardwood forest soil microbial communities from Morgan-Monroe State Forest, Indiana, United States - atmos_gasesECM2C_515 | ecosystem: Environmental > Terrestrial > Soil > Temperate...
GCTCAGCCATCGGCGTGCCGGGCTTATAGGGAATCTGGACTTGGGTGAACGAGTTCTTGATCGGATCAAGCACCGTCATGTAGTCCGAGCCGTCTTCGTGAACGCCGTAGACCAAACCGTTGGGATTCGCATTCACATTTCTGCGATCTACTGAAATTTCGTCGTGGAAATATTCCTTCGGCGTCGCCCAGTCCCACTCGGTGATCACCACGTTGCGCTCCATGCCTTGCGGGCGCGGCGGAGTTTGGGTCGGCAATTCGCCGGCCTTGATACGATCGGTCCAGTCAGCATACTCGCCGAGGAGACGCTTGCGGCCGATGCGCGTCGCGATGCTGCTCATCTGGCTGCCAATTTGCGCTGACTTAATACGCCGGTCCCACGCGGCAAACGTGCTGTCGAAGGCGCCGAGCGCGGAAGGAATCTCACGCGTGGCCTTGTCGCCTAGTTGATGGCAAGATTCGCAGCCGTCAGTTTTTACGTTTTCGATCCACTGTCCCTGATCCTTGATGCGCTCGGAAATTCCATTTCCCTTGTCGCCCGTGCCGGGAAAATCACTCTTTGGCGGAATGTGGAGCAAGGAATACCAATACGCAGCGGGATAATATTTCGCGGCCTCGTGCGCGTCCGGCGCGATGACAGCGGTCAAGTTGAGCATTTTGCCCGGCATCGCCTTCACTTTCGCTGAATCGACCAGGCCGTAACCGCGCACCCACACGTCGTAGTTCGCTTTGGGGAGATCGGGAACCACGTAGCGGCCCTGATCGTCGGTCACGACAATCTTGCGATAGCCCGTAGGCAGGTCTTTCGTTTCGGCGATGACCCACACGCCTGCTTCCGGGCCTTTGGAACTGGTCACCACGCCGCCGATATCGTGTTCATCCATCTTGAGCTCCTGGGCAGAATTGCGAGCCGTGTACCCTGTGCGCGCGACCCCCAAAAAAGCAGTGAGCGCGCTTGCCGCGACTCCTACGCAGAAGATGTTCTTAATCATGACACCTGACCTCCTTCCGATCCGTGCGAGCGCAAAGCCATTGGCGATTCAAACTTTCGGATGCACAACGGCATGAAATGTGACCCGTGAACCATGGCCGTAGTGCGATTTCGTTTCATTGGTCGCATACTCGCGGCTGTGATGTACTCATCCAGAAGTCTCGGTTCGGGGCTACAAATCCCGACGAGATCCCACCGGCCGTTGCGCAACTAGCGTCCGTACACGAGCACCCTGAAATTTCCGGGTTTAGGGGTCGGTAGGGGATGAGGCTGCCTTTCGCTTGGCGCAGCCGGCGGACTGAAGTCCGATGTGCTCAGAAAAATATTGTGGGTCTTCGGATCCACCTGGCTTGTCTTGGCTCCGTACTCTGTTTTCACCGTCTCGACCTCACGGAGCTTATCGGGCGAATCCTCGTGGTAAATGTGCAACATGCCTTCGCGCGTCGAAACGAAGAGTAGCGCCGTGTACGGGTCAAAGGTGTTGGCGTCGACACCGGCGGAAATGGGAAACGACTGCAACACTTTGCCGCTTCCCATGTCCATCATAACGACAAACTGAGGACCACGGCCTGAGGAGAACAGCCGCCGGTTTTTGGGGTCGATCGCCATGGACGTGGGCTGCCCGGCCGGCGCAGTCGGCCAGCGTTCTTTAATCGTATTCGTCCGGGCGTCAATGGCAACTACATCGTTTTTCTCCGTATTGTTGTCGTAGATCATGCCGTTTCCGTCCGCCACTGGAAACTCGACCTTGCCGACCAGGTCGATCGTGGCGATCACCGCCTGTTTTACTGGATCGATTACTGTGGAGTTGTGGCTGTCTCCGTTGAAAGTAAAGACATGCTTGGTAACGGGCTCGTAGACAATGGCGTCAGTATCCAGTTGACTTGTAGAGACCTCACCGATCACTTTGAGAGTCTTCAAATCGAAAGTAACGACGGCCTGGACCGCGGAGCCAGGGCGACCATCTCCGTCTGAGATGAAGCCTTTGCCGAGATCCTTCGCGATGGCAATCCCGTGACACCGGGACAGTCCTTCGATTTTGCCCTCCAAGGCATAATCGTCAGCGTTGAGGACTACAACCTCTGTGCCGTGCGATACGTACACGCGGCGCGCGGCGGCATCCACCGCGATGTAGTCATAGTATTCAGCGCCCCCCGGAGCATCCGGCAGAGAGATCGTTTTTATCAAATGATAGCTCCCAACTGGTCTGCTCCGAGCATAAGTGCTCCACAGAAAGCAAGCGCCGAGCACTGCAAATAAAAGCCTCGGCGCATGACGACCATGGCTCAAACACATCATGTACACGCTCCTTTTCTTCAGGGCGCTGCGTAGTTCGCGAAGCCGAGCAACTGCGTCAAATTTCATCAACTGGACAGCCTGTGACGCCGGGTCAGGATATGCCGCTTGAAAGAATCAAGTGCGCGCGTACTCCATGGCTGCTATGTAACCCATCCAAAAGTCCCTGTGCGGACCACATGGCGCGATAGGATTCCCACGGGCCGGACCGGGTGGCGCAGCCGTCTCGGCCAATAGACGGCCCGATTTTACAGAAGCTTGCAACTTCAGGGCAGCACCAACGTGGCGCTATCCTCAGGATCCTGTCCGAGCGGGATTTGAGCCACCATTTTCAGGGTCTCCGCATCGATAACGGACACCGCGTTGTCCATCAGGTTAGACACATAGACCTTCTTGCTGTCGGGTGTGAAAGTGATCCACTGCGGTAGCCACCCGGTACGGGCGTGTCCCAACAGCTTGAGATCAGGGAGCGAATAAACGAAAACACCTTTGGCATCCTTGCTGTTGACCCAGAGTGTCTTGCCGTCCGGGGCGACGCCAATACCGTGCGTTTCGTTGCCAGAGCTCCGGGGACTGACATGGTACCCGCTGGGTTCCTGGGGGAGCGGTATTCTAGCTACCTCCTTGCGCGTCGCAAAATCCACCACCGCAAACCCGTGAAGTTGGCCAAGGTTTACGAAAATCCGGCGGGTCGAGCCGTCGGGACCACTTTCGATCGCCATGGAGCGTACTTCTCGGTCGAACTTAACTTCCCAAACGATTTGTTCAGTCTGGACATCAACGACCTTAAAAAACTTGCCCGATTCCGAGCCCGCAACCACGTACTTGCCGTCCGGAGTCAGATAGATGTCGTGCAAGGGGCCATGCATATCGATAGTCTTAACCCTCTCTAGCGAAGTTGTGTCAATGACATCCAGCGCGCCCTGGTCGTCGTGGATGGTTTTAATACCAACAAAAACTCGCCTTCCGTCCTTAGTAACCGCTATAGTCTGTGGGTCACCGCTATCGGCCACCTTGTTGATAATCTTTCCGCTCTTTTGATCCACAAAATAGAGCGCGTTCTCACCCTCGCCGCTAATGTAAACTCGACTTCCGTCGGGAGAGAAGTCAACGCCATGGGGCAGCTCGATGCCTTCGATCATCTGCACAACCCTGTCAGTTTTGGGGTCGATGACATTAACGCTGTCCCCGGAACGGTTCGCAATGTAAATAAGAGCCGTCCTCGCCGACAACGGCACCGCGATCAACAGCATCCCCAGCAGAAGCCACACGTGCCCCAGCCAGCCGCAATATCCCTTCCTAGCCTGCAATTTCATAGTGATGAGTCCTCCTTAGACTTGGGCGTGTATCGCTGTACCTATTGCAAGTCGAAACATCAATTCACTCTAGTCGGCGACCTAACCAAATCCTCGCCGGTGCTGGCCGGAAAAACGAACGCTTTGTGATTTTCATGCATCCGGGCCGTCGGCTACTTTTTGGAAGAACCGGCTGCTTTTTCCCCGCGGGCCCATTCGGCCATGGTCCGCCAGTCCGGGTCGTCCTGGGAGGCAAATTGCTTGCCTCCGTGGTGATAGACGTCTCCACCCGCTTCCGACGCGAGTGGGTGCATCAGGAACCGGCTCTCGGTCGGGTGCCCGGGGACGACCAATGCCGAGACGGCTTCGAAATTGATCTGGGATTGTTCCTCGTTCCAAAACGTGCTCCCGGGCGCCAGCACCTGCAGTCGGAAGGTGACACCGGGAAAACGGTCCTCTACCTTGGAATGACAAACGTAGCATCGAGCGTGGCCAGGCCGCTTTTTCAGGAAGATGGGTTCGACGCGGGTTTTGAAAAACTCGTAATCAAGAGACGGTGCCGCCGTGGACCCAGAAGCCTCTTGCGCGGCCAGTTGTGAAGTACTCATCATCGTAGGGGCCAACACAGCGGCGAAGAAAATCGCACTAATCGTCAAGTGTTTTTTCAACTTTTCCTCCCTTCAATCACACGGTCAAATAATTTCAGCCTACCAAATGAACTTGACCCCAAACTGAATCTGCCGCGAGTCGGTCGTCGTCGAAGTGAGCAGGCCCGCAACACCGGTTGGAACGCCTGCGGAATTGAAAATATCAGTGTTATCAGAGGTGACGGGGACAGCAAAATTCGCACGGTTCAAAATATTAAAGATCTCCGCACGGAACTGAATATTGAAGCTCTCCGAAATACGGTTTATATAGTTGTTTTTGAAAATAGAGAAATCTAGGTTCTCGAGGCCAGGCCCGATAAGGATATTGCGTCCGGCATTGCCCCGCAAATTGAAACACACCGGAAATGGCTCTGTTGTAAGGTTCGGGCCATAAATCTTGGAGGTCATATCGCAGTTAGCCTGCCAAAACCCCATGCTAGGGGCCGTCGGCAAAGGAAAGCACTCGGTCTTAATATAGTTGGTGGGATTTCCCGGATTAACGAGCGATGCGCAGCCTGGACCGGTCAGACGATTGGGGTAATTCCAGGGATCGCCGCTGCCAACGCCCGCTGGATCGCCATCCGTCACTCCAAATGTCGGAGTAAAAGGCACGCCATCATTGACCTTGAAGATAACGCCCAACTCCCAGCCATTCGCGATCCGCGCTGCGAATCCCGATAACGACTTAAGAGAAGGTACCTGCCAAATGCCGTTGATTACCAACGTCCGACCTATGTCATAGTCTGACAGGCCCCGTATGGACCTCAAATCGTACAGAGGTTCACTGGAAACGGAATTATCAAACTGGTTACCCAACGCGGTTGAGGAGCCGGTATCGATGTTCTTGCCCCAGGTGAAAGAGCCCTGGAGCTGCAGCCCGTGGCTCATCGTCTTTTGCACTCCCAGTTCTAAAGCATCGTAGTACGAGTCACCTTCAAAACGCGTGTCGCGGATTTTGCCCCAGTTGGGGTTGATCCTCGTGCCGCTCCCTATAGGCGCTGGATAAAGCCATCCAGCAGAAGTAAGCGTTGGGTACACCATGTCAGAATCGTCCGTGCGGATTGGCTCGTGCACGCCGCGTGAGCCGGCATAGCCCAGGAGAACCGTCAAGTTGCGAGCCAATTCACGTTGCACATTAAGATTCCACTGCATGACGTAAGTACGGTGGGGATTCTGCTCCACGTAATAAGCTGAGGCTTTCTTTTGCGAGCCAGCGCTGAGGAAGGCAGCCGCTCCTTGAAAAAACGTTCCCGGAGGAAGCGGGTTGGCGTTTACATTGTTGAAAAAGGGGTAAGTGTTGGACTGCGCGTTGTCAAACAGGTAGGGCAAAGGCAGCACGTCGAACATCCCGAAGCCACCGCGCACTGCCGTCTTACCATTGTGAAAAGGGTCCCACGCAAATCCCACCCGCGGCTCGAAGTTGCGACGTGTTGGGTTCGAAAAGAAAGGTGAGCCCAAATGAGGCGTCGAGTCGGTGATGTTGAGCAGCGCCGAGAGCCTATCATGAACCTCAGTAGGGACCGTTGACATCTCGTAGCGCAACCCCAGGTTTACAGTCAGGTTTGGGCGGACTCGCCAGTCATCCTGGGCGTAGCCGCCCACAAGGGTTACTCGCTGCCCGCGGCCAGACGTGAGGCCGCCGGAAGTAAATCTCTTGGGGTGATTAGTGAGAAAAGTGGACAGTGTCCCGACCACGAAGACGCCGCCCGGGTTAGAGTACGAATACGCGTTCAACTGCATTCGCTCTACCGCAACCCCGAATTTCATCGAATGCGTTCCGCGGGTCCAAAAGACATCATCGTAGCCTTGGAACGAATTCCAGTACTCAAGATTGTGGGTTGCTGCGTTCACGCCGCCTGTGAACGATGTAATCCCTGACATCTGTACCTGAGCTGCTGCTTGTCCGGGTAGTACACCTAGAGAGGTATCCGCGGCGAGCGGATTGATGGCCGAAACCGGAACCGTATTTAACGCAGCTTCGCGATTTAACCCGAAGCGAGCAGAATTCACGAGCGACGTACTGAAAAGGTGGGTTTCTTCGAGGACCCCAACCTGATGGTTGGTTTTAGAAGTAATTAACACGTTATCGAGCGAGTCGGGCGTGGTAAAGGGCGCGATGTCACCCAAGTATGTGGCGGTAATACTGTCCTTATCCGAAATCTTGTAATCAGCTCGGGCTGTGCCGAAGTTGTCAGTCGTGATTTGTTGCGCCGCAAACGTGAAAATTCCTATGTCTCCGTTTGTTCCCGGCTTAATGCCCCCGTTGGGTAGAGGCCACAAGGGAAGGTATTTTTGAGCGGAAGGGTCCACCGATATTGTTGTTGGAGAACAGGCCGGAGTTGTGTCGGGCGCTGAGCAGACCGTTCCGTTACGAGCCGCGGCTGACGGCACTGTGTCCAAATTCGTGATGCCCTTCGACTGCCGTATCCCTTCGTAGTCACCAAAGATGAACAGTTTGTCCCGTCGGATCGGACCACCGGCAGCGGCGCCGAACTGGTTTCGCCGGAAGGGCGGGATTCTCGAACCGTCGAAGAAGTTACGGGCATCCAAGGCGCTATTGCGTAGAAACTCGTATACACTTCCGTGGAATTGATTGGTCCCCTCACGCGTAACTGCATTCACGATTCCACCTGCGCCCCGTCCGTATTCACTCGAATAGTTGCTCGTCAACACCGAAAACTCCTGGATGGCATCCACCCCCAAATTGCCCCCCAGTACGCTTCCCGGAGGTCCGTTCGCATAGTCGTTGAGGCTGATTCCGTCCAGCCGATAGTTATTCTGCTGGGGACGGGCTCCCCCCACTGTAATCTCAGCTCCGAAGCCGCGACCCCCACGTGCAGGGTTTGTGATGGCTGGCTGAGTTTGGATCGCAGCAACACCTGGCTGTAGTGTTGCCAAATCCAACCAACTCCTTCCGTTTAGGGGTAATTCCCGAACCGTGGTCGGACTCACCTGCGCATCAAGGCTGGACGAAGCTAGTTCAACCGTGGGCGCTTCTTCGGATACCTGAACCGTCTGAGTAATGTTGCCCACCTTCAGGCTGAAGTTCAGCACCTGCTGCTGACCGACTTCGAGGGTGACACTTGTTCTCACTTGGGTTGCGAACCCGGCGGCCTTCACGGTAACCATGTAATTGCCGGGCTGTAGCAGCGGCGCCGTATAATAACCGTCCTCATTCGACACGGTATCGCGCGCTATGCCAGTATCTTTGTGGAGAATTGTCACACTTGCTTTCGGTATGCGGGCACCGCTCGGATCGCTGATCACGCCCGAAAGTTGAGCCGTCTGGGCAAGCGCCGAGCCAGTCATTAGAGAACCTGCGATCAAAATCGAGTGGAGCACCGGCCTAATCCAGCCGAGCACGATTCTCATCGAGAGAGTAGCTTTCGCGCATCTCATTGAAGGGGACGCCGCTAGTTCAGCCTCATTCTTCGGGTGCTGCCAAGTTTTCATGGCACTTAGCTCCTTTCGCTCATGTCCTCATCCCTCACGGCTTGGGTGGGCTTGGCGAAAATCCAAGTTCGCTGCACTCAAGGCCCAGACGTGTGCTTCACTTTTCCACGACTCACCACGCGTTGGTATCAGTAGGGCTCATCGCGCGCTCCGGAACTCGGCATCAGGCTTCCTGGTCCACTTACGAGTTCATAAAGGGCTGGTAGCTGAGCTTGGAGTTTGGCCAGATCGACCTGCAGGTCATGAACAACAGCCGGCGTTTCACGGTGTGAGTCGCCCGCGTTCGCGAACAGCATAACGGCGCTGTCGCACACCCTCTGTGTTTCGAAGAAAATCTCTGTTACAGCATTATGCCAATCACTAGTTAGCGTTGCTGGGGAACCCGGCGCTTCAGACACAAGCAGTCCCGGTGCTTCGTCCATAGGCCCAGGGGGGAAGAGTGGTGAAACCAAATCTCGTTCTGAATCGAGGTGTTGGCGAAGCAAGGACACGTGATCGCGAACCAGCAACCCGAGCGTCTGCTGTGACCCACGGCTTAGCTCTGCTACAGCATCCGGGGTGTAGCGATCACTGAGTCGGCGTATTGCCCAAGCCTGTGCGATCGCCCCTTGTGCGAATTCCACAGCCCTATTGGTAAATGCAATGCGATCTTCCGACTTCGGAAAGCGTTCTTCCAACAGCAGTTCAACCATGGCCCTGCCAACAGCTGGCGCTTCAGACCCATTTGAAAGTGTGTTTCTATCTTGGATTTGACTCTTAGGCTCCGCCGCTCCTTGTGCATTTAGGAAGTTTGCATCCTCTGGTCTGACAACTGGAAACGGCTTCTCCTGCGCCTTGGCCTCGTCCAGCGTTTGTAGGCGAAACTCGACGTGTGGGATGCCTTGGAGAATTACCAAAAGATTGCTCTTTCGCTCTAGAGTGCTAACAATTCCCCTGACGATCACTGAGTGTTGGCTCGGGCTTGATGTGCTGCGATCCAATTCAATTTGCTCCCCCAGATCGGCTCCTGCTATGTGCAGTGCGACCCGACCCCGAAGCTCCGCCTCGGCCAACTGTGCATTGGACGGACCTTGAGGCGGTAGAGGCAGACTCGTGGGGCGTTCAATCTCTCCATATGCTGTGGACTCTCGAGAGAAGATCGCTGGATTGACGACCTCCATGGGTAATACGTCCCAAGCCATCTCCTCGATTTCCACTTCACGAGCGTCTCGTAGGCGAAGTTCTTCCTCGACCGGGTGGAAGTCTTTAGCCCGAAATGTAATGCGGGCCTCTGTGATGGAACCTTCTGTGGTCGCCGTCTTGAGGGTGAGCAAATCTTGATTGGTCGCCGTGATGTCGTCTTGCTTCTGCCTGAGGCCATCGTGCCAAGAGCTGTAAGTCGCTGGTGACAGCGGGTCCTGCCAGTTCAAGTGCGCGGCAAGGAATGTTCGCTGAAGCTCAGACTCCGCACCCCGAATGGGATCGTCTAAATGGCTTCCTGTTTGGATTAGCGAGCTGCTCCCAGTTGCATCGACATGTTCTACCTGACGCATTCCGATTGAATCGCGGTAGATTGTGCGCGTCACAGCTTTGGCGCCAATTCGAATGTGCAGTTTCTGGTACACGACGGGCTTCGTGACGCTCCGTATTCTTTGGACTTCAAAGTCTCGAGAATTCTCGAGGAGCAGGCTCGCCGACACCTTGGGCGAATGCCATAACCGTACAAACAGGAACAACGCAAAGCTTCCGATCACCAGAGCACTAACCCAAACATGCCGTGGGACCACACCTTGTAAAAAGGCCTGCAGCAGTCGAATCTTACCGGCCACGTGGCTCCGCAGTGAGGACTGACCGACAGTACGCGCCAGCCGCTCGAGTCGCACAACAAAACTTTCCAGGCTGCCAGTCGAAAGAGGCAAATAGGGCTTAATGAGAGAATCGCGATACTCCAGGATATCTGCAATCACCTTTTCGATTTGCTGGCTGCGCACCCTGCAGGACCAGCATGCCTCTAAATGAAGTGTTACCTTTGCCGCTTCGCGGGAGGACAGTTCGCCATCTAGGGCGAGCAAGAGTTGCTCATCAGAGAGGTGGGAATTTTTGCCAGAATTGGTGTTGTCGCCTGAACTATCATTTCGATTGTGATTCCGCTTACGCATGGGACTCCTTGCTCAATTTCTTGATGGCGCGACGCAATGACTCGACGACGGTGGACACGGTGACCCCGAGCACGTCCGCAATTTCACGATAGCGGAAACCTTCAGCTCGCAAGTACAGGCACTCCTTCTGCTGCTCGGAAAGCGTGGCAATGGCTGCGTGAACCCTCGCGACCTTCTCTTTGCGTTGCAAGAGTTCCTCAGGGTTAGGAATCTGGACACCGTTCGATGTGGTTAGTTCAGTCCATTGCTCAAGGTTGACTCCCGCAACATACTTTCGCCTCTTGAGTTCATTGATCCCGACGTTGTGAGCGACCCGGAATACCCACCCCCGCAAGTTCACTTCTGCGCCCCCGGCGTGGAGGTGCCGATAAAGCTTGAGGAAAGTTTCCTGGGTAATCTCCTCCGCCTCGGTCGACGTTAAACCTCGACAGAGTAGATAGCGATAGACCGGCTCCCGTAGCTCAGTGAACAGCTTGGTGATCTGTTCTTGGAGCTTCAGTGTTGGCTGGCCCTCCTGGCCGAACACACTTGTGCGCGTGCACAGATCCACGCTCGCCACGCCGCTGCCTTGGCCTGCTATGCCGAATCGCACAAACGCTCCCGGGTCAGCACTCTCCCGTTCGCAAATGGATTTTGAATTCTTGCTATAAGAACAACTGAGAGGATGATTTTTGTGACGAGGAGAAAATTTTATTTTTTAAGTATGTCCTTTTGCGCGTCTCTATATGAGAGCCTTCGGCCACGTCACCGACTGTGCCTCTATTTTGTCCGCCCAAGCCCAGCTCGGACCGGGAAGCAGAAAAATCTCACACCAAGATCCTCGGGGATCAAGTCGATGCGCCAACGTCCGCTTCGACATCCTCGCGTGCTTTCGGGTGTTCTTGAATCCTTGTGAACAAGAGCCGCGGTTCGCTCGTGAAACGCGTCGAAGCGGACTGCGTTCCTTATAGCCTCCTCCGAAGCCACGAGTGACTTGAGCAGCTTTTACCCCAACATATCGGGGTGTGTCAATGGATAGCTGATGAAGCGGAGGCTGGCGCCAGAACCTACACGCTAAGGGCCACTCTCGAGGCAGCGCTGAAACTGGACCGTGGGGTGAGAGGCGCTGCTTCTGCACCATCGAGATCCACGAGCCGAAAAGCAGTTTTGCAAAAATGGACTCAGCTAATTGACTCGAAGCAGGCACCTTACAATTGTTCTAAGCTCGCAAATCCTTGAATTCCGCACAATTTGTACGATCTGGAGTCGGTGAGCAAAACTTCGACTGCAGTCGTTCCTTCGGGAGGGCGGCGAGGTGTTTTGCCGAATAACTCCCTTGTGGACCGATCTCAAGACACGAGGCCGATGTCGTCGTACAGATTTCTAATCCGGAACAGACATGAGTTCACAGAAATTAACAATCGAATATCTCCCCGTCGCTTTCTGAGCAGAACCACAACGGCAACGACGAGGAGAGCTACCCTAAACGCATTGCGCCAGAGCCCGCTTCTATCGCGTTGCTGGGGACCGGCCTCGTGTTCCTGGGCGGCCTGTTGCGGCGCCAGCTGGGGAAAAAGAGCGGGAGAATAACCGCGGACCACGGGTCTTGATCCTCCGGGTGAAGGCTCCCCTGCGACGCGCTCCGTAGTGGCTTGGGGCATTAGGGCTTCGCTTCGAACTGCCTGTTTCTCCATTGGAGTGAAGGACAGTGTGTTTTTCAGTGC